>LKMJ01006796.1_pt1 | contig 10782 bp, 4 predicted proteins | sample 643391 | NCBI WGS metagenome assembly LKMJ01 (sample SAMN04112250, study PRJNA286221) | soda lake metagenome | biome: soda lake; feature: Kulunda Steppe; material: water; isolation source: sample PL-Br10 brine of Picturesque Lake | place: Russia: Kulunda steppe | collected 2010-07
CGAACAGCAAGGGTTTGCGTTCACCGCATTCCTTGGCGGCGGCGGCCAGGGTTTCGGCGTTGTCGCTCATCAAGATTAACCTGGCGTCTTCACAAGTCTCGAGCACATTTTTGACCAGCGCGTTGAAGGCGGCGGCATCCCCGGTGGCATCTTTAACCGCCACCATGTCGGGCTGGAGCATAACCCCTACCCGCTCGTAGCGCAGGGACTTAAAGCGCTCGAGCCGGCCGTCGACGGCGGCCCCGTCCTGATCGGTGCCGACCAGGACGGCGATCCCGGTGGGATTTTCAAAACGTTTTTCGTGACGGAACAGACAGGTTTCACCGCCGATGGTGTAAACGTGGTCACCGCCTCCGATCTTGACGGTGCGGATCGGCGGAGCCGATGCTTCCCCGATCTGCTCCTTAACCTCATCGCTGACATAGGGGCATTCACCGATTTCGGTCTGCCCGGCCGCCACCTTCATGGCAAAGGCCAGACAGGTGGGAATACCGCATTCCCCGCAGTTCTTCTTGGGGAGCATCTTCAGGATTTGAATACCCGTTAAAGCCATTTGTCCGTTCCTCCTTAATTCCGCAAAATAACTCTGTCATCGGAGCGTTAAGCCCCGAACAGGCTTCTTTATGTCATTTTTTTTTCAAACCGCCCTGTTTAGACAACGGGTTCCATTTCCAGTGCCGGATGCCCGACCTTCTTGAGAAATTCAAGGATCTCCTCTTCGGTGGTCCCGTCTTCCTCGGTGGCGATCTTGTCAAAAAAGTCGGGCATTCCCAGGGCTTCGCAACGCTCAATGAGCTTGTCCTTCAACTCTTCCTTGAGCATCTTGGGCAACCATACCAGCCGGGGCATTCCACCTTCGGCCAGAAACAGCTTGGGGCTGGTCAGATAATGCTTGGAGACTCCCATAAATCCGGGGGTCTGGGCACCACCACCGGCCATCCCGGCCAGAGTGGTGAACTTCATCCCCGAGGGAGTCATCCCCATGAAATCGCGATTGACCACCATAACCCCGTTGCACTGGGGCAGCATGGCGGCGATGGCCTCGAAACAGCCACAGGCGGTCATGGGGCTGGTCATCAGCGAATAACAGGCCAGATCGGTGACCGCCCCGCGGGAGGCCTGGCCCACAAATTCGTTGATGCCCTGGAAGACCCCCAGGGTGGAATCGATGCATTCACCCTTGTGAATGGGCTGGTTGGGTCCGGTGGGATTGATCTGGTAGGAGGCTTTGCCGTCCAGCCAGTTGTAGGCGCCGCACATACCCACCCGTTCCGGGGTTATAATGCAGACATGGCTGGGAGCAAACGACTGACAAAGGGTGCAGGAGTAAAAAACATCCTCGGTCTCGTCGGTCATGGACCCCAAGCGTTCGTCCCTGGACTCATAGACCTGCTTGGCCAGGTCTATCACCTCGTCGACCTTCTCCGGGGTGGTGTGGATGGTGACCTGGATCTTGTCGACAATGGATCCGAACTCCTGGTGCAGCTTACCATGCAGCACCTTGCCGAGGTGCGCCAGGGAAAAGCCCTTCTCCACCGCGGCTTTGCCGATCCGCAGCCACATGATATCCCGCTGCCCCATGTGCATCAGACCCTGGATATAGTTGATCAGATGATGAAACTGGCGTTCCAGGATGGGTTCATAGTCGGACTGCATCTCCCGTCCGGCCACTTCCACCAGGATCGCCAGGGGCAGGTTATGGCCCTCTTCAATATCCTGAATGTCGGGACCTTCCACGGTAATCTTGCCGTCCTCGATTTCCTCCATCTCCTTGGAGATCAGGACCTCGACCCCGGGTGTCCGGCCGCCGCCGCATTCCATGAAAAGATCATCCTTGCGGATCCGCTCACCCTCGAAGGCCGGGCCGAAAGACATGGGAATGTCAATCTTGGTGACACTTACCTTGAGACCCCGAACCTCGATGGCCTTCTGCACGATCTCCTCGTGGGGCACCTGGCTGACCACGTGTTCGTAGGTGCAGATCCCGGTGGGCAGCACCTGGGGAATGTCGTAATCGGATATGGTGGGAAAGCCCCAGTTGATAGCCCCGGCGGCGTTGGCGTACCATTCGTCGGAAACAGAACCAAAAGCCATGACAAAGGCAAAGGTCCGGTCTTTGTTGTAGAGCAGGTTGCCCCGGTAATCGCCGGGCTTGATGCCGCCGAAGGCCATGGCCACCCGGCAGGCGAAACCGACGGCGAACACCGCCGAGGTATAGCTGCGCCCAAAGGGCACCAGCCGGGTACCCCAGCCGATCTGGACCCCCTGTTTGACCAGCTGCTCGGGCATGCTGACCCCGTCGGTCTGGTCGTGCATGAAGATATAAAGGTTCTTTTCCTGCAGTTCCAGGGCAATCTTGCTGGCCATCTCCGGGTCGGCGGGGGTGCCCATGATGGCGGCAAAACCGGGAGCGGTGCCGTCAACGAACTCCACCCCCCGCTTGCGGAAGATCACGTCGTCGGCGGCGCCCAGCCAGATGTTTTCCGCCAGGGGATCCTCGGTTTTGGTGTAGAATTCCGGTTCTTCAAGATAGCGGACGGCTTCCAGCATTTCCTCGGCAAAGAAGGTGGCCATACCGGCATCCAGGGCCGGAGCCAGGTAAGGCAGCCAGAGGTTTTCACTGACCTGTTCCGGCAGCAGCTTGCGACATTCGGCAAAAATATCTTCCATGTCACCGAGTTTTTCCACCTTGGCCCCCAGCATGCTGTAGATGACGGGCAGAAAATAGGCGGTATTGGGAAAGGCCACTTCCTGTTCAGGGCCATACTTCTTGAGGGCCCCCTGGTAGCGTTCCTCGGCCATGTCTACGATCTTGTGGGCTCCCCGGATGGCGGCGGAACAGATGATCTTGGACATTGATCTTCTCCTTACAATATTATGTTATCTCTCGACAACTCGGTGCTGCTGGTTCGTTTTCATCAGTGCCAAAATTTTACGAAGCCAGACCCTTGATCAGGGCCTTGGTCAGCGCGATGGCCCGGGGATGCCGCATGACCAGTACCTCGCCGCCGGTCACCAGCATACAGGAGGCGGTGATGGCCTCCATCAGGACACCGCGATTTTCGGCGTCTCCCAGGTGATCGTCGCTGGGCAGACGACACTCCTTGGCTTTCCATACCTCGCGACCCAGGTTGCAGATAAAGGGCTGCTGGAGTTTTTCATCCTTCTGGGTCAGGGCGGCCAACCTGATCCGCTCCATTACCGAATAGGTGTATTCAATCCCGTAGCCCAGAGCGCCGATGGAAGGATCGATCAACACGGTATTCAGGGGCACGCCCAGGTTTTCCAGCAGGATGTTGAGCTGCTTGGCCAGGTTCACGTCGATGGGCGAAGAGGCCGCCATGGTATGCTGAAAGGCCATGGCGGTGGCGCCCAGGGAGCGATAGTTGCTGTCTTCCAGGGGAGCCAGGCAGACCTTCTTGTCGCCGATGACGGAAGTAACCTCGCGCAGGGTCTCGGTGTCCTTTTCGGAGTTGCCGCAACCCCAAATGATGATCGGCACATCCACGGCGGCCACCACATCGGCGGCTATCTTGGCCGCTTCGGAGGCGGGCCGGTTCTGGCCGTTGGGGTCGGTACCCACCAGGGAAAGGCAAATTGCTTCAGCCTGGTAATCGTTGACGCATTTCTGGGCCCAGGCCACCGGGTCATCCATCACTCCTTCAAAATGACGGGTCAGGACTTCGGGCCATTCCTCGGGCTTAATATCAAGGATGTCCATGGCGATCAGGGGCTGATGATCGAGCTTGCCTTCAAAGAGATGGAAAGGCATGGAGTTGGTGCCGCCCACGGTAACGCTTTTATCGCCGTTGCCCAGCACCACCTCACGGATGGCGCCGGTGTACTCCTGACTGTAGGAGTCGGCGGGAACCTTGCTGGCCCGCTGGTCCAGGGGAGTTTTTTCCGGTGCCAGTTCGCCCACTGCCAGATCGGCGGGAGCTGCGGCTTTGGCCTCGGCCGCCTTGGGGGGCTCGGGTTTCTCGGCCTTGGCCGGCTCAGCTTGCTTGGGCTCGGGCTTGGGAGATTCGGGGGCCGGTTCAGCCTTTGGGGCGGCCTCCTTTTTAGCCTCCTCGGCGGCTTTGGCCTCGGCCTGGGCCTTGGCTTCGGCGGCCTTCTTGGCCTCCTCGGCGGCTTTGGCTTCGGCCTGGGCCTTGGCCTCGGCGGCTTTTTTAGCCTCTTCGGCGGCCTTGGCCTCCTCGGCTTTTCTGGCTTCCTCTGCCTTTTTGGCCTTGGCGGCCTCATCCTCGGCGGGCGCCGCCGGCGCTGGAGCCGCCGGGGTCGAAGGAGTTGCTACACCGCCGCCGGCGGCGGCCCCGGTGGCCGGCTCACGTTTGAGAACCGCTTCGGCGCCGGCAAACTGGGCCAGGGCGTCAAACTGATCATCGGACAGGTTGAAGGCCTTTTTCAGCGCCGCCAGTCCTTGACGGACGGACTCAAGAGCCATTTGACGTTCTTTTTCGTTCATTTCATCTTCTCCCGCTTCCGCTGGTTGAGCATGGATCTGGTCACTGGTATCGGTTGCCGGTCCCCCTTGAGTGCCGGCACCGGCACTCATCCGGGCAGCTTCTTCACGAGCGTCGGCGATTATTTTTTCGGCTTCCCGGCGGGCCGCAGCCAGTTCATCCTGGCCGGCACCGCTCTCGGCTGCGGTCGACACGGTTACCGTCTCGGTTGCCGGAGCCACCGTCGGCGCGCCGGCATCTTCAACTTCCGGCCGCTGCTCCAGGCCTGCCCGCTGGACGATTTCAGCCACCGCCTCTTCCCACTCGATGGCCATCACATGCACCCCGGCCACTCCCTTGATCTCACGGCACTGCTGAATTATATCGACGCAGATGTTGATCCCCTCGTCTTCCTTGTCCTTGGCTCCCTGCAGTCGCTTGAGAACCTCGTCGGGGACATCGAGACCGGGGACGAATTTTTTCATATAACGGGCCATGCCCAGGGAGCGGGGCGGAGTCACCCCGGCCAGGATAAAGACTTTTTCATCCAGCCCAAGGTCCCGGACCGCTTCCATGAATTTGGTGAACCGATCCATGTTGTAGATGATCTGGGTCTGGACAAAGTCGGCCCCGCTGGCAACCTTTTTGGCCAGGCGGGCGGCCCGCTGGGCCTCGCCGGGGCCGGCAAAGGGGTTGGCGGCACAGCCCAGAAAGAGGCGGGGCTCCTCGCTTTTGATATCCTCTCCGCACTGAAATTGCCGCTGATCCCGCATATCCCGCATCATTCCCAGTTGCTGGATGGAGTCCATATCGAAGACCCCCTTGGCACCGGGATGATTGCCGAACTTCTGATGATCGCCGGTCAGGCAGAGCAGGTTCTTGAGCCCCATGGCGGAGGCGCCGAGAATGTCGCTCTGCATGGCCAGCCGGTTGCGATCCCGGCAGGTCATCTGCACCACCGGTTCCACCCCCTCGGACTGAACCAGAAGGCCGGCCCCGATGCTGGACATCCGGACAATGGCGGTCTGGCAGTCGGTGATATTAACCGCGTCGACCCGGCCCTTGAGCAGCCGCGCTTTCTCCCGCACCACTTCCGGGTCGGCACTTTTAGGCGGCCCCAGCTCACCGGTGACGGCAAAGTCACCAGAGCGAAGCACCTGTTCCAGACGGCTGCCGGATTTCATTGCTGTTTCCATATCTATCCTTCCGTTATCTTGATTGTCAGCTGCCCAAAAGGCCCTGCGCTGACCGCCCGCCCCGGCCAAAACCGGGGAAGACTGAAGGTACTTGCAATCTTAAATTTTAACCTGATCTTCTAAGCTTTAAACGTTCAGCCAGGCCGCTGGTTGCGGTAAGCGGCGCGGCGGGGCCGCTTACCCGTGCACGCATGCCGGCCCGAACACCGCAAGATACGGTGCCGCCGAACGTTTAAGTGGGGCCGGTGCAGCCGGCTCCCGGCACACCCCCGCTGAGCTCACGCCGCATGTTCATGTCGAACAGCACCCGTTCGCTCTTTTTGTTGATCCCCAGGGCGTCACGCTTTTGCTCGATCTTTTCCACCATCAGCTCGGCCAGTTTCTGGGGATCGGACTCCACGTTCCAGTGTGCCCCCAGGGGTCCCATCAGGCCCTCCAGGAGATACTTGTTGAACCGCTTGGCCCCGCTGGTGGGCAGATCCTGGAAAACCACCTGGGCGCCGCTGGCCACGAAATACTGCCCGATGGCCACCGCCTTTTCACTCATCCACAGCGGTGCGGTGCCGATGGCCGGCAGATCGCTGATATCCTCGCCCAGGCCACCTTCCTTGACCATCTGGGTGGCGGCGATGAGGATCCGGCTGTTATCGACGCAGGAGCCCATATGCAGTACCGGCGGCAACCCTACGGTCTCACAGATCTCGGCCAGGGAATCCCCGCAGAAGCGGGCCGCCTCGGGGTTGACCAGTCCGGCCCGGCCCAGGGAAGTGGCGGCGCAACCGGTGGCCAGCACCAGGATGTTGTTCTTGATCAAATGACGGGCGATGATCTCGTGGGTATCGTCGGCCAGCTTGAAGTTATCGCAGCCGACAATGGCCGCCACGCCGCGAATCCGGCCGTTGATGATGTTGTCGTTGAGCGGTCGGTAACTGGCCCGGAAACGTCCGCCCAGGGTGTAATTGATGGTTTCATGGCTGAAGCCCACCACCACATCCATCTTCTTTTCCTCAGGAATGAAACACTCGCCGCGTTTTTTGTAATTTTTAATGGCGTGGGTGAGGATCTGCTTGGCGGAATTGAGGGCCTCGTGTTCTTCGAATTGAATATGCACCCCGCCGGGCATCTTGGCCCGGTAGTTGGTGGTGATGATATCGGTATGAAAGTTGTTGACCACCTGGCCCAGTGATTCCATGACACACTGAACATCCACCACCATGGCCTCCACGGCGCCGGTGGCCAGGGCGATCTCCTGCTGGACGAAACCGGCGGCCACCGGAATCCCTCGGCGCATCAGGATCTCGTTGCCGGTGCAGCAGACCCCGGCCAGATTGATCCCCTTGGCGCCATGCTTTTTGGCCAATTCCTGCATGTCCGGTTCCTGGGCGGCGATGCACAGGGCCTCGGCCAGCAGCGGCTCGTGACCGTGGACGGTGACGTTGACCTGGTCGGCCTTGAGCACCCCAAGATCGACAATGGCCCGCCTGGGTACCGGGGTACCGAACATGATGTCAGTGAGTTCGGTGGAGAGCATGGAGGATCCCCAGCCGTCGGCCAGGGCACAGCGGGAGGCCTGGAGCATGATGTTTTCATAATCCTGGTCCACCCCCATGTGGGTCCGGTGCATCATCTCCACCACTTCCCGGTCCACGCCCCGGGGAAAGATGTTGAGTTTTTTCCACAACTCCTGGCGTTTTTCCGTGGCCCGCCGGAGCATGGAAAGGGGGGTGTTCTCCTGCTTGCCGAACTCGGACAGGGCTTTTTCTCCCAACTCCACCGCGATTTCATTGATCTCGCGATCCTCGGTGGCGATTCCGAAGACTTCGGCCAGCGATTTAAGCTTGGCTTCATCCTTGATCTGGTGTGGTCCTTCACCCTTGGCGGTGTCGATGAAGCCGCGCACCATCTCCCGGGCGTGATCGGTATGGGCGGCGGTGCCGGCGGCGACGATCCGGGCGAAATTGCGGGCGGCCACGGTATCGGCGGTGGCGCCGCAGATCCCGACCATATCGTCAATGCCGTCGATGATCTGGCAGGGCCCCATGTTGCAGTTACGGCAACAGGTACCGCCGGAGCCGAACAGGCAGGCGGACATTCCCCGGCGTTGAACCCGGTCGTAGGCGGTGATTACATTCTGCGCCGGAGCCGCCGCCAAAACTTCCTTGGTGGACTGGCAGGTGATATCCGTGCAGCCCTCACATCCGTTTCTCGTAGCCATATATTCCCCACTTAATCTGAATATGCTTTATACAAAACAGGTGCCATACAGGTGCCGAATCTTGTATTCGGCACATCTTGACACTTTAAGCAGTACCGCAGATTTGCACAAGGGGAGGATTGGCAATAACAGCCACGCTGTATCACCAACCCTGATCCCGCAAAGACACGGTGCTGAAGTTTACGCCACCCCGGCGGCCTGTTTGGCGGCCTGCAGGGTGTTTTTCATCAGCATGGTGATGGTCATGGGGCCGACGCCGCCGGGAACCGGGGTAATGTAGGACGCCTTTTCCTTGACCGAGTCGAAATCCACGTCACCGGCTAAAATAGCCTTGCCCGATTCGCTTACTCCCATGCGGTTGACCCCAACATCGATCACCGCCACTCCTTCTTTGACCATGTCGGCGGTGACCATCTTGGGTACGCCGACGGCGGCGATAATAATGTCTGCCCGTCTGGTGTGGGCGGCAATATCCTTGGTGCGGGTGTGGCACAGGGTAACAGTAGCGTTGCCCGCTTCCCTTTTTTGCAGCATCAGGTTGGCGATGGGCTTGCCGACAATGTTGCTGCGGCCGATCACCACCACTTCGGCGCCGCTGGTTTCCACCCCGCTGCGGCTCAACATTTCCAGAATGCCGTGGGGGGTGCAGGGCAGATAGCACTGCTCGCCCAGGACCATCTTGCCCACGTTGACCGGATGAAAACCGTCCACGTCCTTGTCGGGGTTGATGGCGTCCAGTACCTTGGCTTCGTTGATATGCTTGGGCAGGGGCAGCTGAACCAGAATGCCGTGAACCTTGGGGTCCTGGTTGCATTTTTCAACCAGCTTCAGCAGTTCTTCTTCAGGAGTGTCCGCGGGCAGGGTGATCTGCTCGGAGTTGATCCCCAGTTCCTTGGCGGTTTTATTCTTGGCCGCCACGTACGACTGGGAAGCAGGATCCTCACCCACCAGGATGGTGACCAGGCCGGGCACCACGTTGTGCTTGTCACTGAGTTCGGTGATTTGCTCTTTCAATTCGGCACGGATAGCCTTGGCCACTTCGGTTCCACTGATAATTTTGGCACTCATTGTCCAACGTCCCTCCTGGTTCTTTAATCCTTGAAAAATAAAAAATAACGGCAGGCAGCCAATTAATAATGCAACCAAACCATAGTTGTCAAAGGCATCTACGCCCGGCTGTCTCGGGGCTGAACTGATCGTGCCCAGCGGCCGAAAATGGTCCCTGTTTTCCTGAAGCCGCCCTCAATAACAGGTGGTGCCCGTTCTTTTTGTCTCATCGTTGCCGTCAAGCGGTGATCGACAACGAAAACACCGGACACAAAAAAACGGCCTGTCCAAGGCACGTTTGTACCCTTTCGTTTTCCTGGCCTTACTGGTCCGGAAAGCGCGCTGATGCAGAGGTGTCAATTACCATGGGAAAGATAGCAGCGAGCCGGAACAGAATTTATTAACGAATTTCTATTCCATTTTCAAGAAATTTTCCAAGAAATTGGCCAGCGGTGACACAATAACACAAAAAGTGAATGCGTGTTCAACCCTGTGATTGACGGGCGGTCCTACTGTTGGCCAGCTTAACAATGATGCCGTTGGCCTGCTCAAGACGGCCCACCAGAGTTTTGAACAGGTGCTTGCCAACCTCGGGGTATTTCTCGATCACCTCCATCAGCTTATCACCCGGAAAGCGCTTGATCTTGCAGCGCCCGTCGGCCATGATCGTGGCGCTGCGGGGCTCTCCGGAAATGGCGCTCATTTCCCCGAAGTATTCACCGGGCTCGGTGATCTCGGCGATTTTCTTGCCGTCCCTCACCACGTTCAGGGAACCGTTGACCAGCTTAAAGAAATCCTTGTCGACGTTGTTTTGACGAATAATAAAATCACCGTCCTGGTATTCCTCGATATCCGGATGAACCAGGTAGGCGGGCAGACTCTCCTCGGCGACCACGGTCCGGCGCTGGACCTCCTCGATACTGGTCACCCCTTCCCGGATTTTCTGGAGGCCCGCTTGTCGCAGCGGCGTCATTCCTTCTTGGACGGCAATCTTGTACAGCTGATCCTCGGGAACCTCGGCGGTGATGGCCTTGGCCACCTCATCGGTGACCTCCATCAGTTCAAAAAAGCCGACCCGACCTTTATAACCGCGGCCGTTGCATTTCGGGCACCCCAGGGGGCCATATATCGTCAGGTTGGGCAGCTCTTCTTCCTCAAAGCCCAGTTTAGTCAACTCCTCCTTGTTCAGCGTGGAAATATCCACCGGTTGCTTGCAACTGGGACAGAGCCGCCGGCCCAGGCGCTGGGAGAGCACCATGGTCACGGCCGAACCCAGCATGTATGGTGCTATTCCGATATCCACCAGGCGGCCGATGGTGGCCGGGCAGTCGTTGGTATGCAGGGTGGACAGCACCAGATGGCCGGTCATCGCCGCTTTGATGGCGATTTCGGCGGTTTCCATGTCCCGGATCTCACCGACCATGACGATGTCCGGATCCTGGCGGAGAAAGGCCTTTAGCGCCGCGGGGAAGGTCATCCCCACCTCGTTGATGACGTTGACCTGGTTGATTCCCTTGAAGTTGAACTCCACCGGATCCTCGGCGGTGAGAATTTTGATATCCTCGCTGTTCAAGGAGTTGAGTATGGAGTACAGGGTGACGGTCTTACCGCTGCCGGTGGGACCGGTGACCAGAAGCAGCCCCTGGGGCCGGTTGATGCAGCGCCTGAGCATCTCGAAGGTTTTTTCCTCGAATCCCAGCTGGGTCAGATCGACGTTGAGGCTGGACTTGTCGAGAATCCGCATAACAACGGATTCACCAAAGAGGGTGGGCAGCGTCGAGACCCGAAAGTCGATGGCCCGGTTGCGGCCCATCTTGATCCGGATTCGGCCGTCCTGGGGGATCCGGCGCTCGGTGATATCCAGCTGGGCCATGATCTTGAG
>LKMJ01006797.1_pt1 | contig 10780 bp, 11 predicted proteins | sample 643391 | NCBI WGS metagenome assembly LKMJ01 (sample SAMN04112250, study PRJNA286221) | soda lake metagenome | biome: soda lake; feature: Kulunda Steppe; material: water; isolation source: sample PL-Br10 brine of Picturesque Lake | place: Russia: Kulunda steppe | collected 2010-07
AAGCCAGAACCGTGTTTCGGCGGCTCGGCTACGCCATCGACGATCATGGAAGTGAATTCACAGCTGAACGAAAGTGGCGCCGCGTACAGGTTACCCCGCTCTGTGCGGACGACGCCAAAGCACCAGCGTCCGTGCTTGAAAACGAATCGGGTCCGACAGCACGACTCCGATGTTTCGTGACGTGGATGGCTTGTACAGGGGAGCTTCGTGAATATCTTCGGTCGGCGAAACCACCCTACGATTGGGCCATTATCGGAATCGAAGACGACGACTTCGAGGTTGTCCACCCCGATACCACACTCGCACCAGCCTAAGTCGCCCAGTCTCACTGTCAGTCAGTATTTTGTCAGCAGACTGAGACGGTCGGGTGATTTTTTACGCCATACGTCGTAGTTTCAGGAGCGATGGTATACAAGAAGGTCACCCTGATCGGAAAGAGCCCCGAAAGTTTCGATGACGCCGTTGACGATGCGGTCGACCGCGCCCAAGAGACCCTCGAGAACCTCCACTGGGTTGAAGTCCAAGAGCTGGGCGTTGAACTGGCGAGTGTCGAAGACCGTGAGTATCAAGCAGAGGTCGAAGTCGCGTTCAAACTCGAATAGCCGGCTATCAGCCGGCTAAACGATAGCCTCTTTGCTCCTCGACAGTCAACACACACCTGATGACGCTTGTCGTGGTTCCGGTCCGCTATCCACTCACTGCGCATTCGAAACAAACGCTCACAGAAGCGATTCGAATCAGCACTGAGCGTGGTGGCGAACTCTCGATTTTTCATGTCGATCTCTACCAGGACAGCAACGACGTCACTCGGACCGAACTCAAGCGGGCTGTCGAACGAGAGTTCGGCGAGATCGAGCAGGCCCGGTACGTCGTCCGTCGTGGTTTTCTCGTCGAAGAGACGATTCTCGAAGAAGTTGTTGCTGAAAACGCAGATATCGTTGTTATCGGCTCGAAACAGGCCGGCCAGTGGCGACGCATGGTTCGAAAACTCCTTTCAGATCCGGACATCGGAGCATATCTCCGCGGTAAACTCGACTGTACGGTGATTACGGTGAGCGCTGACGGAGCGACACAGCAGTAGCCGGTGATAGGGCTCGAGTCGAGGCCGTTAGATCCCGAATGTTGCTCGCAACATATCACGGGTTCCCGGGCCCAGCCCGACCGCAAGCACTGCGATCAATAACAAGATTGTATACCGTGGTGTGTCCTCGAACAGTTCAGGTTCGAAAATCCAGACGACCAGCGTTGCAGCCGCGAGCTTAACCACTAAGAACGGCCACGCGTCTTGTGTTATCGCAACGACTGAGGCCGGCAACAAGAGACTCGTGTACTCGACAATCGCCGCATTGACCGGATGTTTGGGAACGAGATTGGCTCCTGCGTTGAGCGCTGGCATCCAGTTGAGCCCGACGACGTTCGCAACCCCGTCGATGGCATGCCCCCAGATCACGACAAAGCCGATGAAGCCCGTTCCAGCGTTGATCGACGGTTTGAATCGGCTGATGAGCCACCAGACAGCGAGTGTCGCGAGCGTCGCTCCAACAATTGTTACGAGCAGTACCTGTGGATAGATCGTCGCATAGTCGGTTGCGACGCCGAGATACGTGAGGTAGCCAACCGATGAGACAAGCAGTGCGGTTCCGATACCGGCGAGCGGATACTCATACCGGTCGACAACACCTCGTGATTCGAGACCGACACTCAAAAGCACAGCCCCGAGAGTGATGACGAACATTGTCACGTAGATGAACGGGCTGATGATGAGCGCGCTCAGTGGGTAGGCGACAAGCGGTTCGGCACCGGCTCTGACGGCTGAAACACCGGCATCCTCGATTGTCCGCAGCGCCCCGCCAAACAGCATGAACGGAAAGAGGGCATAAAAGAACCCTCGCTCGTCACCGATGTCGAGACGGCGCAGTAACAAGACGACTCCAAGAAGCGCAAACAGCAAGATGGCAATATAGCCGACCTCCGAAACCCACGTATAGCCGGGATACGCAACGATCGCACCGGCCTCTTCGGCCGCAGTACAGGAGGTCCCACCGCTAACGTACTCGACGCTGCCACCACTTCTGACCGCACACGTTGCACCGTTGCCGTCGGCTGCAACGGGGCCCCAAAAGTACTGCCAAATAAATCGGTCATACACGAGTTCACGGAAGAAAATCGAGCCAAGAACCAACGCGACGGTAATGGTACTTACAGCGCCAATCCAGAGCTCTTCAGGGGAGGAGTCGATCCGCTCGGAGACTGCGGCCATTTGTACCGTATCGGTGAGTGAACAAATTGAGCGTTCCGGTCTCTCTCGGCTGTGCACACCGAGTGGGCACGCGTTGGCTGGTTACAACAAATTTCTTACTGCTGTTCGGTGTGTTCGATCGCTTGGGTCGCTGCCAACACTGACTCGTGAAGCGCGCCGTTGGAGACGACGAGCCCGGTTGAATCGTGTCGCCACCGATCGCCGGTCGTATCGGTTACGGTACCGCCTGCCTGTCGAACCAGATGAACACCTGCAACACTATCCCACGGGTTGGCCTGTAGATTGCTGAGTGTTCCCTCAAGTGAGCCACCGGCAACAAGCGCGAGTGTTGCCTGGGCAGAGCCGAACCGACGGAGGTCATCGAACCGGGTGACGATTTCGCGGGTGGCCGCCGCATACGCCTCGCGGTCGGTGAACTCCCACCAGAGCGTCGGTGAGACCGTTGCTAACTCGGGGTCAGCGATGTCGCTAACGCTGATTTCGTCACCGTTGAGATAGGCTGTCGTTCGGTCGGCTGTGTAGGTGTCGCCGAGTGCCGGTAGGGCGACGGCTGCGGCGACTGGTTCGCCGTTGACGACACACGCGACAGCGGTTCCCCAGACGCGAATACCGTCGACGAAGTTGTTCGTCCCGTCGATCGGATCGATAATCCATGTTGCTCCCTCGTTGGGGACGGTTTTGCGAGCGTCGTTTTCCTCGCCGACGATTGTCTCTCCGGGGTAGGTCTCGGAAATTACGTCGACAACCCGATGCTGTGCGTCGCGGTCGGCCTGCGTGACGACATCAGTTTTGTTCGCTTTCGTCTCGGTGGCGATATCGGTTCGAAAGTGTTCGAAGGCGAGCTGTGCACCGGCGATTGCGGCCCGTTTGGTGACTGCTGGTCGGCTGTCGTGAGCAACGTTCACAGCTGTACAACAGGGTGAATCGTTCGTATAGCCGTCGATTGTACTGATGCCTCGGGCGTGAGTACCCAAGCTGTGTCACCACTATTTACTCAATTCCGAAATAGAGTAAATTAATATAGTATGCGCTTCTATCTCTTCGTGTATGCACCCGGATGAAGCCGTCAGACAGATTCAGTGTGTCGTCAACGCCTCACTTGACCAAGCGGGTGGCCGAACTGCGCCGATGTATCGACCAACGTTCCGCCGTGTCGCCGCCGGTGGAACGGGCGCAGATGTGTCCGCGCTTGCCGACCACTTGTGCACGGAAATCCGGCGTGGCACCTGTCCAGCACCGGAGGTCGCCGAAAGCTATGCGAGACAACTACTGCGGACTCGACAGACGCTGACTGACGGCGGGAAATAGTAATCGAAGCCGTCCGGCTTTTTGTGTAGCAGTATACGGTTTATTGCTGGCCACAGATGGGGTTGAACAGCCGGATAATCCGGAGGCACCCACTGAAACAGCGTGGGACCGTCACAACATCGAGAGGTCGGTTTGGGTGAGCGCAGTGTGGAATCTGCACTGTAGGTCGCAACTGACTGCCCGAGCCCCTGGATCACGCGGTGAACATGTCCCTTCACGACGCTCCCGCACGCAGCAAAACGGCACAAATCGGTCACCTCCGAGAAATTGCAGCCCGAATCAGTATCGATCGGTAGTGAGATCCCAGTTTCTGTTCAGGGTTGCTGGCGACCGATACGTCTGATACCTGTCTGCTCGTCGGTGTGTTGTGAGTTGTATGTCTTTCTTGTTGTCACTGGATTCGTCGAAAAAGGGCTCACGTGGGACCACTGTTTCGCGTACACTGGAGCTCGAGACCATGGGATAGCTACCTGAGGGCCACCGTATAAATCATATACTGCGATACTAAATCGTGAGTACGAACGAATGTTAGCCACCAGCATGTGCTACGACAGGAGCCCGGCAGGGACGGTGGATTCGACGACTGCAGTGAGCCGGCTATTGACGACGATTCACACAGCTAGAAACCTGTTAAAATGTCGAATAGTCACTGTCTGACATAGGTTAATATGAGTGGCTATCAAACAGCGAGCTAGTTATGATTGCAACCTTTTGTGGTCCATCCGGTCTGGCAGACGGGCAGATAATTTCCCAACAGTCAACACTCGCGAGCGGTCTCGGAGCACTAGCCCAATGAAGCTTGCAACAATCGGCGTCGGCAACGCCGGCAGCAAGCTCATCGATCGAATGCTCGAATTTGAGAAAGAAACCGGCCGAGACCTGTGTCGGCACGTCTTGGTTATCAATACCGCCCGAACGGATCTGGCAAAACCGGATCACGTCCCCGAAGACCGACGGATCCTCATTGGCGACACCCACCAGAAAGCGAAAGGCCACGGTGTCGGTGGCGACGGCGAAGTCGGCGCGGAGGTCGCCAAAAACGATATCGACGAGATCCGCCGGGTGTTCGACGATGTCGAAATCCACGAGGTCGATGCAATTCTCGTTGCTGCCGGCCTGGGTGGGGGAACCGGCAGCGGTGCCGGCCCCGTTGTTATCGATGAACTCCAAAAAATGTACGACGAGCCAGTGTACGGACTAGGTGTCCTTCCGGGCCAGTACGAAGGTGGCCGACCAGCACTCAACGCCGCCCGTTCGCTCCAGTCGTTCGTCACAAAAGTTGACAACTTCATTGCGTTCGATAACGATGCTTGGCGCTCGCGCGGGCAAACAGTAGAACAGGGCTATGCCGAAATGAACCGCGAGTTGGCGACACGCATTGTTACCCTGCTTGCGGCCGGTGAGGTTGACGAAAGCGAAGTCGGCGAAAATGCCATGGATTCGAGCGACATCATGCGGACGCTCGACACGGGTGGGATTTCCTCAATTGGCTATGCATCAACAAAACTGGACAAGCCCTCCGAGGGACTGTTGTCGCGGTTCAACAACAACGGCGACACGCCAGCGGAGCACAACTCGACGGATGCCGCCAAAATCAAGGGGCTCGTCCGTCGTGCAGTTAATTCGCGGCTCACACTCCCCTGTGGGGTTTCGAGTGCCGACCGGGCGCTCATCGTGTTTGCCGGTCCGTCATCAGTAATTTCACGAAAGGGAATCGAGTCTGCGCGCGAGTGGCTCGAAAACGAAGCCGACACGGTCGAAGTGCTCGCCGGCGACGACCCGCGAGAGGACGCCGAAACGCTTTCGGCGGCGGTATTGTTGTCGAACGTCACCGAGGCCCCGCGGATCAAAGAAATCCAGAACCAAGCAGTCGATGCACAGAACAAGATTCGCGAGCTCGATGCGGTCCGTGAAGAAGAGATTGCGTCGTTGATTACCGACGATAACAATGAGCTCGACCCGATCGTCTAAGGGTGGTCGACGGCCAGCCAGCCAGCGTTGCCAACACGGTCTGCAACCAGTGGAGCGACAGCAGTGAAACTCGCACTGCTTGGAGTTGGCAACGCAGGAAGCCGACTCGTCGATGCGCTGATCGACGCAGAGAGACGGACCGGTCGAAATTTCACCAACGGCAATGTGCTTGCCTTCAATACGACCCCAACGGTGTTCGCAGACGTCGAGCACATCGAACAGGCACAACAGGTCGTTGTTGGTGACACTCACCCGGACGTCAATCAGCCGCCAGCCGGCACACCGTCCGAGCAGCCGCCGGACGATGATCAAGCTGAAACGGGCGATACGGACACACACGAGGAGCAGACCGGCCGGCGAGAGGGTGTCGCTGGCGACCCGGAACTCGGTGTGACTGTCGCCCGTGAGGACGCCTCAGAGATCAGACGGGCGCTCGACTTGGTCGATGAGACCGCTGTCGACGCCGCACTGATCGTCGCCGGGCTGGGTGGCGGAACCGGCTGTGGTGTGGGTGCCGTATTGCTCGAAGAGCTACAGGCAGTCTATGAGATTCCAGTCTACGTCCTTGGTGTGTTGCCGACGCCAGACGAATCCGACGTGCGTGCGCTGACCGCCGCACGGGCAGTCAGAACATTCGTTCCACTGGCCAATGCCGTATTTCCGGTTGACAACGCTGCGTGGGCCAGCGAAGTCGGCAACGCGACCGGCTATGGCGAGATTAACGAGGCTGTCGCAACCCGGCTTGTGTCGCTGTTCGCCGCCGGCGAGAGCGAGGCGGTGTTGCTTCCTGAGCTACAGATGGATCCGACCGATATTACCCAGACACTCGCTATTGGTGGACTCGCAACGATCGGCTATGCAGCACGTGAACTCGATGGGCATTCGGAGACGCTGTTGACTCGTGTCCGTCGGCTGCTCGGATTGGCGGTTTCTGCGCCCGAACCCGAGACGGATGCAGTATCGATCAAAAAGCTCGTCCAACAGGCACTCGACTCGACACTCACGCTTCCGTGTGATGTCACGTCTGCGGACCGCGTGCTGCTCATTCTCTCGGGGCCGCCCGACGAACTGTCACGGAAAGGTTTCGAGACGGGCCGTTACCTCCTCGAAACCGAAACTGAGATGGTTGAAGTATTAGCTGGTGACGAGCCACTCAGAGACGCAGATGCGGTGACCGCAACCGTCCTCCTCTCGAATGTGACCGGCGTCCCACAGCTTACCGCACTCCAAGAACGAGCGGTTGCGTTGCAGCGTGAACGAGCCTCAGACCCACAGGCGAGCGGCCACGGTTTTCAATTTAGTGGTGGTACTACAACCACTGGCTCATCGAGTGAGCCAGCAGAACACACTGAACAATCCAACCGCACCACACAGTCTGAACAGTCACACGAACACTAACCGATTGGGTACCCGCGTCGCGCGTGAGCGTATAATAGTTGTACTGTCAGACTCACTGCTGTACTTGACTCATGATTGCTGTACTGCCCGACTCATGAATCCATGCCGGGTTCGGTATTCTGATACCGGTTGGCTAACATCACTGCCTATGGACGTTCACGTTTCGACCTCAGCGGTCAGCGGTTCGGCGCGGGCACCGCCATCGAAAAGTTACACCCACCGGGCGATTCTCGCTGCGGGCTACAGCGACGGCGCAACCGTCTACGACCCGCTTGAGAGTGCTGATCCGCAGGCAACACAGCGAGCTATCTCAGGCTTCGGCGGAGCGGTCGAGCAAAGCGAGGGCAGCGCCCTCGACATTACGGGCTTCGGTGGCATTCCCGACGTCCCCGAAAACGTCATCGACTGTGCCAACAGCGGTACGACGATGCGGCTCGTGACGGCGACCGCCGCGCTTGCTGATGGCATCACCGTGCTGACTGGTGACGACTCGCTTCGATCACGGCCACAGGGACCACTGCTCGAAGCGCTCACGGCTCTCGGTGTCCGTGCCGAAAGCAGCCGCCGCAACGGGCAGGCACCACTCGTCATTGGTGGCCCCCTTGCGGGTGGCGAAGTCGACATCCCGGGCGATGTGTCTTCACAGTACATTTCGGCGCTCTTGATGGCTGGTGCAGTCACCGAAGACGGCATTGAACTCAACCTAACGACCGAGCTCAAATCCGCGCCATACGTCGATATCACCCTCGAAGTGCTCGAGGCCTTTGGCGTGACTGCCGAACCGGTCGGTGCGACCGGTGCCGGTGGGGTCCGTTCGGCCGGCGCAGACGGTTTCATCGTCGAAGGCGGCCAGCAGTACGCCCCTGAAAACGGTGAGTACCACGTTCCGGGCGACTTTTCATCGATGTCATACCTGCTCGCTGCGGGTGCCATCGCAGCAGCCGATGACGATGCGGTCGTCGTCGAGGGCGCATACCCAAGTGCTCAGGGTGACAGTGCGATTGTCGATATTCTCGATTCGATGGGGGCTGACATTCAGTGGGACACAGACGCCGGTGAGATCACCGTCCGGCAGTCCGAGCTCACCGGAACGACAGTCGACGTCGGCGACACGCCGGATCTCTTGCCAACGATTGCAATCCTCGGGGCGGTCGCCGAGGGCGACACAATCATCGAAAACTGCGAACACGTCCGGTACAAGGAAACAGACCGCGTGAGTGCGATGGCAACCGAGTTGGCGAAGCTGGGTGTCGCGGTTACCGAGGAACACGACGTGTTGACGATCCACGGCAGCCAGTCGTCGCTCTCGGGGGCGACTGTCGATGGCTACCACGATCACCGGATTATCATGTCGTTGGCGGTTGCCGGCCTGGTTGCCGATGGGACAACAACCGTCACTGGAGCCGAACACGTCGATGTCTCGTTCCCCCACTTTTTTGAGCTCATTGCTGGACTCGGCGCGGATCTCGATCGGGTGGCCTGAGCGAGTCTCGAATGCAGCGGCTGCTCCAGTTGGATTCAGTGATCTATCAGAACAGTAGATTTTTGTAGAAAATGCGAAATTTGTTGGTATGGTTCTCAGTTCCCTGCTCGCAGTATCAAATACACTCGGTCCGGCGATCCCGCCGGAAACACTCACACAGACCGGGCTTGAAGAGTTCTCGTTCGTCTTTATCATTCTTTTTGCGGCCGTCCTCTACGTTGTTTATGCGTTGATGACGCTCGTGTTTGGCGCGGTTATTCTCGCGGTCGGGACACCGTTTGTCCAACGGGTCTACGGACATGCCCGCAGCACGCCGGTTCGCTCCGGGGCCATCGGAATTGGAGCCATTGTGGGCGCAGTCGTGGTGTATGTTCTCCTCGGAGTTGTTGTCCTCGTCTTATTGCAGATAGGCGCACCGGAGCCGACCGGCCTATTGCTCATCATTCCCGTGCTTGTGGGCTTTGGATGTAGTATCGTGGTGACCACCATCGGTGAGATCATTGTCGGTGCAGCGTTGCTCCAGTGGTATACCGGTGAACCGGAACCGAACCTCTGGATTGCGCTCGTCATCGCGGCACTCGTGGTCAATCTCCTCTTTCTTATTCCGCCCGTTGGATTGCTCGTCGGCCCATTGCTCATCGCGCTTGCGACCGGGGCCATGGTCGACCAGTGGTGGCAGCGTCGGTAACGACACCCCGTGAATGCGGAGTCGACACCGATGTGAATGCAGCGCCGGCACCGATAGTGCTTTGCGCGTAGTGCAAGGTTCAAATGGGCTGGGTTCCCAACTGCTCATAATGAACGGCAATCGGTTTGGTCGGCTCTTTCAGGTGACGACCTATGGCGAAAGCCACGGGAAGGCGATGGGCGTTACCGTCAGTGGCTGTCCGGCAGGACTCGAACTCGACGAAGACGATATTCAGTACGAACTCGACAGACGAAAACCCGGCCAGTCGATGATCACGACCTCTCGGGGCGAACCCGATGCAGTAACGATCAACTCAGGGGTGCAGGACGGCTATACGACGGGCATGCCCATCGGGATGGTCATCGAGAACAAAGACGCTCGCTCGGGCAAGTACGAACCCTACATTACTGCGCCACGGCCCTCGCACGGTGATTTTACCTACTCCTCAAAGTTCGGGACCCGCAACTGGGGCGGTGGCGGCCGCTCCTCGGCCAGAGAGACAGTCAACTGGGTTGCCGCCGGCGCGATTGCCAAACAGATCAACGAACACCACGGCATCGAGGTCAAAGCTCACGTCAACCAGATTGGTGACGTACGCGCAGAGGACGTGACGTGGGAGGACATCCTCGAACACACCGAGGACAACGAGGTCCGGTGTGCCGATCCAGCGGCCGCCGAAAAAATGCGCGAGCTGGCCGATCAGTATCAAAAAGAGGGAGACTCAATCGGTGGGTCGATCTACTTCGAGGCCCGGGGGGTTCCCCGTGGCTTGGGCGCACCGCGGTTCGACTCGTTTCCGGCCCGACTCGGCCAGGCGATGTTTGCGATTCCCGCCTGTACCCACGTCGAATACGGCCTCGGCAAGGAGGCTCGTGAATGGAGCGGCAAGGACCGCAATGAGGATTGGACCTTCGACGACAGTGGCGACCCAGTGCCGGTCGGCAACAAACACGGCGGCCTGCAGGGTGGGATCACGACCGGCCAGCCGATCTGGGGTGAGGCGACGTGGCATGCGCCGACCTCGATTCCGAAAAAACAGAAGACAGTCGACTGGGAAACCCGCGAAGAAAAGGAAATTCAGGTCGTCGGTCGGCACGATCCCGTGTTGCCACCGCGTGGCGTCCCGGTCGTCGAAGCCATGCTCAACCTGACCATTCTCGACTTCATGTTGCTGTCGGGCCGGGTCAACGCCGACCGACTCGACGGCGACGTGGGAAAGTACGATACCGACTACCACCCACGAAGTCCTGACAACATGGAGTAATAGAAGCTAGCGGAACCTCACGAACCGCCGCACCGACTCATTCTAACACTGTGCTTACACATACACAGTGTCGTTTCTGAGTGGCTGGTGCCGTCTTCCCAACGGGACATATTGACGAAAAAACATTGAACAGAAACAGGTACACCAGTTCGATTCCCGGTTTCGTTTGAAAGTTGTATGCCAGACAGTATCATATCAGTACTAATCATGAGTGATACCTAATCGGAGTGTGTGTCTCTTGGGACACTGCGATAAAGACTGGACATACATCCAACAAAACGAATCTTTCATCATCTTTCCTTGTCAATCTATAGCAAACTCTTTTACCCGAGGCTGGCAAATCACGTATACTAGTGGCCCAGTGGGGGCCGTGACCTCAAACTATGACTGACAACGAACTCATCTGGC
>LKMJ01006798.1_pt1 | contig 10779 bp, 16 predicted proteins | sample 643391 | NCBI WGS metagenome assembly LKMJ01 (sample SAMN04112250, study PRJNA286221) | soda lake metagenome | biome: soda lake; feature: Kulunda Steppe; material: water; isolation source: sample PL-Br10 brine of Picturesque Lake | place: Russia: Kulunda steppe | collected 2010-07
CATCCTCATGGTACAAGTCTTTCAAGATAGACACGATGTGGTGTGGCATCTGGCAGTTGTGTAAATGCTCCCACAGCTTGCTCCTAGGAATGGAGTCATAAGCTTGTCTGAAGTCAATGAAGGCAGTCTAACAGACCTGGCTAAGGTAAGGTTTCAAGGCTGTATCCGCCGAGCGAGGGCAGCCTTGAAACCTTACCTTAGCCTTAAGAGTCTAACAGACCTGGCTAAAAGGGTCCAAACAACTCTGTTGGCACCTTCCTACTCCATTGAAGGAGTGGGGAGTTTTGCACCCAAACCCTTTTGGCCTCTCGCGGCCGGCGCCAGTTAGCAATTGCAACCTCCTGTTGCAATGATCATGCCCTTACAGGCACTGTGAGTCTAGGTCACTGTTTCAACTCGTAGGGTGTGGGCATGAAGTCTGAAGCGTGCCACACTGTGTATAACTTCATGAGAAAGATCAAGAAACATGTATCTGGGAAGGACGTATGGCAAAAGTGTGACCAGGGCCCTCTTTGTTGGAGGGCGTACCATCGAAGATAAGTGGAGCGTTTGCTGTTGCGTCCTCGTGGATGTGTATCAGGACAAGGTGCCCAAGAATCCAAGTGCCTCTCCCTGAGGTATAAAAAACGACCGAGATGACTGGGCTCACACTTCAGCAGCCTTTCTTTGAACATGTAGGATTGTGCCAGACCATCCATAGCAGATAGAGTGTGGGATGACCAGCAATCCTCGCATCTTGAGCTCAGTTGCTTGTCAGCTTGTTAAACCATTATCGCAGTGGAGCTATTGCTTTGAAATAAAGCATTGTACAGCTGCATTGTCGTCCGGAACCAGTTGAACTGTAGAGACTCTAGGCCACACTCGCACATGACGCACCATAAAGGGGTTGTGTCCCTTACCATCATTATCCTCAGCACCATCAGCAGCCTTTTTTGTACAGAGATTGTCCACTTCTTTGCCCTGTCGTAAGAAAGGGGTGGCTTAAACCTGGCTTGCGTACTTACCGGCAGCAATCGCGTATGTTTTAAGGAGCCACATGTAGATGTGTAAGCTGTTGGTAAGGTCATGTTCCCGTATAAACTGATTGATGCGGAAAGTACCAGATGTGAATGGGCGTAGCGCTCCATCAGCTGCAGTATTCAGATTGATATGTCTATCACAAACCATACCCAGATATTTGAAGGAGTCTGTGTAGGGGATCTGCGCGCCATTATAAAAGAGAGGGGGCATATTGTTGGTGGTAAAAGTTGAAGCACATCACCTCAGACTTCTGTGTATTGACAGTGAGAGACTTTCTTTGTGTGTACGCTCTAAGTTTCTTCAACATAATGTGCATGCGCTTAGGGTCATTAAACACGAGGGAAAGGTCAAAAGCGGACAGCATGTGGGTCACAGAAAATTTGGAATGCCAGTGAGCGCACCTTTCACCCCGTCTGCCATGCTGTCAATGACGTTCAGGTAGATGGCAAACAGCAGATATATGATACACCAAATGGGCCTCTCAAGGTGCTGGGTTTGAGTCATCTCTTTCCTATAGATTAAAAGATCAAATTACCGCCCACAACGAAATGCCGTAATGTATTTTGCATCAGCCTGTTTATACCAGCAGACTTCTTCTCAGATGAATTCCCTGACCACATTCATTATGCACCCCCACCAGTCCAAAGCTATTCCAGAGAAGGCACATTAACCCTGGCACAGCTGTGCTGTGTGCAAGATGCTTTGAGGCTGCTACAATCAGTGAAGGCCCTCGTGCGCCAGTCTTGCACCTTAAGTTGCAGATAACAATTGTCTGCATAGTGGTAAGAAAGAGTCCAGGCGGAAGCTTTAACTGTCATGTCAGGCAGCATGACTGAAGGATGTGCAGAGCATGATCGCAATATTTACGTTTGCAAGGAACAAGCTCGCGAATCTGAAGACTTTCGAATCACTGAATGAAACATACTTTGAAGAGACAAGCTAATACTTTTACCCCGACTTTCGCTTTTGCTCAACATATATCTCTTGCCCAGCCCACCTAGAGCATCAACTCTTTAAGATTTTAATTCTAATCTCGGAAGATGTTATTGACAAATCAATTGGGAACTATGCTCATCCTTATCATCTTGCAATGACAACCATGATATGTTGTAAAGCTTGGCCAAAATGTTATGAAGGTTACTGTACACACAAGTTGCAGCAGCAGGGCCACGAGGAGGAAATGCAGCTTGGTGTGTGCACCTCAAACCTGGGGTTGCGTCCTGTCTTTTAAGCAAGCCTGCAAAGTCAGGCGTGAGTGGCCTGTGCACCACGTAAGATGCTGTGCTGGAAGCTCAGATGGATTTGTCACAGACAACCTATCAGAGCTTCAGCATCCTCTTCGTAACCCCGAGACCCTGAAAGCTCGATACACAGCATCTGCCCTCGCTTTCTTGGGAGACGCCTTGTGGTCGGTGGGTATGGCGCTAAAGCTCAAGAAAGCTGCTTAAGCTCGAGAGGCAGGCCTGTATGCACAGGACCAGCTCCGTTTTTAGTTACTAACTAGGCACTAGGGTGAACTAACATGCATTTTACTGTAGGTCTGGTGCCGCAGCACAGCCAAGTGCCCTCCAAGGACATATGCTCCTAGATGTGCTGTACAAGCTTAGTTGCATGCTTGCTTGTTGAGCTGCAGTTAAATGTGCGTCGTCACTACCTACTCCCTCCAAAGCACCCAACCAAGTACCATGCCGCTGTGGACAGACACTCAGCGGCGGAAGCGCAGGTAACCCCCACAACGCTCACGATGCCTTCTAGCTACCTATGCGTATGGTACTTTGCTTGCTATGGCTCCCGGCTGACCATGCAGTTGTGATCTGACATTGTAATTCAGATACCCACATTTTAGTTGGGCTAGCTGGGAATTGTGTGTTTTTCATAACATTCATTGAGTTCGAGCTCAAACATTTCCCCTAGTTGGAGGCCCTGCAATCATCACTTGGCAGAGTGGCAACACAGTTTTATCCATGATACGCATGTGCTGCAGCAGCGCACCGTGCCTCTTTGAAGCATGAAAAATTTTAGGGCTGTCAGGACAGGATTTCTGTTTAAGACTTGAGGGCCTTCCTTCACTTCATACTCTGACAACTCCCAAACTGCGCTGTCAAGAGCGGGGTCAGTGCGCTTTTTTGAGCCAATGCTGCACCCAGGGGCCTTGTGGCGCTAATTACATGGTCCCAGCCTGACATTATACGTGCGCTTCCTGTATTATGTGTTGCATGGACAGGCGGCTTATTATGACCAGCTCCTTGGACTTGAGCCCCCCTCCAACAGTAATTCCTCATTGCAAGAGCAGCGGGTCGCAGAATTCTCCATGGCAAAACATTACCAACTCACAGCTGATGAGCAGGCTATAGTGCAGGTGTGGTGCTTACAAGCTCCCCAGCACCTTCAGACCTGTTTAACATGATGTGGATTTAGCCTTTGCCTAAGCCATTACATGAGAATGATCTTGCAGTCTGTAGCGTGAAGCCTGCTCCTACTATAAGTTCTCTGCTTAATTTTGCAACATAACACCCTTATACCCTGCAGTGGGCCCTGTCGGAGCCTGCTAGCTATCGGAAAAGGTTCAAAGGACGAGAGGAGGCCCAGCTAGCATATCGAAAAGCCACTGCCTTTGAGGCCCTGGTGCGTGGTGTGCTATGGAATTGCCATGTGAAAAAACATGTTTGATGAAGAGATGCTGGGATTACAAAGCTGTGTTGTAGTACGTATGTTTCACATCAAGCAGCTTTGTCTTTCTTGCCCTATGCAGATCGGTTACTTGGCGCTAACAGACAAGGCTCGGCTTACACAGTTGATGGAGGCTTTGATAAAATTTTTGCCGGAACAATGAACCTATCGGTGAACGAAGTAGGCATCATGCAATGTCTACAGGAAATGAACGGTTGCCTCGGATCTGGTATCCCTGAGTATTGTTACTTACTAGAAACATTAATTGATGAAAATGTGACGTTAGTTTAGCTCGAACAGCTCAGGTCCGCCGTTTTAACCTAGCCACGGCTTTCATGGACTCAGACAGCGACGATGCTGGGCGCATGGATCTTGACGCGCCAGACAGTGACCCGGATTGGGATCCTTTTGAGCGCAAGAAGAGCGGGAAAAAGGGCAGGCGGGGGCGCGCTGCAGCTCAGTCATCTGCTGATGAGGATGAAGAGGATGAAGTGGAAGATTCAGAGTCCGGATACTCAACAGGGGGTGGAGAAAGCACAGGCGCGTGCCCCAATCATGCATTGTTCAGCCCTCGGCCTCCACTTCCGGTGCTTAGCCTGTATTGCAAGAGCTGTCACGGGGCCCGGCACGTAGCATGCTCTCCTTCATTTTTCTCCCTCAATTCTAGCTCTAGTGTCTTGAAGTGAGACAGAGCACTGCCATGCCTGGCTGACTGATTGCTGGAGCCCTTGAGCTTCCCTGTGCTGTCACAGCTGCCCACTTAGCATGAAGCACCATGTGGAAGTAAGGGGTCTATCACAAATCATTGCATCCAGCATAGAGATGAAATGCAACCTGTGCCCTTGCCTCTTGATGGCCATCCTGTACTTGGCATGGACATGCACTTCAGGAAACGCTGTTGCCAAAGGCGCTGTGTCCCAAGGAGCCAGCGTGGAGTCTGACTCTTGCTAAATCTTGCATGGAAAAATTTTCCGCAATGGCTTCATATGATCTACATGCACATGTTGTAGGTGAGGGCGAGGATAGCGAGGTAGAGGCTATGTTCGGGCAGGATGCCTTGGATCCCCTTGCCCTTCTGGAGGATATGGAGAGGGAGGCAGGGGAGGCAGGGGACATAGGGGCCCGACAGCCGTACCAGGTACGTGCTTACCTGTGCTGTATATCTCAGGGGGTTGGGGAAAGGGGGAGGAGGGGGTGCATGTATGTGCACATGGCAAGTGCACATGTGTTTGTGTGAATGCTTGTGTGCATGTGCGCTACGCACACGTGTGCAGTGTGTCTACATGCTTATCACAACTAGGTGCATTGCAAACATGTGCCACGCACACAGTCACAACCACTGCACTCAGTTGGGAGCGTGATTGCTGAATTGAGGCTTTCTGTCTGTCCTAGACCTCAATGTCGGGTTTGTGGTGGACCTGGAAAGCCTGTGTAATGCTGGCTTCTCCACATTTGCTTTCGGAGCTGCTGGGCTCTAGGGTTGTCCTGCAGGAGTTGCTTGCTTCATTGCTGCCCTAATGATCCAGCACATTGTCCTGCTGGTGTTGCTTGCTCCATTGCTGCCTTAATGATCCAGCACATTGCATGCCAGGGGCAACCTTGCCAGTAGATTGGTCTGGTGGTCCAGTCTATTTGCTATCCATGCAGGTGTTCAGAGCCCAGCGCAGGGCCATAGCACGGGCGCAAAGGCTTGCAGGTGTGTCTGCATATGACAAGTCCTGACACAAGCCTTGGGTTGACCGGATCAGTCAGAGTTGAGCGTGTTGTTTGCATGCTGCACTCCACCCTGCTGTGACATTCTGTTAGCCCCTCCTGCTTGTGAGTATGAGGAGCAAAAAAGAGCAGGAGAGTCTTTGCATGGATGCAGCGGCCACCTCATGAGCCGCCGAATCTGCAACGCCTACTGCATGAGGTTTACCAGTTCAAGGAAGCTTGGCTCGAGGTTGCTATCCAACAGGCCAGAAGTAGATCTCAAGGATTGAGGTTGGCTTAAGGTTGCTGTCCATCAGGCCCGAGGTAGAACTCAAGGATGCTCGCTTGCCCTCCTCACCTTCAACAGCAAAGCAGCCGCCGTCTCTGAGCCAACCACCTCCAATCCATAACAAAGCAGCCACTCTTGAACCTCTGCACGTGCCCCCTTGCAGGCCAGAAAGGTGAGGCAAGCGACATGGGCACAGAAGACATCGATGGCATGACGGACGACGGGGTTGACAGCAGGTGTGAGGCAGCTGTGGTGCCGTTCTGCTGAATACAGAATGCATCTGGCGCGAGAGTGCATAGATGGTGGCCTTGGTGTGGGGGCTGGTAGGAGCCAACAGGCGTGCCAGCCTGCTTTGATGCAAGGAGTGAATAGGAGGGGCGCTCATGCATGGGTGCAGCGGCACGGCTAAATGGCACGCAGCCCCGAGTACCTGCACACAGGAGCGCAACTGTGAGCATAGCTAGGCAAACCAAGGGTGGTGCAGTGGGTTTTGAGCCAGCTCTGCACACCATGTGTGTAACCTGCTGCGGCAAAGTCCGCACACGCAAACAAGGGGGCGCACACCACGCCTGTGCCTGCGCAGGCTTGCAGGCAGCAGTGGAAGCAGAGGGGGTAGCGGGGCAGGGCCCAGCAAGGGCCGGGGGGCTTTTGGCGCTGACTTTGATGATATCATTGATGAGAACGACCCCTTAGCCGCGCAGCTGGGGCTCGTGAGGATGGGTGGCAGGAGGCGGGGCAGGGGCAGAGGGCGGGGGAGGGGCAGAGGGAGGAGCAGGCGGAACCGCAAGGGCCGCAAGGATGCCTTCAACGTGGTGGGTGGCTTTTTGGTGGAAGCAAGTAGGTTGCTCGCGCCTGCATTTGCAAGTATTGCAATTGAATGTGTATGCAAGCACATGCAGGTGCGTGCACGCACACATTCCCGCGTATGCCAGTTGTGTATTGACTTGAAGCATCATGATGAGAGTGTTGCCAAGCATGAATGCTTCACAAGTTTGCAGCGCCTGGAAGGGAGGCTTTTCAGCCTTTTTGTGAGTGCTTTATTGAGGGCAGCATGATCTTGGTTCCTGTGAGTAGTCATGAGCTCGCAGGAGGAGTGTCCACTTGAATGAGGTGGCACCTTTTTGCTGCAAATCGAGATGGTCCAGGCATCAGCCATGAACAGCTGCCAAGGCTTTGCCTGTGTCGTTGGTGAAGGACAGCGCGGCGCAGCCAAGTAGGCCTGCATTGCTTTCCTATACAGCTCAGCACAGTGTACCTGATTGTGGCTTGGAGCTGATAATTTAACACAACAAGGCGTGAGCCAAAGTGTGTGTTTTCTTGTCCACAGCTCCCTGAAGAAGCCGCAAAGCAGCTTGGGCAAGCCAACCTAATGTATGCTACAGGGCGCTTTAAGGAGGCTGTAGACCTCCTCATGCATGTGATCAAGGTGAGTGATCAACCTTCAAAGTTGCAAGATTGCAAGTGAATGATGTTACGCATTTGCACTGCCCTTATCTAGTTCTAGTTGCCAACTGATGTGCCTTGAGGACACTAGTGTGCATTCCAAGTTTGCATGTTTGATGTTGGCCGGCTGTAGCATGGGCTCTTCATGCTCCTAACCTAGTAGACCTTGATCAGCATGCAAATGGGATTGACACCATTAGCTCCGCCAACCTCTACCTGTCTTATGTTCTAGAATGTATTGTCACAGCTTAAGGGGCATGCTGCTCTTTGCACCACTCATGGGTAGTCCTTAAATTGCCTCAATTTCAGGTCTTCCCAAACTCAGCTGAGCCCTATCACACCCTTGGCTTGCTGCATGAAGCGCTGGGCAATGGCCGGAAAGCCTTGGACTTTTATATGATAGCTGCCCACTTGACATCAAAGGTAAGCGCCTGGTCTTGCCAATAGTCAATCATTTGCAGTAAGGTAATTGTAGCAGCAGCAACTCCAGAAGCAGCAGCAGCAGCCGTAGCATGACCTAGGCAACAACACCATGCACAGCTCCTGATGTGTTTCATGACCTGCGTGCCTGCAGCCAGGCTAGGCACCGTCACTCACGCTCCATAAAACCTTTTCTGTTCACGCCACCGCCAGCTCATGCTTGTGACACTTTGCATGAGAGCAATGCCGCCCAGCTTTGTAGTAAGGCCCTGATCTGCTGCACTCACAAGCACACTCACGCTGCACTCACAGGACTCACGCTGCACGCACTCACGCCGCACTCACAAGACATCACGTTGCACTCACAGGACTCACACTGCACGCACTCACGCTGCATTCACGCTACACTTACAGGACATCACGCTGCGCTCACAGGACTCACGCTGCACTCACTCAGGCTGCACTCACAAGCACACTCGCGCTGCACTTACAGGACATCACGCTGCACTCACAGGACTCACGCTGCACGCGCACGCACTCGCACGCTACACTTACAGGACATCACGCTGCACTCACAGGACTCACGCTGCACTCACTCACGCTGCACGCGCACGCACTCACACGCTACACTCACAGGACATCACGCTGTGGAAGAGGCTGGCAGCCCTATCCACAGAGATTGGTTTCTTCAGGTGCAGCCGTGCCTTGACTTTGCTCGGGGCGTGGGCTGGGACCCACCGGCTCATCAAAGCCTGCCCAATCGGGTCTGCTTACCCCTTTTGCCACTGATCTTCCAACTGGCATGCAGTCCGATCCTCCAAACTTCCAAAGCCTAGTGCTGCTTTGAAGCCTGTGTGCAACCCTCGCACCTTGTGTGCACGCGTGTGCAGCCAGCAGCAGTTGTTTTGTACTATGATGCTTAATCAGGCCACCTGCCAGCAGCAAATGTTTGACCTGCCAGCAGCAAATGTAGCGTTGCCCCTGCTTGAGAAAGTGGTAGTGCTCTGTTGTGCATGCAGGACCCCTGGGGGAGCTGCGCTCCTCTCAGCCACCGTCTGAATGGCTTGAGCAGCATGCTCTAAGGCAAACAACGCAGCCTGTTCTGCCCACACGTGCAAGCATAACCTGTCGGTACATCATCAGGCGCGTGCTGCCGCGCGGCGCCCGTCCCCTCATCATCCGTCACCCCCATTGCCCACACACTGAGCGCAGGCAAGCTGTATACTGCCTGAGCAAGGCCATCGCACATGACTCCAAGGACGCAGATGCGCGTTGGGACAGGGCTGTGCTGTATGCCGAGCTGGGGGAGCAGGCCAAGGCCATCCACCAGTTCCAGATCGTGAGTATGCGCTGGGGCGGCCCTCTGATGCGCATGGCTCCGCCACACCAAGGGGCCGGCCTGTGCAGGTGGCAAGCCCTGCCGTTTGTCTGGAATACGTCATGCAGCGCAGCAAGTAGTGCAGGGTATGGAGTTGCACGCATGACAGCCTGCTGGAGCCTGCTGGAGCTGCCCAAGAGCTTTTCCATGTAACTCGATGGGTGGCGCTAGGAGTCATGCCCCGCGTGCAAGAGCTGCCACGGCCGCGCTTTGGCCTGCGCTTGCACAGGTGGGCAAAATGCGGCCGGACGACGGGGAGGTGCCCAAGATGCTGGCGCGACTATACCACCGAGCGGGGGACCCTCTGAAGGCCATCGCGGAGCTGGAGCAGCACATTGAAAGGAACCCAGGTATGCTGGAGCAACACATTGAAAGGAACCCAGGTTTGCTGCCCCTGCCCCTGCGCCCCGCCCCTGCGCGCCTTGCTCACACACACTTGAAAGTGCACACAATGCAAGGTTATGCGGGCGCTGTGCGTACCCTGAGTGTCCTGCGGCCGAGTCTTCCTCAGTGTTCCTTGGTGTGGTACCCAGGACCACAGCCATGTGCTTGGGACTGGCACCTCCACAGCATTGTTGTAGATTCCAAATCTCTAGTGCCATCACTTCATCGACCGGCTCTGCGCACGCTGCACTGAGCTTTGGCACCACCCAAATGCTCTCCAATGCGTATCCTGCCCTTCTCTGGTGGTGCTTAGGCAACTGTGGTGTGCCTTTTGTCTGCTCCCCTCCCCTTATTCAATTGAAACTGCAAGACTTTGACAAATAGGCACCCTCATCTGCAGCAGGCAATGCCGCACCCGCTGTCTGCACGCTGCCCCTGCTCCGTGTGCGCTGCAGAGAACTTTGACATGACCGACGTCAACATCCTGGCGGAGCTTTACATGCAGCTGGGCAACTTCACAGAGACGCATGCGCTCATCACACGCGCGCGCCAGGCCATCAAGCAGCTGCAGCAGGAGGTGTGTGTGTGTATGTGTGTGTGTGTGTGCTGCTATCATGGTGGCATGCTGGCCCTCAGGCCCCTTGCAGGCCCTATGATACTCTTGGTACTCAAGACACTCAAAGCTCCTTAAATCGTCTTCTGTGCCTCATCCTGTGCTGCTGGAGTGACCGCATGCACCTCCCCATCTGCAGCACGTCACCCGGCTCAGGTTAGACAGAAAAGCTGCCTGCGTCTTTGGTTGAATGGTTGCATGCTTCTGTTGCATGCCGCCTGTTCAGCCCGTACCCCCTGCTGCCACGTGTGCGAGTGTTGGCGCCAGGGTCCAATTACACACCGCCCTAAATTGTACATGCCGCCTGCTTGGCTCCTGCTTGCTGCCGCTGGTCTACACAGCAGCGTATGCTTGTGGCAGCACCTGGGGCGCATGCTGCCACGCACGTTGATGCATGCAACGCATGCGTGCTACCATGATGACAGTCGTTTGCTGCAGTCACGCACTAAGTATATACCTTGTGTTGCAGCGCTGGCGGGTGCGTGCTGCAGGTGCCCTCTGCCAACAGGGAGCATGCCGGCTCGTGCACTTCTGGTGCATGATCGCCGCCAATGATGTCTGCCCATGATGGCAGACGGGCTCTTATGCTTCCAGTCCATAATGACCACCCTCGCTGCGGCACCATAAAGGCCGTATTCTCATGCTCACACTCATAAGCACGCTTAAGGAGCCACTGCAACCTTTCGTCCAATATTTTGATTGCACCTATGCACACGCGCACCTGCACATACGTACATTCATAAATACATACATACATTCATACATACATACATACATACATACATACATACATACATACATACATACATACATACATACATACATACATACATACATACATACATACATACATACATACATACATACATA
>LKMJ01006799.1_pt1 | contig 10778 bp, 13 predicted proteins | sample 643391 | NCBI WGS metagenome assembly LKMJ01 (sample SAMN04112250, study PRJNA286221) | soda lake metagenome | biome: soda lake; feature: Kulunda Steppe; material: water; isolation source: sample PL-Br10 brine of Picturesque Lake | place: Russia: Kulunda steppe | collected 2010-07
AGAGAGAGAGAGAGAGAGAGAGAGAGAGAGAGAGAGAGAGATGGAGGGAGGGAGGGAGGAAGGGAGAGAAGCAGACTGGTGCTGGGCTCTAGGAGCAGAGCACGGCTGACATGAACACAGCAGCTGCTGGCGCCTTGTGTGCAGCTGTTCTGGAGTGCGCCTTGGTGCACAGCGCAGCACTCCTTGGCGGCGGCCTGAAGGAGGCAGGGGCTGATTGTTACGTACATATGATCGATGAGAATCGATGTTGTGGCATCAGCCGACCATCCCTTTTCCCACGTAACACTGATCCCCTTGGCCCTCGACAATGGCAGTCATATAGCCTGCAGGAGCTCGTCTGCTCTGGCAATGCGTCATATGGCAGAGCCCCTGGTTTGGCAATGCATTATGTGGTAGAGCCCCTGTTCTGGCAATGCATCATATGGCAAGGCCCCCCTTCTGGCAACGCATCACATGGCAGAGCCCCTGGTGCTCAGTTGTTGGTGCCTTGACTATCGACAATTGACTATTGACTAAACCAGGCCCTTCCCTGCTGGCTGGCTTGCTTTTTGCTTGCCCCACACCCGCGTCTCACCTGGCAGGACATGCGAGGCCTCACTTGCTTCTCGCCGCCCGCGCCTCCGTGCGCCTCTATGCTGCTGCCACTGCTGCCGCCACTGCTGCTGCTACCCAGGAGGGCTAGGCAGTAGGAGGGCAGTACCTGGGGGAATGGGCATGGGGCGAACGCAGCAGGTGGTGTGAGGGCAGCAGCAGGGGCGCCGGGAAGGCTGTAGCAAAGGAGAGGAGGATAATGGAAGGCAGCACCTGATAAAATGGCAGCCAGTAAGGTGCAAGGGCATCAAGAGGGCTTTGGGAGGGGCAGAGCCAGTATAATACTCTGCTGTGAGGGGATTCCAATAAACAAATCATCGGCAGTGATGGATGTTTCACCTCTTCCACAGGCAACACAAGCGCGCCGTCCGAGGGTTACATGATAGGAGGCCGGCACAAGAGGGATAGGGAGGGAGGCAACAAATGGGGTAGAAGGCAATGCACACTGCTTGCCATCACACAAATACAAAGGGTCTTACCAGTCACACATGCAGCCAACATGGAGGCCCTGGCTGCTGGTGCACACCTACATCACCAGTGCACCATCACCATCACCATCGTGATGACCCACGTCACCATCGTGATGACCCACATCTCCATCATGATGACCCACGTCATCTTGCCATGCCCCTGCCAGTAATGCATGCAGCCAACATGGAAGCTCCAGCTGCCAGTGCACACCGCCTGGCACCAGGCTCATCCAAAACAGGGGCATGCAGGCTGCAACAGGCCATGCCGGCGTGAGCGCCCGCCCGCTCCCACTACATGTTTGCAACGCTGTCGTGAGTAAAGGGGGTTGGCCAAGGCATCAAGCCCTCTCTCATGCCCGCACAGCCTCGAGCTGCCGCTTGCATTTCTTTGCTCCCATTTGCTGCGGCTGTCACCTCACAACAGGGATTGCAGACTGGACGCCAGCCCTGTTGCACGTTGCGCAAGGGCTACACACCATCCCGCCTGCTGTCAGCACTTTAACCCAAGCAAATGCCAGCCTGCCCCACCTGTGGCGGGCTGTTGGGCTTCAGTGCCTGCATCCCCAATTTCACCACACCCCCGTTGCGGATGAGGCGCACGCGGCTGCCCACGCGCATGCCCAGGTCCATGCCGGTGGCGTTGCTGCTCGCGCTGCTGGCCAGCAGGCTGCATGTGTATACTTGCACCTGGGGGAGGCAACCACACGACACACGCAAAGAAAAAATCAATGCAAGTGGCATTGGCATGCAAGTGGCGTCGCAGAGGCAGCGGCAAGCAAACACACTTATGCTGCGTGCAGTGGCACCTGCACCCATCCGCACACAGCCTTTGGTGTGCTGCTCCAAGCAGCAGACGCACAGGCAACCACAAGTAGCATGCAGGCGGTGCCATCAAGGCACACAGGTAGGCACGTGAAGGCGCGCAGGTGGTGTTGTGAAGGCACACACAGGTGGTGTTGTGAAGGCACGCACAGGTGGTGTCGTGAGGGTAAGCCGGTGGTGTTGTGAAGGCACGCAGGTGGTGTTGTGAGGGCACGCACAGGTGGTGCCGTGAAGGTACGCAGGTGTTGTCATGAAGGCATGCAGGGGGTATGTTGGAAGCAGCAGCGCGTGCGCACACACAGATTGCGCTCTGATGACATGCTGCTGATGGGCGGCAGCATGCCAATGCAAAGCAAGCATTGTAATGGCATGCACATTCACATGACACACACACACGTGCAACACAAGCAACGCCCCCCACATCTGCGTGTGTGCTTTCCTCTTTTGCACTTTTGCTCCCGACCCGCACGCACCTCTCCCCACTCCGTGAGCGCCACCACCGAGCACGGCGCGTTCCTCGCGCTCCCCTCCACAGCCGCCGTCGCCACGGCCATGATCGGGCCGGCGCCCACGCCGCCGCTGCCGTCAGGGCCGCCGGTCAAGGCCTCTGTTGAGTATGAAGGCCTCCGAGCCGTCACGTCCTCGCCGCGCGCCTGCTGGTCGTGCTGGCGCGTGTCAGGGGTAGCAGGCAAGAGGGTCTCTGTGGGGTGTCGGGCGGGCAGCTCCTCAAGGTCCCAAACACACACGCCGCCCTCCGCCATACCTGCGCGCGCGCCCATGGCATGCTCTTGTCACCTACGCAAGCATGCCGCTCACACAGGTGCGCACCACACATAGGCTGTCCACACATTTCTGCACACACGCACAACCTGCACAGCCACGCCTGCCGCTGTCCCACCCACCCACACGTCCCTAGGCGGTGCCTGCGCGCGTGCCTGCATGCCCAGGTGGGTGCACGCGCAACCAGTCCCTCCCGCAACTTGTGAGCAAGGAGAGGAGTGTGAGCCTTCTGCATGCCAGTGCGCATGTGGCCCCTGATGCCAGACTTGGGGGTTCCTCGGAAGAAAGAAAAACAGCATGTGCATGTGGTGCGCAGGTGCGCAGCTCGTGCATGGCGTGCAGCTAATGCTGCAGCATGCCAGCCGTGGTTGTACTGCAACATGCTGCTGTAGGAGTCCTCAGACCTCATAGCAACCTTGGCGCGTTCCCCGCAACGCAAGTGTGCCCCTGCTGCCGTCCCAGCGCTCGAGGGGAAGACCACACCAAAGACGGCTGCTGTTGGTATTATCCTCTGCTTGCTACGCAGGCATGCCCGTGGAGGCATCAACAATGTGTTTGTGTTGCTCCTGAGTTTTCTGCCTTCCAGTCCAGAGCGCGCTATTCAACCAATTGGGAGCACCTACACCCCGCCCCTGCTGCATGCACGCACCTGGCTCTGCTTCCAAGGACACCCCACCGCCACCAAGGTGCACCCATGCACCCGCCCCTGCTGTGCCCCTGTCTCTGCCCCTGCTGCCCCCAGTGCAAAGTCTCAGCGCCCATTGCTCCAGCCACTGCTGCACCCCTGTCCTCTGCTGCGGCCCATACACCAGCACCTGTCCCTGCAGCAACCAACCACGCACCTGCAATCACAAGGTGTGTGTGCGGCGCGGGCGCAAACGCGCAGCAAGTGGGCGCCCCCTCACTGAACATGACATGGCGTGGCCGTGCCGGCTGGCTGAGGTCCCACAGGCACAGGCAGCCCTTGGCGGCCAGGGAGTGGTCCTGCAGGAGGCATGCACACAGGGCGAGCAGGGGCCTTGTTACATGTTGTTATTACGCGCCCTCAACACTACCACCCTCACTCAACTGCCGCCTTTGCCCATGCCGTACCCACCTTCAGCAGGCCAGCGCCACCCCACCTGCACCCACGCTGCACCCATCGATAACAGGCCAGCGCCGACCCACCTGCTCCCAAAGTACACACATCTTCAGCAGGTCAGTGCCAACCCACCTGCACCCACGCTGCACCTACCTTCAGCACGTCAGCGACGGCACGCCTGTACCCACCTTTATGCACACCGCATCCACCTCTGCCCACCTGCACCCTCCTTGATCCAAATTGCACCTACCTTCAGGAGGTCAGCGCTGCTGCCTAGCTGCGAGCCCACCGGGCCGTACGCAACAAGCACAGCTGAATCAGAGGCGAGCGGAGAGAACGCCAGCGCTGCTACAGGGCGGTTGGCAAGGAGAGCATCCCACACCAGGCGAATGCTGCCCTCACTGAGGCTGCCGGCAGTGGTTGAGGGGCCGAAGGTCAGTGTCTTCAGGCCTGCAGGCGTGCACGGCATGGCGGCAGGCGTGAGAGTGCACATGCTGAGTGGAAGCGTACGTGTGTGCGCACGTGCGGGATAAGGTGTGCACGCACGCACCAAGGTGACTGTGGAAGCGCGGGTCCATCAAAAGGCACACCCGTCTTGGATAGGTGTGTGGGCTGACGCGCATGGGTATGCATGCGCAAGCTCAGCGTGGATGGAGCTGGGTCTTAAAAAGACGCGCGTCTCTTCAAAAAGAATAGCAGGGGGTGTCGGCCTGAGCTGTGACTGAAGGGCTAAATTGCCTCCTCACTTAAATGTGCTGAAGCCTATGCAAGCCTGCGTACATAGATGCGCACACACTTGCTTTTATACATCCACATATGCACGTACATTCACGCATACACACACACGCAAACATAAACTCACACATGCACACATTAAACTCAGGTGTGCACGCGCCAGCATACAACCACACGAGCGCAATGGCACACACGCACACGCACTCAAGCATGCATGTGCACCCCGCGCGCGCCACACTCACTGGGCGCCATGCCCAGCCCTGCCATCACCAGCGGCCCCGCCCACTGCATGAATGCCCCCAGCTTCTTCTGCACCGAAGGGTCCATGACCGGGAAGGCCGCGGCTGTGCCCCCCCCTGCGGCCTGGCTGCGCGCAGGCGGGGCTGCCTCAGAGGACGACGGCACCGCGGCGGAGGGGGGGGCCGCAGCAGCGTCCGCCTCCGCGCCCTCGGCGTCTGCCAGGTGGCTGCGGTCCTCAGGCGCTTGGCACGCATACGCGCGGCTGGGGATCTGCGTGCACACCATCGGAGACACAGGCAAAAACCATTGGAGACACAGGCAAAATACCATAGGAGACACAGGCAAAATACCATAGGAGACACAGGCAAAATACCATCGAAGACACAGGCAAAATACCATCGAAGACACAGGCAAAAACCATCGGAGACACAGGCAAAAACCATCGGAGACACAGGCAAAAACCATCGGAGACACAGGCAAAATACCATCGAAGACACAGGCAAAATACCATCGAAGACACAGGCAAAGTACCATCGAAGACACAGGCAAAAACCATCGGAGACACAGGCAAAATACCATCGAAGACACAGGCAAAATACCATCGAAGACACAGGCAAAAACCATCGAAGACACAGGCAAAATACCATCGAAGACACAGGCAAAATACCATCGAAGACACAGGCAAAAACCATCGAAGACACAGGCAAAGTACCATAGGAGAGCCGTGCTTGACGTGCGACCCCCCAGCCGCAACTGAATACCCAGCCAGCTGGCAGACAGTGCGGAGTTTGGAGCATGGAATGCGTTGTTCTGGAGGGACATCAAGGCACACGAGTACACGTGTGCGTGGGATTGATGCTGCCCGGGCCTTGAGCAAGCGACATGCACTTGGGCCGGAACGCATGTGCACACTGGGGGGTGGCGGGCGACATCATGAGGGGCAGGAGCCAGCGCCTTCATGATGTACACCTCTGCATCATCTTCCACTTGCTGAGCGCGCTGCCCAACTGCAGCAGAGCTTGACGGCTCTGCAGCAGTGCAGGCGTGGATGTCATAATGCGCAGGCCATCTGCGGCACAGACTGTCTGCGTTTCGGCCGCACTCGTGGAGAGCCAACAGCAAACGACCCGCCAAAAAGTCGATGTCAGCACTGACCACATGAAACGCAGCGCGCAGGAAGGACAGGCCCCCTAGTGGAGCCGCTAGACAGCTGCTAAGGGCCCTGCAGCGCACCTCGTCTGTCTGTGCCCCCTCCTCCTTTGCGTCGTCGTTGGTCTGGCAGGCGGCAGGCACGAGGCCCGCGTAAGTGCCCCGCCCCATGCTGAACAAGTCGTGCAGCGACAGCTCTGACATCTGAAACAGGTCGTCCATCTCCACCACCTGCGTGCGGCAGTAGGCGTGGCGTGGCGTGGGTGAAGGAAAGGGCCAGGAGACAGGTGACGCTTGCCCTGCTGTCTGTACTCCAGCCAAGCAGAACATGCGTCAGCCGGCCAGACGCCAGCCATCAGCAAGTCAAGCCAATAACCCCAAACACAGGCACAGCCTCCCATGCCCACCTGCCCGGCAGTGATGGCGGGCTTGGCCCCCAGTACTGACACAGCCTCCTGTGCCGTTCTGCCCAGCTGTGATGGTGGGCTTAACCCCCAGCACAGACATGGGCTCTCCTGCCCGCCTTTCCAGCTGTGATGCTTGCTTTGACCCCAAGCAAGGACAGACTCCCCTGCCAGCCTGCCCAGCTGTGATGGTGGGCCTGGCCCCCAGCACCCCCGCCTCCCGCACCTGCAGGCGCTTCCGGACTTTGGCCATCTTGTTCACGGCAGCCACCAGCCGGAACCGCCTGGCAGCCATTTCAATGTCACTGAGCTGTGGGGCTGTGGGGATAGCCAGTGGCTTTGGGGCTGTGCGCAACAAAGTGTTGGCAGGGCAGTAAGCAGGTGGGTGTGTGAGGTTTGTTAAGGGGCAGGGCAGCAGGGGGGGAGGGCGTCGGGCAAGGGGAGCTGGGGCAATGCTCACTCTCCACTCAGATGCACAGGACGAAGAAGGGAGTTGGGGTTGCAAGTGCACCCAAGTGCCATGCACCACATCTGCACACTTGCTGGCAGCAGCAATCATTGCCAAAACACAGGCGTAGAAGACATTGGCATGTCCATCTAAATAGCAAGCACAGCCATGTGCCTCTCCTTTGCATCGTGGGGGGGCCAATAGTAACACAGAATCAAGGAGCACAAGTCCTCAATCAGTTATCGTTCCTGGGGCAGAGCCTTTTGGCTGCGAAGCCAAATGCAGTGCCAAACCAGGCTCCCTCCAGGTCCCACAATGCTCCATCCTTAGTCAGGCAGGGCTTAGTCGAGGCTAATCATATGAAGAGCAGAGGCACCAACCAATAAAAAGTGCCAAAGGATCAGATCTCAAGCACAGTTCCCATGAGGCGACAGCTCATGCACTAATGTGTGTGCTGCAGCGCGTGCCAGGCTAGGCCGCTGTGCCCGCAACACAAGCAATAGCTTTGCCCAGCTCTTGATACCACCAGAACAGCAAGCAGCCATGCAAAATTGAGCACACAGCCGGGGCATGGCACACCTGTAAGAGGTGCACGGCCACCGAGGGCCCCCAAAGCGGACGCGCGCTTTGCAGGAATGGCCTGCTGCTGTATCTGAGCTGGGGCTGTGCCAGGAAGCACATCATAGTCATCCTCATCGGGCTGGGTGGGGGAAAGGCGATAGCAATGGGGAGGATGGTTATAGGCATTTACGTATGATGTGCGCTTGTGCCAAGTGTGCTACCTGTTGCTGATCCTATCACACCGCTCGACTACGTGTCTTGACAAATGGACAGTTCTTGTGCATGGAAGGAATGCTGTGAGGGTTGCCATTGAGCAAGCAAGCAGGGTTCAGCTGCTGATGTGTACCTGTCATCGTACATGTAGCACACGCATCGCCGGATGCAATCCAAAGCAAAGACAACTTAGGAAAGCCAACTTATCAAGCACCAAACAGATTCAATACTTTGTCACGAGATGTGTGCGAGCGTGCAAATGCAGCCAAAATGCAGATATCCTGACATTTAACTCATTGAAATTTGAAGCATGGCGCTATTGGCGTGGGATCGTGTGTGTAAGCAATATAAATACGGATGCATGCTCTTGTTCAAGGCACGAGATCAATGCAGTTGTTACTGCTGAAATGAATGTCAGTTTGTGAGCAGGCCCTCTAAGAAGGCATGCTCAGGGAGCATGATGTGCATCTGTTTCTGGCACAGACCTACCTCTTCAAACTCTTCGGCATCCTCATCATAGTTCTCAAAGTCATCCTCTCCTGAATAGTCACTCATCTGCTCCAAACACAGGCTAGTTCACATCTTAAATAATTTGAAGTGATTTTTGGAAATAATATCAAACTGCAGTTACTGCTGAAGTGAGAATACAATCAAGTCAGGTGGTCAGCGTTCAACGAGAGCAGAAACTTGTTTCCTTGCGGCATGCAGATAATTTGAGCTGTGCATCGTATACTCAGATTGTATCGGTTTGCTTTATACTGAACAGGCATTTCTTTCTCAGAACCTTGCTTGAGGGGCTGTTGCTGAACAGCTCAGCAGTATGAATGTAGTGCTGCAGCACTCTCCTTTAGTGGGGGCGGGTTCAGGCCCGGCAGGCGCCAAGCCGCCTCTTGCAAGTATCCAACCACGGCGCAGGCCCGCCCGCAACCCTCAGTCGCCCAGCAGCGTCCAGCCGCTCAGCACCTACAGCAGTATCCAGGGTGTCTTGCCTACATGGTCAAGTTTGGTACGTTGGCGCAGTGCTTCTGCAGCAGGCAGCGCCCCCAGCTCTTCGTCTGCCGCGTCTCTTTGGCTTGTCAGGTGCCTAGGGGATCCCCTAACCTTGCACTCTTAAGACGTGTTTTTACGTGTGGTGCAGGTGCATCCCCCTTCTAGCAGATGTGTAGCAGCTGCTGGAGCTAGCTCCGACGGTGCCAGTCCTTTTGTTGCCAGCAGCAGCTCTGCAGCCACCCGCAGCCCGTACGATCACGAAGAGGACTTCGACGTGATTGTCGTCGGAGCAGGTCACGCCGGCTGTGAGGCAGCGTTAGCTTCCGCACGCATGGGCTGCAAGACCCTGCTGCTGACCTTAAACCTGGACCGTATTGCCTGGCAGGTCCGTTTGTGGTTTGGAGGCAGACCGACACAGGTGGAGACGGATGGGAACCCAAACAGTGCTGTGTGCTTGCGCAATTTCGGCCACTACTTTTGTGTATAGAGGGGATCGTAGTGATGATGGAGGTTCACAGCATGGTTCATGTACTCCTGAGACAGAGCTGGTGTGTCTGATGCCTCAAACAGCCCCTTTTTTAACTTGCTGTGGAGTGCATAGCCAAGTGGTGTAAAATGCCATAATGTGTATTTGTGTGTGCATGCGTGTAGGTGTGGGTGCGCAAGCCTGTGGGTGTGGGTGTGTCTGTATTTTTATGTGCATTTATTTGGATGTGTGCATTGTGTGTTTTTGTAATTGTGTGCGCGTGCCTGTGTGTGTATGTGTGTATGTGTGCTATGTGTGCACGCGCATGTGAGCTTGTCTTTTGATGTGCAAGGTTAAGAAATTGAAGATGTGCATACGAATGCATGGAAAGGCATGCCTACTGGCGCAGAGACAGGCTTCTAGAGTGACTGAGGGCGCACCTTCACCTATTGGCATTTCACATACGCGCGGATCCTGATGTCTCTTGCCTACTTGTAACCATGCTTTGCCATTGCGTCATGCAGCCATGTAATCCAGCTGTTGGTGGACCAGCCAAGTCTCAACTTGTGCATGAAGTGGATGCCTTGGGAGGGGAGATGGGCAAGATGGCTGACCGCTGCTACCTGCAGAAGCGCATACTCAACAGGTCCAAGGTGAGTTCTCTGGCTGGTCTGCGCAAATTTCTTGGGGCTACAAGTGTTCACAAGTTACAAGAAAAGGCTTTCAGTCAAGAAGTGTGACTGCTCGCGAGTGCAGCTCATGCAAAAGCAGGAAGGCGGTGTGGTCCTGGTGACCTGTCACACCCCAGCTGCGTAATACCTTAAAGTTGAAACAACCTCTTAGTTTGCAGCTCTAATTCCCTGCTTAATCCACCAACCCAGCGTGGAAGCACAGTGACTCACCATCGGTGAGCCAATACCACCAGCGCCTGAATGCTCTTCAGCACTCCACCTCCACTTCCTTGCGGTCAAGCAGCTAATTGAAACCAGGCTCTCCCCAACCACCAGATCACCGACTGCTTGACTGAACTCAGAGTCAAGCTGGTTGTTGGCCAGCGCTTACCTGGGCTCCTCCCCTAACAGCTCATTTCGATACCCGTGCACTGCATTTCCTGCGCATCTATCCTTGGTTTTGAGGCCAGTACCCAGGCTCCCTTTTTGAAACCTGGCTTCAGCAACCGAAAAATGGATGTACACATAAACAAATGTGCGATCGATGATCTGCAAAAGCGGCTAGTCTGATGTGGGTTTTAATGAACAGATGCTCCCCGCTCACACATGTGCTGCTCCCTGCTCATCCCTGCCCAGCACAAGCAAGGGAGGCAGGACGCATGCGCTAAAAATTGCCAGGCTGCCTCACCCTAACACGTCACTCTCAGTCTGGGCATGAATGTGCCCGCACTCAACCTGCAAGAGGAGTCCCTGGTCCGCGTCAGCACTCACTTGCACAGCGTATGCTTCTGCGCTTGAAAACAGACGAACAATCGGACTTGCTGCGCACACATAACCATGCCCTCGGTCGCAGGGCCCGGCTGTGTGGGCGTTGCGCGCGCAGACGGACAAGGTGGAGTACGCGCAAGTCATGCGCAGGGTGCTGGAGGCCACGCCCAACCTCTCACTCAGAGAGGTGCGTGTGCTGAAACTTTGCGAGGAACACTGCGTGAGTAGCACATCAGGGCTGACGGCCAGCTGTGCTCAATGACGACTGGTCGGGCCATCATCGAAGGGCTGGAGGGTTAGGGTGCATCTCAGTGCGGGGGCAGGATGCACTTGTCAGCGGCAGGGTGCGTTCTGGTACAGGGTGCGTGAAGCTGTTGTCGGCCTGTGGA
>LKMJ01006801.1_pt1 | contig 10777 bp, 2 predicted proteins | sample 643391 | NCBI WGS metagenome assembly LKMJ01 (sample SAMN04112250, study PRJNA286221) | soda lake metagenome | biome: soda lake; feature: Kulunda Steppe; material: water; isolation source: sample PL-Br10 brine of Picturesque Lake | place: Russia: Kulunda steppe | collected 2010-07
CAACCAACAGGGACACGTCGGACCCGGGGTCGCCCACACCCGACACAGTTGAGGATAATGGTGATGAACAGAAGGAACTCGATGTCGTAGCCGAACAGGATCCAGACTCGCTGGGTCGAACCGAAACATGGGGCAAAACAGTGCCTGAAATTGAGACGCCTGACTTGAACGGAGGTACAGGCAAGCACGGTCAAAATGAAGGAGATTTCGACGATAATCTACAGGCGAATCTGCAGGAAGCAATCACAGCGTTGCAGGAGGTGCATCAAGCGCTGTAGGTGAACTGAGCGATCCGGTCGGTGAATCATTCGTCCTGATCTTTTGGAAAGACCGTGTTTGATCACTACGTCGTGTCAGGTTCGGTCGGCAGAATAACAGTATTAATCCGTAACCACTGCAGTGAGGTGTTGTTCAAGCCCTTCTCTACTGAGCCGAGCGTGTCATAGAAACGTTCCAATACTACAACTTTCATCGACTGCATCAAGCTCTTGCCGGACGAACACCAATTAAGGGAGCCATTTAGACAGTACCCCACCGAGGTAGAATATCTATATGAGTGAAATACCGTTTCCTGAAGCGGAAACCTTGGTGAACTACCCAAATACAAGCGCATATCCAGGATGACTGAACTGCTTGAAGACAGCCAAGAGATAGTCGCTCTTTCAATCGGTAATACGACCAGTGAGTTACCGAAGACTGGAATCCGTAGCCCGAGGTACATAATGTGCTGTAACAGCCTCATGCTGCCGATGGCTAACAGTACCTGGCGCCGTTTCAATTTTCGAGATACTACTACTGCACTACTTCAATCACCATGCTTCGAATCCGTCTCCATGTTCTGCGGCCTGCTTAATATCCTCAATTGTGATGTTGTATACCGCATCCAGTAGATTGAGACAAAGGTTTACCTCAGCGTCGGACTGCCGCGTTCCACTTGTCACAAAGGTATAGGTGGCTCCTTCGGCCTCTATCGTGAGATCATACTGGTCTACTGCGTCTTCGAGGGATTCCTTCTGTGAGGGAGAGAGCCCAGTCAGATTGTGTGCGCCATTGAGGTATTGATAGTGAGTGTTGGTCTCTCTGTTGTTCTCGAATGTTAGGTTGATCCAGTGGTCAGAGTGTTTGTCTCGCTGTAAGTGATTTTCGAAAAGGGCTGAGAGGTGATTAATTCGGTCGGAGATTTGTTTTGTATTCTCCTCGTTACTCTTGGGGGATTGGGAGAAGGAATGATCTACGCTTCGGGATAGGAGATCCTCACTGTCTGAATCCGGTTCTGGTGGGGCTTGAGTCGGTGCTTTAGCGGAAACAGACGGGTATATTCGAGAAAGGAGAACAGTGTCTGGGTCTTTCGCTGTGTCTAGTGAAAGTCGCTTATTTGTCGATATGAGAGATTCCTCCTCAAGGAGAGATAGTGCGTCGCTGATGCGGGTTTGAATCCGGTTCCCGCGGCGTTGGTAGCCGATCAGTCGAGTTGTCTCAAGGATGAGATCGTCCACCTTGATTTCGCCGCCTTCCTGGAGAACGACAGTGATTGCTTTCGCAATCTCTTCAGGTGGGATCTTGTCGATTGTCCGCGTAGCTGAATCTGTGTTAATCCGTATCTTGAACTCTAATTCAGCGAGTGGTGGCCACAGGAACTCACCATGTTCGTAGATCTGACCTTGTTTCTTGAGTTCGTCAAGTCGATTTCGGAAAATCCGTTGGATTTTCTGCCCGGCACGTGACTGTCCCCAAACGCTGAGATGCGTCTGAATCGCGGTATCATATTTGATTGGGCCATTCTGGATAACAGTGTCTCGAATTGAGTTCCGGCTTGCCTGGTGCATCCCCTGTTTATCAGGGTTATATTGCTCGTCCCACTCAAGCGAGGGTTCCTCATACTCTACGATTTCATCGTGTTCAACCTTCGACCCGACTTCGATGATCTCAGGGTCGTAAGAGGGGATGTCTGGGTCGTCTGTAGAGGGCGTCTGCCCATCTATGGCTCCCTCAACTTTCTTGTTGATTTTCCTGAGTTCACGCTCTTGATTGGATGTCCAGTCTGGTGACCAGATCCGGTGAATTGTCCACCCAAGGCTCTCCAGAACCGTCTGTCGCGTCCGATCGCGGTCTCTCGCTGTCTTCGAGGAGTGGTAGGCTGCCCCGTCACATTCGATGCCGAGGACAAATTTACCAGGCAGGTCCGGATGCTTGATCGCTAAATCGATGCTGTAACTGGAACTCTGTACCTGCGAGACCACGTCATGTCCCTCAGATTCCAGTGCGGTGTAAACTGACTCTTCGAACCTAGAATCGAAATTAAGTGTCTGTGTGACCCTATCGTTCCGTTCGAGTGCCAGCTTCCCCTTCTTCGCGTATTCGAGGTAGTTTTTGAAATGCTGCGCACCCTTACTCTGTGACCCTGAGAGATCGATGTCACCTGGCTGCATCGAGCAGACCACCGTTACCTTTTCTTTAGCGCGCGTCACCGCTACGTTGAGTCGTCGTTCCCCACCGGACTTGTTAATCGGTCCGAAGTTCGTCGATATCGTCCCGTCTTCGGCCGGGCCATACCCGACGCTGAATATCATCCGGTCTCGCTCGTCACCCTGAACCATTTCCAGGTTCTTGATGAAGAACTCTTCTAACACGTCGTTTTGACTGACGAAGGCATCGAGGACGCTACTTTCTTCGCGCCGTACTTCGAGTTTATCACGAATCGCTTGCTCCTGCGCGCTGCTGAACGCGACCACTCCGAGGCTCTTGTCGCTGTGATTTTCGGCGTGTTCCTTGACTAAGTCAATGACTCGCTGCGCTTCGATTTCGTTCTGCCGTGACCCGCCCCGGTCGTACACACCATCGGCGACGTATTCGAAGGACACACCGGTTTCAACGTCCGGGTTGTTCTCCGGGAACGTCTGAAGACTGTTGTTGTAGTAGTGGTAGTTGGAGAATTCGATGAGTTCGTCCGTTTTGCTCCGGTAGTGCCATCGCAGGTGCTTTTCGGGTAACACTGACGCCGTTTCTTCGAGGATACTGTCGAGGTCCTCACGTACGTCTTCGGTGGTCTCCACATCCGACTGGAAGAACGACGTCGGCGGGAGCTGTTTCGTGTCACCAGCAATAATTGCTTGGTCTGCTCGAATCAGGCTACTGACCGCATCCTGCGGCATTATCTGTGATGCCTCGTCAAACACCACTGTATCGAAGTCGATGGACCCTGCCTTCAGGTACTGCGCTACGGAGAGCGGACTCATCATGAAACACGGTGTGAGCCCCGTGATGAAGGACCCGGCTTCCTCGAACAGTTTACGCAGTGGTTTGTGACGGCGCTGTTTTTCGGCTTCCCGTCGGACCAGTACCTGCTCCGAGCTCGAAGCGTGTTCCAAACTCAGCGACGGCCGGTGTTGAGTGACTCTGTGTTGAACCTCGATTTTAGCTAACTCTTGTTGTTCCTGATCCAGTCGCCGGAAATCTTCGAGATACCGCTGCATTTCGTCCGAATTGAACGACCCGAGGTCGGTGTGCTCGTAGATGGCGTTGAGCCACTTCGTGTAGAACCGCTTTTTGAACGCTGGCACGAGGAATTCGCCATCGTACGTAGACTCCAGGAAGCGATTGACGTAGTCCTCACAGACCGTGTTACGGACATCATCAAGTTGTGCTTCGAACTGAACCCGTCGCTGTAACTGCGGTACGGCACGCTCTAGTTCTTCCAGCTTCTCGGTGAACTCTGACAGTGGAGCATCTTGAATCGGTTTCCCGTTGACCGACATCTGCTCAACCGCCATCGCGTCATCAAAGAACGATGCTGCCCGCTTGTATTGGTCGAGGAGCTCCTCGGTACGGGTACGCAGTGAGCTGGTGTCTTGCAGCCCGTTTGCCAAGAGCCGGTTGGTGATCGGAGCAGTGTACCGCTGGTCGAATTCGCTGAGCTCCGTGACCCACTCACGAACCCTGGCCAACGTCTCCCAATCCGTATCGCTCCCTTCATACAGTGGCCCGAGGCGCTCGATGATACCTCGGTAATCGTCACGGAGGTCTTCGATCCGCTGTACTTCGGCTAGCATACGCGTATCTTCGAGTAGCTGGTCGTACCCTGGTTCGTACTCTTCTCTCGTGTGCGCTGTGACTTTCCGTTTTAATGACCGGTAACTCGGCTTCAGGATTTTCAACACTCCGTGGGACGCAAGCTCGTTATTGAGTTCGGCCCCGTTCGACGAGAAGAAACTCCGCTCATAGTTCTCAGAAAGCGCTTCTATCAGTTCGTCTCGCTCCTGTTCAAGCTCCGCCAGCTCGTCCAACCGGCTTCCTTCTTGGGCGAACGATTCGTCGAAGAACGCCTCTCGCCAGGTGATCGTCGGTCGATCCGAAAGATGTCTCAAGAGCGCTCGAACGCGGCGGAATCCTGAGAGCGACTCGGGTCGAATGTCCAGTGCTGATTCCAGCTCCGCCGCTAGTTGCTCCAACTCATATAGCGTTTCCATTTGTTGGTCCAGCGACCGACGTATGGAATCGGCCGTATCGACACCCCAACTCGATAGCGTCGTATGCCGCCACGGACTCGTCTCATAGGTGTCAATCTCGGACTCGAACCGGGCGAGTGTTTCCAGCTCGTCGATGGCCGTTGACAGAGCGTCTTGCCCAATACTCACTGGCAGGTCGATTCCCACGCTCACCCGGGGGGCGTCCATGTGATCATTCACAATCCCGAACGCTTGGTACGCAGTGAGATCCCACCCGTCCGGTGAATAGAACAGGTCATCGCCGTATGCGTTGATCGTATCCCTGCGCTCACGGAGTTTCCGCAGTCGCTGCACACGGTTGTCTGCCGATTTGACCTGCCCGGCTTTCAATTCGTTCTCAAGGGCCCCGAGAACATCGTTGTGGTTCGCTCGTTCGCCGTGTACTTCGAGACAGAACCGACCGATACCGACGTCTTCGAGTCGATTTTTCACCACGTCTAACGCAGCTTGTTTCTCACTGACAAACAGTACGCGCTCACCTTCCGCGAGTTTCTCTGCGATGATGTTCGCAATCGTCTGGCTCTTCCCGGTTCCGGGTGGCCCTTGGAGAACGAAGCTCTTTCCGCGTTTTGCGGCTTCAATCGCCTCTTGCTGACTTGAATCGGCGTCCAGTACTTGATACGTATCGGCTGGATCAACAGCATCGTCCAGTTCGTGGGCAGACGGCGTCTTGATATCGCCTTCTGCCTCTTGTATTGGCCCCATGTCGCCGTTGAGCGCTCGAACAATGGGGTTGCTCTTGATTGCAGGGCGGTTCCGCTCAAGATCGGAGTACAGACTGAATTTGGTGAAATCAAAGATTCCCAAGACGACATCCGACTGGATGGTCCAGCGGTCGAATCCCCGCACCGCTTGATACACTGATTCGAACGCGGCGTCGATCTCATCGAGCGACAACGCGGTATCTGCTGGTAGCCGTATGTCACGCTCTGCAGCGAGCTTTTTCCGTAGAGCCGGATTCAACCGTACCCCTTCAGCTTTCGATTCCAGCCGGTAGTTATGCCGGTCTGCGTCATTCTGTGTACCTTCTACTAGTTCGACTGGTGCGAGGAACAGTGGAGACCTCTCAGCAGTGTCGCTGTGCTCGGCCTCGTACCATCGTAACATTCCTAAAGACAGATACAGCGTATCGACCCCTCGCTCCCGAAGGTACTGCTTGTTATTCCGTTCAATGTTGTTCAACGATTTTTCAGCCTCATCGGCGAGCCGAGTCGGCAGAAGCTCGTTCCGATCGAGATCTGTGACCTCTTCCAGTTGGACTGCTTGGTCTTCGTTGTTTTCGTTTTCCGGGCGCTTCCTGATGTACAGCTCCTCATTCGAGTCGAGCTTACCAGCGACCGTTATTGGGTCCGCACCGTCGAAAGGGAGTGACTTCGTCTTCGTCGGTTTGAACGCGATGAGCTTATTCCGCCGGGTCAAATCCAAGAGTTGTGACTTCCACTCATCGATTTTCTTATCCAGTGCATCCCGATTCGTATGTGAACCGTCGTCCAGTTCGATGTCCTCGTCGCTGTACTCGGTAATCACATCAACAGCCTGATTCCAGAAAATCTCTTCATCAGGCCCACTTGCCTGACTAGTGGGAGTCTCCGTTGCATCGGTGTTATCATCGTTGGCAGGCGGTTTGGTATCCTGACCACCAAATGGCCCGTCATCCTTGGCACCGTCACCAGTGCCCGTCGGCCTCTTTTGCTTTTTGCCCGGGGCAAAAGCGGGCTTGACCGGGAATTCCTCAAGTAGCTGTTTGGCTTCCCCTAACTGTTCTTCAGACCTGATCCCTATCGGCAGTGGAGTGTTCGTTTCGGGCGATACTGGGATATGAACCTCTTCGTTGGAGTTAATTATTCGCTGTTTCACCAGGCCCTGTTTATCATTATCACTCAGCTCAGCAGACGGGATACACGTGTACTCGGTCACTGTGTCCCCATTCCCGAACGCATCACGATACGCCGACATCGTCATCGGATTCCGATTCGCTTGCTGTGCACCGTAATTAGGCCCCGACCCACGCCCGTCACCGTACACAATGTCTCGGACAGCCCCGTACCACTGGTTCATTGGATCATCACTGCCAGGCTCGTACGTGGTCTGGTCAGACTCGACAATCCGGTCTAACAGCGACTCGAAGACCCGAAAAATCTCGTAGTACTCTCCCAGTGGATTCGCTACGATTTTGTCTCTCTCAACTTTCTCAGAACTCTCAGCGCCCGGTTCGTGTACTTGATCCATTGTTAGCTTCACTTCTCCATCCGACACAGCGAACGATTCCGTAACGGTCGGCGCGACGGTTTCTGCATAAGCGAAAATAGCGTCAGGGGACGGCTGCTCAACAGTCCCATCGCCAAAGTGGTCCTCAAGAATATCCAAAATAGTTGTTTGCAACTGCTCGATTATCGTTTCAACCTTCGATTCGAGTGTTTGAGCAGAGGTACTGCCGGACGGCGTCTCTAAGTTGCCAAGCTCATACTCGTTGATGAGTTGTTCAATCCGAGTGAATCCGTGCAGTACAGCATCTTCAGCCTGGTCCTGCGCGGACTCGGGAGCACCCGTTCCTTCGAAATATGCACTCAGTGTCTCGTATTCACCCTCGCTCCCCTCTATGGTTTTCCCGGCACCGCCGCCACCGCTCGATCCACCGGTGCTTACTTGAGCAACCCCTGCCGCCTCCCGCGCATCGTCAATGGAAGCAAAGTAGTTGTAGACGGTACTGGCGCTGAACGGTGCACCCTCATTAATGTCTTTTACACCCGGCGGCTGGCCGAGTTCGGCACCGAGTTCCTGCAATCCGTCGATAACCTCCTGCCGTGAGTATTTCCGCTGTGTTGCGCCGTGTGGTTCGAAACCAGCTGCCCTAATCCCGTCTGACCATGTTCCGAACTCCTCTTCGTAGTCCGTGATTGCGTACGCTCCATCGTTTCGCATATTGGCTTTCGTCGGTGTGTCATCCAAGGCCGCTGCTAACCGCTGCACTTCGTTGATAAGTTCCGACCGGGAGACAGAATCTTTACCTGACGAAGTTTGTAGGTCATCTTCGAACTGTCCAGCTACATCGACTTGACGGTGGTCATCTTTGCTGTGTTCCCATGCGTACTCCTCCCACTCGCCTAAGATACCGTCTGTGTCGCTGGCGCTGTTCTCAACCGCATTAATGAGTGCTTTGAGGTCCTCTTCCTCAATTGTATCGTTGCTCCATTCATATGTCCTATCCGCATCGAGCGAGCGGATTTGCGATGCGCCTTCCCGCAGTAACGTTGCAAAAGCATCCTTGTCTAAGGCTGCGGACGTAGAAAAGCCGGGTAGCTTATTGAATCGACCGCCCAACCCGCAGAACCCTGCCGCTTGTTCGATTATCCGTTTTCCATCCTCTCGCGGGACAGCCGCATCGATCGTCGGTGGAGTACCGACAACGTTGTAGAACATCGCGTGTTTCGGCGTATCCAATGGGTTCCGGAGGACGCGACCGATTCGCTGGACGAGTTCCGGATTCACGCCCCCTGTCGCCATGTTTATTGCAACCGATGCCTGCTGCATATCGACGCCCTCACCAAGCAAATCACCGGTTCCGAGCAACACTCCCGCGTTCTCGGACGTATCGAACGCATCGATCGTGTCCCGTAGATCGCCACGGCTCTGTGACTTCGACACGAAGTGGATCGACGTCGCATCCGGCACCAGCTCATCTAACCGCGATTCTAACTCTTCGACTTGCGCATTACTGTCAGCAAGCACCACGACTTTTTCAGTCGTGCAGTGCTCGATTACCAAATCAACGACCGCATCCAGCATCGGCGACAGGTTCCACTGTTTTGTACGCCGGGAAAACAACCGCGTCACCAGTTCCCGGAACTCCTCGTTTCGCTGTTTTAGTTCGCTCCCTTCCGTCGTATGCGAGAACCGCCGTAAATCCTCATACGTTTCGAGACGCCGGTCCGTATTGAGTAAGACTTCCCCACTCTGTAGTTTTTGCTGGAAGGCCCCGAACGATTGCTCGGCCCGCGCCGACACTTTCGACAAATCGTCCCTAACGACATCGTACGGCGCGTACTGTACCTCCCAATCGAACGACGGAATAACACCCTCGGCTTTCGCGTCGATAATCGTGTATCGCTTGACTTCTTTGCCGATACTGTTCGCTAGCCGTTTTTTGATACGGTCACTGTCGCTGCCTGCATCGTCGACGGAACCAGACATCGCTAACACCGAGCCGTCAAACTCATCCAGCAACGATCCCCACTCGCTCCCGGTAGCGTAATGATGAGCCTCGTCGAGTAACACGAGGTCATACACCACTTGGTCCTCATTGACCAGCGTCTGTGGCGTCCGGAAATGTACTGTTCCCCACTCCAACGTGATGTCTTCAGCCCCGGCAGTTCGCTCCTGTGGAATATTGAGGTGCCGATCAAACTCACGCCGCCACTGCTCAAGAATCAAGTCACTGTGAGCGACTATCAGCACGTCCTCCTTGCCACTGGGTTTCGAAACCCCAACTGCGGATTCGATGTCGTGATCATCAGGGTGTAGTTCGCCGTACCGGAGCGCGATTGCAGCCAATCCAAGGACTGTCTTTCCAGTCGCCGTAGCCATATCCACATATCCGCGACCGCTGTTCTCACACCACTTCTCAAGCGCATCTCGCTGATGGTCCCACAACGGCGTCATCATCTGCGGCTCGTCCATCAGCGCAAGCAGCCCCTTCGACGCACTCTCTTCAAACTCACGCAACAGGACATCAAGATTCGATGCGACGGTTTCGTTTTTGAACAGTTGGGTCGCAATATCCGCAACGGTTCCCCCGGTTACTTCTATCGAACTGGTCAGACCGTCCCCTGCATGCCGGGTGAGCAGCTTCTCTATGACCGCCTCAGTTGCCTTTCGAACGTCGTTAATTCCAAGGTTTGATGACGTTATCTCGTAACTCAACTCGTTCAACTGATACGCTAGTAACCCGAGCATCGCGTCACTGACTTGTTGTTCAAGTACTGACGGCAAATCCGCGTATCGACCCGTAGTCTTCACCAAACCTCGTCGATAATACTCCCCAATCTCCTGACCGAAGTTGTTCTTCGAAAGGTCAAATTCGCCTATCTGAATCCCTGCAGAGATATCTTTGGCCGTCTCATCAATATACGGCGACCACTCAGCCTTCGGCCGCTTCATCAAGAACGTATCATGATACCCTTCGCCCGCTGATTGGATTCCACGTGTTAGGTCATCAGCTAATTTATCGATATCACGAACCATATTGAAATTTGAGGTATACGCTTCTGGTAATGTATCCCATGAGAGGTTATGTAGTTTACTTTGACAGCAGAAACGACAGGCGATCTCAACTACTCAAAACCGACTCTGAATCACCGAATCTGACCGTGATGAATCGTCAGACATAGCTTAATTTCACGGTTTCAGCGACTGCTTGATGTTGTAAACGACACACATCAGGACGAGCTCACGAAATTCACCGGCGCCTAACCCCTAACGCTTGAACGTGCGGATCAGACAACTACCACTGACTGGGACACTTTCCAGTAAGTGCCTGGCGGCTGCCCCGTATATGCAGCAAGCCGTCAACAAGCACGGCGAAGACTAAGTGCCCGAACACGACTACGAGTAACTCAACCCACTGGGGCAGCTGTTGGAGTGCCCAGAAAAGAACGAACTCCCATACTACGAGCCGGACGAGCACGACACGATGCGGAAGAGAAACAAGTGAGGATGTACCAGACGTGGGCTGAGTACTTGCAGAACCTCGGCACCGGAACGAATCCCGATGATTGACTGCTACCCTACATTTATTTTAATTGTCGTCGTTAGTGGCGTATGGATTTGGATCGGGCCCGTGGTGCTTTATCGGGGTTAGCGTGCGGGGATGCGCTCGGCCGGCCGGTTGAGTTTTCGTCTGCGTCAGAGATCAGTGGCGAATACGGGCGACTCGATGAGATGGTTGGGTACGGAACGTGGAACCAGCCCGCCGGAACGATCACGGACGACACAGAACAGGCGCTGTGTATTGCTCGGAGTCTTGTCGAACATCACGCGTTCGAGCCGGCGGATGTCGCTGACCGGTTTGTCGCATGGTATGATAGCGGGCCGTTTGACATCGGGCGGATGACGATGCGGTCGCTCAGCCGGTTCAAACACGGCGAGGCGTGGAACGAGGCAGGCCAACACGTTTGGGAGCAAAGCCGAGAAGGCCAGAACGCAGGGAACGGGAGCGTAATGCGGTGTCCGCCGCTTGCCATTCCGTACGCGACTGACTGGGACCTGCTCGTCGA
>LKMJ01006802.1_pt1 | contig 10775 bp, 5 predicted proteins | sample 643391 | NCBI WGS metagenome assembly LKMJ01 (sample SAMN04112250, study PRJNA286221) | soda lake metagenome | biome: soda lake; feature: Kulunda Steppe; material: water; isolation source: sample PL-Br10 brine of Picturesque Lake | place: Russia: Kulunda steppe | collected 2010-07
CTTCACTTCATTTGAGCATGTCAGCTTTTCTTCTACCTTGCCCTCTCATGTCTCTATGCTATAAAACCTGCATGTATGCATGCTCATGAATAAACGGCGCCTTGGTCAGCAGATAGCCCCATTTTTTCAGCTGATGCTCAGCATCAGCATTGGAGTCTGGCGTCTGGTTCAAAGCCGTCACGGTATGATGATCATGCCGGACTTTGGGAATTGAAAAGAGCTACATTTTTCAATTCCTACAGGTACCAAGTTTTTTGTTTTTTTTTCCATTCATGGGCTGGCTTGTTTAGGGTATTGCCCCTGGAATGGTGTAAGTCAAGGCTGCAGTGCATACAGCCTATATCTTTTTTAAACAGCGGTTTTTGTCAGGGGTTTCTGTGCCTCAAAATCGATACAACCGTAATCAAGGTCCCAGTGAAGAGCTGGAATGCTTGCATTGTCTTCAATGCATGTCGGTTGTAGGTCTCTGAAACCTGTTGGAGGGGACTCACGGTGCCCTGGCCTCGAATGTCACTTAATCCTGACTTGAAGTTGGGGTGGCTCTGCTGGCTTTGTGGCTTCCTATGAACTAAATTTGAGGATAAATCCAGTGACTGTTATACGCATTCACAACCAAGGGCTTCATACTTCCTGCATACTCTTGCGAACAGACCGGGACTGAGCATTTGTCGCACAGCAAACAGTTCACAGGTCAATGACCTCCTCACAAGGAATCTTTCACAAGCAGATCTCTTGCACATACTTGTGCAAAAGCAATAGGAATGAAGCTGTAGCAAGTCTCTGCAAAAGTTGGGGTTGAATCCTTACATGTCACAACCTAAGAACCAGGTTCAGCTCTTTCAGATCAAAGTTGATGCATATAGAGTTGTTAGCAATATCAAGATCCCCTGGCGCTGCATCCCCAGTATTGCTTTCAGTGAAGTCATATGTAAGACGCCGCGGAAGCTGCAAGCGCGCTTGGGTGCGAGCCTACACGGATCAAACAAAAAAAGATCAATTCAATGTAATGAATAACTATTGCAGCGCCGAATCTCCATGTATTTGCAATTCAGTGATTCTTCAGCTTTTGTGTTGTGGTGCAATATTTGACACAATCAAAACGATGAAGGATGGGTAAATAGGGTGTCTCAAAATTCCAAAGAGGCTCACCAAGCCTCTGCAGAGCCTCGGCCTACATTGACGGGGCTCGGTGGTGCATTGTCGTTAGATAACTGCTTTTCATATACTCAAACGCACTGAGACTTTTAATATGATATGGTTTGCTCATGATAACAACAAACATTTTTAGTTGGCCCGGCCCTCCCGGGCCCTCCCGGAGACTGGAATGAGTCAGGAGAAATTCGAGCACCTGGTAAGCGCCCCTGCCCGCCCATCCCTCAGGCTACCCCACTACACATTGCTGCTCAATTTTGAATTCCACACTTTGTTTACGCTGCTTTCTGTTTGTCTGCCTCATAGAGCTGCAGGCTACTTGCCAGCTGCATGCAGGTCTGCCTCTGCGCTCTTGCTGCACTGCCCGCTGGTGCAACGCACGTCGATTAGCTTCTTTGCCTCTTTGCACACTCAAGAGTGAGCCAAAATAGAATCTTGCTGTACATCAGCCCCCAAGCTGACCAGTTGCGCTGGTATGTGCACAGGCTGTTGAGTGCATGCCACTGAAAGCGCACTGCTTCTCCTGCCAAAGCTGGGAAGCTCCTCTTCCCACAAGCGCGATAAGTTGTATGTTCAATGATGGGTGGCAAGCTGCTATCTCCTATTGGGGAGGAGCCCAGCGGCCAGCCCACTCAAGTTCTTCTCAAAGGGCGTCAGCTTGGCACGCCTGCATGGACCGTACAACACCCTCGTTATGCGCACTGAGCTCACACAGGCAACAGCTACTTGGTTAAGATGCACGTACACACCCCCTTTCACCTATTCTATTGCACATGCAGCACACACATGCACATGCACATGTACGCATAAGTTCCGTTCATGTGCAAGCCTCCTCTCTCACCTGAGTTCCTTCTTGAGGGAAGGGCCTGCATCTCCTCCCAACTGTGCAGCTGACCTTGCGGCAGCGTTGCCTAGGGTTTGGAGCTCATGCTGTTAATGATGAATCCTGTCTGTCCGGTGCTGCTGCTGCCTGCTGCTGCCTGATGCTGCTGCTCTTTGGGAATCAGGCCCTCCTTCACTCCCAGGTGGTGAGCCTTGCACACCGTGCTTTTAAGATGTCAAGCGCATCAGGGGGTAAGGATAATCTGAGTTGCTTGCACAGCTTCCACTGTAGCTTGCTAAGGACGGGGTCTGCATCTCAGCTCAGTGACAAGCACCACACTCATGCACCACCACCAAGACTTCCCTTTGGCCTTCAAGCTTCTCACTGTTTTGAAGACAGCATCTACCGCCTCTCCATCCTATCCAGTAAATTGTTGTGAGCCAAGGCATCTGCACCACACATCTGCCATAGTTGCATCCTCCTCAGCATCATCACATTAGATGTGTTGGAATGTTTTATAGAAATAACAAGTCAGATGAATTTATCAAAATTTTTGAGCGCGTTAAAGCGTTGTTCCAGTGAAAGAGGGTCACATTGGCACTTTTGGCAAAAAGGCTCCCTGAGGCCCTCGGCGAGTCTCGGCGAGTCTGCTACCCACCCTTAAAAATATTGCATACCAGAGTCACTGCCTTACCCACTTAACATAGAATGTTTCTAGTTGAATAACTTTATGTTAATGTTTAAATGATGGAACACGGATGCAATGTAGGGCATCATTAGGACAACCTAATATAAATAGTGCTGTGCAAGTACGGCGTCAATCAGAAATGGCATCGTAAATTACGGTGCATAATCAGTGTTGACGTCACATTACCGTCAATAACGGTGAAATTCAAATTGACGGCGGGAAATTGTAAGTAACGGTTCTGCGTCAGGAACTCTGTGGCTCAGAGGTTAACGAGCTCAAGCTCAAGAGGCATGCTCGTCGCCCCAACTTCTCACACACAAAAAAAAGTCTTAAAGAAACATGTCCTCCAGCAATCAAGCTTAGAGGGTCGTGTGGCCCTGGGTCAGTCGAGCTTGGCCCGGCCTGGCCAGCTGCTGCAAGCATCACCTCCCATAGGCCTGGTAGTGGTTGGGCAAAGGAGGAGGGGTGGCAGGAAGGTCAAGAGCAGCTGGGAAAAGGCAGAGTTTGAGAGGAAGGAGACGCGGCAGGATGGCAAGACAACTGTGGAGTACAGCTGCCTGCAATGCCAGAGGACGCTCATGAGTGATCACTGTGCTGAACGCAGCGCGGCTCAAGAGCCACCTGCTCAAACCTGGCGCGTGCAAGCTCCTGTACAGCCCCTCTGCACAATAGGTGGCAAAGCAGGTGCCAGGGTTGATCAAGACGACAGCGCCAGGAGTTTGCAGCATGTCTGTCGACAGTCCAGCTGGACTGCAGGATGCTGCAGAGCCAGTTGCAGAGGGGGCTGCAGCAGTGAACATAGATGTGGAGCAGATGGAGGTGGATGAAGAGGGGAAATGAGCAGCAGGGGGATGAGGAGCGGGAGGCCCTAGGGAGACGAGAAGGGGGAGGGGGGAGGTGTCGGAATGGAGTTTGAATTTCAGAGGAGATCTTTGGAAACAGTTGGATGGAGCAAAGGAGGCAAATTCTGTCTCAGATTGCTGCTGAACTGTGCTCTTGAATTGCCTGTCTGTAATTTCTTACGATTTTGCACCGTACATATTTGAAAACCCGACCGTCTGATGTCAAAAATCAGAATCACCGTAAATAATGCCTGCAACTCAATTTCTGACGGTCCAAACCGTAAAGCACGCCGTACCGTCAAATGACGGTTGACGGCGTCAGTAGTGAAATGCACAACCCTGAATATTAATGTAGACTCATGAAGAATGCTGCTTGCAAGATTAAAGACAACACGGCAAGGAACAAGCAATTCATTTATCTGGGATGCGGATGCAAGGGTGTGTCATGTCAGAAGTTGTGACTAGAATTTAATGGCGATACATTGGAATCCAAACAAAACATGCTTCAATTTATTTAACGCTATTTTGTGTCAGTATTTCAAGGAAAAGACTAAGCACGAAGAAGGAAGGCAATCACATGCCAAGGCAGATCGCACCTCAATGCCTAAATTCTTGACAAAAAACTTGGGCTTGAAATTCACAGCATTAAAATGGTCCATCTCACCGTAGCCAAACTCAATGCCCACCCTATAAAAACCAGGGCAAGCGCAAATGAGCATGATACTGCTGCAGAGCATGGCCTGACCAACAACTTACACTTTACTTTTTAAGACGTATCCAATTCTAGAACATTACATTAAGTGGCAATCATTCAAAATATCATTTTTCCTGACAAATTTAAGAACTTGTTAAATGCATGGTCTTCGTGGGCATATTAGCAAGCTGAAGCAATCCAAAACTGGACCTTTAAAAAAGTCGCCATGCTATGCCTGCAAAAGCAAGAATCAAGTCCTGAACCCATAACACAGCCCTGCCGCTGCGCTCTAAGTCTTTCAGTTGTGTACAGTTTGATTTATGCACATTGCGCTTGGCCTCACAAGAATAAGCTGGTGCCTGGTCAGTCGCTTGGAGACGCACCTGAATGCAGGGTCCCAGCAGTGCAGCGTTTCATTGTAAGACCACCGCGCCATCCCAACAAGGCACCCTAATCGCCTGCCAGGTCCGGCCACCGGCAATGGAAATCGCTTCCTACAGCAGCAAAAGATAATATTAGCAATAGAATGTAGCAGGTCATCCCCACAAAATAAATAGCCCCTCCCAACCGTCTCACCAAGCTTTCCAGCGCTGCTCTTCATTATTTGAGCTGTAAGAGGGGATGTGGGCACCCAAGGTGCCGTCCCTGAGGCGTGGGCCTCAGCCTGCTGTTGCCTGCTTGCCTGATGGAACCTCAGAGATCCCAAATTGTGCAAGCATAAAACCTGATTCATCTTAAATTAGATTAATCAATTTACTTTGTAGGGCCTGTAAGTCAGGTCAGCCAAGCTATGCCAGAAATCATGGAGTTCTTGCCCCACAGAAATCTGAGTTAGCGGACCTGTTGGCAAGGGTACCTCGATATAAGAATGAAAATTTCAAGAAAATTTTCGGGCTCAGGCAGGCCAATTTCGAGGTACTAATTTTGAACTCATTCAGGAGCAGATCCCCCAAAGGCTCATTTTCCTGCTGCTTCAGCCGGAGGTGCTCAGTGGCATGCTGCTGCTCCTCCTCTGCATGCTGCTGCTTCAGCTGGAGGCGCTCAGCGGCATGCTGCAGCGCTCATCTGACAGCGCCACCGCTTGCAGCAACCTGGCCATCGGCTTTGGGGCAGGCTGCTGCTTGCAGCCATTACAAAAGAGCGAAGGGTGCCTCCCTGCTGCTGCTTGCTCAGCTATGTGGACTTTCACCGCCTCAGACGCGGCCTTCCTTGGCGGCATCTGCAAGACAGCTATGGATTCGAATTACGCTGCATGCCTGCACAACTCAAGGGCAAGGACTTGTTCTTTGATCCCTAGACTTCAGTTTTTATCAACCCACCTCATGGCAGGTCCCAGCAGCAACTTATAAGCAGCTCTGTAAGATTATAGATAATCATCGATAAAGCTTTCTAATCATGCGCGTTGCGGTGGAGTGCGCAATATGGCCTAAGGGATGAGGTGCAAGTCCTCCCGCTCCGCTATGTAGGAGTAGGACGGTGCCATAGTGGCATCCGCCCACCGGAATAGGGTCGGTCCCTTTTGGTCGGCGCTTCCACTCGTAACGTTGCAAGCTCACTCAGGGCAAATTTTGGAACGTTCGAGCTACCTGCTGCCCTCCCAGAATAACATCTTGATGAATTTGGACGAATATAATTCATTTCATTTGTCGCGCAAGTCGGCTCCTCAAACCGTGCATCCTGCGGTCCTCACATAGAATCGAGCTTTTCCCTGCCAAAATTAAGCAATGTCCTGGACCCCCGCCCCAGCCCCCGGGACCCCTTTCATAATGCTCCTGATACCTTGTCCAACAATCGTTGTGGCTGAGGCAAGCCGGGGGGGCCCTTTCAGAGGACCCCATTTCGGCAGGGATTTTATTTGCAAGCAATTGCATCCTGGTCCTGCACCCTGGGCGCCTCCCAGCACAAACTAAGTATGTAGAGTTGCTTCAATAGGTCCAAATTGAGGGAGTGTACACTCAAAATTGGGTGGGAGCTTTGGGGCAAGAATTCAAATCTACTTGGCTGACCTGACTGTCAGGCACAGCTGTCCTCAAAGGGTGCCTAGAGTAGAATTACATGCATACAGATACCTGCCTTCTCAAGACTCAGTGAATACTCATTTAGCCAGTGCCTTTTCCATGGTCAACGGCTAGGCCAGAATATCATACATGCGCATCAACCGTATTGTATACTCTTCCAATAAATCAATCAGGCCAATCTGCGGCCTGCGCAGAATTTGGCGGGGGTTTACCTCGAACCCCACCTCTCCCTGCAAGCTCTCTGGGGCTCCTTACCTGCCTTACCCTAAAACAAAATCAGATGTATGGGGACGAGTGCTTTGAGGACAGAATGCCTGGATTGGAGGTGTTCGGCAAGATAGTGCTCTGATCATTATTTTGCCCCAGCTTACACCCTGTACCCTGGCCCACACACAACCCCCCTCCCTACCGGCTCAATACTGCCAGATGCAGCAGAAATCAGCTTTCTGGTGCACATTTCATGACAGAAATGGTGCAGGGGTGGCAGAGACAAGTTTGAGAAAGAGAGAAGAGAGAAGCAAGTGTGCGCGCTAAGTGGGACAAGGGGCGAGCTGTTTGTGGGGACATTAGCAGTCGCATGAGGGTGCCAGGTGAAGGTTCATGCCTTGGGTTGTTTTAAAAGAGGTACACCGAGCTAGGCAGACATACCACCCAAAACGCTTTTCTTCAATAGACAAGTGGTTGAGACAAGTTTTATGTATTCAAGGAGGTAAAGTGTCACGCATGCAAGGAGATGAAGTGAACATTAATAATTAAATCAACAAATTCTTACCTGTACTCGAGTGTTTTAAGCTCGCTGTTGTATGAAAGCTTGCCGCGTAGAACAACATCCTTGCAGGTGAACTTAGTCAAAAGTTGCTTGGTGTGGAGATTGAGCTGCAGGTGTAAGGAGCGGCAAGTCAGATAAACAAGCTACACTCTTCCTAAACAGGCATAAGTATATTGATCTCAGGATGAGTTATGCGTTGATCTGGCCGAGAGCAAAACCTTATAACCCTTTCTAAGAAGTGACAACTTGTAAAAAGATGCTTCAATTATATTAACAAATTTATACTTCAAATAAAGCATTGAAGGTTAGGGTTATTAAATCTATTTACCCTGACCCTAAACCTGGATGAAGTAACCCTGGATTACTTTCTGATATCAGATGAACAGGTGCAGTGGTTGAGGAGTTGTGTGCCTAAGCCTCCTTAGGTAGAAACAGCCTACAGGGCCATGAGAAGGCCCACCTAGACCCGGACTCTTTCCTCACATATGCAGAATCGCAATAAGGGTCGCAAAGCAGACCACGCAAAGTGTGTTGACACAAATCACCACCATTAGGAAATTCTTGAGCCTTGCTTGCATGCAAATCAACAGCTTCAGCTAATTTCCGGTCCTCTTGCCTCTGATCCAGGGCATTTATGGCCAACTTTGCTTAAGATGTGTACTGAGTAAGCATAGAAAATGTGCGCCCTAAAACATTTGGAAAATTCGGAAGAAAGTGTAGCAGTTTGCCACAAGCAATTCAAAATGGCCTAAAGGAAACACCCGGATTAAAGCGCTTCAAACTTACGTTGAATCACAAGAAGCTTATGCACACAATGCACCAGAAGTTTATAACATCTTTACAAAGCTTATGATTAAGTTACCTTCCCTGATGCGCTGAATTGGACCGGAAATAGGTAAACCTGCGGGTGCAACAGGGGAAAGCATAAAAAAGATTATATGGATAGAAAAGCATGATAGATCATGCATGATTCAAGTTTGCAAGTAACTGGCAGCTAAAATGGAAAAACATATTACACAAGTGCTAAATGATGTGCTGCAGCAAATATGCACCAGCTGCAGCCAGTTTTCCTACCATCAGCAAAGCAGCAACGAAGGTTCTTAGGCAGGCATCTAGGAAACATCAAAATACTTCATTTGTCAGTCAAGGTTGTAATTGTGTGTACTGTTTTGCTCCTTTTGATCTTGCAAATTCTTAACCTTGCAATGTCCATAAATAATTTTATTCAAACAATTTTCTAGTACTTAATGTGTGTGAGGCCTTTGATTAAGCCCACATTTGCAAACTTCCGCTTTTTCCCATCTCCAACCTGAGCCTTACTCGCTGCTGCTTGTCCCATTCATCCGCCTTCTCTGCCTCTGCTGCTGCTCTGCCTGAGAAGTGCCGGTGCAAGCTCACATGCTGATGGCTGGGCAGCCGCAAGGGCAGCAGCTGTATCCAAACCACAGGGTTCTCTTTGATGAAGCAGGCCTCTCTAGCCTAGGCCTATCCACAGTCCTGAGTGGTGCAGGAGGTGATCTGGCTGCGATGGCAGCAGCGAGCACACCCTCATGCTGAGCAACTCTCCGAGCCAAGGTGTGGTCCTGGCGGATACATAGCTCCCCAGGCTGCCCGTCAACCTCTGAGCGCTTCCTTCTATAGTGCAATCCATGTTGAAAGGTGTCCTTTGCCTGTCTGGGGCATGGAAGTTCATGGGCAGGGCCCGGGTGGGGCAGTGGGTAGTTTAACCACTGTGAGCTCTTAAAAAAGAAATTGTTTTACTGGTGGGTTGTGAGAGGGTGCTGGAACAAACTAAGTGATTGCAATATCCCTAGCAGCACACAATGTGCTTTTTTAGTGCTGGAACAAACTAACTAATTGCAGGATCCCTAGCAGCACGCGGTGTGCTCTTTTATCAGTCAAGGTTCTCATAGACATTGTATTGTGCATGAAGATCATGAAAGTGCTGCATTAAGGCTACCACGAGCCCCACCACCAAATGAATATGCCCTTACAGCTCAATCTGCAGATGCCTTGGCGGCCTATCTGCCATCCACGTAGATGTGCTCACAGGTCTAATGTCTCCCACATTGTCCCATGCGGCAAGGATACCCCAAGACAACTAACTAGTTTTGGTTGAAAATGTTTGCTAGCCATGTGTAGGCAGACGAGGCTGCCTCCTTTGTTTGTTATCACTTTGTATTTTGCAAGGATCGAAAGGAATAAGATTTTTCCAACTTCCGTGCCCTTTAAGCAGTTAAAGTACTTCAATGCAAAGGGGCAATTTGCACGACCCAAAGTAATCACTTCTTAAAAGAAGAGTTTGGGATGAAGGGCAGGAAAAATGCGTGTATGGTGCCCTCTGGTTGTTTAGTCTATGCTCAATTTAAACCGAGATAGCATGAAATATCCGGCAACAACGGAGGGGCAGGGGCAGGAGCAGGAGGAAAGAATCTAGAACAGGTAATCTTTATTAAGGCGCTTGTCCAATCATCAGCGTATTGGCAAACAGACTGGTCTAAGGTTTGAAAAAGCGGTTTATTCTAGCAGCATCATGACTGTGATGTTGCGCTTGGGCAGCTGATGCCAGCCTCAGTGTCACGACAAAATACTCAATTAAGAGCCTTGTAAGTCTCTACATCAGGCAATATCATGTGCCAGTGATCCTCATCTAAATGCAAATCTACGAGTGGATGTGCCACACCTTTTCATGGCATGACAAGTGATCAGTGTTTCTTCTCAGAACTTCCTCTCAGATTTAAGTCGCTGATACATCAGGGTTACCGTTCATAGTATAATAAGGACCCGCACAGCACACCTGACCCGATAACAATCTACGAACACAGATCAAGCATTCACAGTTTGGCTGGCACTCATTCAAGTATACAGAAGCTATTTCACACCCACCGTCTTTTTTAGTTTGAGGTTGTCCAAGGTGCCAGAGCTTGTGAAGTTGAACAGCAGCTCAGGCTTCATGAGGTGTGACTTGCAATTGTACCCACAAGTTTGCACACACTACTGCAAAGACGCCGCAGGATAGGGCTCTATCGTGTTCCCACTGAAGCGGCCTCCAGATTCAACAACTCCATTGAGCATGGGCCTTCAAGCCAGCCCTGCTTGCAAGGACAGGAAATAAAACTGCTGGTGATGCTCACATTTGCAGCCTCGGGCTCTTCAGACAATTGTTCAAACCATGCGCAGGATTCTAATTGCAACAGGGTGCTTCGGCATCATAATCACACAGCTTGAATAGGGACGTGAGAAATGTAATTTGTGTACAGCGTATGTGTACACATACATAGGACTAAATTTTCCTGTTTCAAGCCAAATTGGGAGCTGAAAACGTATTTGTGCCAGCCAGCAAACACATCAAAAAGTTCCAAATCTTCATTTACGCATTCCTACAACCCCGTGCACGAAGCATTGGCAAACTGATTGATAAATCAAGAATCCAGACTCAGAAGACTTATTAGAACTGTGTCAGACTATATGAATCTGAGTTAACATACTTTGTATTGCAATCAATGCATGTAAGTATGGTATGTTATCATGAATGCATGGGAACATGCTATGTGTGTGAGCATATACAAACGTGCACGCATGCTTTCTTGGCTTGCTTGCTTGGCCTGTTTGTTTGCATGCTTGCATGCGCGCGTGCTTGCATGCCTACTTTGCTTGCTTGCATGCGTGCGTGCGTGCATGTGTGTGCATGTGTGGTGTGCGTATGTATGTGTTTGCGCGCGCGCGTGTGTGTGTGTGTGTGTGTGTGTGTGTGTGTGTGTGTGTGTGTGTGTGTGTGTGTGTGTGTGC
>LKMJ01006803.1_pt1 | contig 10773 bp, 13 predicted proteins | sample 643391 | NCBI WGS metagenome assembly LKMJ01 (sample SAMN04112250, study PRJNA286221) | soda lake metagenome | biome: soda lake; feature: Kulunda Steppe; material: water; isolation source: sample PL-Br10 brine of Picturesque Lake | place: Russia: Kulunda steppe | collected 2010-07
ATTTTTTCTGCTTCGTATGTGTTGTCGAATTCGTATGTTTTTGATGGAATAAGTGATTTGTCACCTTTTGTTAGCAATAACTAATATATTGTTTTTGTTGAAGGAGTGTTAAAAAAATAGGTTCAGATTTTCTCATACATTGTTGAATAGGGTTGTGTCCAGTTCCAATCATCGTTTTTTGTCCATGCGTACCCTGTGCTCTCCAGGCTTCGAACATCGCCAATGTATTCGCTCATTTCAGGGTCGGCAATGAGCCACTCGTTTTCACGAGAGTAATTGTATTCGGTGCAGTGGATTTGCCTTGACTGTTTGTAAAACTCGGTCAGCTGGTTTTGAACAGTTATCTGATCGAGTGCCGGGAACTTGGCTTCTAGCAGCAAATGGGCTGCGTCTGTTTTGCTGACTGAGACAAAACGGATCTCGACGTTTTTCACTGGGACGAGTAGTGACGCGAGGGTAACGGATTTTTCTTCGCAGTTCCCTCCTTGAGGGAGTGATTCTTGAAGGTTTCTGAAAGGCCTGCTATTGGTTTTGTTGTAGTGGCGTGTATGGTATTCTAGTTCTTGGTGGCAGTAGAGGTGTAGTGCTGCTGTGATACTGACAGGGTTCCATCCGTAACTGGGTTTGTTGTAGAAGCTGCAGATGACTCTGGCTACGTTTATTGTGCGAGGATCTATTTTTTCGGTGTAGTTCATCGGAAAAAGAGCTGCCTTATTTTAGTGAGTATACTGTTGTTTGGTTTCCGTATCTTGTTTCTTCTTTTTCGGCTAACTGGTTTTTGTCGACTAGCTGATCTAGGATTCTACGGGTTTTTGTGGAGCCGAACGGCGTATTGTCTTGTCGCCAGCATTTGCTGTAGCTGGGTGCTTGGTCGTTTTGTTCGATGTATTGTTTGATGTAATCGATGACGGACTGTTCATCTTCGGTCAACACTGTTTGTGAATCATCGCTATCAACTCGACTCTTCTTTGAGGGCTCATCGAATGACGGTTCCTCGGCTACAAACAAATTATCAACTTCCTCGATCTCCTCGCTGCTCGGCGTAGCCTCCCAAAAACGAGTCAAGGTATCCCGTGACTCAATACTGAACTGATCCCACTCTAAGCTCGCCGGAAAAATAGCCTGCCCCAGCTGCAGCTTAGAAATCATGTTCTCATCGTCAATAAAGTTCTCAGCATAATCGAAGTATTCGCCACGCATGAAAATATTCACAGTGTTTTCCCGGATCTTCTTGTAATTGTATGTGAAGTCTTTCGGACTCTGACTCGCTAATACAATGTTGACTCCGAACTTCCGGGCTTCTCGGACTGCGTCCTGAATTGCTTCAGCAGTGTCACCGTCGTTGAACCTGTGAGCCTCATCTAAAAATATGAAGAGGGTTTTGTGTTTCCGATCGACTTCGTTGGCTTTCTTGAACACTTTGTAGACGAACTCTTTTTTCTCACTGTTGGATAATCCTTGCAGCGTGACCGCGTTCCTACCCTGGAACAGCTCTTCAATATCTTCAGGAACGTCTAACAACCGGTCGTCGCCTTTCCAGTACTGGTTGAAGGTTAGGCCGATTCCTTTTTCGTGGTTTTCGTTTGGAAGGCTGAGCCCGATGTTTTGCGTGTCGCTGGGATTGATGCTGAGGATGTCGTAGTTTTCTGCGGCGACGGCCTCGATCAGGACTCGTTTGAGGTGTGATTTTCCGCTTCCGGTGGATCCTACAAGGTAGAAGTGCCCGATTTCTGCTGGGTCGAACCCTACTATTTGTTTGCTTCCGAGTATGTTACCGATGTAGGGTCCGTTGTTAGGGGCGTTGGTAGTGGTTGACGTGATTTTCTGTGTTTCGAGTTGTCGGAGTATTGCTGCTGTGGCTTGGCTGGGTGTGCTTTTGCTGCGTTGGTATGTACGGGTCTGGGTTTTGATGTCTTCTAGTGCTTGCGGTTCGAATTGTGCTGCGTATTTCTGTTTTAGGAGGTGTAGTTTTTGTTCGAGGTGAGGGTGTTTGTCTATGATTTGGTTGAGTGTTTTCGGGTTCAACAGAGAGGAGTGTTCGCTACGAGTTAACACTCTTGGATGTGTTACATCCTCAACAACAAGCCGGAACTTCGACCCAGTCAACGTCTGCTTCACCCGCGTCTGATGATGCCTGAAAACCTGCTCCAAATGCCGTGCAACCGCATCCTCCAACTCGCTGCCGTCGACCAACTCCATATCCGAGCTGAACTGGAACAATATCGCCGACATAACACCGTCATCCTTCCACTGATCCAAGACGTGATTCCGCTCCTGCAGCTCGAAAAGAATATCATCCAGCTCGCTCTCCAACTGCTTTTGCCGATCGGCCTTACGCTTCAGCTTATCGGAGATCACAGGCTCAAACTCCGGCAACGACATATTCAAACTGTTTTCCAAGCTCTGTTTGTCCGTCGTGACCTGATTCTTCTCCTCTAGTAGTTGATCTGCTTCAGCTGCGAAATCGGAGGCCTCGTCTTTCACATTTAGAATATCTGGGTCGACCTCGTTCACATAGTCTATAGACAACCGGTATTCGGGAAAGGTCTCTGCAAGGTAATCGTTCAAGCTGCCGATTTTACGGTTCCATGTTTCGCGGCCTTTCTCGTCTTGGTTAAGCAGATAGTAGGCTTTGCTGGCTTTGATTATGTACTGGTCTTCGATGCAGGTGATCTCGACTAAGGCGTTTTTATCGAAGTTCCAGTAGAAAACGGTTTGCGGCTCGATAGTGGTTCGGCCTACTTCGTAAAGCTTGTAATCCATTTTATAAACGTCGTTACTTGAAGCTCTCAACAGAGTAATCAGGGTGCTTCTTCAACAACTCTGCAATATCAATCTGCAGCTCCTGATCACCGGTCGTATTCGACCTGCCGTTCTGATACCTGTCAAACCTTTTAATCCCAAACGGGCAGCTCCGCATCCGTCCCTTCTTCTTCTCATACTTCCTACGCTCCGGTAATATCAAACCGCCTTTATCAACTTGCTCTGTAGGCCCAGAGCAAATCATCTCGTTACTTGCGGAAGTCGGACATGGCATCATAGCGCAGATACCAGGATTCCGTGCTTTCGGACACTTGACCGCCTTACACCCGTTACCTAGATCGATTGCTCCGCGCTGCATAACCAAAGGAATGGCCTCGCTAGGAGGTTTGGATCCGAACTGCCGGACTTTCTGACTATTTCCCTGTTTCTCAAGGTAGTATTTGAAAAAGTCTTGCCAGAAATCTCCAGGTAATGAGCCGCTTGCACCGCTTTTTTCGTAGTGGTGTCGGACGTCTCGTGCAATTACTTTCCTAACCATTTCTAAAATATTCTATAACCAGCCCTCTCCGCCTGTGCTGCTATCATTGCTCTGGTACTCTGGAGGATCGTTAATCCGATCAGGGTGGTACGGGCAGCTACTATTAGGCTTCCGGCTCTCATACACAGTCTCATCCTGTGTGAAAAAGCCTCGTTTCGTTGTTTTACAGATGCTCGGCCCAGCACACACCATGATAGGGTCTCCAGTAGCAGGGTGAGGAAGCGGATACATGCCGCAGATCGCAGGATCGCTGTAACCAGGGCATTTTGTCAGCATCTGCCCGTCATTGAACATGAGGCTGCCGCGCCTCATCACATGGTTCAGCAGCTGCAATTCGTTCATGCTCATCGGATCGTTCCGCCGCTTGTTCCGTGTTGGCTCAACAGTCGGCTGATTCACATCTAGCTCTGGTAAACCGGTGTTATCTTGAGCAGATCCGCCTCCTCCGCCGAGTTCTTCTTCCAGTACGTCTAGCGGCACGTCGATCACGTCAGTATCCATTACGCCGTCCGGTGTGTTCACTGAGACTTCGTCAACCATTGGTTTACTGATCCTCTTTGTTTTTCTTCTGCTGGTAGGCCGGATGATTCTGTATTCTTTCAGCTCGTTCCTGAAGTCTTTCTACAAGCTTTTCTTTAGCATCTTTCTCCCTGCGTTCAGGGTTTCGTTGCTTGTTTCTTTCTTTGATAACCTCTAACTTGAATTTTTCTGCCTTCAACCTTTTCTCGAACTCTTTATCGTGTTGCTGTTGCTGTAGCTCCACTTTTTTCTCAGCTATTTTCCGCTCCAGCTCTTTCATCTCCATTTGGTGGTCGTGCTTCATTCCTAGGAGCTCGGTTCGCCGATCGAACTCGATTTGATCTTCGATGTCGACCAAGCAAGTACTGCAGTAGACTTCATCCATAACGCCGTGACCGGAAGTACAGTGGTTGCAGAGTATGGTGCCGCAACTGTTGCACCGGTTTTTTCATCTGGGGCAGGTTTGTGTGTCGCAGTTGCTGCAGGCTCCTGCAAGGTGTGCTGGCTCTCCTTCTTCGCTTGGTACGTATCGGCAGCTGGGGCATCGAGGCCGTTTTTTCAGGTCTAAAACGATTTGCCGTCCGTCTTTCAGGAGTGCTTGGCGTTTGATGTTCTGGGTTTTTTCACCGGGTTTGATCGGTTGGAAGACTGTAAGCCGGATTGTCTCTGTTTCGACTCCTGTGTTTTCTTGGTCGATGTTGACTTCGGTGTGGTCTCCGATTGTTTCGTCGACGCCCATTTGGTTGAGGACGTCTTGGATTTCGTCTTGGTAGTTCACTGGTTGAGACCTCCGCCTTCGTTTGCTCCGCTGTCGGCGTTGGCTCCGCCGCTTTTTGTTGTGACTGATCCGGAGTCAGTGTTGATGCTTACTTGTGTGGGTTCCGAACCACTGCTGTTACCCATGCCTTCGGAAGGGGTTGAACCGGTTTCTTCAGAATCGCTGCCTGATGTTGAGCTTTCGTGGCTTGAATCTGAGTCAAAACCTGTGGAGTGTGAGCTGTCTTTATCTTGGTTTTGTGTTGAACCGGGGTCGTTGATCTCTGCTGCTAGGTCATCACCGAACTCGTTGTGACCCCACCGGGCGCACCACTCGGTGCCAAGCATATCCTCGATCTCGGATTCACTGATTTTCGGATTGTTATCAATTTTCTCAGAGATGTCTTCGCCTGCGGCAATGTCGAGTTTGAGTTTGGCTTCGTATTTGGTGTCGGCTCCGATCAGGCTGGGGTCTTGAAGGATGTCGTCTCTGAAACGGTAGTTTTTCTGGGCTCTGAGAGCTGCTTCGTAGTTGTCGATCCGGTTCAGTGTGCCGACTCGCTCTACTTTGGCGTGGTCAACGGCTTTCGGGGCTTCGTCGTGTTCGTGATTTTTTAGTTGGGCTTTGCCGTCTTCGATTTCGAGTTTTTTGTCGACGGCTACTCGGACTTCGTATTTTTTCGGGAGTATTTTGCTTGCCAGCCATTTGAGTATTTTATTTAGCATGGGTGGTGTTGTGGCTCTCACGTTATGTGTTTCTAGAAGGTCAGGTGTACTTAGTTGTTTTTGCGTAGACGTGTTTTTGAGGGTCAGGAGGTTGTTTTCGCCGGTTTGAGGGTTTGTTTCAGGGTTGGTTTCACGTATGAAACCTGTAATTGTTTCTGTTAGCCATGCGGGTTATCGCAGTGGGTTTTTTATAAAGAGAGCACATACTATGTGTCACCGCCGCCGAAATAGGCCTCTAATCAGAGCAATTTAAGGGTGTTTGAATCACGTTGACCCGCATTTAATTTCAGCCTTGTGGAGGCTGAGACGCGGGTTCGATTCTCGCACCTGGACCTAATTTCTCTGGTTTCAAGGCTTCTACCGGTGGTTTCAGGTTCACGAAAACCACGGCTTACAAGGCTAATGGATAGCTCGATATGGAAAATCGCATGACGGCACCGCCCCTATAAAAGTGTCAGGGCTAAAATACCTAGTCGACAATGACCTCCGATACAATAGACGAAATAACGATCGTACCCGACAAAACCCGCGAACTGCTTAACGACAAACAAGAGCTGGATTACGAACTCTACCAGAAAAAACTGGTTAGATGGCTTTTAAATTCTGGTAAGAATATGGAGAAAGCCGAAGGCTACAGCAAACATACTGTAAAAACCGCTGTCTACCAAATCGATAAATTCCACAGGTATGTCTGGTCTGAGCTTACTGATGGCTATACTCTGCAGTTCACCACCGATCATGCGGATCAGTATATGAATCATTTGGCTATGGAGAGCTGGAAGCAGAGCTATAAATCGAGCCTGCAGAAGTCTGTTAAACGAGAGTACAAGTATCGTCATAAGATGATGGGGGAGAAAGAGTGGGTTCCTGAGTTCACATATAATGATGAGAGCGGTACCCACCAACCTCGTGACTATCTAACACATCAGGAGCGGTCTACTATCCGTGAAGCGGCGATGGATTTCAGCAATATCCCTGCTTATAATGGTTTATCTGCGGATGAAAGAGATGAGTGGAAAGCCCATCTCGCGCAGAGATTTGAAAAACCGAAGGAAGACGTAAGTAAGAAAGATTGGAGCCGAGCTAACAGCTGGAAGATCCCGTCGCTCGTCTGGGTTTCTCTGGATACGGGCTTGAGGCCTGTTGAGGTAGGCCGCGCAGTTGTTCAATGGGTTGATTTGGAGAATCAGGTTCTGAGGATACCTAAAGAGGAGAGCTCGAAGAACGTGGATAACTGGGTTGTTGCTATTTCTGAGCGTACTGCCGAAGGTTTGCGCAAGTGGCTTGACGAAAGAGAGCAGTATGAGAAGTATGAGGATAGTGATAAGATTTGGTTGACTCGGAGGTCGAACCCGTATGGCTCGAATTCTTTAGCTTATTTGTTGCGTCGTATCTGCGATCATGCTGGTATTGATTATGAGAACCGTGAGATGACTTGGTATACGATCAGGCACAGTGTGGGGACGCAGATGAGTCGTGAGGAGAGTCTTGGAGCTACGCAGGCTCAGTTACGGCATAAGGATGAAAGAACGACTATGAGGTATGATCAGGCTCCTGTGGATGATCGGAGGGATGCGTTAGATAGGATGGGTTAGATCGCTGAGTTTTTGATTTCTTTTATTTCTTGTTCTAGGTCTCTTTTTTCTTTGCGTAGGTCTAGGAGGTGTTCGAATCTGCTTCGTCGTTGGTCTCTGAGTTCGCGGCGTTTTTTTTCGTATAGTTCTCTGTATAGTTGGCGTTTTTCTTTTTCTGTTTTGATGAGTTGGTTGTCGATCCATTCTGTGTAGTCTTTGAGGTCGTCTTTTGCCTCTTCGCGGTTTTTTTGATGTATGGTGTTTCGTTCTTGGATTTCTTTTTTGACGTCTTTTAGTCTGCTTTGTAGTATTTCTATTTGTGTTTCTGATCCTGTGATTGGGTCTTGTGGGAGGTCGTCTAGCGGGTTTTCCATACATGAGTTTGGGGGCAGCAGGTTTTTGAAATAGGGGTTTTATAAAAGACTGTAGACAATTACATGTTAGGCGCAAGTCATTGCGGTTCGATTTTGCGATTACTGATTGCGGTGGAATGATTATATGAGCGAAGATACAGAAAAATTCGGAGTAAAAACAATAAACGGAAACAAACAAGTCAGAGTCCCTGACGCAGCCTTGGAAGATCTAGATATTGATGCCGGGGACGCTGTCGGTTTCAAACAATGCGACAAAGAAAACACGATCGAAATAACAAAGCCAGAGGTTGACTACTAAGTGAAAAAACAAGCATTATTATTACTGCTTATCACAGCACTACTCTCGACAGCCGCCGCAGAAGGAATAAGCGGAGAATTTAACCAAAATAATACTCAGCTCCCTCCAAACGAAGAAACACACATAGGCGACCTAGAAATAACAGCTGAAGAAGAACTGCTGAACATACGAGCCTTTCTCAACTTCAACTTTAACACTCGTATCGACCCTGACAGTCTGAACTCGCTGAACGAAAACCAGTCTGCCACAATGTCCATCTATGGCACAGCCGATCAACCAGGAGACTTCTCCAGGCCTCTTCAAATAGTCAGTGACGAACATAGTTTTGAAGAAAACATTGACCTCACAGTATCAGAAGAATCAAAACTATCAATCAACAAAACAGAAATACAAGAAAATGTTTCAACTGGGACAGAAGGACAATTAGCCCAAGTACCGCTAAAAGAAGAAGGGAACGCCAACCACGGTATAAACGCAGAAATAAACGGGGAAATAGATCGGATAATAGATATTGATCCTTACAAATTTTTGAAAGGCGGCAGCACTCAAGACTTCAATATCACCTATGATGCTCCTTCTGATGCAGAAATAAAAGAATATGATGGCAACATCACTTTCACTTCAGAAGAACTGGATTCTACAGCATCAATCAACGTTTCCTTAAATGTTTTAGATGAGACAGCTCCAACTATCAAAGGAACTTCATTCGAGGATGTTATGGCCACTCAAAATACATCTTTTGTAGTAGAAGCTGAAGACAACAACAAAGTAAAAAATGTGACTGCTGAAATCTACAAAGACGAAGATTCTGCAGATGAAGAAGAATTCATAGACGAATTAGAGTTCAGCAAATCAGATGACTCAAACCTATGGAGGCAGACCTTCAATCAAACTGAGAACATAGGATCATACTCCGCCAATATTTCTGTAGTAGACGAAGCCGGCAATATGAATGAAACCCGTGAAGAGTTTGAAGTAACAGAGCTGGACAGTACTTCTATTACTGAAGACAATTTCAGAGTATCTGCCATCCGGCAAGGCGAAACCGCAGAACGCGAGTTATTCACAAATTCTAAGGACACTCCAGTAACTATAGAATTATCGCGGCTAGGTTTTGATGGTAACTCCTCTGTTGAGATAGGGATTAAGCATGAAAATCATGAGTCTGCTAATTACTTCTCCGAAGAAGGCGATTCAATAGATTTCGATGAATTAGGCCGATATAATCTTGTTGTAGAATCTAGAGGAGAGGAACCGGTTCATGGAACCTATGATTTTGACGCAGAACTTGATTTCACTGTCCCCGATCAGCACGTAGATCTTGGAGACGGATCGGATGGGAGCACTGTCGTGTTTTCAGGCCAGATTAACAGCGATGAGTATCCAGATCCTCAAAACATTGTGTTGGACGAATATCGTGAATACATCGGATATGAAAATATAGTCGAGGAGTTCGAGAGAGAGCACGGCTCAATCCAAGACAACGAGGAGACTGCTTACTTGCTAGCCAGCATCCCGGCAGATACCTGTAGAGGTGACACAGAATGGGGGGAGTGCAGCAGTTTGTCTCTAGGAGAATATGAGAGAATAGACGGTTCTGCAGATGAGGCAGAGAGAAAGCTTAGAAATAGGACGTATATATTCATTTTACTGAGTCTGATATTAGTAGGTTCGACAACAGCATATTGGAGAGTTGAAAAAATGGACGATTACTTAGCAATGGAGGCGCATTAAAAATACTATGAAAAAAGAGAAAATTAGAGTCGACTTAGATGATAGAGTCTGGGGTATCACTGGTACCGTAGACCCTGAAGATTACAAAATACCTGCGACAGGTTTTGATTCAGACCGTGATTTGGTGTACATCAAATATAAGCCTGCGCGTAAAACCAAGAGAGCTTTGAATATTTTCCTGAGCCGGTTTATGGGGAAGGATCACAGTAGGAGAACTCCTATGCCGGTGCCTGAAAAGGAAACAGATATTGTGCCCTGTCCTTCGACGACAGCTAAAGATGATGATCAGGATCTTGCCGGCCAGCCAAATCGGAAACTAGTGATTAGAGAAGATAAAGATGGCAACGCTCCTTATGAAGAAACGATCCGTGATCGTGAGGAGAGCAAAATCCGCCAACTAGAGAAAGAGAAAAGCAGGTCAGAAAGCGAAACGTTCAGGACTGCTGCTGAAGCCAATTCGTTCAGAAGCGATGATGAAGATAAGAAGAAGCGGCGCAGACCTAGATTCCGGGATGATCCAATGGAGGGGATGCATTAATCGCATCTTCACAGGTTAAAGGACAACAAGGCCAAAAGTTCTACGAGAGTAAGCTTGAGGAGTTCCGTAAAAGAAGTGTGTCTAGTGAAAACTATGTGCAATTTATTCGGGACGTCGACAATATTGTATCGGAGGCTAACTCCAGCATTGATGAGCTGCGTCAGGAGATCGACAGGTTAGAGGCTAAACGTTCGCAAATTGAAAATGACATTGGAAAGAGCACATTAGATGATTTCCGCAGCAATTCTGTAAGCCGGTACCACTATGATGTATTGGAGATCCGTGTTATTGCTGATGACATAATTGAAAAAAAGCAGACAATGTTTGAGCGGGCGATGGTAAGAGGAGATCTTCATTATGTGGCTCGGCAAAAAATCAAACCTGTTTTGGATTCTTTAGATGCCCAGCAGATCCGTGCTGATGTCTACGAACAGATGAATGAGTTGACAGAAAAGCGTTTGGATAACCAAGAAGAGCGTTTGATGAACAAGATTGAAAACCTGGATTCGAAGGTTGAGTCAACAAGGTCTGATATGGCGCGTCAGCTGCGTGATGTTCGAGAGACCTCTCGCCGTGAATCTCAGGAAAATGGCGGTCAGATGATTGGGTTTATGAAGAAAGTGATCGGAGTTTTGGAGTCTAGTGATCTTGATTCTGGCAATCTTGAACAGCATATTGAAAACGTTAATCAAGGAGAAAAAATAGATGGTGTTGATCTTTCGTCTGACCAAGCTGGGGAATCTAGCGGTGATGAGTCGGAGGATGATGAGGAGGAAACCATGAGTACTGCGGACAAGGTCAGAAGAGATTTGAGGAAGCTTGAAAATGAGGATGACTTTGAGTTAGAGAGCCAGTCGGATATTGCTAGAGAGCATGATGTTTCTCCTCAAAGAGTGTCCAATATTAAGAAATCAATGGATCTCTGAGAGAGGGGGGGGGGTCTCTTGTACGCG
>LKMJ01006807.1_pt1 | contig 10769 bp, 11 predicted proteins | sample 643391 | NCBI WGS metagenome assembly LKMJ01 (sample SAMN04112250, study PRJNA286221) | soda lake metagenome | biome: soda lake; feature: Kulunda Steppe; material: water; isolation source: sample PL-Br10 brine of Picturesque Lake | place: Russia: Kulunda steppe | collected 2010-07
ACAAGACGGGTATCTTTTCCAACTAATACGCTCATGCCAATTTTCTATTTGAGAATTACAATGGTTAGCCACATTTTCAAGAATGTTTGGAATATACCCACCCCGCAGGTGAGATTCCAAACGCATTAAGGCCAGTCCGGATAACGGCATCTTTTGCAGAACCGTTCAATCAATTGCTTTTTTTCTGGCATCCGTGACAGATCCGTTCCTCATCTTCCCGGAGTATATTGTATCTTTCGTCCGGAGTGCAGCGTGCCTGACTGCCATGGGCTGCCCGCTATGCCGGACGGACCGTCCACGGCACGGCCGTTTTGCAAAAAGAGTTTTCAACCGTATTCAACATTCCCATGATTCCGGATGACAAAAAAGAGGAAGTGCGTGATGCCGCGGACATCGTGGATGTCGTCTCGGATCATGTGAAATTGCGCCGCACCGGCAGCAACTTCTCGGGATTGTGCCCCTTCCACAATGAGAAAACCCCGTCCTTCAGTGTTTCCCCGTCCCTGGGCATCTACAAATGCTTCGGCTGCGGGGAGGGCGGCGATGTATTCGATTTTGTGATGAAAATGGATGGCGTGGGTTTCGAGGAGGCCGTCCGGACGCTCGCCGAGCGGTACCATATCGCAATCCCTGAAAAAGCTGAAACCGCCTACGACCCACAGCAGTTTCTCAAGGACGGCATCTACCACGCCCTGCGTTTTGCCGGCAACTTCTTCCACCAGACGCTGGCCGAATCGGATGAAGCCGAAACGGCACGCGGATACCTCAAAAACCGCGGATACCCCTGGAAAACCGTCCGCAAGTACGGGATCGGCTACGCGCCCGACCGTTTCGACGGGCTGCTTAAGGCCGCCGAAAGCGCCGGCATCAATCTGCAGTACCTGCACGAATCCGGACTGGTCAAGGCCCGGGAGGATGAGTCCGGCTACTTCGACACGTTCCGCGGCCGCCTGATGTTCCCCATCTTCAACCCCAGTGGCAAGGTGATCGCATTCGGCGGACGCACCCTTTCCAAAGCCGCCAGCATCCCGAAGTACATCAACTCCCCGCAAACGCTGGTCTACAACAAAAGCGAGGTGCTCTACGGCATTCACGCCGCCAAAAACGAGATCAGGAAAGCCGCCGAGGTGATCCTGGTGGAAGGCTACACCGATGTCATCACAATGCAGCAGTCGGGCATCGGCAACGTGGTATCCACCAGCGGAACATCGCTGACTGCCGGACAGGTACGCGTAATGAAGCGGTACGGCGATGTGCTGCTCATGATCTTTGACGCCGATACGGCCGGTGTCAAGGCCGCCGTTCGCGGCATTTCAATTGCTCTTCAGGAAGGAATGGCGGTCCGCGTGCTGACCCTGCCGGAAGGCGAGGACCCCGACTCGTTTGTCCGGGAGTACGGCGCGGAAGCTTTTCTGGAGGTCAGAAAGAAAGAAACCGTCGATTTCCTCCGCTTCCTGGTATCGCTGGCCCGTAAGGAGGACCGGTGGGACGACCCCGTGGAACGCCGGAAAGTGATCAACGAGATCCTGGAAGCCATAGCCGTGATGCCGGACGAGCTCTCACGCGCCAATTACATCCAGGAGCTGAACAGCATCAGCCGCATCGGGGACCGGGCACTGATCCAGGAACTGGACGTAATCCGTGCCCGGCTGGAAAGGACCCGCCGAAGAATGGATCAACGGGCGTCACAGCGTGCCGGCCGTGAACGGGAGGATGCGCGCAGAGGCTATCCGGGCAGCCCGGGTGCACCAGCGGCGTCCGGAACAGCCCGGCCCGATCCCGGACGCCCGGCCCGATCAAACCGGGAAAGCGGAGCCGATGCCGGAGAAGGCCGCGGACCCGTTGCCAAACCGGCACCCGAATCCCAGCCTGACGCCCCCCGCACACATGGACCCCCGGGACAAGACCCCAGGCCCCATGCTCCCCATGGACTTGATCCGCACGGACATGCCCCCCGGGGGCAGGCACCGTTTCCCGATCCGGCCGCAAGGCCCGTTCGTCGGCCCGAATATGAGAAGGAACTCATCCGCCTGATGCTCACTTTTGGTGAAAGGCTGATCGTCTTCATCGGAAACCATTGCGGGGAGGTTCACTTTGAGGATCCGGAACTCCGGGCCTTCTATGTCGATATGATGCAACAGTATCAAAAAGGAGAACCGGTATCGGTGGAAGCGTACAGCCGCAGGGAGCACCCTTATCCGGGCCTGGTTGGCGACATTGTGCTGCAACGCCACTGGGTCAGCGAACTGGGCATGCGAAAGCGCGGTGTGACCATCCACAAAGATGCCGACCCGGTCAACACGGCACGTGGTGCGCTGAAATCCATCAAGATTCGTTACCTTGAGCGCAAGCGCAACGAATTCCTGGACCAGTACGCGCAGGCCTCGGACAATGAGAAGAAGCAGGTCCAGCAATGGATAAAAAAAGCAAACGAGGAACTCCGTCGGCACCGGACCGAGTCAACGGAAATACTTTTTCCGGAGTTGTAAGCATATAAGGGCAGAACATTTCCGCTTACCCTGCAGGCAAATAAAATCGAAAGCAGCCATAAATAATTTACGTAATGGAATCAAAGACACTTCAGACAGCGCAAAAAGCCGCAGAAAAAGCAAAGGAAGTCATTACCTACTACGATCGCAACAGGAACCGCCTCGAAGTCGGCCTCAAAGGCAAAAACGACCTGATCACCCAGGCCGATGAAGCCGCGGAAAAGGAGATCATCAGGGCCATTCACGAAGTGTTCCCCGACGACGATATCCTCGCCGAGGAATCTGCAAGCGAAACAAAGCTCACCGACCGTCGCACATGGATCATTGATCCCATCGACGGGACAACCAACTTTGCCCACGGCCTTCCCATCTACTGCGTTTCGATTGCCATGTGGGAGAACCGCCGTCCGCAGACGGCCCTCGTGCTGGAAGTCAACCGCGACGAGTGGTTCACCGCCGAGGCCGGCAAGGGCGCCTGGCTGAACGGTGAAAAAATGTCTGTCTCAAACATCCGTGAGCCCGAAAATTCACTCCTTGCCACAGGTTTTCCATACCGGGATCTTGGTCTGGTGGATGCGTATCTTCAGCTTTTCAAAAAGTTCATGCACGATACACGTGGCGTCCGGCGGCCCGGAAGTGCGGCATTCGATCTTTGCCTGGTGGCGGCCGGACGTTGTGACGGTTTTTTTGAGTACGGACTGTCCGCCTGGGATGTGGCCGCCGGAAGCCTGCTGATCCGGGAAGCCGGAGGTGTGGTGACCGACTGGACCGGCGGCGACGACTGGCTCTTTGGCCAGCGCATTGTGACGGGCAACACCCACATCCACCAGTTTCAGCTTCAAAGAATCAGGGAAACCATTCCCGAAAAATATCTGAAAAACGGATAGCTGTTTTACAAAACCTTTTTCAAATCACTGTAAATCACCAGATAATCCAGGAAGTTCCTGCTATGCCATGGTCAGCCACCGCATGATGAAGAATGTCTGAGCCCGTGATCCGGGATCGGTGGATTTTCTCCGAAAGAAGCGAACCGATCCGATGCACGGTCGTATAACACATTGCAGGTCGGTTGCAGTCAACCCGGCAAGCAAGCGGCAGGCAGCATCGGACAACACCAGGCAAGACTAAAGCGGAACATCCTGTGATGATACATATTAGTATTACGAAACGATGCGGCCAACGCCACTTACGGAACACGAACTGGACCGGCAGCTCCCGGATTTCTATCCGAGGATCTATCGTATGGTGCGTTCCATGGTCTACGGAACCGGGCTGGATGCAGAAGATCTCACACAGGACAGTTTCCTGAAAGTATACAAGAAACGCCATCTCTATAATGGCAGCAGCAGTTTATATACCTGGACGTATCAGATCGCACGGAACACGGTGCTGGATGCGCTGCGGCGCGACAAAATCCAGCGACGTATTTTCTGGTGGAACGAAACCGATACCGAACCGGACGATTTCAAGGCAGCTGAATCCGGTGACGAAGCTCTGGACCGGCGAGAGCAGAAACAGCTGCTTCGAAACGCCATGGCCAGGCTTTCTGAAAAAGACCGCCTTATCATCACCATGCGCGATCTCGAAGGAATGTCCTACGATGAAATTGCCGAAGTCGAAAACCTCCCGGTCGGCACGGTCAAAAGCAGGCTGTTCACCGCCCGGCAACGACTCAAAGACGAATTGATCAAACTGGGAATGGATCCCGGATCAGAAGAATAGAGAAGAACAGAAGAAAACACAGACTAACAGAGAATATCAGTAAATATCAGTTAGAATTAGTGAAGAACCCCAAGAATAGTGAAGAAAAGTACCGAGGAATCATCCTTATGAACCGAAAACGGACAGAGCAACAACTCAGAGAGCAGCTCATCGATGCACAGGACGGGAATTTGTCACGGCATGAGATGGAGCAGCTCAAAAAACAGGTGCTGGCATTCGATCCGAAGCTGTGGAAAGACCACCAGTGGATGATGCAGCAGTCCGGTGACGGTGTATCGGGTCTGTTTGAAGGCCTTCGTGAGGAAGCGCCGGCCGATGATGCCATCCGCCGGTTCCATCAGCGGCGTGAGGAAACCGGAGGATTGGAATCCGACCTGGAATACCTGGTCTGGCGTCTGTTTCGTCGGTATGTGCTGAGCGTCGGTCTCGTACTGATCGTGTTGTTCACCGGGCTGCAGATGGGATCCACCGAAGAAGCCACCGCTGATTCACGTGAACTGACGACCCGTTATCTCGGATGGGAGCAGCAGCAAGGCCCGGAACTCAATCACTGGCTTTATGAGGACTTGTAATCCCACTCAGGGCCCATACGTGAAAATGCCGGAACCAGAATTATCATTACGACAAGTTTTAGAAAAAAAAGAAAACCATGAGCAAGAATCCTAAAGTCACAATCGCATTGGCATTCGCGCTTACGTTCCTACTGGGTACGGGCGCGGGGTACCTGCTCTGCGGAACGATGCAATCGCAAACCGGCGGAGAACCACTGTTTGATGATGAACTCAGCGGATTGGAACAGATGACCCCGGTACCGGCACCACGGGAAACCGCTCCGGAAACCCCGGAAACAGAAGAGCCGGTGGCACCCGTCAGAGAACGGAGAGGAACCGAAGGCAGAGAGCGTGGGGGTGAAGGAGGCGGCCTGGCCCCCGGAGAGGGCCCCGGAACGGGTCAGGGATATCGGGTGGAAGCAGAACAGCCTGACACCGATACGTCAGTGGAGAGGGTCGGTGCCGACCCGGAACAGGTTGAACAGGCCCGCCTGCAGCGCAGGTTGGATGCGGAAGAGCAGCCGGAGGATCGTCCGGCAAAACGCTATCGCAGTCAGGAACAAGCCGCACAGGACACGCAGGAAACTTCCGAAATACAGGAATCAGAGCAACAGGATCGCCGAAGCGTGTGGCGGTCACGCACGGACGACCAGGAGCGAACAGCGCTCAGCCGTTACCGGCTAAGGCTGATCCGCGACCTGGACCTCACGGAAGAAGAGGCGGAGGAATTCTTCTCCGCACTGGAGTCGCACCGCCGGCAGATGCGCGAGGAGGTGATCATTCCGCAACGGGAGCTGCGTGTGCGCCAAAGGGAGCTCAGCGAGCAGCTGGAGCGTGATCTTTCCGGAATCCTGTCCGGAGAACAGATGGAAACCTGGAAAGAACGCTACGCGCCCCGCATGGATCGAAGCTCACGGGATGAGACCGATCGAAGGAGCCGGTGGGACCGAAGCGGATCCCGCGAAAATGATACCGACGAAAGTGAACCCGGCGACGAATAAACGATCGGTGGGACTGCGAACGTCCCTGATTGATTCATCGCTGCAGAGTGTGCCTTCTTGAAGCAGCCATCGGGTGAGATGAAAACCGCCTGCCATTGACAGGGGACATTGGCGGCAACAACAGTGTATGGTTTATCGGCTTTGGTCTATCGTATTTTTACCGCTCCGGCTGCGATGAAAACAGCACATCCAGGCTACTCAGCGGCACAGGTCCGCCATAATAAAGGAAAGGCTCTCCGAATTCGACCCCGATCTGCTGTCCGTATTCGCGTGCCCGCCCGCGCAGCGCTTCAAAAAACCGTTTGCTGGATACATAGGTTTGCGGACCGTCATCATCACGCGCATCAAACTGCGATGCAAATGCCCGTATCGCCCTCTCCTTGATATCTATGGTGCCGGTTATATCAAACACAAAAGTAGGTTCAAACGGCCAGTGCTGCATGAAGTGAAGGATGTGGTGCGGACGCCAGGGTTCCGGATCGGCACCGGGCACCTCCAGTCTGGTGATACCGCTGTAGAACAGGGCATCCAGTGTGAGCCGTGATGCATTCCTGTGATCCGGATGGCGGTCTTCGGGTGCATTCACAAAACAGATGTCAGGCCGGTACCGGCGTATGAACCGGATGATCACCTCGCGTTGAGCCACCGTGTTTGCAAGTCCGCAATCAGGCAATCCCGCATTTTCCCTGACAGTCAGCCCAAGGATCCCGGCCGCTTTCCGGGCCTCATCCAGCCGCAACTCAGGCGTTCCGCGCGTGCCCATTTCCCCACGGGTCAGATCCAGTATGCCGACCTTTTTACCGGATCGGGCCAGGGCCGCCAGCGTACCGGCACAACATAATTCCACATCATCAGGGTGGGCCGCGATGGCCAGTACATCCAGCTTCATAAGAGATTGTTCAGGGTGATTTTCAATTTCACGGCATTTCGGTTAACAAAGTATCACCGGGAATGCATTCAGCGGGGCAATACCTGCCGAGGCAAGGAGCAATCCGTTGATATGGGCAGCTGCCTCAAAAATCCAAGGTCCGAAAAGCCATGTTTTTATGCAATACGGTGTTTTTCCGGGGAGATATTTCTGAGCAGGCAGATGCGGTAGCTGCGTGAGGTCTGAAATAATGTCGTGTTTTTTTTGAAACGATTCCGCTTTTTTTACGTAGACGTTGAAACCCGTGTCACGCACTATACAGAAGAAGGATGATTTTCCGCAGTATCATTGAAGGTATCCGGCTCTCGCTGTTTGCGATCTGGAGCAACAAAATGCGATCGGCGCTGACTACGTTCGGCATCATCATCGGGATCGTCATGGTCACCACCATGGTCACCGTCATCGATGGCATCAACCGCTCTTTCGAGTCGAGTATGTCCATGCTCGGACAGGATGTGATCTTCATCCAGAAGTGGCCCTGGGGTTTTGGAGGGGAGTACCGCTGGTGGGAATACGTCAACCGTCGCGAGATGCAGGTTGCCTATGCCGGCGAAATTACCCGACGCAGCCAGATTGCAACAGCCGTATCCGCAGAGGCTTCACGCTGGAATCAGCAGGTCAGCTTTGAAGACCGGGTGGCAGAAGGGGTGCAGATCGAGGGCGTAACTCAAAGCTATGAACTCACCTCGTCGGTTGAAATTGCCGATGGACGTTTTTTCACCGAAGAAGAGGATCACAACGGACGAAACGTCGTGATCCTGGGATCTGATGTCGCCGAAGCCCTGTTCACCTGGCGCGACCCGATCGGGCAACGGGTGCGTATTGGAGGCCGGCGGTTCGAAGTGATCGGCGTACTCGAAAGACAGGGCAATTTCCTGGGCCTCCAGAGTTTCGACAACATGGTGATCATCCCCATTGGCACCTACCGCTATATGTACAGCCTCAGGCACGGCATTGCCATCCGTGTCCAGTTTGAGAACGATGAAGCCCTGCAGGAAGGGCAGTACGAGGTGGAGGGCATCATGCGGCAGATACGCCAGCTTGGACCCGGTCAGGAGAACGACTTCGCCATCAACCGCCTCGAGATGTTCGAACAGCAGTACAAGGCCATGACCGGTGCCATCTACGGAGTCGGCATCTTCCTGACGGCGCTCTCCCTTTTTGTCGGGGGCATCGGTGTGATGAACATCATGTATGTATCGGTCAAGGAGCGAACGGGCGAGATAGGCATCCGAAAAGCGGTGGGCGCCCGCTACCGGGAAGTGCTGCTGCAGTTTCTGGTGGAGTCGGTCGTGATCTGTTTCATCGGCGGGATCATCGGCATCATGTTCTCCGGGCTGGCCGTGTACATCATCAACCAGTATTTTGTGGCACATCTGGGCATACAGACCATCATCCTCGCTTTTGTGATCACGACCATCACGGGGATGATCTTCGGATTCCTGCCCGCCAACCGGGCTGCAAAATCAGATCCCATTGAATCCCTTCGCTATTTCTGAGGTAAGAGCATGCATCTGTGGCAGACCATAAAAATGGCGTTCGGCGCCCTTGGATCCAACAAGACCCGGGCTGCGCTCACCCTGCTGGCCATTGTGGTGGGTGTATTCGCCGTGATCAGCGCATCCACAGCTGTTAAGGTCATAGATAATTTTTTCCAGAATACCATGACACTCATGGGCAGCGATGTGATCAACGTGACAACGCGGCCCAGTGTCGTCGTCGGCAACAGCCATGGCCGCACCGCAAGGGAACCCATTACAATCCGGCAGTTTGAGCGCTACAGGGACATGGCCGAGCTTTCCCGCTCCGTATCCCCAAATGTGGTCTTCCGTACCACTCGCGTCTACCATGGGGAACAATCCACCGAGCCGAACGTCCAGGTCCGCGGCAGCAACGAGTTCTGGATCTCCAACAATGCCTACAGTATCGAAGAAGGACGCGACCTGAGCCGGGACGATGTAGCGGATGGGCGTCCCTTCGTGCTCATCGGCTCCGACGTGCGCGACAATCTGTTCCGCAACCGCAACGCCATCGGCCAGCGCATCCGCATCGACGGACAGTTCTACACGGTGGTCGGTGTCATCGAAGCCAAAGGGGCGGCATTCGGACAATCACTCGACAACTTCGTGCTGCTCCCGTACACCCGGCTGGTCTCTGTCTACGGACGAGAACGCAATATCAATCTGCAGATACGCGCACCGTCGGTCATGATGATCAATGAGACAGTGGATGAGGCCACTGGCCTGCTGCGGATCATCCGCCAGGTTCCGCCGGGCCGCGACAACGACTTTGAAATCGAGACCAACGAAACCCTCAGGGGAGTATTCGCCGATTTTACCGGCGTGCTCTATCTGTTCGGATTTGTCGTTGGCGGCATCGCGCTGCTCGGGGCCGGTATCGGTGTCATGAATATCATGCTGGTCTCCGTGACCGAGCGGACAAGGGAAATCGGTATCCGCAAGGCGGTCGGGGCCAATCGTAAAAGTATTGTCATCCAATTCCTCACCGAAGCCGTCATCGTATGCCAACTGGGCGGACTGATAGGCATGTTACTGGGCATCCTGGCAGGAAATATCCTGGTGATCCTGATGGATACGACTTTTGTCCTGCCCGTTTTTGCCATTTTTGCAGGAATTATCGGAATGACGATCATCGGCGTGGTGTTTGGGGTATACCCGGCATGGAAAGCAGCCCGGCTGGATCCGATCGAAAGTCTGCGGTTTGAATGATTGCATCCTGTCATGTGAGATCATTCTGACCTTATGAATCATAATTGATTTAAACAGATGAAAACGTTGCAGGTTTAGCATTTGTCGCCGAATTCTGTATTTTCCTTACTGTCACGCAATTACTGTCACGCATTTGCGGTCACGGATAATGACTGTGACAGAAAAAACCCGGCGGATTACGGCTCATACAAGAAAAAAAACAGGCGAATTTTTATGAATCCCATTATTGAAACTCTCGAAAAACTCGTACATCGGGCACAGGAAACCTGGGAAGATGAAGCATTTCAAAGGCGGTTGCAGGAAACCAAAATCCGTGTCGCCGCAATGGTCCGGAAAAACCCCGCCGGTTCCATCGGCATAGCGCTGGCAACCGGATTTCTGATAGGGAAAATGACCAAAAAGAGCAGGTAAGAATGAGTCCGGAAGAATTCGATTCCCTCATCAATAATCTGAAAAAGCTGCCTGGTGAATTCAAGGCACTCGTAGAGAAACGCATAGAGCTCTTTGCACTTGAAATGGGCGAGCGTATCTCCGGCCTTATAGCCCATGTCATGTATCGGCTGACAGGCATTTTGTTTCTGTCGGTTGGACTTATTCTCATTCTTTTCGCTGCATCCAAGCTCGTCGGGGAGTTGCTCGGCAATGAAGGTCTCGGTTTCATCCTGGTAGCACTGCCCATTATAATCATCGGAATCATGTTTTTTCTGAGACGGCCGCGCTCCATGGTCAGGGCCACGCGGGACAAAATGCTTCAGCAGTTCATGACAGACATGGAGGAGCAGTTAAGCCAGCTTGAGGACAACGAGCAAGACGGTCGGGATACCCGTGAAGAGCGCAGCTCCGGTCATCAGGCAGGCCGGGAATCCCAAAAGCAAAATGAGTGAGGAAGGATGGAAAAGAATCACCCCAATTCCAGGGATATGAAGGAGCTTAAGGCCCGGAAAATGGCTCTTAAGAAAGAGATGGAGCAGATCCAGGGCGAAATAGAATCCTCACTGAAGGAAGTGCGCCACAGTATGACGGACCGTGTACGCATTCGCTATTGGGTAGACAGATACCCGTTGCATCTTTTTGGGGCAGCATTGCTTGCCGGTTTTGTACTGGCAAGGAAGACGCGGGGCGGTTCCACAAAAAAGGTCGTGCAGGATGCGGAAGTTCATGTCTCAGAACCTTCCGACAGCTCTTTTTCATCGCTTTTCATGGAAGAGTTGAAAAAAATGGCGACCCAACGCGCCGTCCGGTATGTGATGCAGCGAGTGGAACAAGCCCTGGAAGAACGCAGCAGGAAAGAGGAATCACAGTCCCGGTAACTTTTTTGCAACCAATTGTGTTCAATATCGTCTAAGATG
>LKMJ01006808.1_pt1 | contig 10768 bp, 13 predicted proteins | sample 643391 | NCBI WGS metagenome assembly LKMJ01 (sample SAMN04112250, study PRJNA286221) | soda lake metagenome | biome: soda lake; feature: Kulunda Steppe; material: water; isolation source: sample PL-Br10 brine of Picturesque Lake | place: Russia: Kulunda steppe | collected 2010-07
CCACAGGTGTGCCTGGGTCCACAGGTGTGCCTGGGTCCACAGGTGTGCCTGTGTCCACAAGTGTGCCTGGGTCCACAGCTGTGCCTGTGTCCACAGCTGTGCCTGTGTCCACAAGTGTGCCTGGGTCCACAGGTGTGCCTGGGTCCACAGGTGTGCCTGGGTCCACAGGTGTGCCTGTGTCCACAAGTGTGCCTGGGTCCACAGCTGTGCCTGGGTCCACAGCTGTGCCTGTGTCCACAAGTGTGCCTGGGTCCACAGGTGTGCCAGGGTCCACAGGTGTGCCTGCCTGCGCCTGCATGCAAGTGCCTGCGTGTGCGCGTGTGTTGTACGTGCATGTACACGGCAGCGTGACTCTGCGCATGCCTGCATGTGCCTGCTGCAGCTGCTGCTGCTGCTGCACAGCTCCAGGGTGTAGCCCCAACACCACAACACTTCGCCGTGTGTGTGTGTGTGTGCGTGCTCCCTGCATGAACCCACACAGCTGCTGCTGCTGCTGCTGCTGCTGCTGCTGCTGCTGCACAGCTCCAGGGTGTAGCCTCAACACCATGACGCTTAGCCATGTGTGTGGATGTGTGTGTGCGTGTGAATGTGTGTGTATGTGTGTGAATGTGTGAATGTGTGCATGTGCCCAACATGAACACACACAGCTGCTGCTGCTGCTGCTGCACAGCTTTAGGAGCCCCGACACCTTGATGCGGAGCCACGACCCTGAGCGGTCGGCCAGGGGGGCTGCCCAGGCCAGTATGAGCAAGGTGCGTGGCGGCGTGCCCCCACCGAGGTGGCGTGTCCAGCAGAACGTCCGGCATGTTCTTGTCAGCTTCTTGTCAGCTTGCCGGTGTGCTGGTCCTGCAACACACCGACAAGCTTTTGTCACACACACGTGTGATTGGCATACACAGTAGGAAGCTCTTGTCCTACTGTGCTGCTTTTAAGTTCTACATTGTGCAGGTCAGCTTCTTGTTAGCTTGCTGGTGTGTTGGTCATGGCACGGTGTGGGCATGAAAAAAGGGCATGTTAGCCCCGGTATTGCACACGCACACACACAGGGCGCGCGCAAGAGAGGCATACGGCAGCATGCGCACAAGCCACGTGGATTGCTTGTCTCCTGCGCCTTCCATATGCGCAGGATTGCTTGTCTCTTGCACCTCCCATATGCGCAGGATTGCATGTTGCCTGCACCTCCCATATGCGCAAGATTGCATGTCGCCTGCACCTCCCACATGCGCAGGATTGCTTGTCTCCTGCGCCTCCCATATGCGCAGGATTGCATGTCGCCTGCACCTCCCACATGCGCAGGATTGCATGTTGCCTGCACCTCCCACATGCGCAGGAATGCATGCCTCCTGCACCTCCCACATGCGCAGGAATGCATGCCTCCTGCACCTCCCACATGCGCAGGAATGCATGCCTCCTGCACCTCCCATATGCGCAGGATTGCATGCCTCCTGCACCTCCCACATGCGCAGGATTGCATGCCTCCTGCACCTCCCACATGCGCAGGATTGGGTGAGCGGCAGCCCCTGGGCAAGCGTCAGCTCAGCCATGCGCCGCGACCTGGGCGCCCGCCACGCGGCCGCGCAATGCGCTGGTGAGCCCGGCGGTTCAGGGGGTCAGAGGGGGGGGTGCAGTGCTGCGTGGCTGGGGGGGTGCGGTGCTGCGTGTCTGTGCCGCATGGCGTCCCTGCCCTGCCCCGCCATGAGCTGCGTGTGCAGCAGCGTGCCTGCGCTGCGCGCCCCCTCCATGCTTGCACTGCACGCCCCCTTGATGAGGCCAAGGGGCTAGCCACCGCAGCTCTTGGAGGTTGAAGGCCTGCCTTTTGTTGCTTGAACAGGTCTCATGCATCAGACCTGAGAGCTCCTACAGGTCTGTTTTTACCTAGGTCCAGAGAGGTTGCTCAGCTGCACGCAAGAGCATCAAACAGTCCGGAGGAGTAGGCCTCGATCGCATCTTGGCAGAGGTGCAAGGTACAACAAAGAATGGATGGGCCTACAGCGTGCTTGAACGGGCGCACAAGTGGCTGGCTCGGTTCAGCAGGCCGCACAGTGAAGGAGTAGTTGAGAGGAGTGGGGCGCGACAGTTGCCTGAAGTACTGTGCATGCAACACGCATCGTGCAAGTGCCGTGCATACACAACATGTGCCCAGCGCCGTGCGTGTGGCATGTGCCAAGTGCCGCGCATGCAACGTGTCTGCCAGTGCCGTGCGCACGACTTGCGCCAAGCACCATGCATTCCAGTTGTGTCAAGTGCCGCGCATACAAAGCATGCCAAGTGCCGTGCATGCAACACGTGCCACGCGCTGCGCATGCAACGTGTCATGTCTGCCAGGACATGCTAGCGTCGTCGCAGGCGCAGCAGCAGCAGCAGCAGCGCAGGTGGCAGTGGGATCGGCTGTGCCCCCTGTGTGCATGTGTGTGTGTGGGATTTGCTGGGCCCTGTGTTCAAGTGTTTCTTTCATGAACGTGTGCGCGCGTGACATGCTGAGCCCTGCGTGTGTGTTTCTGTACGTGTGTGTGTGTGACATGCTGAGCCCTGTGCAAGTGTGTCCTCATGTGTGTGTGCGTGTTTGAGGGATGCTGAGCCCTGTGCATGTCTGTCCACGTGCGTGTGCGCACCCTCGAGTGTGCATGTCTGTCCATATGTGTGTGTGCGCGCGCACGCAAGTGTGTGCATCACCTGCCGAGCCCTGTGTACAACCAAGCGTGTGCACTTGACCTTGACTTTCTTGTCTTTGTGACCCTTGTGTGCATGTGATCTGATTTGATACTCCTACCGCACTAGTCTCAAGCCTCTGCCGGGCCAATGGGCCATGTGCAACCTCAAGCCGCTGCCGGGGCCGTGTCGCCCAAGGGCGGGCCATCGTTGCCCCACAGGCATCCCCAGGCCAGTTTGTGGTGCTGCATCAGAGGCTTGCCAAGGCCACGTGCCATGATTTGCTCAGGCCTGCCAAGCTGGTGTAGGTAGACATGAGGTCAAATGACCGCCTGAACCCGCGCCTCGACGCACTGATGATGGTGAAGTCCCTGCAACCACCTTTGCCAAAAGCAACGCCTTGACCATGCTGGGCCCATGCTGCCATGCCATGGCCATGCTGCCATGCCATGGCCCATGCTGCCATGCTGCCACGCCTCGACCATGCCGGGGCCATATGCTGCTGGGGGGCTTGCCATACTTGACTCGGACATGCCAAGGCCACGCTGCCATGGAGCTCCAGGCTCGCCAGGGCTGTGGTGGCCGCCAGCGCGACCCCTGTGGCTCATGGACATTCCGCGTCCTGCCGGTGTTGTGGCGTGCTGCTTGCTGCAGGCTCACCAGGGGGGTTGGCAGCCGGGTCGCCGTCTGTGCTGGTGGATGCGATGCCCAGCGGCCTGCTTTCTTCGGACGTGGTTGAGGACGCGTGCCCTGCAGATGGTGGGTAGAGGGTGCGAGCGCAGCTGTAGTGTGAAGGGTGGAGTAACATGCCGGGAGGCATGTACCCTGCGGGTGGTGGGTGGAGGGCGCAAGCCCGGCTGTGGTGGGGGTGGGGGAGTTGCATGGCAGGGGGCGCATGCCCTGCGGGTGGTCGGTCGGGGGCCTAGGCCCAGCTACATTGTGGAGTGGCCTGCGCATGGTAAGTGGGCTTGGCGAGGCAGGCAATGAAGTGCAGGGTGAGGGCTCAAAATGTTTGGGAGGTGCACGCTGCAGCAGGCATAGAGAGGCTCATCACGTGGCTCATTGTGACATGGCTCATGTTGTGGCCGAGACAAGTGAATCAGCGAACGGCGGCACCCCTCAACACTGGAGGCTGATGATGGTGAAGGTGGTGATGATGAAAATGAGGATGTTGGTAATCGGGGGGGGTGGGTGAGCTACAAAGACCTTAGGGGCTGCTCAGGCTCCAGGGGCCGCGGGTTGGCGGAGGTGCTGGATCCTGAGGGGCTGCTTCCCAAACCTAGAAGCAGCTGCCTTGTGGCGCTCTTGGCTTATTCGGCAAAAGCCAACCCAAACCTAAAAGCAGCTGCCTTGTGGCGCTCTGGGCTAATTCGGCAAAAGAATGGGGATGTTGCATCCAAGCAGAGGCCCCCTGCCTGCCCTGGCGGGGCCCTGGCGGCAGGGAGGACACGCAGCATTGCTGCTGCTGCTTTTGCTGCACGCAGGCGACGACGGCAGCCAGCAGGGGCGACAGAGCAGCAGCAGGTGGCAGGACCTAGAGCTGGTGGAGGGGCTACTGCCAGCCGGCTCCGGCGCGGCGCCCGGCGCACCGTTCCAAAGGTCGTGCCTCTCGCGCGCGCCGTCTACCTGCGTGCTGCGCCCCCATGCTGTGTGGTGTGATGGCGCGCGCATGCATGCTCTCACCGTGCCCCTCTTTTGTGGGGCCCCGCATGGGTCAAGTGTACGGTGAGGGCATGTGCGCAACGTCCATTTTGTGTTGTGCACGGACTCGTGCCCAACCAGAGGCTCATGCGTGTCACGGTGTCTCAAGCTCCTGCCCCACGTGGGCTGGGCCTCACGTGCACTGCCTTCCAGCAGCATGTGTGCTTTTGTGGCGCGCGTGTTGCGGAGCGTGTGCGTGTGCACGTGCACAGGCAGGGCAGCAGCAGGTGGGCAGGGCACCGACGACCTGCTCCCCCGCCCCTGGCCGTGCACGCAGGCAGGGCAGCAGCAGGTGGCAGGACGCTGACATCCTGGAGGGCATGGCCCCCTTGCCAAGCTCGGTGGCCTCAGGACGGCGGCTCAGCGACTTCAGCAGGTAGGGCAGGTGTGCAGTAAGAGTTTGGTCCCAGCTCCGTGTGCCCCTTCAGCAGAGCTGCGTGGGCTCAGGGAGGCGGCACAGCGACTTCAGCAGGTAGGGCATGTGTGCAGTAAGAGTATGAGGCAGGGTGTGTGTGCAGTAAGAGTTTGGTCCCAGCTGCGTGTACCCCTTTCAGCAGGTAGGGTGTATGCGAGGTAAGAGCATGAGGTAGGGCATGTGTGCAGTAAGAGTTTTGGCCCAGCTCCATGTACCCATTCAGCTGGTAGAGTGTGTGTGCAGTAAGAGTTTGGTCCCAGCTCCGTGTGCCCCTTCAGCAGAGCTGCGTGGGCTCAGGGAGGCGGCTCAGCGACTTCAGCAGGTAGGGCATGTGTGCAGTACGAGTATGAGGTAGGGTGTGTGTGCAGTAAGAGTTTTGGCCCAGCCCCGTGTACCCATTCAGCAGGTAGGGTGTGTGTGCAGTAAGAGTTTGAGCCCAGCTCTGTGTGCCCCTTCAGCAGAGCTGCGTGGGCCCAGGGAGGCGGCTCAGCACCTCTGGCAGGCAAACTGCCTCGCTCTGCAGTTCTGCTTGCCCATATCTCTGTTGCCCTTGCCGTGCATGCCTGTCACTTGCGCTGCCTGCCCCCTGCTGTCCCAGCACGAGCGCTAAGCCACACCGATGAAGGCTGGACTGCCGCAGCACGTGCAGCATGCATGCGCTGCCGCAGAGAAGGGCCACAAAACACGCTGCGACGCTGCCGCAGGGAAGGGCCACAAAGAGTGCTGCGACGCTGCCGCAGAGAAGGGCCACAAAACACGCTGCGACGCTGCCGCAGAGAAGGGCCACAAAACACGCTGCGGCGCTGCCGCAGAGAAGGGCCACAAAACACGCTGCGACGCTGCCGCAGGGAGGGGCCACAAAACACGCTGCGACGCTGCCGCAGAGAAGAGCCACAAAACACGCTGCGACGCTGTCGCAGAGAAGGGCCACAAAACACGCTGCGACGCTGCCGCAGGGAAGGGCCACAAAACACGCTGCGACGCTGCCGCAGGGAAGGGCCACAAAACACGCTGCAGCGCTGCCGCAGGGAAGGGCCACAAAGAATGGCTGCACTGCCGCAGAGAGTTCTCACGCTGCCACAGGAGGAGTGCCTTGCTGCTTTTGCTGCGGCGCAGGCTGAACGACCTTTTGCTGCTTTTGCTGCTTTTGCTGCGGCGCAGGCTGAACGACCCGGCTGACGAAGAGTGGGTGGCAGTGGATGCCTCTGCAGTGCCCTGGGGGCCCACGCCCATGAACCAGCAGCAGCAGCAGCAGCAGCAGCTTTCGCGGCAGGGCACGCGCAGCAGCCCCCTGCCATTACCCCCCTTGAGCCAGCAGCTGCATCCGTCACCGCCACTCATGCCACCGCCGTTGCAGCAGCAGCAGCAGCAGCAGCAGCAGCCTGAGGGCCAGGAGGCCTGCATGCAGCCGCTGGCGCAGCAGCAGCAGCTGCTGCAGCACCACCACCGCCATCATCACCAACAACAACAGCAGCAGCAGCAGCAGCAGCAGCAGCAGCAGCAGCAACAGCAGCAGCGCATCTGGCGGGGCATCAGCGGCGGCGTCAGCGGCGTCAGCAGCTGCGGCAACAGCGGCGTGGAGTTTGGCGACACAGCCTCTAACCCCACGTCCCACTCGCGGCCCACGCCCAGCAGCTGCAGCACGGGCGTTGGCGTGGGCATGGGGGGAGGCTCAGATGCTGGCATCATGTTGGACACGCACGAGTCGTTCACCGACGGCAGCCTGCAAGCAGGTGAGGAGGCTGGACCCACGCCCCGAGGAGCGGCAGGCTTCTCCAGCCTTCTTGCAGACTGTGCGCTTCAAGCACCTGAGAGATGGGAGTGAGTGTCCTGTGAGCACTTGAGGGATGGGAGTGCACGCGCTTCGAGCAGGTGAGAGGGGTATGAAGTACACCCATCTGCTCACACACGCTGGGTTGGCGGCTTGCAAGCACACAAGCTGCTCACACACACTGGGTTGGCAGCCTGTGAGCACACAAATCGCTCACACACGCTGGGTTGGCGGCTTGCAAGCACACAAGCTGCTCACACACACTGGGTTGGCAGCTTGCAAGCACACAAGTTGCTCACACACGCTGGGTCGGCAGCTTGCAAGCACACAAGCTGCTCACACACGCTGGGTTGGCAGCTTGCAAGCGCACAAGCTGCTCACACACACTGGGTTGGCAGCCTGCGAGCACACAAATCACACACACGCTGGGTTGGCAGCTTGCAAGCACACAAGTTGCTCACACACGCTGGGTTGGCAGCCTCCACACAGGTGGGGTGCCATGTCCAGTTGCTGCAGCTCGCACATGGGTGCGGGCAGAGGTGAGGGAGACGGGGTCTGGCAACCTTCCTGGCGCACACACACACACACACTCAGGGGGTTCGTCAAGGGTAGGTGGCCTGCGAGCAGGCGAGATTGCATGGTATTATGTTCAGTACGCGCACAAGCAGCCGACTGAAGCCTGTTGGAGTGTCAGTGTGGATGGTTGGACAGACGCACATGATTGTGGTTACAAGTGCGCGCGTCGTTCGTTGAGGCCCAGTGCGCATGCACGCGTGTCGCAGGGAGCGGCGAGGGCAGCACGCCTTGCTGCAGCTGGGATACCCAGTGCATGGCGCACGGCGCAGCCTCCTCGTGCTCTCCAGCACACGCACCCCTGCCACACGGCAGCGCGCCTCGCCGACAGCAGGGCGCTATGGATGCGGCAGTCACGGGGCGTGCCTGCGCACGTGCCCCCCACCCATCCGGCCTTCAGCTGCAGCAGGGCGCTGCGCGCGTGGAAGCTGCGGGGCATGGCTGCATGCCAAGCCTCCACACGCTCAGCCAGCAAGGGGCCTCGGAGTTTGGTTGCGCGCCTGCCCACATCGAATTCAGCCAGCTGCCGCAGTCGCCACGGCCGCAGTCGCCGCCACCGCCACAAGGGTTTGGCAGCTTCCTGCTGCACCAGCCTGCGCAGGACGTGGCGCAGGCGTGCAGCAGCGACAGCGGCGGCGGCGGAAGCTTTGGCCAAGGGGCGCGGCAGGCAGGCGGCACAGGGGGCGAGGGCAGCCACAGCCTGCTGCAGCAAGAGCACGCGCCTCGCATGAACCTCGGCAGTGGCAGGGGGCTGGGGGCGATGCCCCGCGTCCCATCCCAGCTGTCGCTGCAGCTGGCGTCGGGAGGCCTGGCCCGTGCGCCGCCCTAGCTCTGGGGCAAAGAGTACAGGCACCCACCGCTCAGCACAGCCATGCCTCATCAGCGCAACCGCGTTGCTGCAGAGCGCCTGAGTGCTGTCGCAGTAGAGCTCAGTTGATTGGCGATGGCGAGAGCCACAGCCCCGCTCTGTCTTTTGTGATGCTTGTGAGTTGACATCCATAGTGTGAGACTATGAGTGTCGTACTTCCGTACCACCACCCACTCCCAGAAGTATTGTCTGGAGGCTGACTTTGCCAGCAGGTCACTGAAGGTGCTTACAGAGCAAGTTGTGCTTGATATTGGCAACTTTCGGGCTGCCTTGTCACGCCATATATTTATATCTGATATATTAGACTTCACAACGGCTTGTTGTCCTCCACTGAGTTGCTAGGCCTTCTTTCCCGCTCTGCCTTGCACAACAACAAGACACCCACTTTTACCAAGATTCAATACTCCTGCATGCGCTCCCTCCCCTTCCATTTCCACTTTGCCCTCCAGAAATGGGCCCTAGTATCCCCAAAAAAATGGCCTCCAAAGAGCTTTGCCTCTGGACTATCACCCCAATTTTTTCAATAACTGTTTGAAAAACTTCCATAAAATCTTTTCCTTGACAACAAACATATACATACTCTCAACCACAATCAAGAATCACTCTTCCTGACGGAATCCAGCCCACACTTAGCCAAAACAAGTGCCTGGGTGAAAGTAGTGGGCTTAGACAGAGGGCAGCTGTTAAGAGTTTTCAAGGAAAACAAGTGACAGGAGCAGGGACATACCACTGACACCCTAACACCTCTACCCCCAGCTTTGTTGAACCAAATAGAATTGGCATCACAAATACCATTGGTAGAGCTGAACTGGCTGCCATCACAGTTGCCACCCTCCGCGGCCACTCACACATTGCCACGGGCAGCCTTTCATTTCAACCAAATTAGGAAAACTTGCTTTTGACTGAATTTCACCACCACCATGTACAAGGGGATACCTTGAAAAAGTCATTTTAACTATTCGCAATGCGCCAAACCCCGTACACTTGTCGAGGTCAAATCTCATGCTGGCATTGCTGGTAATGAGTGCGCGGATGCTCTAGCCAGATATCAAACACGTGGGAGGCTCTATCTAAATCTCATACTTTAAATAATCTTTAAAAGCTCGGCCGTGCTACTATCAAGTTAGTATACAAAAAGCCCATAAGACTGCTTTTAAATTACATGCCCATTCTGTGCTCTATGCTCACAAAGTAACAACTAGACGCGCTTTTGATAAATCCAGGTGCTCTCAAGGTCTTGGTCAGGAGCAGGGGGTGGCTTGTCACCCTTCAGGTCCTCACTAGTTCCTCCTTTTCCCTGGTGGAGAAGACTCACGGCTCTTTGGGCCAATGTGTCTCCTTTTCCTTAATTGTTGTAGGGAGTGGTTTCACTGCTTATATAATTCCTTTTCTTTTTCTTTTACCCTGGCTTGCCTCTGAAAGGAATTATCCCCCTAACAACAATTTCAACGCCTTCAAGTCTACCTGCCCTCTTATTTTTCAAATCTCAACAATGGTTAGAAGGTGCACATGCACTTGACGTTTAGGCTTGGTCATGCATACCCTCAAACTGGCTGCTTTTCTTATAATCAATGTTTACATCCTACCGTTCACAGAAATATTAGCAACGCTTTCTGGACTTTAAGATGAACTTCTTTTCCACTTCCGCACAGGCACCCTCTTCGATAAGAAGTATGCTGTTCACTTTAACACCTCCACCAGTCCGATTGGTCAAGAGTCTCCAATACTCTTTGTGTCAAAAGACAGACAGTGCTCTACACATTTTGTCAGCCTGAGTTTGTCGGCATCAGACCATCTTTGGTCTGATTACTGAGCGCCACAATATTGCCTGTAGACTTATTATGAAAGCTATCGCAGCATTTTTGTTCTACAAAGCTATTGCAGCATTTTGTAGTACAGAAAAGAAAAAAAATAAGAAAGAACATAGGCAGTGAAGCACTCCCTACATCAATTAAGAAAAAAGAGTCACCTAGGGCCTAAGCACCTCTTTCACCAAAGGAAAACAAGTGGAGATCAGGGGGTTAACTAGCAATACCCCATTCCTGGTCTCAATGATGATTTGTGGCAGAAGTTCTCTCAAGAGCGCATCTGGTACTACTAGTTAGTGATACTACTTATTAGTACTACTTATTAGTAATAAGTTGATAAGCATACTGAACCGTATGAGCTTGAAGCTTCACAACAAGCTTGGTGGCTTTCTAAGGATCAAGACCGAGACGTTTCAGAGGCTCTAAAGTATAAGGGCTGTAGATGGAACCTCCCACTCCCAAAAGGATAGTGTGGAGGCTAGCATTGGCCGCAGCTCGGCAAAGGTGTTTGACAGAGCACGCCATGCTGGTAGTGAGCTGCTTCAAGCTGGCTCCTAGGCCTGGTATCTTCACAGTATTTGACCTCCACAAGATGGATGTGCCGCTGATTGGGTGGGAGCTGACTAGGGTCCCGGACTCTGGACGGAGGCTGGCAGGCTGGTGCTGTTGCTGAGAGCCCTCTATCCCCTCTGCCCCCTGTCCTACATTTTAATGCATATCTAGGGTGGACATCTGGAAATTGTTTCGCGTTTTTAGTAGGCATTTATACTAGTATTGCTGAAGGGGCTTTTCTTCCCAAGTGGCCCCTTTTCCTTAATTGATGTGAGGAGCTTTTTGCTGCTTGCGTAGTTTTTCTTTCCAAGGCGCGGGGACGGAGCGAAGCGGAGGGGGCCCCGGCGCCGCCCCAGGCAGCGCGGGGTTACCCCCATTTTGTACCCCCCTGTTTTGAAGCTATGCAGGGACTTTTGGCCTGCTAGGGAGCC
>LKMJ01006809.1_pt1 | contig 10768 bp, 9 predicted proteins | sample 643391 | NCBI WGS metagenome assembly LKMJ01 (sample SAMN04112250, study PRJNA286221) | soda lake metagenome | biome: soda lake; feature: Kulunda Steppe; material: water; isolation source: sample PL-Br10 brine of Picturesque Lake | place: Russia: Kulunda steppe | collected 2010-07
CATGCAACACCTGCAGGCCTTGCTCAACCCGCCCTTGCTTTGCAGGCACAGTGCAGGAATCCTACCCCTTGCCCTGCAAGTCCGCAAGCCCTGCAGGCCTTGCTCAACCCTCCCTTGCTTTGCAGGCACAGTGCAGGGATCCTCCCCCTTGCCCTGCAAGCCTGCAGTACCTGCAGGCCTTGCTCAATACGCCCTTGCTTTGCAGGCACAGTGCAGGGATCCTCCCCCTTGCCCTGCAAGCCTACAATCCCTGCAGGTCTTGCTCAACCCGCCCTCGCTTTGTAGGCACAGTGCAGGGATTTTCCCCCCTGCCCTGCTTGCCTGAGGCGCAAAGCATGCTGAGCCCATGGGCTTGCCAGCCCTCTGACTAGCCGGCCAGGAGAAGCCCCCCAGCTCTCACCGGTTGTGGCGAGGCCTCTTGGGGAAGTCCTGGGGCGGGCTGCCGTGGTGCTGTTGAAGGCGGGCCTCCGTCCGGGGGGGCCTGGTGCCCCTCCGTGCGCAGGGGCAGGCTGGAATTCATAGCCAGCTGATCCCACAGGTCTGCGGTCTGCAGGGGAGGGTCGTGTGCAAGGGCAGCGCAGGACTCTGTTGGCTGCTTGCAAGCACGTGCGCATGCTGCTCGCATGAGCGTGCACGTGTGCACACACAAAAGACACAAACATGCGCACAGGGGCACAAAGCATGCATGGCAAGCATTTCAGCAGAGGCGCAAGAATGGCTTGCACGTAGGCACAAGCATGCATGGCAAGCGTTTTAGCAGGCACAGAAAACGGCTTACACGCAGGCACAAGCATACATACGGGCGCGCAAGGGTTACACACACACGCATGACCACACCTGCACCTCCAGCTTCTTGCTCTGCGCCTCAAGCAGTGTCAGCCGCTGCTCGACGGACATTAAGTGCTTCTGGGGCGACCGGCCGTATTGCCTGGAGGGTAGTGCGCGACAGAGAGCGTTTGCAGTGTGAGGAACCAAGGCAGATGCTCCTGGGCTGGCCTACTAGAGCGCCTGACAGGGTGCTGGAGCGAGCCACATGGGCGCAGGGAGTGGCGTTTGTTTGGAGTCAATGCCCTGGGGGACAGCGCAGATGCACAGGAGGGGGACTGATGCCCTGGTGGGTCCTACATGCATCACTTTGTTTGGTTGGTGAAAAGGGTCTGCGTGAGATGAGTTGGGAGTTGGGACAAGGCCAATGCAGATGGAAGCGCAGGGAGAAGGAGGGCGCAGGGAGACATAGAGGGGCCTGGGCACGAAGTGGGAGGGGTGCAGAAATGAATCGCATTTGCAAGATGGGAAGGACCACCAGGGCTGCGCATGAAAGGTGCCCACTGGAGGGCAGCGCATGCGCATGAAAGACGCTTACTGGAGGGCAGCGCATGCGCATGAAAGATGCTTACTGGAAGGCAGCGCATGTGCATGACAAGCGCCCACTGAAGGGCTGCGTGCGCTCATGCACCTGTTGAGCCACCCCCCCTGCCCCACCTCCCCACACACGCATGCATGCAGACAAGCGCACACACATGACACACACATGCAAAAAAGTGTACACTCACACATACGCTGCCAGGCACGGCATGCGCCACCTACCTGGACAGGGTAGCCACAGACCTGCTGCCTGGGTTGCTCGATATGGGTCGGGCCGGCGCGCCCCCTGCGCCCTGTGCGCCCGCCTGCTCGTGCTGCTGCGCCCCCCCACCAGCACCCTGTGCTGTATGGTGCGACAGCGGGGCCAGCTTGCGGCTGCGCTGCCCGCCAGGGCCCTTGGCCCCCTCGACATCATACATCGCAGGCCCACCCACGGGCCCCCCCCCTCCTGCATGCGCCGACGCCCCACTGCCGCCGCTCAAGCTCTTGGCATCAACAACTTGCCGGCCAGACAGCCATGGCGGCTTCCTCTTTGCCTCCCCCTGGGGCGACGGCTGGGGCCGCGGGGGGCTCTCGCCACCGGCCGGGCGGCCCGGCGCGTCCAAGGGCGGCAGCGGTTGGCCACTGCTACGCCGCTTTGAGGCCTGGCCTCGCGCATCCTGTGTGGCAATAGCGGCACAGTAGGGCCCCCAGGCAGGCAGATGTTCACTCGCTTTGCGGTGCAGTGGTGCAGGCAAGCAGGGTGGTGTGCGGTGCGCTGGTGTGACACAGAAGGCTGGTGTAGCAGTAGCGGAGCAGCAGCGCTGCGTGCCAGCCGAGGGCTAGCGTAGCAGCGCAGGCAGGCAGCCGCATGGTGAGCAGGGGGTAGGCTGCTGTAGGCCTGTTGCCGCTGTCTGCATACCATTTTGCATTAAAATTACTATTTAATTCTAGAATACAGGGGGGGCTGGCAGCCACAGCCTTGCTTAGGGGCGCTCTCCTATTCAGTGTCGCTGCGTTTTTGCATGAATTAGAAAGAGATTGATATAATTTAACGCACTTCTAACACTTCCGCTCTCATCCTCATCACTGAAGGCCCCCCACTGCTGGACCACTCCTCCTCCTCCTCCTCCTCCACCTCTGAGAGCACCACCCAGGGCGCTTATATGGAGGCATTTTATGTTAAATGGCCATATATGTCAGTTAAATGGAAGTCGGGGGGTAGTTGGGCTTCCCCAAACCTCCCTGGCCTTGCTTCTATATTTGCTATTTCAATACGACGATCTATACGTACAACCGCAAGTTATACACGAATCTTAAAGGTGGGACTTCACCAACCGGCGCTTTTTACATCCTTGCTGCATACTGTAAGGGTCTCCCGAAAGTCCCACAAAGCTTTGGTACTCATGGTGTCATCCTTGCGCAGGGGCCATGCTAATCTTCTCTGTATCATTCCAATTTTGTCGTGAAGGGCGTCCCAAAGAACAAAGCTTTGGTATGGGCGCCCCTCACGCTCGCCAAATAGGTGCGTGCACCTGGGTCAGACCACCAACGGCCGCCTCCATTCTTAGGCTGGGATGCCACTGTGGACCACAAATAGCTGGGATGCCACTGTGGACCACCAATTAGGCACCAATTAGGCTGGGATGCCACTGTGGACCAATTTGGCTGGGATGCCACTGTGGACCACCAACGGCCGCCTCCATTCTTAGGCTGGGATGCCACTGTGGACCACCATTAGCTACCAATCAAAATAATTTCCCGCCATCAGATGTAAGCATCACAAGTCTAAGAGGCACATGCCACATTGCATCGCCAGTAGGCCGCTCACACTTTTTGAAGAGCAGGCCGCCTCTGACATGTGGCCGCACCTGCATGCTTGGTGGCTCCGCCTCTCCATCACTGCCCCAGGCTTCGCGATGCGGCACCTCATAAGTTGGTGGGCCCTGGCCGCCAGCCTCAGGGCCTTGCGCAGCGTTTGCCAGAGGTTGTGGATGCGTGGTAGAGGACGTGCTTGGACGCTGGTGACAAGGTGCATGTAAGCGCGCGTGTCTGTGCTTGTGTATGTGTGTATGTGTGTGTGCATGTAAGCATGCGTGTTTTTGCTTGTGCATGTGCACAAATGTGTGAGTATGTGTGTTGGGAAGGAAGGGGTGCACAGAAGCTTTGCACAAGAGTGTATGACATGCAAAAAAGTGCAGGAGTGCTCACAGTAGTTTGTTGCAGAGGTGTGTGCGAGCACATGCGCGTGAAAAAATGTTAGAGAAGTTGAGAAAGGGTCAAGAACCCCCAACAAGCCCAGCATCACCTTCAGGTACAAACATAAGATATAGCTTAAAAATGGGTTTGCACCCATCATCATCTACAAAGTACATGCAAGCCAGCGTAGGCTGCTGAGCCTGTGGCAGAGCATCTGCAAATCTTTGGTCGTGAGCGTTTGGCACGGTAGCCCTGACACCAGCTGCACTGTATGTGCAACAACCAACCCACTTCCATGGTGATGGTTTCTGCTGAAATGCAGAGATTGAATAGGCTGTGTGTACCTAGTGATCCAGCCAAAACTTCCTTTGGCCTGCAGACATGCCAACAATCCTTATTATGCACAGCGCTTGAGCGGCCTGAACAGGCCTGCTCTACAGAGAGGCAGTGCTTCCAAGGGTTGAGGGCCAGCCAGTCTATGAATTAGGCACACCGCGTGAGGCAGGAAGCACAACAGCACAGGCACAACATTCTTTCAGAGTCACCCTTACAACCTCTGTTAGGAATAGGTTATAAAAATAAGGCACACACCGGGGGGGAATGGACAAAGCGCTTCCCTGAAGGTGGCGAATGCCGGCTGGCTGCCGCCTCCTCCTCGGTGGTCATGTCAGCCATAACTGGTTGCTCATTCTGTAGCATTGACACATCAGTCATCAGCTCGCTCAAATGCAAATTTAGCGCATAATATCAGAGGGGGTTATCTGAGGCCCAAAATGGGTATGGTTTTGGCATGCTCCCAGGGCATGGGCCCCCTGACGGGCAATTTTCAAGCTTATTGTTTACTAGTAGCCCTGGTTGCAAGCCGTCCACAGCACTTGAGCTTGAAAACTGCCCGTCAGGGGGCCTGTGCCTAATGGGCCACGGCGTGAACCCTACTTTTCACAGCCAGATGTCCACACCAGATCACCCACTGCACCAAATCACATGATTTTTTGGTGTTTTGGTGCTCTTGTAATAATGAACATCCTTGCAAAAAGAATTGGATTGAATCCACTCAGTGGTTGGTGAGATGTGCATTTTGGGTCATTTCCCTTAGAAAAAAGCAGCAAAAGGGGTGCCAAAATGGGTCGAAATCCGACCCCCTCCAAACCTCAGTTTCAACATCCAATGTCAATAAGCAACATAATAGAAGTATATTGATGGTGTTTTGGGGGTAAAAAGACGTGCGGTTGGGTCGAAATGAGGGCATATGTGGGCTGTTTATGCCAGAGGCTGAGCACCCTCCCAGGCCTCCAGGGGCGTCCATTTCACCCCAAATTCCGCCAGTGGCCTAGTTCTATGATAAAAATACAAATTGCATCAAAAAAGGAGCATGCCCAGACTTTCGCTCAGATAACCCCCTCTGGCATAATATCCAGTATATGCTTTCAAGAGGAAAAGAAAGTGCATTGAGAAGGTGTCAGGGCGAACTGCAATGCATGCAGGTATGGTCCCAAGGCCACCAACAATCAATGATACTGTTAGATACCACCAAAATGAGCAAGGCAAAGAGCAAAGCAAAGAAACTCATCCAGATAGGGAAAGCACTCTGCATCAACGCGAACATCTGCATTTGCAAAAGTAGTGCCCATAGCTTTGTATGCAAACACGAGGAAAGAAAAATGTTCTAATCATAAGCTCCTTGAACCGAGGACGTCACACTGACTTGCACTGCAGTCACTCCTCGTAAGCCTCAAAACATGGACCTTCAAAGACAGGGTCTAGGTTTTGAACCTAGGGCATTTTGCTTGATGAAGAAGCGAGCATGAGATGGGGCACCATGGCATGGCCAGCAGGTTATGACTCTGACATGATCTACCGCAAATCCACCAGGTGTTGCTATCGGCTAAAACAGGCATCTTATCAACACCAAGTATGCATCCTTGCAAGAGCATTACCTGCATGCTCACCCGGCATGGCTCGTGGGGCTGCCGCTGCTGCTGCCCAGAGGGGTGCCTCATGTTCATAGGGGCACTGCTGAGCCTGGAGATGGACAGCATGCGCGCAGCCGGACATGGTAGCAGTATTTTTTTCCATTGATGAGGAGACTGGACGCGTCCTTTTCTCTTGGGGCAAGTTCGAATACGAATTGTTGTGCTAGCTTCCTTGCTTAGCATGCAACTGTGCCCCTGGCATGGTAGGGCCCTGGGCAGTGATGGGATGCCACACACCCTCAGTGAACACAGCAAAGCCGATGCAGATCTGAATGTTCCCCCTGTTCCGCACCTGTGCCTGATCTTAGGCAAAGGCACCTGGTACACAGAGCTTGCATGAGGAGGGTGTCCAGTGCTGGGCAGGTTGGGGCATGTCTCTGATGCAGCTGCGGGCAAAAAGCAGTAAGCAAGAACGTGCCTAGAATGGCCTGTAAAAAGGATCAAGCCTTGGTTGGGAGGTAAGCCAACCCCATCCTCCTGGCGCAGTGCCGTGCAGTGCTCACCTCATGCATAGCTCACCTCCCTTCTGGGCGCTGCAAGGCGAATTCATTGATATACGGCTAAGCAAGGCCAGGGCTGAGCTACAAGTCTACAGTCCTAATGGTAGTACTGCCAAACGCCCAGGGGCCTGGCCACAAGGCGCGTGTCATGGCAAAGCTACGCGCATGATGGGGGCACCACCAGCACGAGCAGCAGTTGGAAGCAGGTGCGCTCATGCAAAGCATGTCCTGTGCAGGATCACAACATCAAGCAAAAACACTCCAGTAAACAGTGCAGCAACGCATGCACACTGTTACTTATGGCGTGCAGGTGCACGCACACTACTCATTTGAGAGATCTGTGTCAGCGCGCGCGCCAAGGTCTGGCCGCAAGCGAAAGTACTATTTTAAAGAGCGCATACTTCACTTAGGCAAACTAATGAGTGTCAATGAAGGTTTAGAGCGTTAAATTGATGATAATTGATGATATTGTTTACTTCCCAGGGGCTGAAAGGTTCAAGGATTGAAGTGCCTGTGCACCCGCGGACCAATCCAACAACAGCAAGTACAGACCAGGTCCCTTTGAGCTTGCCTGCCCAACTCCTGTCCGTACGTACCTGTCATGGATCGCCGTCTGTATTCCATTGTTTCAGACTTGCTCCTGTGCATCCGACGCGTGCTCTGCTCATGGACCTGCGGAGGATTGGTGCATAAGCCTTGCAGGGTGCGGAGAGTGCAAGCATGATCTGTTGCAATACTTGACCTCCAAACACATCCGTGGCTCTAACTTGCCTTGCAACGAAGCATGATCCCATGGAACATATCCAAGGCATGTTTGGATAACAATTTCTTATGGAAAACATGTCCTCTTGGGGACTGCCCACCTTTAATCCAGCTGCATCATGATTGTATACAGCGTGCTAGGGAGTGCAATGGAGAGCACAATAGAGAGCGCAACTGCATCAAGTGTGCTAGAGAGCGCAATAGAGTGTTCAGTGCGCTGGAGAGCGTGATTGCATTCAGTGTGCCAGAGAGCGTGCTAGAGAGCGTTCAGCATGCTAGAGAGCGTGATTGGTTTCTGCGTGGTAGAGAGCGTGCCAGAGCAAGTGTCTACATGAGGGACATATGAACATGGCCGAAGGAACAGATCCACGAATCTTACCACTGCTGAAGCAGCTGAAGCAGCTGCAGGCAGTGCGTCAAGCATAACCTTGGAATCTATGCCCGACTCAGTCCCCAAAGCACACATAGCCTGCAAACAAATTAGGCAATAGAAGCTCGAGATGCAGATATCAGGCCCGGTATTGGCTTATGCATCAACACACAATCGAGTGCACAGACAAACACAACCTTTCTACAGCAAAGATGCAAGCTTTTGTGCGGAAAGGCGCTGAACGTGCTGTAGTGCGGGATAGTGTATAGTTCATGGCTCTACCGTCAAGAGAATTCATCCAACACACCTGCAAGAATGCTGCATATGTGAGCTTCGTGGACGATACAGGCCGGTAGCAGGCGAACAGGGCAGCCAGACTTGGCCGGTTGACAGGGCCTTCAAACCACAAGACCAAGAACAGTTATATCAACACATTACTGCAGTCATCAGCACCTTGCTGACTTGCAAGTGCACATGCATGCAAGATTAACTGGAAACATGTGTGTGCGCCTCAACACATGCGTGCGCACGTTCACATACAGGTCATACATGTATTCACATGCGTGTGCGTGTGTGAATGCGTGAGTGCGTGCGCGCGTGTGAGTTTAGTGTCTAAATCACAAGAAGACGAAGTTTCCTTACCCTGGGGCTCTAAGATGCCTAGGTCAGTGACCACTTTTGTGAATGTGGACAGAGACATCTTGACTGGCTGGCCTGGTAAGCTGCTGCCACCACCAATGTGGCAGTAGCTAGTGAAAGCCTCATAAACAGTATCGACGCCCTGTGCCTCGGCAGGTTCCATCAGCACGCAAATTCAAATGACTAACTGGGGGTTGTCATTGGATGGCATTCGCTCCAGCCTATCGCGTACAAAGAACCTTAGAGGGGCTGGCAGGTCGTCCATTATCAACGAAATGTGTTGAATTATATAAGTATCTCGAAAAAAACGTTCCTGCTTATTGACCTCCCAAACGAAAATCTGCTATTTTCCTCCATGTGCTCAAGCTGGGTTGGGCATCTTCTGGAGTGAGCCAAAGAGATAACTTCGTGACAGGAAAGCTCAGTGATCGCAGGCGTGAGTCCTCCCTCTGAAACAGGCGCTCGTGGGATGCAGCAGCAACCTGCACAGCGAAATAAGAGCCAGTTAAGCATCGGTCAGGCTATTATCCATGCTATACCTTAACATATTCAAAACTTTCCATCTTTTAGCCTTTGGCATCATTCAATGTTGGAGTGATGGCTGCCAATAAACAAGCCCACCTCCTCTTTCTTCTTGTCATCGAGATCAGCGTACAGGAGGGACAGGTGCGGCATGTAGGGTCGGAGCTCCATGCCACATTCCTTCTGTGCAAGGGCGGCAGCTTCCATTGTGTGGGGTTCCTGGGATGTGGGGCAGTTAGGTTGCGAAGGGAACAGGTGTGCATGCTGCTCGTGCAATCAACTGACTTGTGATCCGACCTGACAGACTCTGACCCGGAAATTGAAGCGTCATGAGAGAGGCACGAGTTCAAACTCTGCTGTCTGTTCATTTATGATGTAACATTGATTGGTGCCGGTCTCCATTTGACTGGCCATTTTAAATTGGTCTCCTGCTGAAGTCAATTGCTGAAGCGGGAAAAGCCATTCATCCACAGTTCTCCCCTACCTCACTTGCAGCGCACCTGCTCAACTCGTATAAAGATACACTGGAAAAAGAAGGTTCCACGCCCCACGCTCTGCAAGCGCAAAGTGTAGGGCTTCAGCTTCCGGGCAATCCTCTCCGCCGCTTTGACAGCCTGGTCCTGATCCATCTGCATTCTCCCAAGCAGGGTGACATGAGGGTCAAACCTGAACACAGAAAAGGGCAGAGATAATGTTGCATTTGAGCTCTAGCTGGATGAGTGATGCGGGACTCCGCGCAGCTCTCGCGAGCTCAATTGACCACCCTGCACAAGAATCAAGAATTTCAGCTTAGCATTAATTCTTGAGGGACTAAACTACTATAACAGCGGCAGGTCTGAGCATTGTATGCAGTGCACCACAAGACTTCCGAACAGGACAAGCACCTATACACGGAAATGCCTCCACTGGATACACAAGCAGGCCAATGCAATGAACTCCTCATTGACAGGTTTTGGAAATCAGGCAGAGTGCTCACCTAGGGCCGTCAAAAGCCTTTGATAAGCCATCCATCTCCTTAACTAACTGGTCGTAAAGAGGATCATTCTTGTCTGGTTCAAGCCACAAGGAATAGGAAGAGCGCATCTTTGCTATCGGCTGCATTGACGCTGCCACGGGGCGAGGCTTCTGCTTGTGCCTGTCCAAAAGTCCAAAATTTAAGATCCCTGATCTGGCTGCACTAGGCTGCACTGAGGTATACATAAAAGTTATGAAAACATAGGTGACGATGGCTAAAGAGGTCAAGGCCACACACAGCCTCCTTGGCAAAGTATGAAGCATGAAGGCATTGAATGTCGCAAAATTGTATTCGATGATATTTTACAAATACTTGACGTGCATGCATTTGTCCTCCTCTCCGAAACCTTTGCGTGTTTGCTTCCTTGGGTGGATTCCCATTGGTGGTCTATTTTTATATTAATATACGGTTGCCTAACGGAGAATATATCCGTATTTGAGAAAACGTCCTATGGCCCGTTCCCATTGGGCAAATAGGCAGAGAATCGCGAATACGGGTACCTATTCCCATTGTATATTCAAATTTTCTGGCATGCTCCGTTGATTGCTTCTACGTCAACAGTCGGCTAAGCTGCCCTTGTTCGGCGGATACAGCCTTGAAACCTTACCTTACCTTACCTTACCTACGTCAACAGTCTTTGCGCGAGGTTGAAAGGTAATTAAAATGGATCCTTTTGTGCATCCTCTGACGCCCGACTGCGCGTAGAGTGCTGCCACCCTCACAAATGGACTGGCACTGGGTGCCCCTTCTCCTCCTCTCACCAACCTTTCCCAGCTAGAACTACGAAGTGTTTAGTACTCTCTTCTTCTCACCAACCTTTCCCAGCTATCACTACGTAGAGAATACACTTAAATGAGCTGTCTCCTTCAAATGACATGAAGATGCTGTGTCAGAGGAGAGCCGCTAAGGAAGGCAAAGAAAACAAGAAAGAGAAGAAGAAGAGCTAGCTGTACTTGAGGCCGCGGAGCTTGCAGGGGTTGCTGAATCCAGTGCCCAGTGAATATATATACTCTATTCTAATATGTATTTGAGAATACAACTCTAATCTCGGACCCAATGGGAATGGGGTCAGGGATATATATTCTAATATAGCGCTTTAGGACACGAACATATATTCTCGCGCCGAATATAAGCCCAATGCGAATCCACCCCTTGTTTGTCCATACCTTTGTGTTCGTGAGCCCTCCTTATAACCTGAGGCTCCCTCCCTCCCATTATCTGAGAGCAGCAGGATGAGCTAGTTTTGAAGTGCAGAACAGGTGCATGCATACATCACAGTCAATGTTGGCCCGTATAGATTTCATTTGATTGGCAGTAAATTTGGAATTACAAGAAGGCCTCCAGTCAAATCGACTGACTGCTAGCCTGTTCATAAAATGTTAGTAATTCATGCAAGAAATAGCAGAGTTTATAGTTGCTCTGATTTAAAAAACACCGCATGTCA
>LKMJ01006810.1_pt1 | contig 10767 bp, 10 predicted proteins | sample 643391 | NCBI WGS metagenome assembly LKMJ01 (sample SAMN04112250, study PRJNA286221) | soda lake metagenome | biome: soda lake; feature: Kulunda Steppe; material: water; isolation source: sample PL-Br10 brine of Picturesque Lake | place: Russia: Kulunda steppe | collected 2010-07
ACTACTTAAGCGGATGATCAAACCAGAATAGCGAGACTACTTAACCAACAGTGCGTACACGATCTCTGAGTTGTTGGTTAAGATGTCCAGGGAGGTTGATAGACTGGCTTATCGACTCAGATGAGATATGTCTCCAAAGCTGCGAGCGCAAATCAATCACTTATTTAACTGAACTCAGACCCGTTGAGAGGCGAGGCAACATTTTCATGCGCATTTATCCAATTCGGTCGTATAACAATCTGAGAGAAGGATCGTCTCTCGATTTTCATTGGGCTCCTTGGCATCCTTATTTTTCTATTTTTGTTTATTCGGGGCCTCGGCATCGTCTGATCAAACTTAGTGGAAGACAACACAGCGATGGATCTGTCTCATTGACTGTTTTGCGCAATATGTTTAGCTGAGTTATGTAAGAGTTGTTGAAATTTATTGTGTTGATTTAAGAGTTTCTTCCCACAAGTCGAGGCTGACAGTACCATTTGATTCTGGGTGGTCATCCCCCCACACATCTGTGTGGGTGAATTTAACCGAATAAAGGAATTCGTGTCCTTTACTTTCTCCATCTTCTGTAGGCATATTGTATGCTCCATGAACTCGCTGAATTTCTCCTACTGCATTTTTAACGTATTCCGGCCTACGTTTGAATCGATCGTGGTCTATTTGTACTAGTTTCACATTCTCCCCTACAGAAAATTTTGGAGACGAAGGGACTTGCTCTGGGTCCAAGCCCTCTTCATGTGAATCATCTTCCCAGTCGACTTTAGCGGACATTGTTGCTACTCTACTCCCTCAAGGTATGTTTCATAAAGACTAATTACTGTTGTCTCATTACCACCAAGATGTTCGTAATCTTCTCCCCAAATGTCTTCATTATCAAATTTCACATGATAGACTGGCTCAGGTGTCGTGTACTCACCAAACCCATCTACATGTGCTCGTTTGTCTGGTAGTGTCTGAGTTCCAAATATCTCTTCAATCACACCTTTTTTTCCACGGATGTAGCCAGGACATCGTGAGTGGCCTGTTGGATGAATATTTTTAACAACTACTTCATCTTCTGGTTTGAATTTGGTATCTTTTGGATCCGTTTCCTGACGCCATCGTTCGGAGGTTCCATTTTCAATCACATCGATGGCAGCTTGTTTGATTTCTTCATTTTCATATTTTGGTATCAATTCCTCTGGATTTTCTGCTTGTTTAAATTCGTCAATTCGGGTCTGGTACTCTTCTTTAGTAAGAATACCTTGCTCGTACAGCATCGCTTCGATCCCAGCAAGCCAGTGTTCATAGTATGGTGCATCTAAATAGTACACTGGATCCATTACTTTTTCAATTGTGTATCTATTTGTATTGAAATTGAAGATTCTCTGCCCGTAGAGAGCAGGTAGAAGGGGGAAAACAGCTTCCTCCCAATCTGAATCTTTGACATCAAATGACTTTGAGTTTTCTTCCGAAGTATCTATACTACCAATGTTATCAGTACCGCCAATGTCGTGGACGCTATCCATGAGTTGCTCCGGTTAGGTAATTATTCACGATATAAATAAATCTTTTCCTCTTTATGAAGTTACAATTTGGTTGTTTACCTCTTATTATACACACTTACGAGCATAATTCCCGAGTTTAGATTTAATATCTGGATTAACTCATGCTCAAATTCCACATTCGATTTGCTTAGTTGAGGTTTAATTAAATGTGTCTTCTCCAGCATTACCCTTAAGTTCTCTCATTAAAAAGAGCATAATGACTACAAATGGCGAATACAACAACGCGTCGATCTCTCCTCAGAGCAATTCCTGCAGCGAGTGTAGTCGGAATAGCAGGTTGTACCGGCAGCGCAGACGAACCTGATACATTCAGATTCAGTGTCCCATTTTTTCCGCCCAGTCTTGACCCTCTTCAGAACGATGGTGGTTGGCGGGGTCGTGAAATTGGTGTCCTAGAGAGTCTCTTTGATATCAACCGTGAGGGTGGCGTCGACTCACAACTCGTCACGGATTACTCGCGTTCGTCCGACGATTTGACTTGGACGTTTGAACTGCATGAGGACATTGTCTTCCACAACGGAAGCGAACTGGACTCCGAGGCCGTCGCTTACTCGCTTGAGCGAGCCTTTTTTAATGCTGACTCAATACTCTCGGAGCTTCCGATTGAGGAAGTCGAAATAATTAATGAACAAACTATCGCGATTACTACAGATGGGCCGATGGCGTCGTTACCCGCGCAGCTCGCCCGGCCCGCCACTGGGATTATTCATCCCGAGTCACAGGCAGACGATGACTCGATTGAAGCACAAATTTCGACGGGGCCGTACCAAATCGAATCGTACGATCCTAGCGGTGAAATCGTGCTAAAGAGCAATGAGGACTACTACGGGACTACTCCAGAGATCGATCAAGCAGTTTATGAACAGGTATCAGATGGTCAAACCCGGCTACTCAAACTTCAAAATAATGAGATACAACTGGCGAAAAACCTTCCAAACTCTGCAGCCGTGGAGATAGAGGCTGACGATTCAATCGATCTCAGTCACACCGAAGGTGTTTCCGAACAAATTATCGTTTTTAATACCGAACGTGATCCTCTTGACGACGTTCGCGTCAGACGAGCGATTCTTTCTAGTATCGACCGGCAGGCTATCGTCGACTCCGTGCTTGAGGGAATTGGCTCTCCTGCCTACACACCGTGGGATGCCGAAACAGTTCAGTGGGCAAACGAAGATCTTAATCCCGATAGCTACGATATAGATCAAGCGGCCTCGCTGCTTACAGATGCCGGCTGGGAACTTAACGACGATGGCGTTCGCTATCGAAATGGCGAGCCACTAGAGTTGGTATTGTGGACCTACACCGAGCGACCAAATCTCCCAGATATTGCAGAAGTTATGCAAGCTCAACTCTCCGAGGTTGGATTCGATATTGAGGTGCAGGTAACCGAGTGGAGTGCGCTCGATGAGGCTAAATCGAATTTTGATTACGACATGTTCATTGGCCACTGGCAGATGTACCTATTTCCTGACCCTGATGTATTAACTAACTATTACGACCCTGATCAAAATATTATTGACAGCCCCTACGACAATCAACGAGTCGTTGAACTGCTTGACGAGGGACGGTCGACCTTTGATCATGACGACCGCAAAACGATTTACGATGAGATCCAGGAGATCGTTATGGAGGATGTGCCGGTTGGCTTCCTCGCTCGACAATCGTATGTCAATGGAACATGGGAAGAAGTCGAAGGCTATAATCCACACCCACGGATTCCGAAACTGGAACTTGAGAAGATTAGTAGTTAGTGAGTCACCATTTTCTGCGAGTTTGTGAAAATCAGTAACTACCCAAATGAATTGGCGTGGCTATATTAATAATTACTCTGGTCGTTAGATTCGCATTTTGTATCTAGTAGGTGGTTGAGAAATGAAACAAGTGCATCGACGGCTGTCTCAAACATTTCTTCACCCTGTTTGGCGGTGGCGGCAGTCGCGTCGCCGACTACTCCATTCTCGCTTAAATCATCGGTAAATTGCTCAAGTACCCCGCCATCGAACGTGTCGTCCCAGGTATCCACATCGCCGGCCACTGGTTCAGACACATCGTTCGGACAGAGGTGAAATAATATCGAGGTTTCAATTTCACCGGCGTGACTAACACTCTCGTCAAGTACGCGCATCCACTCCCAAAGAAACACTTTGAGATCGACCATCGAGTCGTCAGAAACAATACGAGCGATATTTCCGAGTGTCTCACTGTTCCCACCATGGCCGTTGACAAATACAACCATCTCAATAGTTGAGTCTGATAAAGAGTTGAGAATGTCGTGGACGTACTGTCGAATCGTCTCCATGGAGACTGATAGCGTACCTGGAAAATGAGTGTGATACGGCGCGATACCAACTGGAATAGTTGGAAGTACAATAGTGCCACATTCACTGCATTTGTCTACCTTTGTAGCTATGTTTCGGGCGATAATGGTATCTGTGCCAACGGGTGCATGTGGACCATGTTGTTCCGTGCTTCCGATAGGTAGAAGTGCTACTTTTGGTGATTTTTCTCTAACAGCCGTCCAAGAACTTGTCTCAAGTTGCATTTAACTTCATTAATTTGGTCCTAAATAAAATATCTATCCTTCGTACGGAGTGTATTCAGAACATAGAAAGAATTTCTTAATATTCTTAGTATTATAAACTTATACTAAGTTATATAATTTTATTAAATATATGTTTTAACGTGATAACTACATTATTGTAAAATATGACAATATTGCCCTCCATAAGGTTAAAGTGGATCAGACGTTCAACAGAAACTGGAGTAAGACTATGAGTAAAAGTCTTCCAGTCGATAAAACAGAGGATAATGAAGCAAGAGCAAGAGCACTTCAATCTCTTTTAATTGAAAAAGAGATGCTCTCAACCGATGCAGTTGATGCTATTATAAGTAAGTTTGAAGAAGATATCGGTCCCATGAATGGGGCTAGAGTTGTTGCACGTGCTTGGACTGATCCAGACTTCAAAAAACAACTAATCGAAAATTCCACCGAAGCAATTAATTCAGAGTTCGGCCACACTGGGATGGAGAGTGTGGATGTGGAAGTGTATGAAAATACACCAGATATCCAGCACGTAGTAATTTGTACGCTGTGTTCTTGCTTTGCGTGGCCGCTCCTTGGTCTTCCACCAACATGGTTCAAGTCTGGTCCCTACCGAGCACAGATGGTAAAACATCCTCGCAAGACGTTGCGTGAAGATTTTGACTTGGATCTTGACGAAGATGTGGAAATCAAAGTCTGGGATCAGAGTGCCGAAGTTCGATACATGGTGCTCCCACAGCGACCAGAGGGCACCGAAGACATGACCGAAGAAGAGTTAGCAGAACTAGTTACGCGCGATTCCATGATTGGTGTCGAACGCCTTGGAGACATGAGTGTTGACGAGCTAAAATAATATGGAATTTGATAACACAATCTCCGAAATACGGAAAAAAGAGGATCTGCCAGAAAGTGCGGATGAGCTTAATTTTGAAGCTCCTTGGCAGGCCCGAGCATTCAGCATAGTGTTGTCCCTATACCAAGAGGGACTATTCGAGTGGAGTGAATTCCAATCTCGATTAATCGAAAATGTTCAAAGTGATGACGAAGCTCACGAAGAAAAACCATTAGAATCCGTATACTATGAGCAATGGATGAAAGCATTAGAGAACCTACTCGTTGAAAAGGGAATTTGTGAACCTGACGAGATTATACACCGTTCCGAAGAATTTTCAACGGGAGAGAGAGATGCATCAGAGTTTGTCCCTGGAGTTGACCATAGTCACCCTCATTAAAATATGTCATTAGTACCTGTACTAGGACTTGCCCTCCTTTTTATTGGGGGGGTTCTGTTCGTGAATGGTTTATGGATACGCGGAATTGGTAATGATCGAGACGTTTCCATATTCAATTTACTTGTAGGTTTAGTAACATTTATAATTGTTTTATGGTGGGCATTCGGTGGAGAATCTTCCGGCGGCACTCCGTTCAATGCAGCTGGAATGCTGCTCTTCTCCATGACTTATCTTTGGCTCGCTGCTATTGCCTACCTAGGTATAGATGATACTCGGTCATTCGGGTGGTTTTGTTTGTTTGTAGCAATTACTGCAGTTCCTACAGGCTACTTGATCCTTACAGACGTTGGTGACATCGGGTTAGCACTGCTTTGGTTCATATGGGTTCCTCTCTGGGGTGCCTTCTTTGTTGTGGAAGGCCTCGAAAAAGAGGAATTCGCTGATTTAGTTGGATCACTCACCTCGGTTGAGGGAGTTATAACTGGCGTAGCTGGCTATCTAATGGTTGCCGGTTTTTGGCCCATAATTTAATTGTATTGATAAAACCGTTATTTGGATGATATTTCGTGCATATTTATTATATAGAACTGCAACCTCGCTAGTGGTTCTTGCTGGTGTCTCAGGTCTCACCTTCGCGTTAACATTTTTAACACCGGGAGATCCTGCGGAGACGATTTTGCGACAGCAATACGGTCAGACACCACCACCAGATGTTGTCGACGCATTCCGTAAGAAGCATGGATTAGACGAACCATTCGTTGTCCAGTATTTAGACTGGCTTTCAAATATCCTTCGTGGAGATTTCGGTACATCATACTATAGTGATCGAGAAGTTATTTCGTTACTAGCTGAGGCCATACCCCCAACAGTCGAACTTGCCGTTGCGGCGATGGTTGTCGCACTCGTCATTGCAGTACCAGCTGGTGTGCTTAGTGCCGTCCACCAAGGGGAGTGGATCGATAGTCTGAGCCAATTTTCTGCGCTGGCAGGAATCTCGATGCCGAATTTCTGGCTTGGCTATCTATTGATTATCATGTTTTCACTCCACCTAAGTTTGTTCCCAGTTGCGGGAAGCGGCGGGATTTCATATCTGGTTCTCCCTGCAATCACACTAGGAACAGGAATGAGTGCCATCATCATGCGCCTCGTTCGAATGTCGCTCTTAGAAGTTCTTGAAAAGCCCTACGTTGATATGGCTCGGTCAAAGGGACTCAACGAACGTATCGTAATTTACAAACATGCTCTTCGGAACGCACTGATACCCGTCGTGACAGTTGTGGGACTCCAGTTTGGATTCGTTCTCAACGGCGCAGTTGTAGTTGAAATCGTCTTCCAACGACCTGGCCTCGGCACGCTCTTAGTCGACGCCATTTTTGTTCGTGATTACCCTGTCGTCCAAGGAGCAGTGCTGGTGATTTCGGTGCTATTCGTGATCACAAACGCTTTGGTTGATCTCAGCTACCAGTATCTCGATCCACGTATTCAACTAGGAGGAGGTCGATCATGACTACGTCCGACCGTAAACATCGACTTCAGCAACGTATTCAGGTAGCCGCCGCCACTGCCAGCCAGGAACTACGTTGCAACCCACTGACGTTGCTCGGTGCCATTGTTGTTTGTTTTTTAGGCTTACTCGCTGTTTTTGGTCCGATGATCACACCGTATGATCCAACTGCCCAGAACCTACCTAATCGTCTTCATCCTCCATCTTTGGCCCATCCGTTGGGAACCGATCAGTTCGGTCGTGATCTGCTGACTCGAATAGTTTACGGGGCACGGTTTTCTCTCAGTATCGCGCTAGCAGTGACTGTAATCAGAATAATCATTGGTACTGCAATTGGGCTGATGGCGGGATATGCAGGTGGCTGGGTCGACGAGATACTGATGAGATTTGTCGATATTCAGCTGGCGTTTCCGGGTCTTGTTCTCGCTTTAGTTGTAGCGGGAATCCTCGGGCCAAGCCTCCGGAATCTACTGTTCGCTCTAGCTGTCGTCGGATGGGCAACTTACGCGCGGGTCGTCCGCGGTAGCGTGCTCTCAATTAAAAATCGTCGGTACGTGGATGCCGCAAGACTGGTCGGAACCCCTCGTAGGCGGTTGTTCGGTCGCCATCTGTTACCGAACGTCATCACTCCAGTGGTAGTGATTGCGACTCTCAATCTAGGAACTGTCGTGCTTTCGACCGCTGGCCTTTCGTTCATCGGGGTAGGTGCCCAGCCACCCACACCCGAATGGGGAACGATGATCGCTGGCGGGCGTGAATACATACGACAGGCGTGGTGGATCGTTACTGCACCAGGAGTGTTGATTATGCTCACTGTTCTCGGGTTCAACCTGCTCGGTGACGGGCTGCGTGATATGCTCGATCCGCGACAACAGACACGGGTATCTGAGGTCTAAAATGACACTGCTTGATATCGAGAATCTCCACGTTCAGTTTGACACTCCAGACGGAACAGTTGAGCCTGTCAATGGTCTCTCGATCTCCGTCGAGCGCGGCGAAATCCTCGGTATTGTCGGTGAAAGTGGTTCAGGTAAGTCCGTTACTGCCCGGTCGATTATGGGGCTACAATCACCCGGTCGGATCACTGAGGGGACGATCAGATACGATGGTACCGATCTGGCCGATCTACCCGACTCGAAACATCGTCAGTACCGCGGCAGCGAGTTGGCGATGGTGTTTCAGGATCCAACAAGGACGCTCAATCCTGTGTTCGATGTTGGCGAACAAATCAGTGAATCTCTCCGTATACACCAACAGAAAGACAACCAATCACTGCTTGATTTTCTCCATCTGCCTCCATTCACGGATCGGTCAGCGTGGGTTGACCACCGATCGCAAGCAATCGACCTAATGGATAAGGTCGGAATTTCAAATCCAGAAGACCGCGTCGACGCTTATCCAGGCGAACTATCGGGTGGAATGTGTCAGCGGGTAATGATCGCCATCGCTCTGTCGACCGATCCCAATCTGTTAGTCGTCGACGAGCCGACAGCTGCGCTTGATACGACCACCCAAGCACGTATTCTCGACCGGCTCCGCAAGCTGGCGACCGAGACAAACACCTCCATCATCGTCATCAGCCACGATATTGGCGTCGTCGACGAACTCTGTGATCGGATTGCAGTGATGTACGGCGGACAAGTGATGGAAACAGGACCGACCAACCGTGTGGTCGAATCGCCAAAACATCCTTATACTAAGGGATTGATCGGCTGTCGAATAACTGCTGACAGCAGCTACCCGCTGCAGACGATATCTGGCTCACCTTCAGACCATATTTCTAACACTGGCTGTCCGTTTGCTCCCCGCTGTGAATATGCGACAACTGCCTGCAGAGACTCCGATCCACCTACAGTCACTACCGAGTCAGAACACTTGGTTTCTTGTGGTGAACTCGATTCGGTTCAAGCGATTTCTGCACATGATCGAATTACAGCTGACAAGCGGTCCAACAAATTAAGCGACGCAACCCCCAGCCCCGAACCCTATTACGATGGTGGCCAGCACCAGCAAGGAACAACCAATCCCCCAACTAGTAATTCAACGACACCATTAATTGAGACCCGCGGACTCACCAAGCAATTCAATATATATAATTCGATCTTCGATCACTGGCTCAATAAAAACCAAATGATAACGGCGATTGACGATGTCAATCTCTCGGTAGCTCGCAGCGAAACCCTAGGCATTGTCGGCGAAAGCGGCAGTGGAAAATCAACTCTAGCAAATATATTAACTGGACTCTGTCCTCCGACTGCAGGCGAGGTTGTCCTAGATGGCGAGCCTGTCGGTATCGTTGAAGATAGATCCACCGAACAACTCCAAGATGTTGGAGTCGTTTTTCAGAATCCACAGGATAGCATTAACCCACGGCTCACGATTAGAGAGGCAATCGCTGAGCCATTGGTTGAAGCTGGCTGGTCACAATCTGATCGGATAGAAAGGACTAAAAAGTTGCTCGATCTTGTCGGACTTTCACCACAGTATGGATCGTCTCGGCCACACCAATTGTCGGGCGGACAGATCCAACGCGTTGCCATAGCCCGCGCGATTGCCTTGGAGCCAAAAATAGTAATCCTCGATGAGCCTGTGAGCGGGCTTGATCTTTCGACGCAAGCGACACTACTCAATCTATTGATTAATCTTCAAAATCGTCTGGATATAACGTATCTCGTAATTTCGCATGATCTCGACGTAATTCGATTTATTGCCGATCGTATCGTTGTAATGTATGAAGGAGCGGTCGTTGAGCGAGGTCAGGCCGACCTCGTATTCGATCATCCCACTCATTTTCACACGAAAGCACTCGTTGAAGCTGCGACTGGCAAGAAATGACAACCATATTGTTGCATATATAGAGGGCTTATTAATCATCGTATGGTACGCGACAATAAAGGAATGTTTTTTTTGAGGTTGACGGTCGCACGTTTGACGAACGCGACATCTGATTTTCCGTTAAATGTCTGATAGCCGAACTATTAGTATTTGACGCACTGTCTAGTTTAGCCAGTTCGAGAAGTGACAGTTCGTGGTTTGGGTTGTTGATGTATCCCTAGAACTGGTCAGAGAGTTGAACATGTAAAATCTTGAATTTTTGGAGCGTGAGCGGACGGCGACGCCCGTCAGGGCGTTGGCCGTCTGGATCCACGCGACCGGTTGTTCGCTCAGAGAAGCACAAGTAATTCTCCGACTATTCGGCGTTCAACGTTCTCACCAAGCGACATTTATGTGGGTGCATCGAGTAGTTGACAGCGTTCCCGACCTGCCTGAGACGCAGCCGAAGCGGGTCGCTGTAGACGAAACCGTTGTCAAAATCAATGACGAGTGGTCTTGGTTATATGCGGCTATAGACCTCGACACTAAGTTGATTTTGGGTGTCTATCTTTCGGATCTCATGGGACCGATCCAGCTGCTGCGTTTCTGCATGGACTCTCCGTGAAGCACGCCCTATTTGAGGTCGTGTTTCTCGTCGATAGCTTCGTCTATCAGACTACGCTTAATCGATTAGGATTCAGAGGTCGGCGTGATTATACAGACCAAAACTTGATCGAAAAGTGGTTTCAAATACTCAAAATGAGGATCGACCGCTTCCATAATTCATGGGTGGGCAGTCCATCGACCATTCGACGTTGGTGTTTGCAGTCCACACATTATTATCTCCCCCAGCGACCGGATCAATCACTAGATGATCGACCGCTAGCTGAGGAGTTCACTAAATTTATCGTATCAAAAGACCCGAATTCTACGCAAGTTGACTCTCCTTCTTTGGGGAAGACAGAGTATCCCAATCACAAGATAGCCATATTTCAACCACAGCGAAAAGGTAGTGGTTTACACGGGGTGCGCAGAAACCCCTACTCATTTATATACTACACTCGAACGCGAGAACATGACCGAAAACGCGCCGCGAGCTGCCGTCTACGCGAGAGTGTCGACCTCAGATCA
>LKMJ01006811.1_pt1 | contig 10767 bp, 14 predicted proteins | sample 643391 | NCBI WGS metagenome assembly LKMJ01 (sample SAMN04112250, study PRJNA286221) | soda lake metagenome | biome: soda lake; feature: Kulunda Steppe; material: water; isolation source: sample PL-Br10 brine of Picturesque Lake | place: Russia: Kulunda steppe | collected 2010-07
GTGGGTGCGTTCAAGTGAGTGCCTGTAAGTGTGTGCAAGTGTTCTTGTGTGTGCATGTGTTTGTTGTAAAAAAATAGAGCAAGCTATGGCTATTCATGTGCTTTTGTGTGCTTGGAAGGCTTAGATTAACTAATCATGAATTGTCTTCATGATTTATTCAAACAAAGCAAGTTGCTCTGTTTGTATGATGCTCTCTCTCTCTCTCTCTCTCTCTCTCTCTCTCTCTCTCTCTCTCTCTCTGTTTGTGGTGCAACCCTGCAGCAGCATCCCACTGTTCAACGATTAAATTGAAAAAGTGACAAGTTGCATCTGCTGCTCCTCTACGCCTGCAGGCAGCTCTGGAAGATGCAGAGAGGCGTGTTGCTGACGCAGAGGCCCGTGCAGCCGATGCTGAGGCCCGTGCCGCAAATGCAGAGCTGCACAAGTGAGAGGATTGCATAGCTGGTGCCTGCGCAGTTGCGCGTGCCTTGTTCCACAGCTTAGGCAACAAAATGCCGCTTGCTCCCTCCAGTTCATAAGTGACTCCAACGTTCCAGGGGGTCTGGCACTCGCGTGTTCAGCTTGGACCCCCAGATCTCCTCGCATTGGCTTGTTGTGGGCTTGGCTATGCATCATCCAGCAGTTGGTTCATTGCAACATCAATGTTCCAACACAGCATAGATGATGGTGCACTTCATTGACCGGCATCCTTCCTCAAGATGTGTACTGGTTGTGGGGAGCTGAAGATGCTGGCTTACTATGCCCTGCATGCATTTATTCTGGAAGGCCTGTGCCGCAGTTTGTGTGCGCTCATCCTTGGCTACACCACTGTGTGTGCGCATCCTTGACTACACCACTTGCAGAGGGCATAAAGGGCTCTTTTGTTTGAACTTGCTGTGCGCATCACGACCATGAGGTGCTCTGCTGCCACTGGCACAGTCCCTGCTGTCTCTGCCGCTGTTGTGTCTGCTGCCATGTGCGGCAAGGGGCACACCGACCTCAAGCGTCCCAGTCAGAGGCACAAAAAGTGCGGCTTGCCAATATTTTGCATGGTGCGAACTGTAGGGAGAGCGTGCTCGAGGAGCTGCAGAATATCTCTGCCCAAGTGGACGACATTGCAGCTCGCCAAGAGAATCATGGGAGGACACAGTCTGACTTGATGGGTGAGCGACCTTCCTTTCTGCCATGCCCATTGAGAGTGTTGAGGCTGGCAGTGTCTGGCATGCAAGCCTCTGTTGTCAAGCTCGGCACACGCAATGAGAACCCTTTCAAGCTTGAACCTGCCTGGAAAGTGGACTCCAGTCCCTATTGATCACAGTTGTAAAAGTGTTTTCCAGCTCCTGGTGGCATCTGCTGCGGCTGCTGCTGCTGCTGCTGCTGTTGCTGCCGCTGCTGCTGCTGCGGCTGCGGCTGTTGCTGCTGCTGCGGTTGCTACTGCTGCTTGTGCTGCTGCTTGTGCTGGTTCTAGTACTGCTGCTGCTGCTGCTGCTGCTGCTGCTGCCGCTGTACTCACTCTGGCCTGCTGCTTTGCTGTCATGCTGTCATCCACTGCCAGAGTAGCTGCTGGCCATCGTACCTGCCTCTATGGTTTGGCATTTGTGCTGCCCTGTACGCCAGGCTGAGGCTGGCACTGCCGCCTGCAGCTCACCCAAAATGCTGCATCCGCTGCCTGCCCTTGTATGCTGAGTACATGAGTGGCGCATAAGGCCACAGACAGTGAACCACAATGCACTTGATGCCAGTGTCTTGCTGCTGCTTCCCTCCCTGCCTTTTGCAGCTGCACTCCTGTCCAGCAAAACACGGCTCAGCGAGATGCATGCCCTGGAGGGCTTGTACCGCCAGGCAAGGGATGAGCTGGGGCGGCTGGACAAAGAGAACACAGAGCTGAAGGACATGTGGCACAGGGGCGCAACGGAGCTAGGGAAGAGCAGGTGTGCATCAAGGCACAGAGCAGGAGGGTATGGGGCACAGTAGGGTGGGAAAAGGGCGGGCGCGCGGGCGCTGCGTGTGTGGTGGAAATAGAGCCCTCTGATGCCCTCTGAGCCGTCTCACTGGTTGGTTTCACAGATGTGGTGCCTGCGGAGCACTCGCTGGAAACAGCCCTTTTGCTTGCAGCAGCTCTTGCTAGCAGCGGATTAGCCCTTTGCTTGCCAAAGACCTTGCTGGTTGCAGCCCAGCCCTTTACTCGCCGTAGCTCTTGCTGGTTGCAGCCCAGCACTTTGCTTGGATTAGCCCCGCCCATATCTTGCCAAAGCCCAACCTGGGACTGCCCAACAGTGCAGGGTGCGCAAAACAATGCACACGCCACCCCCGCCTTGTATGCGTGGTAGGGTCCCTGCAAGTGAGTGCTTGCTGTCCTACAAGCACTGTAACTCTCTCCTGCCCCTTGACTTCCCACCATCCGCTTGCCACTCCATTAATAGTTACTGTCCAACGTTTGCCGCACTCCACCTGTCTCCATCTCACACCACGCACTAGCTGGTATGAGCACACTGACATAAAAGGGAAGACATCCCTCCAATCCCCTAGGCTTCCCTCTCCCAGGCTGCACCCCCACCCTCTCCTACAGGGTCATGCGATGGCTCTCAAGCGTGGATTCACGAGGTCTTTCTCCGAGACCTTCCCTGCCCAACTTTTTGCTGTGCCTTTGCTTCCCTTCCCTAGGCTTCTGGAGGGCCTGCCTTCCGGCTTAAGCAAGCTGACCCCGGCCAGCCTATTACCAGCCTTCACTGGGTCCAAGAAAAACACCAAGGGCAAGAAGAGGAGGGGTGGGTGCACTGAGCCCTATGAGGAGCACGCAGGGTATATGAAGAGGTGGCAGGTATCCTTAAGATCCGTATCCAGGGCATGAGCAGGGGTGGCAGGGACAGCTCCCTGCGCCTGTAGTTGTCCTGCTTGACGGCATCACTGAACAGGAAATCAACAGTCAATGTGTGCTGACCTCTGTGCCACCAATTCACCTGTGTGCCAGTACACCTGTGTGCTGACCTGTGTGCCAATACACCTGTGTGCTAACCTGTGTGCCAATACACCTGTGTGCTTACCTGTGTGCCAATACACCTGCGTGCTAAACTGCGCGCCACCGATACACCTGTGTGCCGACCTGTGTGCCACCAATACACCTGTGTGCTAACCTGTGTGCCAATACACCTGTGTGCTAACCTGCGTCCCACCAATACACCTATGTGCTGACCTGTGCGCTACCTATACACATTTCAGACTGCTTCCTGAAGTGGATACACAATTTCTTGCAGTTGCAGAGCCCGCAGCTTACCTTTCTCAACTTTTGAGTAACAAGTGAGACTGACTCAGTCCTAGGTCAAGTGCAAGGTATACACAGAAACTTTATTTGAGGGTCTACATGAAAACCTTTTCCGAGGGTCAGTTGGAGGCACAGACAGATGCAAGCCATGAGGAAACATTGCAGAGCTTGGCTTCAGGCTTGGTGTGTCTTCCTATCACCTTGGCACGTCCTTTCTTCAATCATGCGACAACAAACGAGTGCCCCCTGCTCATGTGTGATACAACTTGGGCTTACATGGGCAGGTTGGATCCAAGATTATGTGAGCAATGGGGGCGTGCTGCTGAGTGGAAGGGGTGAGTCGGTTGTACCTTTTGTCATGTATTGGTCAATGTGTCAGCTATCTTGCTTGGGGCAGGTAAAAACCATTGAGGCATCTGGTCTGCTATGTTACGCGGCCCCCGATGTTTTGGATCCGTCCACCTGAGGCTCTTCATGCAAGCTGTGCTGCTTGTCACAACTGGGTGGATGCGCCTGGCACCGACCTGGCAGCCATGCTCTTCTCAGCCAGGCCATTGGAAATCTGATGCAAGGGGGCGCCTCGAACTTATGTTAGGATGCCTGTTGCTCCTGAGGAGGGAGCGCAATGGCACTCTGCCCTCCAAGCCATGCTCACTACCCTCAGCACCTCCGGACTGCCACTTCTCCAAAGTCCACTGCCACTAGTCCGAAGTCCACTGCCATGGACTCCACTCCAGGCCGCACACCCGCAGCAGCCGGGGTGCCCCTCTTGACTGCTGGCGCTGGCTCCTGTGGCCTACTGGCGCTTGCCCCTAAGACACTGCTCCAAGGGCATACTGGTGCATGCTCCTGTGACGTGTATGTGACCTGGGCCTGGTACATGCCACTGCTGCCCTGTCTTCCTGCAGCCACCAGCTCCAGCACCCTGCCCAGTATAGTCCCTCCCCTCTCCTTGCTGCCGCAGCACCAACCACCTCTGGCACCAATCCGAGCACCTTGCCTAGCATGGCGTACCTGGGGCCTACCAGCCGCATGTACCCCCCCGACCCAGAGAGCTTTGTGTACGTGCGCGTGGGCGGCGGCTACGACCCCAAACACGTGAGTGGGCCAGACATCTCCAGTACTGAGCGGTTTTGCTGGTGCAAGAGGCTGTAGTGATGCCTCACTCAGAGAGGAATGATGAGGCAGCAGTTCGCACTGCCACGCGCTACACTCTGGGGATCTTTTGCCCCTGTAGTGCAGAGTGTCCACGCCTGTGCATCTTTTATCTTGATGTTGTGTCGCACGAGGAAGGCAGGTGCGGGGACTGTGCACGCACACCAAATTCGCAACATGTTCTGCAACCTTGCAAAGTTGTTTGAAAAGAGGGCCAAGTGATTTTGAGCACGGATAAAGCGGTTTTGACCATGGAGCATATCCAAGCCAATAGAGCTTCTGCTTGCATCTTGCCCGCGTACAGAGGGCCTGCGTAGCACATGGCCTGCACCACTTGCGTAGCCAGCGGTCCAGGGCACTGCGTGCAAATAAGATGGCACGGCTGCGAGCTGCAGCTGCTCTCAGGTTCCTTTGTGGACTGCTCTGGTCTAGGTCCATGCTGTTGGCCTCAGCTGACCTCATGGCCCCTATCTCTACCTCACAACTGTATGCTTTGCACGCTCTGTGCACTTAGCTGCCTGGGATCGAAGCACCTGGTGCATCAACATCCTACCGCACAAGCTGGTTGGTGCTGCATGCATGCAGCATGCAGCATGCCCCATCTGCCAGTGGGGCATGTCTCAAGGCTTAAAGGTTACGGTTGGGTGGTGTGGATGGCTGCAGCTGGTCATGCTCATCTCTGCTGCACCCTTGGGCACATGCACAAATGCGCACACACTTATCTAAGACATGCAATACAATCGTGCATGTGCAACCTGCAAGTTTCACGTTTTGCACTTAAACAAGCAAGGGCATGCACTTGCACCCACCCACACTTGCACACACCATCTCACACACAACACAAGCAAGGGCACACACTTGCACCTACACACACTCACACATACATACTCGCGTGCGCACACACACTCACACGCACACTTGCACACACCACACGCACGCATGCTGACGCTTGCAGGTGGGGACGATAGAGCGTCCAAAAGCCAGTGGTTGGATCCCAAAGGACGTCGTGAAGGTGGTGCAGGCCTTCCGCCACGCCTACAAGCTGCACCACCCCGAGTGGGTCTCTTGGGAGCCTCTGCTGCTGCTCATTGATGAGGCAAGTGCGTGCGCACCCTGCGCACAAAAGCAAGCAACAAATTTTGAGCGACGTTGGCATCATTGGGCCCGCACCTGAGTCAACCCGGCCTTTGTGCATCTACAGCACAGTGGAGCTCTTCTTGGAGTGTTTGGCTCAGCGCTGCGTGAAAGCATGGCTGGCACGGATGGGACAGGGCAGATGTGCCAAAAGTTGTGCCCAATCATGTGCAGGTTCTATGGTCCAGGCAGTGGATTTTCCAGGCAATGGTCCAGGCAATGTGAAGGTGCAACAGTCCAGGCATGGTTTGGGGTGCATGGCTCTGCCGGCCCTGCATCTCACTCATTGCCCACCCTCACTCCCTGCAGGTGTACAGGTCTTACAGGTCTTATCAAATGGAGCAGCAGCTCAGGCAACCAGGCAGCTCCAAGGTGGGAAAGGTCCCACAGAGAGGCAGCAGGCAGGCAGGATGACGCAAGACACATGGCACCAACACCTCTGGTGCCGATGCTGTGGGGCACGCGATCCTACCAAGATCTCATGACTGCAATGCAGCAGCTAATGTTAGAGCTCAGGACTGTGCCGCAGCAGCTAAACTGGTAGAGCTCCCGGTCCATATGCAGTGCGGGAGCAGTGTTGGGAGTGGCCCCCTTCCCAAAGGCTGCTGGCTCCACTGCGTGGGAATCAGCTTACTTTGGGGCATGCACATGCCCTTGCAGTGCAAGCTGCGCTACCTAGCCTGGAGATGGGTGTGGCCCTGCTCAAGATTAAACCCTAAATTCATATACTTGTGGTGTGCCCCAGGCGGGGCCCACAAGCCTCATGGATGCGAGGGCATGTTGGAATTGCATTCCTATTCATATGCTTCAGCCTCTTTAGCCCCTCTCACCATGCGCTCCCTCTTATGCATCCACTTTTGCACCATGCGCTCCCACAGCGTGCCAGCACGCCACTATGGGTTCCTTTGCATCAAGTTCATCAAGCCGTGGATGATCCATGGCAAGGCCTCAGGTGTCCGGCCATGCACGCATCCCTCACATGAAAACATGCAAATGGCCCTCATGCATGTGCCAGGCAGCCCTGCTGCCCTCACAGCCTAGCAACCCTGCAACCACATTACCCATTGGCGTGCCCCTTGCACATGCAATGACCCTCAGGTGCCCGGCAACATGGCCCCCCAAATGCAGCTGCCCCACGTGGTGCAGAGCAGCCGCATCACCGGCCTCAAGCGCCAGCTTGAGCAGATCCGACACAGGTTAGCGCTCGGGCGGCTTGGCGCTGAAGTCCCCTATCTGGCTGGCTTTCATTGTTGTGTGTGGCTGCTGTTAGTGCTCTGGCAGTTGCGCCGGAGTGAAGCAAGCAGCAGGGGGGAAGAGGAGGGGAAGGGTTGTGAGGAGGCAGCTAGGGGAAGAGAGAGTCAAGCTCTCACCGCGTGTAATTGAGAGAGCAGCCAAGATGCTGCTGGTGCGTCGGATCTCAGCCATATCCATATGCCATGTGCTGTGGGTGAGAGGAGTGTCTGCCATAATAACGCGCAACCCATTCATGCCATACCTGCCGCCTGATCTACCCACAAATGCGTGCCAGGCCTCGCTGGTGAGCATCCCATCCGTGTGCTGCTGGTGCGTGTGCACGGCGCGCGCTCCTGACGTTGCCCTGCTTTGCTTCTGTGTTGCGTGTGTTCAGCTTGGGCATGAAGGACAGCAGGAACGTGGACACGCTGAGGAGGATTGCTGAGAAAGAATACCATCTCACGAGGCAGCTGGATGAGTGAGTGGCATCGGCACCAGCCAGAGGATCAGGCTGCAGGTCTCTCTGAATCCTTGTGGCCACAGTAAACAAGTATGGCACACCCCTGTGCTCGTTTTAACACTCATGGCCCGTCCCTGCCATGTACGGAACCTGGTGCTCTGCTGCGCCACAAGCAGCAGCCGGTGCAAGCGCAACTGCCTAGCGCGGCTTGTCAGTGGCTGCGCCAACAAGCTTGAGTGCCTTGAACGGTCGATCAACAAATGAGCTGCCACCGGCCAAGTTGAGCTTGCTTAAAAGGAGTCCATGTTCGGAAAACAGTCTTGAGCTCAGAAGAGCAGGCGTATGCCTGCGTGTTCGCTCACACACACACACACAAACACACACACATACACACACACATACACACAGGCACAGGCACGGGCACAGGCACAGGCACAGGCGCATGCAAAATAATATGCTAACACATGTATGCATGTGTAAATGTATGCATGTGTAAGCGTATGCATGTGTATATATATGTATGCATATGTAGAAGATGCATGCATGTGTGGAAGCGCTCATGCACTTAGGCATGAGCTGTAAGCTATTTTTCCTTACAACTCAAGCCTCTTGCCAAGCCCGGAGCTTGCCTGACCTGAGCACCTCACTTGCACAAGCGAGGGGCCCTTCCATGGGGTGCAAGAAGCATGCGGCTCCACCCGCAGCTTGCATTGCACCCCAGGGGCACGATGGCCAGAGCGCTGCGTGCCGCGCTCATGCAGAGCCACCTCGCCCACTTGCGTGTTGGCTCGGCCGCATTCTTGCAACCTCGCGCATCTGCTCATTGCCTGTTGCAGAATTAAAGCTCATGCGCCTGTATGCCACCTCACCCTCATTTCCATCACCTCACCCGCCCACCTGCGTGTTTTTTCCTATTCTTCATCCCATCCACCTGCGCTTTGCTTCATGCACCTGCTTCCCACAGGGCCATTGAACAGAACGTGCAGCTCCGCCAAGCTGTGTCTGAACTTGGCGGCAATGACGACGCCTAGTCAGCAGAGTGGGGTGCAAACTTCAAATGCGATTATGTAGGGATGGCCTCCTGTGCGTGCTTGTGCACTGCTCTGTACCATGGCATGTTCAGGCAACAAGGTAGCAGCACCAGTGCCCTTGTCAAATGTTTTCCTTTTGATGCTTTGCACCACAGTTTTGTCCCTTCTTGACTTGGGCATGCGCTTCTGGGTTACCATGTGATGGAATGGCCTGATTAAGATTTCATTTAAAACATCCCAAGCCCATCATTACTGTGTCAGGCCTGACACTTCCTGTGATTTGAACAACATTTTTCCTGCTGCCATGTGCTTGATCTATCCTTGATGCTCAATGACATGTTGACCTTGATTCTATTGTCCTGCCATGTGACTCTTGATGCTGATCCAAGTGTACATTTCTTCTTTCCCATTGAACAGCTCTCAGCTGCTTCATGGTCACTTAAATGATGTTTCTCGCTATGAAGGCGCGTATACGAATGCGTTGGTACTTTCTATTCTACCTATTAGTCTTATTGCAATGGAATGTATGAATCCCTTCAACCGATTGGCATGGATGGGTGTATTTTGAAACAAGGCCTTATAGTGGAAGTCCCTGTATCTTGCGTTCAATTGGCAGTTCGAGACCTGAAGTACATGTGTGTCTGTTCCATGGTTCCTAATTTGTGCATCGTGCGCCAATCCTTGTGCAGCTTTTTGTCCCTTTTAAATTGGAAATGCGGTTTGTGTGATAGCTCTGCATGGAAAGTGTGTGGCAATTCAGGGGTCTCGTTTCACCACAGCCATTTTGCTGTTGTTTTGATACTTTACAGGTATGACTGAACGATGAAAGCATTAACAAGCCATTAAGTTATGGTAGTGATCATGGACACTTTGGCAGGGCAATCTTAATGCACCTATCCAATAAGATGAGAGCATGAACCATCAGAGGGTGGCACTTGGGGGACTACACAGAAACGCTTAAAAGTTTGCGGCGCCCTGTGGTTACAGGGTGTGAGGTGTCAGGCATTTCCTGTGGAGGCCCCATTTCTTTCGCATAAAAAAATTACTACTTAGTAAGCAGTGAAACCACTCCCCACATCAATGAAGGAGGTACATTGGCCCGAAGGTTAGGTTTGGTTGGGTTACATAGCTGTATCCGCCGAACGAGGGCAGCTGAGCTGAAATCTAGAAGGCCTGCAACCTGGACCTAATCTGAAGTCGTCGGTGGTGCGAACATAAGAAGAAAGGTAGTGTCTGGAAGCTAGAAGCTTGGCCCGAAGAGCCGTGAGTCTCTTCTCCTCCTCTAGGGAAAAGGAGGCTTTGTCCAACAGACTTTGGATTACAGCTAGGGAAAAGGAGGAATTAGTAAGGATCTGGAGTGTAACAAGCCGCCCCCTCAGGGAGCAGGCTGCTCCACACCAAGACCTTGAGAGCGACCTTTTCAAGAGCGCGTCTAGTTGTTGTCAGTTTATGTGCATAGAGCATAGAATGGGCATGTAATTTAAAAGCAGTCTGTGAGCTTTTTGTGAATCAAGGCCGAGCTCTTTATGGTGACTTAAGGAATGTGAGGTATATAACTATAGATAGAGCCTCCCACACCAAGAAGAACGGTGTGAATGATAAACTTCTTGGCCTTCAAGCGCTTACAAAGAACTTCGTGTTGCTTTCTAGAGGCCTCTAATTGGTGTCCAGGCCGCGCATCTTCACAGTATTTAACCTCAACGAGGTGTATCTCCCTCTTGTTGACGTTCAGCTCGTGGACTCTGCATACATCTCTGTTGGGTTCAAGTTGTCTTGGGTGCGACTCCTGGTGCAAATGAAGAGTGGTTGGCGATCTGAGTTTTTTTGTAGATAAGGGAGTTTCGTATACTAAACGGTAGTACCTTGCCTAATCAGTCAGTCAATGATTTCCTCTTGAGTTCAATTCAGGTATCCAATATCTTTGGCTGGCAACAACCAGCCGCACAGTTTTGGGGACCCTCAGGCTGTTGTATACCACTGTTGTATACCAATGGCATTGCAAAGGAATTTTACGTAAAATCCAAGGTCACGAGATAAGGTTACAAATCTGAGGTTAACCGAAGTCATAATGTTTGGCTCCTTGATTTAATGGCCGGTCATTGCCAGCTGAAGGTAAGGGACATTGATACCCCAGAAGCAGGGGAAAACAAGTAAAGAAACCATGCTTACTACCAACCAGTGAGTGAAGGAGAAGCCAAGGGTATAGAGAAGACAAACATGCAAGTTCAACAGGCGTTTTGCGCAATTTTCCGAGCTCCGAGGTCCGAGCTTAAATCACGTTTCTAAGTGTCAAGTACAAAGGAAAAGAATAGAAAACTACGTAGGCAGTGAAACACTCCCTACATCACTCCCTACATGGATAAGCAATACCATAAACAGAGCAGAGCTGACTGGCATAGCTTCTGCACTAAGGGCAAAGTGTACCCACATAGCCACTGATAGCGCTTGTTCTCTATCTCAGATACGGAAACAACTCTTATTTCCTGAATTACACAGGAAGCACACACATAGAA
>LKMJ01006812.1_pt1 | contig 10766 bp, 16 predicted proteins | sample 643391 | NCBI WGS metagenome assembly LKMJ01 (sample SAMN04112250, study PRJNA286221) | soda lake metagenome | biome: soda lake; feature: Kulunda Steppe; material: water; isolation source: sample PL-Br10 brine of Picturesque Lake | place: Russia: Kulunda steppe | collected 2010-07
CCTTTGCTGCCATCGCGCCAGCTGTAGCTGATACTGAGCCCGGCAAAGCTGCTCCCGCCCCCCCCATCGCTGCCCACCCGACGTGACGCGACGCTGGCAGACCTGGATCTGGATTTGGACCTGGACCCGGACCTGCTGCGTGACCTGGCGTCAGAGTTGGGCGTCGCCTCCTCGCTCATGTCCTCCAGGTCGCGACCCAGGCCCTCCTCCCGCTCCGCTGCAGGAGCAGGCGAACGGGGCGCCAGCTCACACTCCTCCAGCTGGTCGATGGTCATGAGCTGGAAGCCACCATGCATGCTGCTGTCTGCGCCACTGTCTGCGCTGCTGCCACTGTAGCTGACGGCATGGCTCTGCACGCTGCTGTGTGCCGCAGCGGGCTTGGATCCGCGCGGGAGCTCCCTACCCCTGCTGCCGCGGCCGCCACCGCCGCTGCTGCCGCTGCGACTGCGCTGCAAGCTCTCCGCCCTGCTCGTGTCACCGGCAGGCAGCTGCGCCTGCCTGCCCTTGCCCAGCCCGCTGCGGTGAACGGTGCTGCCGCTGAAGTCAATGCTGTCGTACTGGCTGCTGCTGCTCTTGGGGCCTCCGCCGCTATGCGCGCCTGCGTGCACAGAGAGTGACGGTTGTAAGGGGATCATAAGTCCTCTTCACAACATTTTGAGCACACCTTTCACCCTATGGTTACCATGCAATGATGTCGGAGCGAGACCAGGTGACTCGATCGGTGTGCTACGCATAGCCGTGAGGTCCCACGTCTCCAAAAAGCCCCAGGAAAGGGCGGATGAGCCACTCAGTTACCTTGTTTCAATCAAGTGTGCCCCACTACGGAGCGAGAGGCGGACCTGCAGCAGGCCTGGAACAGAAAGTGGCGAGGCTTGCGCAGCCACGCGTTTCTCCTCAAGCAGCTCGGCCGCAGCCCACGAAATAGGGCTGCGGCCACCGCCAACCCTGCCACAGTAAGATTCCCAAGGGACCAAAATCTTTGTCGTCCATTGCCATGCAAGCCAGCTCGCACGCAGTGCGGCTCTTGGTGGCACAATGACTTGTGGCAACTAGCACAAAGGGGGAGCACTGCCAGCAGCCTGCACAAGGGGCTGGCTGCAAGGAATGGCCCTAGGGGAGGGGCAGGGTGCACAGCTGGCGGCCTTGGCAGCATGCAGGCCAGGGAGCAGGCGCGTACACTGCCGCAGGCCATCCACGGTCAGCCCCAGGACAGTAAGTTATCCCAAGGTCAGCCCCAGAAGTTTCATACAGTGATCAATCCCAGAAGTGTTATCCCACAGACAATCTCTGGCGTGCCCCCTCAAGATCAGTCCCAGAGGTGTGGCGTGGAGCTGAGGCGGCCCACAGCAGGGGCAACAGGCATGTGTGCCTGAGCGCATGGCGCCATGCAGTGCATGCGCAGCTGGAGCCAGGGCATGGGCGCCGCCATAGCACAGCACACAGCATCCCGCGCCTAAGGGGTGCGCCTGCGCACTGACTGGCAAAGCGGTGGGTGGCAGGCAGGGCAGGCAGCTTCAGCTGTGGCGCGCCACACCCCGCAGCCATGCCCACCATGGGCGCCCCCACACAGGCGAGGCACCCTGCACTCCGCGCCTTGGGCGCCTAAGCAGCGGCAGGTAGCGCAGTTGCAGGGCGGGAACGCAGCTGCACACAGCAGCCACGGCAGACAGGTGAGCTACAGCTGCAGGCCACACATGATTGCACACACCTAGGGCGCCAGGCGCGGCTTTGGATCCCTCGGCCTCCGTGGCTTGCTGCAACTGGTCAATGGTCAACACGTTCTGCCACACCTGCGGGGAAGCGTCATGGCCATGTGACCAGGACTACACGCATGCAACCCTGGCTCCAAAACAAGGGGGGGGCGGGGGCGCACTGCACAGTTGTGCAGGAACAGCCCAGCAGGCAACAGCCACGGAAACGCAGCAGCACGCGCACAGCTGTGCGGTTGGGCATAGCTGTGAGGACATAGCCATTGGGGCACGGTCCTGGAGGCCGCGGCTGAAGAGTGGTGAGGCAAACGCGCTGCCTGCAGCCAAAGCAACTGCGCCGCCCGCAGCGCTCATGGCTGGGCAGAGTTGGGCCAGGCACGCGGACAGCTGCTGCGGTGCTGCAGCAGCCACACACAAGCACACACACGCAGCATGACCTGGTGGCAGCTCCCTTGCGCCGCGGGTGCACCCCCCCACCCCCGGCATACATGTGCGCAGCAGTCTGCTGCATTTAAGTGCTGGCATGCCAGAGCTGCTGCACCGCAAACTGAGCCGCGCCGCCTACGGCATGTGTGCTTCTGTACCCTGCTGCGCCCGTAAGCTGGGAAAGCAGGAGACATGCGGGCATCAAGCACCTCCCGTGCGCGGGATGCCGGATCCAGCACGCAGTGGGTGCCCTGGATACCACCGCCACCATCTGTGGGATGGCAGGGTTAAGCACACAACGAATGGCTCCGAAGACCTTGCCCCCTCGCGCACACTCACTGGGGCCCCACTGCTGGCACTGCTTCCGCTGCTGCCCATGCTGCTGCCGGCGCTCCTCACGCTACCGCCACCCCCGCCCCCATTGCTGCCACCCCCGCTGCTGCCACTGCCGCTCAGTGCTTGAGCGCCGCCGCCCCTGCTGGAGGTGCTCGGCACGGCCCTGCCCCCCGCTGCCCCTGGCGCCCCTCCACCCGCTGCCCTGCCCGCGCGCCCCTCCGAGCTGCCTCCTGCACTGCGCAAGTCCGGCTCAGAGGAGGCAAAGGAGCTGCCTGAGATGGAGGGTGTGGAGGTGGGCGTGCCTCGCGGCCGCTGCACATGCTGCCGCGTTTGCTGCTGCTGCTGCTGCTGCAGGACCGGCGGGCGTGGCGGAGCCCGCTGCGGCGGGGGCTTAGAGACACCTGCATGCCAATATGCACATGCATGGGCACAAGCGCCCATGTCACGAGGCCTACAGCCACTGCTTGCACCAAGCCTTGTGCCAAGAGGATAGCCAGCGCAGCCCGCCCACCTCCCTCACTCAGCTCTGCGCAAACTACACACACACAGTTGTACTTGGGTCAGCGGCGAGCGCTTCACGCACAGCTGAGCGCGCCACACACAGCGCTCGCTTGTCCAGTGCAGAGCAAATCATGCGCCACGCGCCACACACAGCGCTTGCTTGTCCAGAGCAGAGCAAATCATGCGCCGCACACAGCGCTCACTTGTCCAGGGCGCAGCAGATCACGTATGCAGCTGTTGCGGCTCGGCGCTGGGCGCATCACGGACAGCCACTGCTCACCCAGCACAGAGCTCGCGCATGCATGGCCGCTGCTCGCACAGAGCTGAACGCGTCACGCGCAGCCGCTGCTCGCGCGCAAGAGGCCGGTGTCCCACCTGGTGCGCCACCTGTGCCACTCGTGCCCAGGCTGTAAGAGATCTCTGCTGAGAACTCGTCGTCACTCTCCTCCTTTCCGTAGCTGATGCCGTACGACGCGCCGCCCCCCACCTGGTCGGCATCCATGCTGTAGCTCCCGGATGCCCCCGCCTGGGCCACAACCCCACCCCTCGCATCCTTTGGCGTCCCTGCTATAGGTGGGGGTGCCCCCGCAGTTGTGGTGCCCACCCCACGAGCATGCACACCTTGTGCAGAAGGGACTGCAGCCTGCGCGCCGCTGCTGGCGCTGCCCCCCGAGAACTCAATGGACGCGTCAAAGTCGGATCCCAGGTCTGTTGGAGGGGGCATGCGAGGGGGGGCGGGGGCAAGGGGTGTCGCGGGCGGCAAGGGCAGCAGAGGTATGAGGGCACCGGCGGCAATGCTGCAGCGCGCCCCAAGCTCGGTGGTGCAAAAACTTGCGCGCAAGCACATATGTCAGGGCCATTGGCATAGGGACAAAGGGGGATGCTGGTGCAGGGGTCAATGCAGATGCTGGTGCATGGGCTGCTGACGCGCCGGCCAAGGCCGGTTGCGCACATGGGGCAACAGGTGTGCTTGCATGCGCTTAGGCTGAGGCGGCTGCGGATGAAGGGGCTGCGCATATGCGCACCTGCTTGTGGAGGGGTGGATGATGTTGCATGTGAATCGGAAGTGCATCAGAAGGGGGGGGACCCGAGGCGGCTTGCGCATCCCGTATCGTTGCTGACAACTGATGATTGACCTTTCATCTAAAAACATGTGGGGCTAATATGATGAGAAATGACAACGCACAGGTGGCTGAGGCGACACGTGCATCCCAAGCAGCCGGCACGCGTGCTTATGTAATGCAAGGGCCTTTATTGATCGATTCATCTATCATCGCTCACGCACCTGAAACAGAAAGCGAGCCAACGGAGGTCGAACCCCTTGCTTTGGACCCAGCTCTGGCGTCCTCAGGGACACGCTCCTCCTGGCGCGGAGGGCCCGATGGCAGCGGCGGCCGGGCGGTGCTGCCGGCCCATCCAGCGCCTGTGCACGAGCGCGAGCATGCTGCGCGTGGGCGTGCTTTGCTTCAAGGGTGCAAAGTGGTGGCAGCAGGCACTGGCAAGCACCCTGGGCTGCTTGGCGCTGCAGAATCATCCGGCATGTGCGAATGTATGCTGCGGTGTGTGTGTGTGTGTGTGTGTGTGTGTGTGTGTGTGTACTTGGGGGACGCGGCTGTGCTTGCGAGCATGTGTACGGGGTCAAGACCAGGTCATGCACGCTCGCCCCACTTTCTGAGCACCCCTTCCTTTCCTCCGTTAGCAGTGCCTGCTCACAATTTAATCAGTCTGGGCGCTACCGCATAACCACAAAGGCTGCCCCAACGCATCCTGTGGCTTTGCCATGGCACATGCACACATACACACACATACACACACACAGGCATGGGCATGGGCATGCTCCCACCCACGGCGCACCTGCTGGTGGCGGCGCCCTGCCTGCACCGGGTGCATGGGCACCTCCAACAGCCCCGCCCACCCCCCTTGCGTGGCCCCGTAGCTCCCCCCTCACACGGAACGCCCCAGCATCGGAAGACTCTGCCTCGCTGAACTCTATCTCTGCATCGTCAAAGCTGCCGCTGGCGCCCGGCTCCTCTGTGAAGCTGCTTGAGTAGGTCTTGGTGTGGCGCCCAGCCTGCTGGCCAGATGGCCTGCCCTGCAAGTGCAGCCGGCGCACTGGGTGTGTGCAGGTGTATGGGTGCATACGCTGTGCTGTGCTGTGCTGTGCAAGCGTCTCAGGGGCTGCTCTATATGGCCAGCTGGCTTCCAGGGTGGCTTTTGAGGGGGATGCAAAGAGGAAGTGTGCAACGGGGACGTGGGAATGGGAAGCCCCATATAAAATGAGGGAAAGTGGAAATGAGGTCCCACACAGAATGAGGGCAAAGCAGGGGGATGCAGAGGGCGAGGGGGGAAAATGGGAAAGCCCACACGCAGGGAGTACAGTTGTACAGGCAGGCAGGCTGGCTGCTGGCTCGCGGTCAACATTTAGGCGGGCAACGAGGCTCGCCGGCAAGGACGTAAGTGCAAGGCAGTGCAAGACAGGTACTCAGCCTCTCCTGCTACAGCAAGCACATGCATCCCAGCGCATGCAAGCGCGCGCACAGTTGCTGAGGAAGGTCGCAATCATGCAGCCCATGTGCGTTGCGTGGGTCGCACCTCCATACTTGTCCCAGCACCAGCATCCTTGCTCTGCTCGCTGTACATAATGCTCACGTCATCTCCAAAGCTGTCCACGTCAAGGCTGCTAGTTGGTGAGGTAGCTCTGGCAGGCTCAGACGCGCCACTTCCCGTGCTCGGCTTGCTAGATGCTGGAGGCAGCTGAGAGGGGCGTGCAGATGAATGCTTGCCTGCATTGGGGGAACAAAATTCATTGTGATACAAAGATTTCTTGAACTGGGAGTGAAGCTGACAAAGCATGACTCGTCAACCAGTCAAACATGCGTCGAACCTCATGCACACTGACAAGCTCTCTTGAACTGGAAATGAAGCTGACAAAGCATGACTCGACAACCAGTCAAACATGCATAGAGCTTCATGCACACTGACAAGCATTTCTCACAACTGGTAAAAATCCTGGCCACAAACCTGTGGCATTACTAACAGCAGATCGGTGGCTTGCTGCTGGTTGCTGTGCTTCATCACTCCTGTGTAGGTGGGGTGTGCAAAGCGGTGACTAGTGCAAATGTCGTTGCTGATGAGTTTTGAAAACAGCTGGCAAAAAGAAGATCCAGGTCTCCTTAGATACAAAAGGTACGTGCCTGAATTTGCTGGCATCTATGACCAGCTCATCGTCCTGGGACAGAGAAGCTGAAAAGTCGCTCAAGCTCAAGTCAAAGTCTGTACCAGACACGCTGCTCATGTGCGCTGGCCTCCTGTCAGCTCAAGTCCTCCTAAAAGCCCCTCATGTCATGGCCTGTCTGCATCCCATGAAGTGCTGCTTTGCAAGCAGGAATAGCGCTCCCGGGCAGAGCGGAGAACTACTTAACAACAACTACATGATAACCCATCAATTTTTTTGCCAGTCTCAACTTCAACGAATGGATTGGATTCATGACCACTTTCTTGCCTCGATCACAGTGTGCAAATAATTCATAACGATACATTCACATGTCAGCACCTGACATCCAGCTTGTAATTTAGCGATGCGAGGAATCTTCCAGTGACAAAAGCTGACGGTCATCAACCCGGGTTGCTGAGAGAGGGCCCAGTGCAACGAGCTTGGGATAGTATGGATGCCCCCACACCGTTGTTCCAGCAGTATGAGTCTGATTATTGTCAGAAGTCTACCAGTGTCAGCAAGAAGCTGCCAACGCTGGAGGGCCTTGCAGGAGGTGAATGAGTGCATGCTGTCGTTGGCTTGTTTTCTTCTGGCTACTTTGTGTGTGTATACATGTGTGCCTGTGTGCCTCTGTGTGTGTGTGTGTGTGTGTTTGTGTGTGTATGTGTGTTGTGTGTGTGTATGTGTGTGTGTGTGCACTTATGTGTGTGTGCGCGTATGTGTGCAAGTATGTGTGTGTGTGCGCGTGTGCACGCGTGCGTGCGTATGTGTGCGAGAGTGTGTGTGCGTGCGTATGTGTGCGTGTTTGAGCTTGTGTGTGACTACCTAGTGTGTGTGCTTGCAAGTGCATACAAGTTTTATGTTCATGTTGAGAAGAATAGCTGCATGCATTTGAAAAACCAATTCTTGTCCTCTTCCACATACCTTGATTTTAATGAGCTTTTGGCTCTTCTTTGCCAAGTGGGAGTGCTTCATCAGTGAGTGTAATGAATGATTTGACATGAACTTCCCAGCACGCTGCAAAACCACTCGTACCCTAACGTCTTGTGTGTTTATCCTTGGTTGCAGAGGCAAGGAGGAAGAAGGCTCATGAAGTTGAAGTGGAGCTCAAAGCTGCAGAAGATGTGGTGCGTATACATCTCAAACCATGCCTGAAACCACAAGTGTTTACACTTCTAACCTAAGTAAAAGGCTAATACATATCCAGCTGAGGGTGCTTGTTGTATCTCCACCACCAATTTTCCATTGCCAATTTTCACTTTTTGTTGGGTACATATAAGCAGTGCTTGTGCGGATGAATGCTTGGAAATTGCGCAAGCAACCCCTTGAGCATTCAGACGAATGTCCACCATCTCATTCACTGAAATTGCACGTCTTTTTGTTCCTGTACCACCTTCTAAGCCCTTAATCATTGGGCCGCCCAGGATCAGCTGGATCAGCGGAGGCATGAAATAAGAATAGGCATGGAATAATTTCAGCCATGGAATAGGAAAAGGCATGCAATAAGAATAGGCATGGATCAGCAGAGGCATGAAATAAGAATAGGCACAGCGCGTGTTGCTGCGGTGTATGTCTTGTGTAGCACTTGCTGATGTGGTATGTGTCGGTTGTGTAGCACTTGCTGATGTGGTATGTGTCTGTTGTGTAGCACTTGCTGATGCGGTATGTATCTGTTGTGTAGCACTTGCTGATGCGGTATGTGTCTGTTGTGTATCACTTGCTGATGCGGTATTTGTCTGTTGTGTAGCACTTGCTGATGTGGTATGTGTCTTGTGTAGCACTTGCTGATGCGGTATGTGTCTGTTGTGTAGTACTTGCTGATGCGGTATGTGTCTGTTGTGTATCACTTGCTGATGCGGTATGTGTCTGTTGTGTATCACTTGCTGATGCGGTATGTGTCTGTTGTGTTGCACTTTCTAATGCGGTATGTGTCTGTTGTGTAGCACTTGCTGATGTGGTATGTGTCTTGTGTAGCACTTGCTGATGCAGTATGTGTCTGTTGTATAGCACTTGCTGATGCGGTATGTGTCTGTTGTGTAGCACTCGCTGATGCGGTATGTGTCTGTCGTGTAGCACTTGCTGATGCGGTGTATGTCGGTCGTGTAGCACTTGCTGATGCTGGTGCTTCCAGGTACGGGCATGAACATGTCCTTGCAAGTCCTTCCCCCCCAGCCTATTCCTCCTTGCACAAGCTTGTGCAAATCGCCAGAAAGTTTGTCACTGTTAACCGTGTTGAATATGGTGACATGAAGAGTATGTGTGCATGGGGTCATGCATGGTCCGTGCGTGTGCGCGTCATGTGTGCTGCACTCAATGTGGGCACATGCAGACACATGTCGCATTTGAATCCTTACAAGCCCTGTGCTCATAAGCGCACATGCCAGCACCTGAGCCTGCAGGTCATCAGTCTGCAATCCAACAAGCTTGCCCTTGCCCTACCTTGCTCTTACCCTTGCCCTTGCCCTCGCCCTTGCTCTTGCCCTAGCTTGCTCTTGCTCTTGCTCTTCCCTTGCCCTAGCTTCCCCTTGCCCTTGCCCTAGCTTGCCTTGCCTTTGCTCTTGCCCTTGCCCTTGCTTGTTCTTCCCTTGCCCTAGCTTGCCACGCAGCTGGAGCACACGGACATGGAGGCGTAAAAGGACACGGCAGCCTTCCTCACCCTTGCCCCCACTCCGCATGTCTAGAGCGCGTGGACAGGGGGGCGCGAAGGAGGACACGAGCAGCTCCCCTTACCTTGCTGCGTGCTGTGCAGCTGAAGCGCATGGACATGGAGGCACGCAGCCTGCCTGTGGAACAGAGCAAGCCGCTGCTGGCCAAGGTCAAGGAGTACAAGGCGGACCTGGGGTCCCTGAAGGAGCAGGCCAAGCAGGTGTCCAGGTCCACCGCGGTGCTGGGGGACGCTGCCAGGGCGGAGCTGGTGCGTGCGCGTGTCTGTGTACGTGCGTGCGTGCGCGCGCTCGTGTGTGCATTAATGTGCGCGCGTATGCCTGCGTGATTGTGTGTATTTTTGTGTGCACACCTTAGAGTGCGCCCACACGTGCATGAATGTGTGTGCAACTGAGCACCAGCACGCTTGTGCACAGGCGTGTATTGTGTGTGTGTGTGCGCGCGGGTGCGTGTGTTTGTGCGCACACGATCGTGTGCACATGCGCTCTCAGGCAGCCAACCAGCGTTGGCGATGAGCCAAGGGTTTGGCTTCATGCACACAAGCGCATCACCCTCTGTGCACCTGTCCTGTTCAAGTTGCCTGTGAGACTGTGGCTGCTGAGTGCCCCACCAAGGTATGCTGCTGAGTGCTCCATCAGGGCGTCCCTGCAAGTCGCCTGCATATGCGAGCCCCCTTAGCGGCGCGAAAGGTTATGCACGCCCCCGCGCGCGCGCTGCCCAATCCCTTGGCGAGGCTGTCAATCGTGCAGGCGCCGCTGCAGCGCGCTCAAACTTGCACCATGCCCATTTGTCATGTGAGCATGCAGGGTCTGGCAGGCGACTACTACTCGACGTCTGCAGGGCAGAGGGAGAAGATGCTGTCCAGCACGCAGCGGCTGGAGAAGAGCAGCGACCACCTGCACCATGGTCGGCAGCAGCTCCTGCAAACCGAGGTGTGGGTGTTTGTGTGTAAAAGAGTGTGCGTGCATGTTTGTGTGCATGAGTGTGGGTGTGTGTGGGTATGGGTGGGTGTGAGGGTGGGAATGTGAGCATGCATGTGAGTGTGCCCACACAGCCTGGCGTCCTGTGTTCTGGAATGATCTATCTAGGGCATGCTGCGCTCGTGCAAGGTGTCAATGCAATGCAGCAGCAGCAGACCACTGTAATTTTCACCAGAAACTACGTATCTGATCTTCCGGGACAACAAACTGCCTGGCCATGCCCTGCAGATGCGTGCAGTGCAGTGCCAGGCTCACCCAGCTGATATCTCGCCCTCAGACGCGTGCTGCCAACATGACTTGTGCTGCATGCGCTCCCACGTGTGCTGCTGATGGAAACTTTTGCCGCAGGAGCTGGGGGCCAGCATTCTCAGAGACCTGCATGGCCAGAGGGAGACCATCATGCACAGCAAGACCACGCTGCAGGTGTGTTTGCAGGCCGCATCATGCTCAGCAGCAATGTCGCGGGTGCGCTTGCGGGCATGGCTCCTCTGCGCCCTTTCCTCAAGCCACAAGCATAGATGACGGATCTTTCTGCAGGTGTGTGCAGTGCATCACTGTACACTCCTCTACTATTCTAGCGCCTCCAGGGGTGCTGCGGCGCATAGCGTAAAGAAAATGCTTGTGCTTTGCTGAACTGTGCTCCTGTGCCAGGGTACGGATGGCAGCATTGCTAGGGCATGCAAGACCCTGCACAACATGAAATACATGCTCTGCTGAACTATGCTCCTGTGCCAGGGCACGGATGACAGCATCACCAAGGCACGCAAGATTCTGTCCAGCATGAGCCGACGCATGCTGCAGAACAAGATCATCATGATTGGCGTCATTGTCTTCCTGCTGCTGGGGATCATCTTGGTGAGTGTGGGCAATACAAAGCAGGGAGTTGGCCTGCTGTCATGAGGCCATCCACTTGTGGGGAACCTGCGTTGTCGCGGC
>LKMJ01006813.1_pt1 | contig 10766 bp, 8 predicted proteins | sample 643391 | NCBI WGS metagenome assembly LKMJ01 (sample SAMN04112250, study PRJNA286221) | soda lake metagenome | biome: soda lake; feature: Kulunda Steppe; material: water; isolation source: sample PL-Br10 brine of Picturesque Lake | place: Russia: Kulunda steppe | collected 2010-07
CCATCCCCAAGTTGAACCAGTCGCTCGGTAAGACGCTTGTCACCGAACTGGGCTGATCGAAACTCCGTTCGAATCCATCCAGAGACGTCCATGTCATAGAGCTGTCCATCTTTGTCGAGTTCTGGCCTCCATCCTCGTGAACGATGCCCCATCTTCCGGCGTTAGTTCGTCAGCTTCGGCGTTAGAACTTGTGGGTAAGAGACAGGACTTCAGTCGTGTGGAGGAGGTCAAGGACGTCCCGACCGCTCTCACTGCTGGCAACGTACTTCACCCCATCGCGGCTCTCGATGTCGTCGTAGTTTTGGGCGATCAACACTGTGAACTACATTTTTACTCGTCTTTCTCTTCACGTATGCTATACGAACTGGGATCATCCGATCCAACGAAGATAGTGAGTGCAGTAATTTCTTCCTCTATATTGAAAAAGTCGTGTTCCAACCCAGATTCCACAAAAACCACATCGCCAGTAGTCACATCGTATGTCTCGTCCCCGACACGAATCATTCCCGACCCGGAAATGATGTAGTAAATCTCATCCTCAGTATGTGGATTCTTTGGCGCTGAAGCTGGATATCTACCAATCTCTACAGTCACCGATTCTTTCTCAATTACTTCTGCAAACTGGTGATCTTCGTCACTGAGTTCTCTAATCAACTCCTCGGTGGAGACGTAGGTCATAGCGATTAGTTGTTGTCCTCTGTGAAGCTTCAAGCTTCGCTTGTTTCGCTGTCGCTGTTGAGTGGTGCCACTCTGCTCATCATTACATCAAAGTATTCATCAGAACTGGGTTGCTACATCGAACTGATGAGTCACGTTTCGACAAGTGATCTTGCCGAGCAACTTGAGCAAGAAGATACCAATTATCTTGAAGTACTGAGCGAGGAGTCACTAAGTGTCGAACTTGCACGATATCCCAATCCTGAGCCAAAAACCCCTCATAAAACGGATGAACTCTATTTCATTATTTCCGGTTCCGGAAAGGTTCACGTTGGCAGCGAGCGGTATACAGTTGCGGAGGGTGACGTGGTGTACGTGGAACAGGGGGTCGAACACGATTTCTTTGATATCAATGACGAAATCACGGCACTCATTGTCTTTGTGAGTGGCGAAGAGTCCGTCCTTGGTCGCCCTGCCTGAGGATTTACGACTGCGATAGTTTCCAACCGCTTGAGTGTTACAGTATCCCATCAAATGATATTTTTATCACGTATTACAGTACGTTGTGTATTTTGAATCGAACTCTTCCGGAGGTGGTTGTTGAAATTGTGAATTCGTCTCTTTCGATTCATACGGATGGTTCAATACGTTCAATAAATTATTGAATTTAGATACGTCATCTTGTTCTAGATATTCATTTAGTGCCTCTTCTACGAGGTAGTTGCGGGGGATATACCGGGGATTGGTTTCTTTCATCAATTTCTCATCCAGGCCGATTTCAGCTAATTGATTCCGTATTTGTTTGAACTCATCAGACGAATAGGCTGGACGATCAAAGGAACCAGGATGTTCTAATTCGATGAATGTATTCGTATAATCTACTCTCCATTCACGAAGCCAGTCTAAAAATTCATCTACTATTTTTTCCTCTCCGCCTGATTTGATTCCTAATTTCTTCCGCATCATATCGATGTATTTCGCATCGAATAATTCCTCGAAATTGTCTAGCTTGGCTTTCAGGTCATCGAAAGCCAGAGATGATTGGTTACTAAGCGGTTCGAGAGATTCTGCGAACCGTGCAAGATTCCATTTGAGGATGTTTCGTTGGTTTCCGAAGGAGTATCGGCCGTTTCTATCGATAGAGCTGAAGACAGTCTCTTCGTCATAGTAATTCATGAATGCACATGGGCCGTAATCAAATGTTTCTCCATCTATACTCATGTTGTCTGTATTCATAACGCCGTGTATGAATCCGACACGCATCCAGTCAACAACCATCTCTATAGAAGATCGCATAACCTCTTCGAAGAAGTCTACGTATTTTGTATCCGTATTATTAAGATGAGGATAGTGCCTGTCAATCACATAATCAGTGAATTCCTGTAGTTCCCCGGGTGCTTGAGAGGCAACATACTGGAACGTCCCGTATCGAATGTGGCTATTCATCACCCTTACAAGGACAGCTCCAGGCTCTGTTCTCCGTCTTTGGACTGATTCTTCGGTTTCGATTACTGCGAGACTTCTAGATGTTTTTATGCCAAGACTGTGCATCGCATATGAATAGATGTACTCTCTGAGCATGGAGCTAACAGTTGCGTTTCCATCGCCGCTTCCTGAGTACGGTGTTCTACCTGACCCTTTCAGCTGAATATCATATCTATTGCCATCGTGTACATGTTCGCCGAGTATCATCGCTCTTCCGTCGCCAAGCACAGTAAAACTCCCATACTGATGTCCTGCATATGCTTGCGCAATCGGCTCTTCCAGAAGCTCTTGACCTGAAAGAATCTGACCAGTTAAATCCTCTTTATGTAACCCAAGATCATCACACAGTGCTTCATTACGAACTAACACCTCCGGGTTGTCGATGCTTTTCGGCTTCACTCCCGAATAGAGTGTAGAGTCCAACTCTTTGTAGCTTGTGTCAAACGAAAAGGGCATGTGTTATCGTATACTCTCTTTTGTTTTCGTGTTAATCTACATTCAGGCAGCTGAGGGTGTCAAGATGCTCTCAGAGACCTTTCTTCAACTATCGTTTCGAGTTTGTGCATAACAATAATGAGAGAGTAAACTTATGTTTATCGAATCCAAAGAGAAATCTATGAGTTCGGAAAATCAGTTGGAGGATACAAACACTGAAGCTCGGTTCGAGTTCAAAAAAGAGCAGAATTCGGCGTTCAAAGCCGACTCCAGTGACGGGCTGACCGAGGAGACGATTCGCGTCATCTCCGAGGACAAAGACGAGCCCGAATGGATGCTCCAGCGTCGCCTGCGCGCGTTGAAGCAGTTCCAGAAGATGCCGATGCCGACCGACTGGCCCGGCCAGCCGGATCTCTCGGAGGTCGACGTGAGCGAAATCGTCCCGTACATCCGCCCGGATATCGAGACACGGGGCGGTGTCGACGACTGGGAGGATCTCCCCGAAGAGATCAAAGACACCTTCGACAAGCTGGGGATTCCGGAGGCCGAGAAAAACGCCCTCTCGGGCGTCGGCGCCCAGTACGAGTCCGAAGTTGTCTACCAGAACATGAAAGAGCAATGGGAACAGAAAGGGGTCATCTTCAAGAATATGGACCGCGCGGTCCAGGAACATCCGGAGATCGTCAAGGAGTACTTCATGACCTCCTGCGTGCCGCCAAGCGACAACAAGTTCGCTGCACTCCACGGCGCAATCTGGTCGGGTGGGTCGTTCGTCTACGTCCCCGAAGATACGGTCGTCGAGATGCCGGTGCAGGCGTACTTCCGGATGAACTCCGAGGGAATGGGTCAGTTCGAGCACACGCTCATCATTGCTGAGGAGAACTCCGAAGTCCACTACATCGAGGGCTGTTCCGCGCCGAAATACTCCGCGTTCAACCTCCACAGCGGTGGCGTAGAAGTGTTCGTCAAGGAGAACGCTCACGTCCAGTACTCGACAGTGCAAAACTGGTCGCGTAGCACCTACAACCTCAACACCAAGCGCGCAATCGTCGAGAGCGACGGCACGATGGAGTGGGTGTCGGGCTCGATGGGCTCGAAGGCGACGATGCTCTATCCGAGCACCATCCTGAAGGGGCCCGGTGCGACGGACAACCACATCACTATCGCCTTCGCGGGCGAGGGCCAGAACATCGACACTGGTGCGAAGGTCTATCATAACGCACCCAACACCCAGTCCACAATCGAGTCCAAGTCCGTCGCCAAAGACGGCGGCCGCACGAACTACCGCGGTCTCGTCCACATCGCCGACGGCGCGGAGAACTCCTCGACAGCAGTCGAGTGTGACGCCTTGATGTTCGACAACGAGTCCACGTCGGACACGATGCCGTACATGGAGATTCAGGAATCGAACGTCCACGTCGCCCACGAGGCGACTGTCGGGAAAATCGGCGACGAGGACGTGTTCTACCTCCAGTCGCGCGGACTGGACGACGACGACGCAAAGCAGATGATCGTCAACGGCTTCATCGAGCCGATTACCGAGGAGCTCCCAATCGAGTACGCAGTCGAACTCAACCGACTGGTCGAACTCGAAATGGAGGGCTCGCTCGGATAACAAGTTGGGCATTATCGTGACACAGCAAATCATGGATCTGCTTACAAAGGCTGCCTTCGGGACGCGAACGAGCGCGCCGACAGGCACGCACGAGATAGCAGTAGCACCTGTTCAGGGTAGACCTGCTGGACACGAGGTGTTTGCAGATGGCTGAGTCAGCACTCCGATGTTACGAGTGTGGGGAGACATATCGATACATTGGATCATCACCACATCCAGCTCAGTGCCCGGACTGTGGCTCCACCTCGGTTTCCCCTGCTGGGGAACTGACTGTGGAAATGAGCAAACGGTGGGAAAATGGCACGGGATTGGCGAAAATCTGGGTCCAATCTGCTGATGAACGAGGGCGACAGTTTACATTCGAGATAGCCGCCAAACATTCGAAAGGCAAACTGGTGGCTCTCAGTATTGCAGACACGCGGATCAGTGTGCTCTCGGACCCGTCGAACCCATCGGTTCCACTCACGGAAACGATAACGGCTGAACTGGCACAGTTTGGAATTGCGGAGATCGAAACCGGTAATCAAACGATAAGAGCGAGGCAACCATGAGCTCAGACGTACGATTCATAGACTTCAAATCAGACAAACAGCCGACGTGGTGTCCCGGATGCGGTGACTTCGGGACGATGAATGGCATGATGAAAGCACTCGCAGAGACCGGCAACCACCCCGACGACACGTTCATCGTCGCAGGCATTGGGTGTTCGGGCAAGATCGGGACGTACATGCACTCGTATGCCCTGCACGGCGTCCACGGTCGCGCACTGCCGGTCGGCATCGGTGCGAAACTCGCAAACCCCAATCTGGAAGTGATGGTCGCAGGCGGTGACGGCGACGGGTTCTCCATCGGTGCAGGTCACTTCGTCCACGCCGTGCGACGCAACGTAGATATGTCCTACGTCGTCATGGACAACCGCATCTACGGGCTGACAAAAGGCCAGGCCTCGCCGACCTCGCGCGAGGACTTCGAGACCTCGACCACGCCTGATGGCACGAACATGCCGCCGGTCAACCCACTCGCACTTGCGATGGCGTCGGGCGCAACCTTTATCGCCCAGACGTTCTCCTCGGACAGCCAGCGCCACACCGAGGTCGTCAGGGAGGCAATCGAGCACGACGGCTTTGGCTTCGTCAACGTCTACTCGCCGTGTGTCACGTTCAACGACGTCGACACCTACGACTACTTCCGCGACGCCATCGTCGACGTCAGCGAGACCGACCACGACCGGCACGACAAAGACGAGGCCCGCGAGAAGATCACCGACAGCGAGAAAGAGTACACTGGCGTCCTCTACCAGGACGAGGACAGTATCCCGTGGGAACAGCGCGAAGGCCTCGACGAGAACATGGCCGAGATTCCCGACGGCGCACCCGACGGCGCGATGGACCTCGTCCGCGAGTTCTACTGAGAGAACAGGCCGGATCCATTGGACTCGTTTGGAAATCGGGATTTCTGGTATGACGAAAGAAGTCTTTCGAACCACCTGAGCACGCGGAAGTCAACTGATACCACCATATCACGTTCTCGATCACTGAGTACTCTGTACCGGAAGCGTCACCGTCACGTTCGTTCCCTGCGGCTCGCTCTCCGTCACGTCGATCGAGCCGTCGAATCGACTGACAACCCAGTACACGAGCCACAGCCCAAGGCCGCTCCCGTGATACATATCGTCGGTTGCCCGTCCGGTTTGCAGGACATCGCGGTCCATCTCCGACATCCCTGGACCGTCATCGATGACGCTTATTTTTGCGGTGTCGCCGTCGGTCTGTATGCGGAGTTCGACTGAAGGCTCCTCACCATCGTTGTGGATAATGCCGTTTCGGACCAACTCTTCAATCGCCTCCTCTATCCGAGGCGTCGCCGATACAACGACGCGATCCGGAGCCTCGACCGTCACCTCACCGTTACGATTGGAGGCGTTGATCTTGTCAACGATAGATTTGGCCATTTCCGAGATATCGACCGTCTTCGTCTCCGGTTGCTCGCTGAGAAGGTCTGTGATGGCTCGGGACTTTTCGCCTGTCGCCATCAACTCCTTCGCGTGGGTCAAGATCTTATCAGCTGTCGCAGCCGTCTCTCCGGAGGTCTCTGAGCGAATCTGTTCGGCCAGCATTCGGATCACCGTCAGGTCGTTTCGGAGATTGTGCCGAAGGATGTTGTCCATCACGCGCAGCTGCCGTGTTCTCTCTTCGAGGTCTGTCACGTCCCGACAGATAGCGAACGTTCCGACGAGTTCGTCGTCCTCATCGTAGTACGGGTACCGTCTGGTGTTGAAGATTGCTTCCTTGTCAGAGCGTTCGAACTCCGGGGAGACCGAGTAGCCGACCGTCGATTCGGTCTCGATCACGTTTTGTTTTTTCTGTCTGATCGTCTCCGCTGTCTCTGTGTCCATGAACAAAGACTCGTCCTCCCCAAGTAGCTCCTCCTCGGAAAGGCCTGCAAACTCTGTCAATGCCTCGTTGACCAGCCGGAACTGTCCTGCTTCGTCCTGCAGCATGATCGGATCATCCAGCCGCTGGACGATGTCGCGATGTCTCTTCAGCCGATCACGCAGCTCCTTTCGTTCTGTCACGTCCGTTTGAACCGCAACGTAGGCCAGGATTTCACCTTCGTCGTCAGTGATCGGGGCAATTGTCTGGTGAGCGGTATACTGTGTCCCGTCTTTGCGGGAATCGACGATTTCGGTCTCCCAGATGTCACCTGCTGTGATTGTCTCCCAGAGCTGTTCGTAGTACTCCTCCGACATCTCACCGGACTGGAGGACATCGGGTGTGTCACCGAGTATCTCAGACTGTTCGTGGCCGGTAATCTCCTCGAATGCGGGGTTGACGTACTCAATTTCCCCGTCCGGGTCGGTTATAAATATCGCGTGCCCAGAGGCTTCGACGGCTTCCTTGAATCGGCGGAGCTTCTTGGTTTTAGACATCAGCTCCAGCGATTGGTTTCTGAGACGAAGCAGTGCGCGAATGCGCCATTCGAGTTCGATCTGCCGTATCGGAAGCGAGACAATCTCATCGATCGCCCCCCGGAGGACGTTATCGGCGACTTCGCCTCGGTCAGTCTCGATGATCTCTTCACGGGTCTCTGGCATCAATAGAAGCACGGGCAACAACACCGGTTTGGCGTCTGATTTGGCCGTCCTGAGCTCGCCTTGGAGCTTTTCGAGGCCAGTCTGATCGACGATACAGAGATCAAACGCACCTGCAGTCACCGGTTTGTCGTCGTCGGCGAGTTGGTAGGTGTCGTGTGCTGTGAGCCACTCTTTGAGGACGCGCTTGTTGCCGCTGTCGCCAACGAGGGAGTAGATGCGCGGCGGCTCTGAACGTTCCTTTTCTGTTTCCATCATTGGCTTTCTTTCAGTTACGTCCCATCTGTTTGCCAGTCCGGCGTCCCCGTCAAGACACCACGGAGATCGGAGAGATTCTCGCCGACATGTAGTCCGTCTTCCGTGATGTCGAGGATCCGCAGCCTCGTTTCGAAGTCGCTAGACCGCATCTTGAGGACACCGATTACCTTCTGTAATTCGCCTCTATATTCGACGTGTCGTAGAATAATGATGCCGTCCGCGAGGTGACTCACCTGTTGTTCTGTTGCCCGGAACTCGCCCGTGATTTGGTGGACTTCATTTGTAATCACTCCTGTCACGTTCATGTTTCGGAGATATCGACCGATTTTGATCAGTTGGCGCGTGGTATCGGACTCGGTGTCCCGGAAGGCGCGTTCGTATCCACTGATGCCATCAATCATGACGATCTCGGTTCCTTCCTCCTCGACCTCGGTTCGGATTTGATGGGTAAACTCATCGATCGAGAGTTCGTCCGGACCGATCTCCTCTATCAGGAGCGTCCCGTCGTCGATCATTTCCTCGATAGGAACACCGACGGCGTTTGCCCGACCGATCATCGTTTTCCGACCTTCCTCGAAGCTGTACAGCACGGAGCGGTTGTCGTTGCTTGCGGCCTCACGTATAAAATGCAGCCCTGTAGTGGTCTTTCCGGAACCGGTCGGGCCGCTCACAAACGTGACTGTACCCGTCGCTATCCCGCCGTTGAGGAGGGAGTCGAGTTCAGAAACGCCCGAAGAGAGTGTTTCAGTCTCTCCCTCTCGTCCATGACGTGACGGATCAAGCCGCGGCCATACGGTCATTCCACTGTCGTCAATGGTAACGGTATGGGGCCCCTCCCGCGACGAGGAACCGCGGAACTTCGATACCCGCATCGTCCTGTGACCTGTCTCGAGATCGAGATTAATAACGGTATCCGCCAAAAACTGGAGATCATCGTCGGGAATGGACTGTGCCGCCTGCGAGGTTAACAACACAGTCGCGCCCTCCGCTTTGAGGAAATCAAGGAGGCTGAGAACCTGTGTCCGAAACTGCCGTTCATCCGGTGTGAGGTGTCTGAGAACAGTAACGGGATCGATCATCACCCGTTCTGGCTCGACCGCCTCAACCTTCTCGCGGATCGAATCGACGAGCGACGGCTGTTCGACTTCGTCCGAGCGAAAGAGCGTGTAGGTAGAGTTGGTCTGAAACTCCTGACCCGACGGAGAGAGGTCGAGAAATTCGATTGCGTCGGTGTTCAGCCCGAAGCTATCGGCAGTCGCTTCGAGATACGCCTCGGGCTCGCCAAGGTTGATATAAAGAGCCGTGGCGTCTGGATCAGTCGTCGTCAGAAAGTGCAAGCCGAAGATCGTCTTTCCTGCGCCAGGTGCGCCTCTGACGAGCGTCGCAGACTCCGGTAGCAATCCGCCGTCGAGTATTTCGTCCGCCCGCGGAACCCCTGTTTCTATTCGGGAGTCTCTCATAGATGCCCTCCGAACGTTCGCTTTACATTGAACCACCGCGGTCGATATTGTCCAGCTTGACTGACCTCGTGAATTTCGGTTATGAGAGATTTGGTCAGCTCCATATTTTGTTTGTAGTTGCTTGGCGGATAGATGTGTCGAATAGCGTGCCATCCCACGGTGACCTAGAGGCTTCTTCGTCATTACTAGTGAGGATTGACGTAGTTCCTTCATCAAGTGTAAATCTTGGTTATTTACATGTTTGAAATAGTTTATGTGTCACGTATGCGTAGATGTCGTTATGTCCTCATCTCCCTCGGAAACTTCGTATAAACCCCACGTTGAACAAGCTCCAATTGCCATTTTCGAGTTGAACCAACACGGCGAGTTTGTCAATGTCAATGAAGCTGCGTGTGACTTGATTGGTTACTCAGGGAGCGAAATGCTTGACATGTCGATTGACGGGGTAGCTTTGTCAGTTGATAATCCTGAAGCATGGTTGTCGTCTTCCGATCTCAAAGAGACGAGCACCGTGCAAACTGAAGATGTTCTACTGCACAAGGATGGTCACGAGATAGATGTGACTCTCGAAACTGTTACTCTCGAAAACGACCGGTTTGTTGTATATGTCCAGGAAAACACTCAGCACGAACAACGACTCAAAGAGCAACGTGATAACCTCGAGGTTCTGAACCAAGTGCTCAGACACGACATTCGCAACGACTTGCAAGTAATCACAGCATATACTGATCTCCTTTTGGACAGGTGTACGCAAGATGACGAACAGACGTATCTCGACACAATTCAAGAAAGTGCTGCCCACGCGGTTGAACTCACGGAAACAGCACGAGAATTATCCGATGTCATGCTCGCAGCTAGCACGGCCAGACAGGAAGTCACTCTCCAGTCAGTGCTGGAAACCCAGGTCAGCGAAGTACAATCCTCGTATCCTAATGCGGTTGTTACGTACGAAACACCGATTCCTGCGATCCGAGTCACTGCGGATGAGATGCTCTCGTCAGTGTTTCGTAACCTGCTGAAAAACGCCGTTCAGCACAATGACAAAGAGATAGCCGAGATAACTGTGTCGGCCACTGAAGACGACAAGACAGTAAGCGTTCAGATTGCAGATAATGGACCGGGCGTTCCTGACGACCAGAAGGAGTCCATTTTCGGGAAGGGTGAGAAGGACCTCGATAGCCCAGGAACCGGCATGGGATTGTATCTGGTCGAGACACTTGTTAGCAGGTACGGCGGCGATGTGAATGTCGAGGATAACGAGCCATGCGGAGCGGTGTTCATTGTCCAGTTGGCTAAAACAGGTGATTGACACCCTCACCCGATTGAACGCGGGAGATGGACTCGTCTCTTTATACTTCTGTGAGTTGACGCGACAGGTTCCCCTGAAAATTTCACGGAGTCCCAAACGCCGACGAAGGATACGAGATGATCCACAGTTGCCGCGAGCGGACTAAGCCATCTGTTGAATTACAGTAGCCGGAACCGGCGCAATCGCCCCCTCCCTCAACGTGGAGGAGAACGTCAATTCAAGTCGAAGCGATCGTGCATCATCACTTTCTGCCACGCGTCGACGAAGTCCTCGACCAGCTTTTCCTCGCCATCTTCGGCAGCGTAGACCTCTGCGAGGGCGCGGAGTCGCGAGTTCGACCCGAAGATGAGATCCACGCGCGTTCCCATCCACTCGACCTCGCCAGTTTCACGATTTCGGAGCTCGTACACCTCTTGATCCTCTTCGCCGTCAGTTGCCTCCCACTCATACCCCATC
>LKMJ01006765.1_pt1 | contig 10765 bp, 23 predicted proteins | sample 643391 | NCBI WGS metagenome assembly LKMJ01 (sample SAMN04112250, study PRJNA286221) | soda lake metagenome | biome: soda lake; feature: Kulunda Steppe; material: water; isolation source: sample PL-Br10 brine of Picturesque Lake | place: Russia: Kulunda steppe | collected 2010-07
CGTCAGAATCTCCTTCTACAAGTTCGTAGCTCCAGTAGACTTCTCTCAGTGTTTCTTCAGTCATATCATCTTCATCGTAAGATACTGTTACTGTTTCATAAACTGTATCTTGCCATGCGTCTGCATTGTTGATGATTGTAGATTCTACTTCTACTGTTTCACCTTGATAAATTTGGTGGTGTTCATCTCCTTCCACATCCCATTCAAATGCTTGGTCTACCTCTGTTTCTGCTGTGAATGCGTCTGTTAGAACTGTTACTGTTGCTGCTGCTCCGAGTCCTGTTATTAGAAGTAGTGATACTATGGAAATTGCTGACATGTTAAGTGCTTTTTCTTTCCATCCCATTTTTTGTTCTTTCATAATTTCACCTCCTTTGCTGTTTTTTTGGTTTGCTAGGTTTTCGAGAAAAAGGGTTACTATCCTTAAGGTTACTATGTCGTGAAAAGTATTGATTCGTTTGATTGAATTGTAAACCTTTCATCTTGTATCAACGTATTAGCATACAACATTTATATAAACAATGGTTTTACATAAATCACTCTGTATACAACGTACCTACCGCTACATGCGTAATATTCTCCACAGGCACATGTTCAGTACCCTCATTATTATCCCCCAGAGTAACCACCTTACCACTAGTACGAACATAATTACCAGCCACCCTATGAACAACAGCACCGTCACCATACCTAAAACGCACAATATCCCCCTCCTCAACAGTATCAAAATCATGATTAAACTCTCTATACAAAATAGTATTACCCGTAAAAATAGTCGGACGCATACTACTACCAGAAACGCTATGCACATAATCAACATCCTCCACAACAACAGAACCATTCTCCTCAACAAAATCAATATCCAAATTAGAAGGCTGAATATGATTAGGACTATAAGGATTCATCTCATCCTCCCAAAAAGCAATCTGGCTCTCAACAAGACTAACAGCACCCCAAAAAACACCTAAACCAAACAAAACACCTAAAATAAAAAACAAAAAAGAAGCAGCCCTCAACTACTATCACCTACAACCACTGTACCAGACTCCATCAAAGTCATCTGACCAGACTCCTCATCACTTTTTTTCTGTTCCTCACATTCCACATCTGTGTCTGTTTGTGTATCACTGTGTAATTCCTCACTATCAACATTATTATTATTATTATCGCTCTGCAAACGATTTTCAGGAGTTTCAAAACCCTGCTCAACAATCACAGGATTCTCAGGACACGGATTATCCACAGTAACATCATCCAAACCCATCTACTCCAGATCACCTTCCTCAATACCACAATACATCGCAAGCTCAGGCTTATACTCTGAATCCAAATAACCACTATAAATCTCTAAATCAGCCTCGCCTACAGCACCATTACCTGTAATATCATAGTCAGGATCATACAACTCCTCGCCCTCATGAGTTCCAAGACGTTCATAAAACTCATCAAGCTCTAAACCATCAAAACATTCAGGCTCAGACTCTTGAACACTGCTATAAGCAATATAACCTCCTGTGCCAAGAGTCGTGAAACTAAATCCTAAAGCCTTCATCAAATCCCTACGTCTCATCTATACCAAACCTCTTGAATTCAATGCTCTACGAAGATCACGACTAGGAACAGCAGGCTCACCATCCTTCTGGATCATAGTAACTGCTCTAAGCTGTTTCTCAAGACGGGACAACCTTGTACTATTCAAATGCTTTTCCACAGTACTCCATTTAACATAATCCTGTTCATCAACAAGGCTTTGAAGCTGATTAACCCCCAACTATATCACCTCCACATCAACATCTCTGCCAACAGGTATTAAATGAACTTCGCTTTCCTCTTCTTCGCCTCTACCATTAACATGTCTCTTCAAAACCTTCATCTCTTCATCCAAAACAGATTCACGACTTTCTTCACCATCTCTAAACCTTCTGTAGTAAATATAATCAAGAATCGCTACTACAATAACTAGAAGGAATGTTATACCTATAGAGATTAACACTAAACCAAATATTAGCTCAATAGTACCTATATCAAAGGGAACCTCGTTAAAGTAACTATTATACGCAGCAACTCCTAAAACAAAGGTTATAAGCATTGTCGCCTGTGTGATAAAAGCATCTAATAGGAAAAAACCTAACTTAGCAGTTATAGACGCATCATCACCAAAAGCAATAGCCATATCATTATAACCATATTCCTTCCAAGACTTACCCACGATTACCGCCTCTAGGAACTCTTCTACCCTCAATATCTAAACCGAATAGGTCTAAAGCAATCTGGTCTACAGTGTTATCGTCCATGTTCTCATTCTTCTTCAAATCTACTAAATATTTCTCAACATCATCAAGATTCTCTTCCTGTTTAGCCAGTTTAATCCATTCACGGAACAACATCTTCCTTCCGCAAACATTACATCTTCCGAACTCGCTAACACCTACTTGTTCTAAAGGCTTTCCACAGTCAACACATTTAAGACGTGTAATAACTATTTCTTCATCACTCACAGCTATCCTCCTCGCCTTCATCCTTTTGCTTCTCAATAACCTGATTGAACTTAGATACAAGGCTTTCCATTCTCTCTGCAACTTCCTCGCCTTCTTCAGTAAGCTCAAAAAGTTTTTTCCTACCTTCTCTACGACTGGTTAAAAGTGCATGATCTTCCATTCTGCTAAGAACTTTTACTGTATGAGCATAAGTAACTCTTTCACGTCCAGCAATACTTCTGGCATAGTTCTCTTTATCACTATTCCTATACATAGAGATCAATACTTTGTATCCTGTGGTAGTTGCTAAGATTTTTGGAACTTGAACTTTTTTTCCTTTAAACTCTTGTTTCATAATCATAGTATTGTTTTTAATCAATCCTCGTTTTCATCCTGTTTATTCTGATTAAATGCTTTGTTAATCTTGGTAGCGTACTTATTCTTATTGGTTGGTTTATACCAAGGCTCATTATCCTTTCTAATAACATTTTCAGGAGGGTAAGTTACTCTAGGTACAAAATGTTGTTGCTGGTTCTCAGCCTCTGAAATAACATCGTCCTCTATCTGTTCAATGTTATCATAAATCTGTGTACCTTCCTTACCTATGACAAAAAAGTATTTGTACTTATCTCCGTTAACCTGTATTCCTTTAAGGAAGTGAGTATAGTTCATGTAATCTGTGATTTGTAAAGCCATTGCAAGAGAACTTTCTATAGTTTTTGCAATAAGCTCTGATAGTTGTATAACTTCTTGTTTTGCTTTCTGTGCTTGTCGGTTATGTGGCATCATGTATTTACGCCTCCGCAGAACTAAATGATTTCTGACTGGTTTTACGTCTAGTATTATCGTCAGGGCAGCCATTACTATGACCGTAATCTAACGTAGAATAACCGAACCTTTCTTCCTCCAGTTTACTAGCCTTCTTGATTACTTGTTGAAGATTCCCATGGTAATGAACTGAATTATCAGTATATGGTTTATCGCTTCTGAAGTTGAATATCTCGAAACGGTCTTTGCTTTTATTATATCTTATAGCAAATGCTTTGTTTCTCGGCCCTACATGTGGAGAAAGATCTACTTCTAGCATTGAGTATCCTTTGTGGTTTGGATCTTCTTTTTCAAACATGTGTTCACAGTAGTTTGTTGACATTTCTTCTGTTGATATGAAACTTACTTGTGTTCCGTGGTTTGTTCCCTCACAACTACACTCACATTCTTTCTTATGTGACTTAGCTGTCCTGCATCTAATATCGCATCTTGACTTGTTTTCAGTGTTACCTTTGTTGTTGAGGTCTCTGTCATCTATCAGTCCTGTATTGTTCGGATTGTATCCTTTGCCAGACATTATATATACTATATAACAATCTATCCTTTATATAATTATGGTGGAGGACAACCTTTACCCTTCAGAATCAACCAGATACCTATCCCTGATAAACTCAACACCTATAACCACTAACGCTATAACCCACACAAAAACAAGACCATAAACAAGCAACCGAACCACAAAATCAGGAAGAACATCAATAAAACCCTCCATCTCAGCAAAAACAAAAACAAAAAAACCAAGAATACCTAAAACCATCCCAAACTCCTTTAAAATACCTAAATCCTTTCTAACCCTGCTCCAATCAACCCGATGCTTAAACCTCATTTGATATACTCTACCTCCTTACCATCTCTATTAAGAAATTGCTTAACCTTAGACTTAGACTTACTCACTCTATTATAAGACACATGATAATAAAGATAGTTATAATGCGACATACCTCCAAGCAGAGACAAAGCAAAAGCCATAGACCAAGCTATAAACTCATTACTCCACAAACTAGCAGAAAAAATCCCTGACAAGCTAACAATACCTGCTAAAATATAAGAAATAATTAAACCAAGAGACTTCTTCTTATTCATTCTCCCTTCCCTCCTTGTAAAAGCTAATATCAGGTTTCAAACCATGAGTACGAACAGCTTCTCTATAATGGTCTAAATCCTGATCCAAACACTCACCATCCATGTGTTCAACACCACAGTAATTACAGTTAACCTTCAAATCAGCAGTATCAGCAATAATATTCATACCACACTCCGTACCATCAGAACACTTACCTCCGCAATGACGACAATTACTCATTTACAAATCATTACCTCCACAACCATAATCCATCATATTACTTTTAACAAAACTTTTAATCGAATTAAGCTCCGCAATCCTAGTATCAATACTTTTCTCCGCAGCTAAATCATCCTGCATCTGAGGTAAATCAGGAATACCATTCTTCTCAGCCTTCTTATATTTCTCCCTCTTCTCAACAACTTCATAAAACTTATTAGGAGGATACAACGGAGTAACATTCCTAACCTTCAAAACCTTTTCACCACTACTATCCATAAACGGTTCAGGAGGCTCATCACCGTAATGAGTCTCCCAAGAAGTCCACATACCATCAATCTTCATCTTCTGCTCCCAAGAATAAAGACTAGGTTCTAAATCAAGATCATCAGGATCAAAAACCATGTGTTAACTACCTCCATCCTCTTCCTCTATTTTTTCTACGTTTTTTACAAACCAGAAAGAGTTTAAATCTCTGATAATACGTTTTATAGCTTTTCCTACACTCCATCTTGGATGTTTAAGTTCTTCTTCATCTAATTCTATTTCTAAAATAATTTTGCTCATTTTATTCGTCCACCTCTTCTTCTTTTTCTACTACATGCACATATCCTTCAGGGAACTCTCCATGCATATCACGAATCTTATCACACCATTCCTTAACATTCTCAAATCCAGACATGTCTGCAAGATCAGCTAACTGTTCAGGACTCTCGACACTATGAACAACTCTAACCTTTGCATCAAACTCTTTACTTCCTGTCCTGCTTCTGCAAATCCAATACTCACCGATCTCTTTCTTTTTCTTACGGAATGTAGCTACTTTCCCCTTAGTACTCAACTGGCGGAAAGGTTTATCCTCTGAAAAAATCATAGGTTTTCTCATCTAGCCTCTAACCTTATTCTTCATACGACTGATCTGATCTCTTTTCTTACGGGTTTTAATAATATCTTCCATTCCTTCAGTATTCAACTTGTAATAAAACTGCTTTCCTTCCTTCTCTTTCTCCACAATGTTATGTTTCTGAAGTTTAGAAAGAATATTTGCTACACTGCTTTCTGAAACATCTACGTAAGGAACAATATTCTTCTTCTGAATCCTATCCTGATCAACTAATACAGATAAAACATCCCAAGTATGATCGCTTTTTGTACTAGTCTTGCTAGTCACATTAGATATTTCCTCCGTAACAGCCTCATGTTTCAGGAAATCCATTTTATCTTTAAACTCTTCTTCAATACTGTTTCCTTGCTCCCTAAGTTTCTCAACTTTTGCTTCTAAATCCTGTATCTTTTCATCCTTCTTCTGAATCTTATCCCTGATCTTTTCATCAGGTTCAGAAGTTTGAACACCTAAAACATCAGACATTCTTGTAACAGCTTCTCTAAGCTCATCCATACGTTCTATAGCCTGTTCATAATCTTCAAGCTCTTCTACCTTGGAACTAAGCTGTTTATTCTCTTTACGTATCTCTTTAACCTTCTGGTTTAGCTCTTCATTCTCTGACTCTAAATCCCTTATCATTTTATTCTTCTGCTCTCTAATCTCATCAACTTTCTTCTCTACCTCTTCAGTATCACCAGTATTAGTAAGTGCCTGTGTTAACTGTTGAGCCATATCTGTCATATCTTTCGCACGGGCAAGCTCTTCCTGTAATTCTTCAACTTTGTGATCTTTTTTCTCCAGCTTACTCTCTAACTGCTCTATCCTGCTTTTCTCCTGTCTTTTGTTCTCACTAATCTCTTGTAATTCCTCAACAAGATCAGATGAAACAGTTTTAAGCTCAGGTCTCTCATAATCATCTAAACTTGGTGTTTCTCCGAAGTCAAATGTCTGTTTTCTTAAGAACTTAACCTGTTGAACTTCTGGATCTAAAAAGTCTGCTTCAAGTATTGCTTCTCCCGGATTCATATCCGCTACTATCTGACTCCAAGTCTTACCGTTATCATCCTGTATAAACTGTGAGCGTGGCTTGTTCTTCTCTAATACATCTTTCACTACTTGTAAATCATTCTTCCAGTCTTGCTTATGCCATACACGCCAGTTACACTGAGTTATGTAATCTGTATCTACGCTTGCTGGTCTTTGAGACGCAAGTGCTATGCCTAAACCTCTTTTACGCCCACGTTTCACTATCCTTACTATTATGCCTGCTACTTCAGGATAATCTGCTTTTTTAGTATAACCTGTTTCCGGTATAAATTCGTGTCCTTCCTCTATAACTATTAACGTAGGTTTTCGCAAGTTTTTCTGCATTTCATACATAGTTCTTAATGTTTTCTTCACTAGTTCTTGTGCTTCTTCTTTATCGAAGTATTCTGATATATCTAGTATCACAGGCACGTCTTGTTTTAGAACTAATTCAGCTATTTTCTCACTATGTTCTGAGCTTACTTGTAGTTCGCATTCTTCTCCTGCCCCTACATGAAGTACTTCGTAGTTCTGTTTTAACCCGTGATACTCTCCTTCTGTATCAACTATTAGGAAAGGAAGATTTTGTTCTAAGATTTCTTCTAGGGTTTTACCTAGAGTATTGCTTTTACCGCTCCCGCTTTTACCTGTTATGAAATTTCTTCCTATGATCACTTGTTCTAGCGGAATGTCGATATTCTGTTCCGTAATTTTGATGTTTTTTTCAGTCATTGTTGTGTTTTCCTCTTTATTTTAAGTAGTATTCTGTTTTTCTTTGCTTTTAACCTGCTTATCTTGTTCATTAACCTAGGGTATCTGTACTTATAATGTCCCTCATAAATTATTGTATTTTTAATTGATCTTAGAGCAAACTTTGGATCATTTCTCACATCGTTATAAATAATAAATGCTGATTTCTTTTTGTTATTAAATTTTCTTTTAAGTTTGAACCTATACGACCATTCAGGATCTATTTGTAGCCGCACTGTTCTATTACTTCTTATAAAAGTACTATTATCATTTTTAGTGTATCTTTGTAACCGGAATCCTATATCAGCGATCTTTTCATAATTATCAAGACACCATACATGCATTAAAGGATCTAATGGTGATGTAACTGTCTTTTCTGATATAGATTCTATATCAACTATTATTTTATCATATTTGTTAAGATCTATCTGTTCAAAGTCATGATCCAGATTATCCCAGTCGATAACAAGGTTTTGATCAGACATATATAATATACAACAAACACTTAATATAAATGTAAGGGAAAGACCAGTAATAAACCAACAAAACAACTGGTTCACTGGTATGCGTTTCTATGCCTACGATACCACTCATACCTATGTCTCAACTCCCTATACCTAGTTCTGAACATAGAAAACATCTTAGTAGATAAAGAACGATTAGTAAAAACCATGATATAACTAGGGAACGAAAAATGATAACGACCCTCCGCATCATGAGTTAAACCAGCAAATACCTGACCTCTTTCCTCCTCCCAGTCAAAAAAAGTATACCAAATCCTTCCGTCATCAAGGAAAACTCTAACTCCTCTACCGTATTGAACACGCCAACCATACGTACTAAGCTGATCCTCTAACCTGTTAAAATCAGGAATCCTCATAGCAAAACTGGTAAGAAACATATCATCCTGTAAATAAGAATCGTTACGAAGATCCTGTATCAGAGAGTAAAAATCAAAAATTACCGCATCCGTATCTCTAACATCCTGTTTGTCAATACCAGAGAACAAATTACCATCATCTATAAACAAGAATCCCTCGGACTCTTTCAACGTATTTCTTCTATGTTGGCGTTCTTGAGATTCAGGAAACATAAACAACTATAGAATAGATACTTAATATAAATCTTTGTTATCAGGTACGTAAACTCTATTAGCTAGACCAGAAAAACAAAAGCAGATATAAACAAATTTAACCTATTATTTATATTATGGTAGAATGCCCAGTCTGTGAACGATCATTCTTCTTCAAAGAAGAAAGACTACGACACGAACTAGAACAACACGGAGGGATAACCCCTCTAAAAGAAGAACCTCACGAACTATTCAAAAGAAAGAGAAAAAACAAAGTAGTATACTAACAAATTAGAAAGAAACAAAAACAACCAACACAAAAAAACATATATGAGTCGCAAAACCTTAGCCATAATTCTGCTCCTATTATCTGGAGCAATCATCTGGTTCTACACATCACCTTACGGAATATTACAAGTTCACGGACAAAGCATGGAACCAACCATGTACGAAAACGACAGACATATAATAAACCAAGAACCAGACATGGACGAACTAGGCGAAGGAGACGTAATCATATACTACGACCATAAACGAGACATATTCATAGCACACAGAATAGTAGGAGAAACAGATGAATCAGGGATATTCGTTGCACGAGGAGACAACAACCCAGTAAGAGATGAATTCCGAATAACAGAACAACACATAGTAGCAGAAGTTGTCTTAACCATACCCATAGCTCCTGAAAGATACCTATGAAATTCAAAAAACACCTTTTCTTCTACATTCTTCTCCTAATAGGAATACTAACTACCTTCACAGGATTAGGAATGATAGAAACAGTTATATCAGAAAAAGGATTAATACTAATAGACAAACAACTATCTACAGGAACAAGTCTAGTTATGATAGGACTCATAGCCACTTCTGTAAGCATAGGGTTTTTCATGAAAGTTAAATAAATAATAGAGAAGCTATTAGGAGGCGAGAAACGCCTTTATGCAGCTTCTCCTAAGTTACTTGCGTGTAAAATTTCTATGAATCTATCTGCCCATTGTTGTCCTCTATCCGTTAGACTTACTAACTTCTTTCTTCCTTTTCTTTCTCTTTCTACTAGTCCTTCGTTGACCATTTCTTTCATTATACCACATGCGTGAGCATAAGTGGTGTCAACATTCTTGCTAAGTTCACTAGTGTATACTTCTCCTTGCATCTCTTTCATACGGATTTGGATAAGCATTTTGACAGGTTTTTCGTTGAAAAATAATTGTTGTTCGTTTTTGTTCATTGTGTTGTTTTAGTCACCTCATGGAATTGTTTTATTGTGTGTTTTGGGAACTATGTTTTGTATCACAAACATTAGACGGTAATCTTTATAAATAAATATTTAGAAAAACCCCTGCAAACTTCTATACCTTTCAAAAAACAAACACACAGAGCTTCCGCCTATACATCTAAAAAACCATCACAAAAAAGTAACAACACCAAAAATCAAAGAAAACAATTAAAACTAAACTCTCTGCCTATACTTCTCCACTTTGTTCACTCGCTTATCACTAAAATCTTTTACTCTATCACGATACAAACTACGCAAATTCTTTGCCGACCTATCTACATCCGATTCTCCCATCATTTCTCACGACAATTAACATCTAACCTCTCATGAACATCGACAGGAACTTGCTTACTCTCACCTTTCACTTCAACTTCAGCAGTTTCATACTCAACTTCTCCTTCAACGTCACAAACTAAATTACGATTCATAATAAAATAAAGAATAACACTCTTACATTATATATCCTTTGGTATACAGGATGCAAAAATTTAGGCAGAATGGCTACAAACCAATCCTGCCTTGAAGGTGACAAAAACCCCTTAAAAAAGAGGTTCTTAATCAAGTGAGACCATGCATCCTGCATGTGCTTACTCTGCCATAAGGCGTGCTGCATTAAACAATTATATAACCCCAAATATAAAGCTATCGCCCAGTAATAACGTCCACCAAAGAACATTATAACCAACAATAAATGTAATTTCCACACAGTAACCAAAAAACTCCCAACTATACCAAATCATATATCCTACACTATAATTTTTAAACAACGTCCACCAATAAACAAAATACAAACCAACTATTCCTGATCCATCGGGTCAGGTGAGAAGGCAGATAAAGCGAGCCTACGTCTCCCTAGCACGGGAGGGAAGCACACCATAGCTTCACCAATCGCTAACGACTAGTTTCGTCTGATGAGATAACTAGCTCAACCTCACCCAACAAGTAGGGAAGGAAGAGTTAGCTAAGTCCTTGGATTGGCGTTGGAAGCGTCCTGCCCGAAGCATACCAAAGATTAGTGCAATCACAGTACAAACCCCTTAAACAGAAACGGTATGTTCTACGGAACCAATAAAGAGGGAGCATTGGGCGAATTAAACAGGCAAAGCCGTACTACGAGGCGATAGGAGACTACCAGATGAGAGGACATCGAGAAGATACTCTCTGC
>LKMJ01006815.1_pt1 | contig 10765 bp, 12 predicted proteins | sample 643391 | NCBI WGS metagenome assembly LKMJ01 (sample SAMN04112250, study PRJNA286221) | soda lake metagenome | biome: soda lake; feature: Kulunda Steppe; material: water; isolation source: sample PL-Br10 brine of Picturesque Lake | place: Russia: Kulunda steppe | collected 2010-07
GCGACGTGCTGAACGTCGTCGGGGCCGACAGGCGAATCGCTCATACAAGGGTCGAATCGCGGGCTGAGAGTAAGGGTTTCGATCCACGAAAGTTCGGATGACGAGTGGACAGACAGCCCACTACTACCAGGCAATTCAAGCGGGATATCAACCCCATCGGCATACAAAAACCGACCGCAGTGATCGGGGTGATTGTTAATGATTTTCAACCCCGCTACGTCGTGCAGTTTTCGAGGTTTTTGCGCGTGATATTATGGGGTACAATTAAGACAGTTGGATCCGTGTATACCGTTACCGGAAGAACTGTGTGGGAGATTCATCTTTCGCACCACCCTAATCACAATTATGAGCGACAACGTCCGTACGTTTACCGACGAGCATACCCGAAGCCGCGACCGGTCGAAAGACCGAACAACGCGGTCCGACGAGGAGCTACGCTGCCCCGAGTGCAGCGGCCAGCTCGCGACAGATACCGAACACGGCGAGACCGTCTGTCGTGACTGTGGGCTCGTCGTCCAAGAAGACGAGATCGACCACGGTCCCGAATGGCGTGCCTTCGACAGCAGCGAAAAAGACACCAAATCACGAGTTGGTGCGCCAACGACGAAAATGATGCACGACAAGGGTCTGAGCACGAACATCGGCTGGCAGGACCGCGATGCCTACGGCAAATCGCTGTCGTCCCGTCAGCGACAGAAGATGCAGCGGCTCCGGACCTGGAACGAGCGGTTCCGCACTCGTGACTCGAAAGAACGAAACCTCAAACAGGCACTCGGTGAAATCGACCGGATGGCCAGTGCGCTTGGCCTCCCCGAGAACGTCCGTGAAACTGCTTCAGTCATCTACCGCCGTGCACTCAACGAGGACCTCCTGCCGGGGCGATCGATCGAGGGGGTCGGAACGGCTGCGCTGTATGCGGCGGCTCGACAGGCCGGGACGCCACGAAGCCTCGATGAGCTAACCGGCGTCTCGCGGGTCGAAAAAGACGAGATCGCCCGAACGTACCGGTATATCGCCCGCGAGCTCAAACTCGAGATCAGGCCCGCCGATCCCGAACAGTACGTGCCACGGTTCGCCTCGGATCTCGATCTGTCGGATGAAGCCGAGCGGCGAGCCCGTGAACTGCTGTCGACAGCGAAACGCCAGGGAGTTCACAGCGGGAAGTCGCCGGTCGGACTCGCCGCGGCCGCGATCTATGCCGCTTCGCTGTTGACCAATCAGAAAGTAACACAGAGTGAGGTCAGCGATGTCGCCAACATCTCGGAGGTTACGATCCGGAACCGGTACCACGAGCTGCTCGAAGCCGACGAAACGCAGTCGGCAGTGTAGGTGTTCGGGGTCGAATCCTGACGGTCGCTCGCTGAATCAGACAGTTACTTTCGGAACCACAAAGACGGTCGACGCAGAGCGAAATCCATGGAGACGACACGGCATTTTACCTCAACAGTCTATATTGTCAACGAGGGAGCGACCGCGCTGCACCACCACGATCGCCTCGGAATTCGAATTCCACCGGGCGGCCACGTCGACCGCGATGAACTACCGCATGAGGCCGGACTCCGTGAAGTCCGCGAGGAAACCGGGTTCGATGCGACGTTACTTCGAGAGACCGCCGCTCTCAACCCACCAGCCGGCGAAGTATTGCCGCAGCCAGCACATATGCTCCTGTACGACATCAACGTCCATCCCGATGGGACCGTTGGGCACCAACACATCGATCACATCTATTTTGCAGCGGTCGAGAGCCGACAGATTGCTCCCGGAACCGGCGAAGCCGACGCCGAGGTCTGGGACTGGTATACGCCCGAGAGCCTCCAAAATAGCGATATCGACGCCGACACGGTCGCAATCGGCTGTGAGGCGATTGAGGCTGTCGAGAACGACACAAAAAGATGACTGAAACGGTCTTTGTTTACGGGACACTCACTGACGACGAACAGGTCTCTCGCCTGTATGAGACGTACCAATTCATCGGACGGGCGATCTGTCAGGGACTAAGCCGTGTTTCGGGAACCTACCCGACGCTCGTTCCGGGCGGCCGTGTCGATGGCCGGCTGCTCACGGTGCCCGATCTCGGTCGGCTTGACGCCTATGAGGGTGTCGACCGTGGGCTGTACAGCCGATTTACCGTTCCGGTTGTCGAGAGTGAGACAGTCACAGCTGAACGACAACGTGACACTGAACCGAGAACGGGTCCAACGGACCAGTCACCCGACGAAATAGTCAGCGAAGCGGCGGTCTATATTGGTGAGCCAAGGAGACTCGATGCCGTTGGGGCCGACAAGAATCCATGGCCCGGATCCGGGCCGTTCGATGACCGCGTTGGAACCTATCTGCAGACCAAGTCAGTTGTAGTTAAACGGTAACAGATTACAGATGACTTCTGACAGACGACCGTCTGACAGCTCGTGTTACCCCCTCGCAGTCTGCTGGTTTTCACTTTCACCGCGCGTGCCTCATATTTTTATAGTTCCGGGTCAATAGATCAGTTGCACGTCACACGCGTGCATTCCCCTTTCCCTTTCAACATCGACCAGAGAGCGGCCGTACTGGGTGGATCGAAACCGATTAACCGACACTCCGGTGAGAAGAGCGTATGTTTTCACTGTCGGCGGTCCAAGCCGCACGCGATCGGATCTCCGATGTCACGCGTGTGACACCGATGGAGTATTCGCATACCTTTTCGGATCGAACCGACGCCGAGGTCTTTCTCAAATTGGAGAACTTCCAGCGGACGGGCTCATTTAAAATTCGCGGAGCACTCAACCGGATTACGACGCTGTCAGCCGACGAGCAGGCCGCCGGCGTCGTGACCGCGAGCGCTGGCAATCACGCCCAGGGGGTCGCGCTGGCGGCGACCAGAGCCGGTGTCGACTCGACGATCGTCATGCCTGAGCACGCCCCGATTTCGAAGGTCAAAGCGACGCGAGGCTATGGCGGCCGGGTTGTCCTCCACGGAATCGATTACGAGGAGGCCCAAACCAAAGCCCACGAAATCGAGGCCCAAGAGGGACGTACCTACGTCCACGCCTTTGACGATGAGATGGTAATGGCCGGCCAAGGAACGATCGGTCTCGAAATCCTCGAACAGCGGCCCGACGTCGAGACGGTTATCGTCCCGATTGGTGGTGGCGGGCTTATCGCCGGGATTGCGACTGCAATCAAGGCCCAGCGACCAGATGTCCGGATTGTCGGCGTGCAGGCAGCCGGGGCTGCAAGCGTTGTCGACTCGCTCCAGCAGGGGTCGGTTCACACGCGAGACAGCGTCGACACCGTTGCCGATGGCATTGCAACCCGAGCGGTCGGCGAACGGACGTTCGAAGTCATACAGGAACACGTCGACGAGGTCGTCACGGTCTCCGACGAGGAGATCGCCCTCGCGTTGACGCTCCTACTCGAACGGAGCAAAACGCTCGTCGAAGGAGCCGGAGCGGTTGCGCTTGCCGCACTGCTCGAAGGACGATTCGACTACGAGGAAGGCGAGGTTATCGTGCCCGCACTCTGTGGCGGCAATATCGATATGAACGTGTTGACGACGGTGATTCTCCGAGGGATGGTCCAGCTAGGACGATATCTCAAGATTCGGACGGTTCTGCCGGACCAGCCCGGTGCGCTTGAGGGGCTCATCGAGATTATTGCGGATCACCAGGCCAATATCTACGAGATTCACCACGAACGAACCTCCCGAGAAATCGGGATGAGCGATACGGAGGTCGAAATCGAACTGGAAACCCACGGGCCCGAACACGCCGAGACGCTGTTGACGACGCTCCGTGAATCGGGCTATGCTGTTGACGTGCTCAAATAGATTTTTGAGGCGGGATAACCGCGTAACGCGGCCTTAGCGTCCGGTCAGGACGTCGGTACTCCCGCAGTCTGGACACTGTGTCATGCGGTGAAACGGCGGGGCACTGACTTCGTTCCATGCGTCGTCGCCCGAGGGTGCGGTGTAGCCACACTGCCGGCACCGAGACACGGGCTGGCTCTGGGTATTAATGGCCATAATCTATCATGGTTCGTCATCCGAATAACGGTTTTTCACTGTTTCCGATGGGTTGGACACGAGTGAGGCCGCAGTCGAGAGTCGTACAAGCCATGCGGATTTATGCCCACAGCGTGAGCAGCCGGTTATATGAAACGCGTGATCAGTACCGACGACGCCCCAGCGGCAGTTGGGGCGTACAGTCAGGCGACGACGGACGGCTCGACGCTCTATACAGCCGGACAGATCCCGCTAACGCCCGCAGGTGATCTTCTGTCGGACGCGTCGATCACGACCCAGACCGAACAGGCACTCGACAATCTGCTTGCGGTACTTGAGTCGGAGGGGCTCGATGCCGGCGACGTCCTCAAGACGACCGTCTTTCTGGCCGATATCGATGACTTCGAGGAGATGAACGAGGCGTATGCGACCTACTTCGAGTCCGAGCCACCGGCCCGGAGTGCGGTACAGGCGGGTGCGTTGCCGAAGGGTGTTGGTGTCGAAATCGAGGCGGTCGCAACCTACCGAGAGGCGTGAACCGCCGTCGTAAATCGAGCCTGCTGTGGGGCGTCGTCGGGGCGATGACGTTCATCGTGCTCGCACAGGGGAGCCTGATTGTCGGTGAGTCGCTTCCACTGGGCCTCGGTGGCATCGCGATCATTGGACTGCTGGTCGGGACGGTGGTGTCCACGGTTTCGTATCTAACCGAGCCGTGGCTGGTGACGAAAGGCCGGTAGGAACCCACGATCAACACGTTTAAAATCGGCAACGGGGTAGGGAAAGACGGGAGCCAGGATGGCCGAGTGGTAAGGCGCACGCCTGGAAAGCGTGTTCCCTTTGGGATCGGGGGTTCAAATCCCTCTCCTGGCGTTTTGCGACGAACAATATCTCCAAGCACCGCGAGTGAGCGGCGCAGCCGTGAGCGAGGCGTGTGCTCGACACCCGTGAGTCCCAACCGACACAGGATAAAACACGCACACAAACAGCCACAAGCCACGCAAGCAGGGGGCACCGAACCGTCGAAAACACAGTAAGGGCTAACCCTCACCAAGGACAACCGGATGTATGAGCGATTCCGCCCAAACGGGTACCAGCGAGATTTCTGACGCCAAGCTTCGAGAGGCGGCCGAAACGGCACTTGCCCAGTGTCTCAACGTCGGAGCCGACGAAACCTGTCTGATCGTGACTGACGACAAACGTCAGCGGATCGGCGAGATGCTCTATACGGTTGCCAGCGAGTACACCGAAGACCCCGTTATCATCCGCTATCCACCGGGGCCACAACACGGTGCGGAGCCGCCTGAGCCGGTGGCAGCCGCTCTCCGGGAGTCTGACGTCTTTCTCGCACCGACAACCAAGAGCCTCAGCCACACCCGCGCCCGCGGGGCCGCTTGTGAAGCCGGTGCTCGGGGGGCGACGCTCCCGGGAATCACCGAATCGGTCTTTGTTGCCGGGCTCGACGCCGACTATGAGGCGATTGGGGCTCACAGCGAACGAATGCACGAACAGGTCGTCGACGCTGACGAAATCCGGGTGACATCGCCACAGGGAACCGACATCACCTTCGAGATCGGCGGCCGCGAGTGGCTGCTCGATACCGGGCTCGTCCACGACGCGGGTGGCTTTTCGAACCTCCCGGCGGGTGAGATTTTCGTCGCCCCCGAAAGCGCCGCCGGCACCTACGTTGTCGACGGAACGATGCGACCCCACGGCCTGCTCGAGGCGGGCCAGGAACTCCGCTTCGAGGTTGAAAACGGCTTTGTGACCGAAATCAGCGACGACGAAATCCGATCACAGATCGAAACCGCTGCCGAAGAAGTCGGACAGGCGGCCTACAACCTCGCCGAGTTAGGCATCGGGACCAACGTCGGCGTCGACGAACTCGTCGGCTCGGTCCTACTCGATGAAAAAGCCGCCGGCACCGTCCACATCGCCATCGGCGACAACGCAGGAATCGGTGGTGAGGCTGATGCCCCGCTGCATCTCGATGGGATTCTCCGCGAGCCGACTGTGTTCGCCGATGGGGTCGAACTCGAACTTCCACGGTAGGATGCTCGCCGACTGGATCACCAGCATCAACCGACTCACGGTAGACGGGCACACACCGGCCCGACAAGCACGGCTTTTTACGCGTTGCGGCGGTAGACCGGCCTATGAACGATATTGACGCCGGCGACCGCGTGGCACTTTCCTGCCCCGCCTGTTCGCCACACGACGACACCGTCCACGAGGTGCTCAAGCCCGGTGGCGACGTCACCGTCCGCTGTAGCGAGTGTGGGCACGTCCACAAAACACAGATCGAATCAACACCCGCTGTCGAAAAGAAAATCATCGTCTCTCAAGACGGCGACTCCTTTAGCACCCGGCTCGAAACCGATCCAACCGAAGCCGTCGAAATCGGTGACGAGTTCATTGTCGATACCCCGGAAGCGATTTTGCAGGTTCGCGTGACTGGGCTCGAACTCCTCGAAGCCGACCACCGGCCCGAGGCGGCACTCATGGAGGACGTCGAAGCCGTCTGGACTCGCGCGGTCGACAACGTCGGTGTCAACGTGACGCTACATCCGAAAGACGGCTCCCGGGACGACACCCGGAGTCTCAAAGTCAACGTCCCTGGCGACTACGAGTTCCGGGTCGGCGAGACCGAATCCTTCGGCGACGATGAGTTCACGATCACCGGCCTGTTCGTCCGCGAGGATGCCGATGGCTATCGGTTCGATAAGTTCGACAAAGACGGCGATATGATCTACGCGAAAGACACCAAACGCGTCTACGGTATTGACGAGACAACCACTGCCTGGTCGGCATGGTAAGCATCCCGAACGTAGTTGGATAAGATCGTAGCGTGGCGTTTTAGCCGGTCGGCCCCGGAGTGTTGCTAATGGATCACGAAACGCTCCGGGCAGACATGGTCAATGGGCTCGAATACGCCCGACAGCGGCCACTCGGAGCCGATGTTCTCGCGTGCCTCCAGACGGTTCCACGCCACGAATTCGTCGAAAACGCATACGAAAACCGCGACAGCGACGTGGCGGGTTCGCGCGTCCTCCGGCCCGAGACCGTTGTTCGACTCCTGACGGCACTCGAATTCGAGCCGGGACACGAGACGCTCATCGTCGGGGCGGGCGTTGGCTACACGGCTGCGGTAAGCGCCGAAATTGTCGGTGGCAAACACGTCCAGGCGATCGATATCGACCGGCAGCTCGTCAGGCTTGCGCGACAGAATCTCCACGCAGCCGGCTACGGCAGCGTCCTTGTCGACCATCGCGATGGGGCACGTGGCTACCCCGAGTACGCCCCATTCGATCGTATTCTTGTCGAAAGCACCGTCCTCAAGCCACCACGAGCACTCATCGAACAGCTCACTCCGACGGGCCGAATCGTGTTTCCACGTGGGACAACCCAACAGATACTCGTCGCCGCCGAACGCGACCCCGATGCCGAGAAGGCCGCACTCCGCGAAATCGACGATTACGGCCCGGTCCAGTTTCGACCGATGTTAGTCGACGGCGAACAGGCAAGCGGCCACGAGCGGAACCGAACCCGCCGAGAAGATGCCGAGTTCGACGAACAGGGGTATTTCGCGCCCTCGGGCTGGGAGTACGAGTGGCTTGACTGGGATGAACAGCTGTAGCCCAGCCGCGCCAAAGACAACAACTGAGATGTCGCGAGCGTCGGGAGGCGACTGCAAGCGATACACTCAGGAATGTCCCGGCCTAACGGTCGGTGTGGTTGCACCAGAGCATCCCTCGGGCGACGATGAGACGGACGCCACCGATTCCGAGCCAGCCGCTCGGGACGGGGCGGAGCCAGCCGCCGCTGAGGGAGGTGGGCCAGCCGTCCCTGACGGAGAGCCGTCACCGAACCGCGACGACGAGACGCCGGATATCGACCTCACTGAGCTTACGCTCAAAGAGCGGATTGTCCTCGCAACAGCCCAGCAGCCGGCGATCGCGCTGCTCATCATTATTCTGTTTCTGTTCGCCTTTACCTTCCTGATCGCTCTGGCGATGATTTTCCCAGCGATTGCGGCGATGTTTATTTTTGGAACAGTGGCGCTGACAGGCCTTGCCGTTGGCGTCTTTCTGCTTCTTCGACGGCTTGAGTCGTAAGCAGACACCCAACGGCTCGCTGGGTGTGTTAGACAGGCAAACTCAGTACGACGCCGACTGGTGGGTATCGGTATGCTGGCTTGTAAGCTGACACTGCCGGTCTGCAGCGCCCTGATAAAACGAAGCGAGCTGTGTTGGGACGGTTGCGGTGTCAACGACATTGAGCACGAGGTCGTCACTGCTCAGTACGTCGCCATCGTTGTCGTAAGTGGTTTCTCTTACAGCCTGTTCTCCCATCAAATCCAATTCGCCGGCGATGTTTCCGATGACAAAGAGTGGCCGGTCACGGCGGACATCGACCCGACCGTTGGCCTGCGCTAATCCGTGGGTCGTCACGTCGATGACGTTCTCACCGTCAGTCCACGAACCGAAGAGGTCGAGCACGAAGAGTCGGTCACCCGCCAGTGCATCGGTAAGCGTGATGCCAACCTCGCGGCTGAGAACCGTCGCAAGCGTCGATCGGTCCAAGGTTGCGGTCGGCGATAACGAGACCGCCCAGCCCGCGTCGATGGCGTTTGCACAGCAGCGAGCGATGGCCTCGTCGAGTGCCGAACCGAGGGTATCATCGGCGGTAGTCTCGGTCGTAATGACGCTTCGAGAGCCGCCAGGAAGCCCACCGGTTTGGGTATCAAACTCAGGAATGCCGGTCGGAACCGATGGTGCATTCCTCAGTCGCTCGTCGCGCTGGCTCCGTGCAGACGAGAGTGCGGTATCGATTTCCGAGAGCAGTGCGGTACTCTGTGCACGTTCGTCGTGGATTTCAGTAACCGCTTCCTCGATTGCGCGGGCGGCATCCGCCGTTCCCCCGGTGACGTTCGCCACCCGAGAGCCTGCCTCCGCACCGTCGGCGACAGCCACCGACACCTCATCGACCCCGTTGGCTGCAGCCTGCATTTCTTCGTCGACCACATCGAGTTCCTCGCCGGCGGTTTCGACCTGTTCAGCGCCGTCTTCGACCGCCCCAACAGCTGAATCGAGCGCCTCGGTTACGTTCGCAGTCACTGTCTGGATCTCGGTGACAGCGGTTTCGATCTGCCCGGTTCGCGAGCGCGACTCTTCGGCGAGTGATTTGACCTCTTCTGCGACGACCGAAAAACCGGCACCCGCTTTGCCCGCCCGAGCCGCCTCAATCGATGCGTTGAGCGCCAGCAGGTTGGTCTGGTCGGCGATATCGCTGATCACATCAACGACCTCGTTAATCTGCGAGACGTGTGTTTCGAGCGTCTGCATCTGTATCTGAACCTGTTGGGTTGCGGTTTCGGCGGTTGTCATCGCCGTACTCGCCTCGGTGGTCGCCGCCCGGCCGGCGGTCGCCGCCTTGGCCGCTCGATCGGTCGTCTCACTGACTTCACTGGCACTCGAAGCGACTTCTTCGATCAGCGCACTCAACTCTGAGACATCAGCGGCAACGGTCTCCATATCTTCGACCTGTGTGCCGGCGGCCTTCTGGATCGATTCGAGCCGCTGATCGACCGATTCGGAGGTTGCATGGACGACGCCGACAGCCCCCTGTGCGTTTGCGATCATGCCATCATCGATACCAGAAAAGGACGCTGCCGTGTCACGACTGTTTGACGCCATTTGCTACCGTATCCCACAAAGACAACGCATAAAAGTGTTTGTTCATACGAATATTTCTATTTTTGGTTAACAATTGTAAGGCGTATTTCTGGTCGTGTAACCGATTGTACCAATGGCACAGTTGTTTGGAACATGCTGAATGTGAACCTCAGTCGTTCTGCTCGGTGGAGTCACTAGGCTCGGTAATTCAAACAGACTCGCAGCAAAACAAGCTAACCGCTCGCAGAGTTAAATTCGAAAAAACACCCGAGCCGGGATTTGAACCCCAGTCGTTCACTCCGTTCGCTCCTTGGTTCAAATCCCTTAGAGAAGTATTTGCGGCTCACAGTGTTGCTGAGCACATGCAGTGCTCAGCGGGATGTTCACCACAAAAGTACGCCCGAGCCGGGATTTGAACCCGGGTCACAACCGTGACAGGGTTGTATGATGGGCCACTACACCACTCGGGCTTTCGCAACTAACCGTGGTAGGGGGAGACGTTTAAGCCTTGTTAGTCGACCCCGGCATCGTCGTGTGATACCGTGACAGTATCCAATCTGCGTGTTATACTCACTACTTCGACTCTCAGAGTGACGAGCAACGAATGGGAATTGTGCGAGTTTGCGAAAACACTGGGCCGTGATGTGGACCCACTCGCTTTATTCGCTTGCGTTCGCTCTGCTCGCTGATTCAGATCGCTCAGAGAAGTATTTGCGGCTCACGATGTTGCTGAGCACTGCATGTGCTCAGCGAGTTGTTCACCGCAAAAGTACGCCCGAGCCGGGATTTGAACCCGGGTCACAACCGTGACAGGGTTGTATGATGGGCCACTACACCACTCGGGCGAACCGTACTCAATCGTACCTGCGAGTAATAAATAAGACTTCCCTTTCGAATCCGGTATGCGAGTCGCTACCGTCAGGCCCCATAAGACATTTAGTAGTCAACAACGTGTGTCAGCATAACACGCCCTGCCGGTCGGTGAGCCACTGGCCTCAGACGAAGTTGACAACTGTTAAATGGCCTCGTCTAGTAACTCGCTGTAGTATCTCGTGATAGTAGCTTCTCCCCACCGTCAGATAACTCACCCATGGTAGATGTCAGTCAACAC
>LKMJ01006816.1_pt1 | contig 10765 bp, 13 predicted proteins | sample 643391 | NCBI WGS metagenome assembly LKMJ01 (sample SAMN04112250, study PRJNA286221) | soda lake metagenome | biome: soda lake; feature: Kulunda Steppe; material: water; isolation source: sample PL-Br10 brine of Picturesque Lake | place: Russia: Kulunda steppe | collected 2010-07
AGAGAGAGAGAGAGAGAGAGAGAGAGAGAGAGAGAGAGAGAGAGAGAGAGAGGAGGGGGGAGGCAGGGGAAGAGAGGGGGAGACAGGGAGAGAGACAGGCAAAGAAGCAGACAAACAGACAGACAGACAGACAGACAGGTAGATGTATTAGTTTGATTAATTGTTGGTTTATACACCTCTGTATTCCTGTCTTGCTTTTGCTGCACAGGATGCAGACAGTACCTCACCTTCCGTCAGGATCTCTGTGCCAACCAGGACAAGCATTGGTGCTGGTATTTTGCTCTCGGGCTCTGTCGATGCCACCTCTATTTGTAATGATGACATTGTGAGTATACCTGCTGTGCGCAAGAGCACGCAGCTTGCTCAATCACAAACTACCGTCATGTTTATAGTCCAGGTTCTCCCTTCATGCACAGCTTGAGCATATAGGCCGTGCTTCTGCTGGCCTGTCAAAGCAGCTGGTGTGCTGGACGTGGAACAACCCCAACTCCAGTTGTTCTTTGAAGGCTTTACCAACTCAATCGACAGGCTCAAAGCAAGGCTCGGATCTAAAATCAGGCAGGCTCAGAGCAAAAGCTCTCCCCATCACTTTGTCTGGCTAATAATGAAATGTTGTGCGGAAAGTTGGCCCATTTTCCTGGCAGGTGGAGGGGCATATGCACACAAACGGGCTGTTGCATTGCTATTATTGTACAGGCACAGTGCAAGTGGAGCTGTGTGTCTGATGGCTGCCCTCTTCTCCGTGGCTCAGACTGGCAGACTTGGGTTTCCCAAGAACTGCGGTCTTCAGATCTGGTTGGCCGAGTTAGGGCTGGTGAATCGCTGAGATTTAGGCTGAGCACAAGGCTAGCACCAACCAATGACAATCCGGAACCTGTCGTTATCTCCATAGAGCAGGTGGGTGCATGATTTTGTTGAAATCAGCTTGCGCTTTGCAACATCTTAGGCTAAATGCATGAGGTGAGTATTGAGTACTTATCATGTGAAGCAATCGGCAAGGCCATGGAGCTGCCGTGTTTTGGCCTTCGTTTGTGCCTTACTGATAGGATTATGTTGACTTTTATGTGGTCTCCATGTGTGCAGACCGTCGTCTTTGCTGAAGATCCTTTGGAAGCCTACTATACTGGTGGAAGCCCGGCAGGTGACATCTCCAGGGGCAGGTTGGAGCCTTTATTGTTTGACGCCAGCCCAAGTGCTGACCCCAGTGACCCTAACAATGCAGCACAGGCGATGAGGTGCGTGGAGGAGCTATTCAATGATTAATGCACTTCTGCATTGTTGTATATTAAAGGGAAGCATGCAATGGTGTGTTTGCATCTGAACTCATGTGGAACTTCCATAGAGAAAGCAATAAGATTAGCGTTGCACAAATTCACCCAGAAAACTATCTGATACTTAAATGCCATGCATATTTTCAGGTTTTCATTCCGCTGCCACCGCCCAGATGGTGTCTCCAGATGCTTCAGGGACTCAGTCGACGGCACATTTTATACTGGAAGCATCATTGATGGCAATAAGTTTCAGCTTGAGGTTGACAAAGTAAGCATCCCTTCAGGAGTTCATCCATGCATGTGTGAAATTGCTGCCATCATCGGCTAGTTGAGGTGACACAACAGTAATGTAGCTTGTATTTGCTTAGGCAATGCAGGGTGCACTATTGATTAAACACTGTATAGCAGGCTGCTAAACTGCATGTTGTAGGTTCAAAGCGAATGTAAGTGCACCTGTCTAAAGCGGACATAGATATTACACTTTATTTCTGAGACATGCATAACTTAGGAGTTGTCTATTTTGTATGTGCTTGTTTATCTTGCATGCACATGGCTCAAGAATCTGTTCTGTTGCAAAGCCCTCAAGTGCTTGGCCTCACTAACAATTGCGCAGTTTGTGGCTGACGAGGAAGGGAGCCCCAACAACAATGAGTTCATTATCAGTGTGACTGTCTCAAAGGGATCCTCAGACAATCCAAATAGCAACCTCCGCGAGGCCACAGCTACACGGATCATCAGGCTAAGGGCACCTGAAGAGGTCAGTCCATGGGTGTGGAAGTCTAGCTAGCGATCTAAGTCATCAATATTCCACACGACCCACACTAGGGCATGAGCAGGCCCATTAAGTGTAGTAGCCTACTCATGCCTTTGGGGGATTATGACACTGGTGGGATTATGATGCACTAATGCACTTCCATTTCTGTTTGCAATCAAACGCTCCTCAAAAAGTCAGCTGCTCTTCAGAGTGCCAGCCTAGAAGGGCCCACCTCATGCAGTGTATTACAGGAAAATGACAGTGGACATGGCATTGGTATAAGGGGCTGCAGGAGCACATAAACTCTTATACCAAGCAATCACTGTTCCTTGCATTTTTGTTTAGGCCTCTCTGTTTTGCTCTTTTACTTGCAGAACTTCGTTAACGCCAGGATTGATCAGGACTGCAGGGGTCCTTGTAGATCAACGTCTCCGTCCAGTCGCCCAGTGAGTGCCCTTGCAGAGCAGAGTTTTCATCTCTGCCGCATGCCTTAGCTCAGCAGCGAATGTGCAAAACGGTTCCCTGAGAAGGCCTTTACAGGGCGCAAGACCTGTAAAGAATGTGCAGAGCCTCGTTGCCTTAAGCTGATGACCTTCCCTGACAAGCTATCCTTGGGATTTCAATTGCCGCAGCATCCCAACATTGCTTAAATCCTCCATATTCTTTGCTCCTGATGCACGTCATGAAAAAAAGGAAAAAATTGTGTTCTCTGCCTTGGGCAAAGAAATTGCAAGGATTCTGCTGCCCGGTATCCAACAATAATGTTTGTAAGTACTAGTTGCTATACTCGCACTTGCACTGCACTGCAACTCAAGTCTGAAACCAAGGCAGGTCCAACTAAAATACAATTGGATGCAGCTCTCCTTTGTGGCTACAATTGTAAATGCTGAAGATTTGGGGGAGAACAGTGCTATCACTTACCGGTCAGTTTGTAAGGGAATATTCATATGCCCTTTAATTAGATGTGTTTCAGGTGGCATTTGGATGCATTTCTTTGCTTAGTCATCGATTTGTTATGAAGGAATTTTAAGTGAATTCAGATGTCTACCCGTGGCTCGATGTCTGAACCTTAAAGTGTCACTGAGTAACTGTTTGTACTCGGTTTTGTCACTGTGTGTATTCATTTGCTGAATGGGTTAATTATTTGCACCTTGTGGCCTGGTTTGCTTAAATGGCGTACATGCAACCTGTAAGTAACAGAGAAGAATTGCAACGTCAAGGCAAGTACTTCTGGTCTGAAGCACAGTTAATGCATATTATATCCATTGTGTTTCTCTTGCAGGTGGCTAATGAACGGGGATCCTGTCTTACAGAGGCACCTGCTGTCTACCACTGTAGAAGACCTGGACGAAGAGGTCAGCTCGGCCACCATCACTGTCCGCCCATTCACAAGGAATGGGGAACCAAATATTGTTCCCAGGTAAAGATGGACTTGAGTTTGAAGTGGTGTATGAAAACGCATGCTTGCAGCCACGAGGATAGAAATTTGCCCCCAATTTTGATGAAGTTGCTGCAAGGAACAAATGGGGATGAGAAAAAGGAGCTTCATGCAATGCCAAGCTGGCTAAACTTTTTGCCCGGTCCTGGCTTGGCTGCCCACAAATACCAACACTGCCTTGCCACGACATGCTTCCAGGGTTGGAACGCTCTCTGTGGAGTGTGTGATAGAAGTTGGCCCAGAAGGTAACCCAGTGACTGGCACAGCCAGATCCACTGTTGAGCTGGAAGGGTAGGTGATGATGGAGAGGGGTAAAGAATTACGAGGGGAAAGAGGAGAATAGAGAAAGGGGTGTAGGGTGGGCAGTTGATGCACATTAGTCTTGCGGGCACGATTCTAGCCAGGGTGCTATTATTGATGTTGATGCTCTGTATGTTTGCACACGATCCGTAAATGAGATCTACCATGAGGACCTTCCCGGCTTAGTTTGGGTCTGTACTATCTCCGTTTTTATTGCAGGCCACCAATTTGTGCAAGGCGGGATGGCAGTTGCTTGCAGCTACCTGAGTAAGTTCCCTATTTGTTTTGGGGAGCTGATAAATGCTGCCAAGCTGCCAATCTTGCCCCCTGTATGGTTAGACCAGCCATTTTGTTCAACAGGTTCACGGCCTTTTGCATGTTGTGTTGCACTTTCACAACTGTGCAACCCGAGCATTGTATTCCGTGTCCAGGTTAGGTGGGTACCTCAAAGTGCCTTGAGCTGTGTGTGCTCACATGACTTCATCTGTGCAGATCTCAGCTTGCCATTCCAGAGGTGTCATTCCGTGCTGAAGCTGGAGGCTTCTCTTCCCCCAATGACCTTGCTTACGAGTTTGGTTTTGTTGTCAGAGACGAGAATGATGAGACCAACGAGCTACAGGTATGCATTTTTGTCATGCAGCCGGTGCTATGAATGTTGGTCACGTGTGTTGGACACACATAGCAACCTTTGGACACACATAGCAACCTTTCTCAGTCACCATATCCGACGTCCCGGAATGTTGGTCACGTGTGTTGGACACACATAGCAACCTTTCTCAGTCACCATATCCGACGTCCCGGAATGCCTCCTGTAAGACATGTGCAGCTTCTATCTTTATCCCTGCCTTTGTGTCAGGCGCACATGGGATGGGGCAAGCATGCAGCACTGGATGTTCTGGCAAGAGGCTATAGTACACCAGCCATGAGGATTTCAAGATTCTAGGCTATGCAGGTGATGGCCACAAGCGCACCTGCCGCTGCGCGTGTTGCTGCTGCTACTGCTTGTGCAGGTCGAGAGCCCTGCCAGCCTGGGCTCCTCAGAGATGCTGCAAGCTCAGAACGATGCGGGGGCCTACACTGCGTACGCTGTTGCTGTGGACCGGGTGACGGGCGGACGTAGTGACCCCATCACAGTGCCGTTCAACCTGACCCGGGCAGACATCTTGGATTGTGAGCAGTTTGGGCTGCTCGTGCGCGGTGCGCTTGGCAACGTGAACCACCGGATCAACAGGAACACAGGCGACAGCCGAGCTGTCTACAATGGCATGAGGAAGGCCAATGCCCTTGTGCGCGCCAGGCCACCCCCATTCTGTGACCCTGACTTTAACCCCGGCAGTGCAGGGGCCAGGCTAGGGAATGTGGGTGGACAGGGTGGTGGGCAAGGGAGCAGAAGCAAACGCCGCCGTTTGCATGACGAGCACCTCACAGAAGAACAGCGCAGCATCCTGGAGGGTCTGGAGACTGTGCTGGTGACGTTGGAGGTGCGTGGGTGTGGTTGCGGTTGTGTGTGTGCGTGTGTGTGCGCATTGGGAGGCACGATTGTGAATTTGGGCGTGCACATGTGGACCTAGGTAGGTGTGGTAGGGAATATGTGCGCACATGTGGGTCCGTGTGCATGTGTGTGTTTGTGTGCGCAAGCATGTGTATGCATGCTCGCACACAAGTATTTTAGAGTGTGCAAGCGTGTGCTTGCATCCAAATGCATGAGTATTTGTATTGGCCCATTGACTTCTCTTGCCTTCCTCTACCTGTGGAGGGGTCGCATGGTGCCTAGACCCTAAGTGGTCCTTTAACTACATTGACGTATGGTTTCTTACCGCCTTCATAGCCTTCTCCGTTTTTGTGTGCCTAGACCCTAGGTGGCCCCTTTTCTTTTATCCATGGAGGGAGTTTTTCTTGTTGCCTGATTAGTTTTCTTTTCATTTCTTTGTTTGTGCATCAGGGTGCATAGGTGAGTTTGCTTCAGTTGGTGGGTGCACTTGTGGTGTTCATTTATGCCAAAGTACTCTTTTCGGTCGTGCTAGCAGCCTTAGGCGCCTCATGTCTGAGCTAGTCATTGTGATTGGGTGACCCTTAGTTCAGCACTTAGAACAGGAATGATTGTCTGCATTGGATTTTTTGCTGCAGGATCCTGACATTGTCAGCAGAACCGCCTTAGAAGCGCTTAGCTCGGTCCAAGGAGTTTTTAGTCCTGATACAAATCCAATTCTTGGACATGCCCAAGTCATGAGCAAGGTGTGTGGAAAGGGAATAGGCTGCCAGATGCATAGCTGTGAGAGTGATTTTTCTGCCTACGTCGCAACCTTCAGAGCCCTTGCAGCAGCCCAGCGGCCTGGGTGAGTGCAGCACAAACTAGAACGAGGGTAGGGTTGCACGCTACAGCTACGCTACGGTCTTGCGGACAGTAGCTTTTGGCCAAGTCACTGACTCCACTCAATTTTCTTTCTACGACCCCTGGATGCAGTATAAAAGCTAAGCCCCTAGCTTTTCTTGAGGTCGCATGCATTTGTTTACATAGAAGCAAAGAAGATTCTTTGCGCCTGTTATTGTAATTGTGGTCAGAAAAAGGAACGATCAAGTCCTTGCACACTTTGAGAACTTCTCAGATATAAGCTTGCGATCGCCTGTCTTAACAATATACGTACTCTGGTTGCATTGTGCTAAGCAATTGCTAAATGCAAAGGTCAATCTCATGATACATAAAAAAGGCATCATCAGAATTGAGGGTATGGGGACTTCCATCATCTTCCATAAGTCTGGGCCAGCAAGCAGGATAGCGCACCCCTTTCATGATCATTTGGACAGCTGCAGCTGCATTCATGCAGCATTTTCATGAGATATGGCATAATGCCCCTCTCCTGCATGTTGACCCTCTGCTGCATGATGCCGCAAAGCTGTGGACTTGGGACAGTTACAATGTAGGACGATGGCAGACACGCAAGCAGCAACGCCTCATGCGTGATAGGTGCTTGGGTACAGGCATATACTTGTTGCTTCTTTTATTTTTGCTTCTCCCTTGCAGATTATCCACCGTACCATGGGCATATTGGCAGATGCGGCAAGCATAGAGAACATGGCCACTGTATTTTTTCACCGAGCGCTTCGAGGTGCTGGAAGGTGTGTGCCATGACCTCTTTTTCACACACGCGCACACACACACACACACACACACACACACACACACACATTCTGAGCCTCTGGGTCATGCTGCCTGCAATATGCGTTGTGCTCCAATTTTTTATAGGTCTGCAGAGGTTTTAGCTCAGGAGTGTGGAGCGGGTCAAGAGTGCTCAAATGGTGAGTGCAAGGTTTCAATGCTGTTCAGTTAGCAGCAGAACACAGTTGCTGGTATAGCCTGCAGGTAAGGGAGGGTCACACTGTACTGTCAAGTCGAGATCCTTGTGTAATTTATTACAATACTCCAGGACATGTGTGTGCATTCTTAATGGCTGAGTTTATGCACTACTTTTGATGCACTTTTCTCGAGCCAAGGCTGAATCGTGAGTCTTTTTTTGGGACAATTTAATGATTTGGTAAAGCAATTGACTGAGTGAAGTAGATGTCTAAACATACCTAAATCCCTGCATCTCTGTCGGGCTCCGTCTCACAATGCAGCTGGCAAGAACTTGCTGGGGCACATGCGTTCCTGTGTGCTACCCTGGAAACATGCCATTCCCAAGGAAATGCATATAAGTTAGCAGCGTGCATGGTCTTCATCTGTTGATTAGCAGCTCAACTTGGAGCATTGGCAGAGCGCAATTAGCTCGGCTAAGGCCAGCTGCTTTGATCTTGTGCGGTACAGTTATATTGCAACCTTTACTGAGCTGGAGCACCTCCTTGGCCAGGACAGAGTCACACATACAAGGGTTCCACTGTGGCTCAGTTTAAAATCTTGGCAGGTCAATTGGAGAGAGCATGCGTACTCTCTGCAAGAGTGCATGTCACAATCTTCACCTGTGCCATGGGTTAGTGCATGGCCTTACAATGATAAGTGGCATTGGTTGTTCTCTCTCCAACCATCGATGGCTTTCAATGAGCAAATCAAAGGGCTGTTTGGTTCCTCCATCAAAGAGAGATGCCTGAGCATGTTCGCTCGCTATTGTGCAGATTTCTCAAGCTGGGCAATTGCGGAGCGAGTCATGGAGACTTTGCGGAGTACGAGTGAGTGGATTATGAGTGAATTTCATACGCTCAATTCAGATAACTGTAGAAGGAAGAACGGAAGCATAATGAAGTTATGAGGGCTTAACATGTGCACAGTTTGTGCTTTGTGCAAAGTAGTGATGCCTTCCCTTAAGTGCCCTTTTGCGTTGCCTGATCACATGCAAATACATTCAACTTGCAGGAGTCCTTATGGAGGCCAATGCACCTGCTGGTGTGCTCACAACTGCAACCAGCTCATCTCTAGCCCAGGCCGTCCTGCGCTTGACCCGGTCAGAGCTGGCCAACAGGAGGGTTTCCTTCAGAGTGTCTGTGCTTGACTTGAGGTATGTGACTAGCTGCCTGCTTGTTTCTGTCCAAATATCCTGCAGCTGCTATTTACGTCATACAATTGCACCCTTACAAGGGAAATGGGCCAGAAAATGATCTGTTAACAAGTGATAAATTGGACTGGCAATGCTTCCTCTGGCTTTTTAGCAGTGTGTGTTGTTAAGCAGCATGAGGCTGTGTGTATCCCACATGAAGCAGGCACTAAAATAGTTCATTGCCCGTTAACCACTCCAGCACCCACTTGTGCTTTACTGGTGCTTTACCGGTAGACATGGCTGACTTGATCTTACATACCGCAAGGTATGTATCTGTGAGTTTTGCCCATAGAGCTTGCCTCATCCCAATTGTGTGTGATGTTGCAGTTCGTCTGATGATGTGAGTTCAATACAAACAAGTGTGCACTTTCAGAAGCCAGATGCGTTCAACAGCTGGTGCCAGGGAAGCAGGGTGTGCTCTGCACAGGTGAGGAGTTTGCTTGTAGCAGTGGCTATCTTATTTTGCATCATTAGTTGTTTTTTAAAATTGCTGCATCTTTGCCAATTGCTTGGTGTGCACCGAACAATGCAGCCTTTGAAGATTACTGAAAAGAAAGCATTACACAAGGTTAGGGATCATGGTGTAGGCTTCTGCGTTCTTTTGTACTGACTCAGCTGCCAGACCTTCGTTTCTTCTGTCATTCCAATAATCCTTGCTCAAAGGCTCTAATTTGATGCTCACCCTTAGCCCTTGAAGCCATGCCGCATTGTTTGAACCATGATTGTATGCAGCCTTATTTCCGCACCAGCAGCTTTGGAGCTGTGCATACCTTAGATGGACCTTCTACGTCTAGCATAAATTTGCTCTGCGCATAAACAATCTAAATCTAATTCTCTGCGCGCTGCTCCAAGCTCACACCTTGACTCTAGTGCTGGCTTGGTTGTCACAGTGTGTTTAAATCATGAGCATGTGTCCCATTGCTGTGCAGAGCAACATTGCGCTTTTCTTGTCATACATGAGGGATGCCACTGTCTTCATTGGATCCACAGAAGACGTCAGTAACACCATTGCAGAACTCGCTGACATTCACGTGACAAACGAACCTCCTGCTACTGTGTCAGGTTGGATGTTCTTTCTTTTTCCGTGCTTTGCTACTGTTCACTGGTCAAAATTGATTGAGAGGAGAAAGCATGGGTGTGCATGCCAACTTGCCAGGGAAAGGTCCTTGGAAAGGTAGCAGTCTTACAAATTTAACCTACTTGGAAAAAGGGATGTGTTTTGGAGTGTTTCTAGTTATCTGCATTACAGAGGACTAACGCCAATGACAAAGCACCAACACTTTCGGCATACGCACGCACATGACGCTGAGAAGCACGCACGCGCGCACACACGCACACATACAACACACATGTACACGTACACACACATACACAACGTGCATGCACACACAGATACATGCGCTGGCATGCACACTCACACAGCTTGCGTATAAATGCTCAGGTGTTACTGAGGTGCAAATGGGCTTTAAAGCTGAGGACGACAGGATTTGCTCCGCCACAAGAGAGTGTAAAATGCACCTGGGAATTCCCCTTAATGGCGGCACGAACTTGGAGGGCAAAGCGTTGGCTTGTGTGCGCCTGGCTCCTGACCATGATGGTCGGTTCTTTTCAGCCTCAGTCGTCCAAACCCATGTTGGCATCCATGACAGCACGCATGTCACATGCGAAATCACCCGTTTGGGGCGCTATGTGGTGAGCATTTAGAATCCAGGTGCAATTGCAATCGTAGGAAAATGAGCAACAGGTCACCCACAGAAGCTTTTGTTGCTTGTTTGCATGAAAATGTGCCTTGAGCCTGACCTTAATTGCCCAAATTTGAGAAATACCTCATATAATACAACCTGTATTCGGCACTAAGCCCTCTGGCCCTGGTGGGCTGCACCCTTCTTGCTCAACTTCCACATGTAACACCTGCACGGCATGCCACTGCCCCATCTTCTTTGCACAGGTCATGAGCTTCAACCTTCCTCCTAGCCCTCCATCTGGCCCCTCACCTCCTTTTGCTCCAATGCCTCCCCCTCCCTCACGTAAGCAACCAAGCAGCCAGATCCGCGAACATGGCTTCTTCAGACCATACTGTCGTCTGGCTTGATATAAAGAGTGTTAAAAATGGACTTTCTATGCTTGCTATCATCATGGAAGCATATTTGGGCTGTATGGATAGCAAGCATGCAATCAAGGTTCGTGGAAATATCCAGCTGTGTCCCACTGAGTATGCCCAGGATGAGAGTGTATGCCTAGGATGAGAGCATTTGCCCGGGATGAGAGCATATGCCCAGGATGAGAGCTATCAGACATCTGCATCACCCTGACAATCAAGGCAAGCCTGACCACAGGCTCTGACTACTGCAAATTGGCAAGACGGTCATAAGTTCATGCCTGTCTCACAAAGTGCTGCCTTAGCCCTCTTTGACGTGCAGCTGCGGCCACCACTCCCTCACCCCTGAGCCTGATTCCGCCCCCACTCCCCCCCCCC
>LKMJ01006817.1_pt1 | contig 10763 bp, 18 predicted proteins | sample 643391 | NCBI WGS metagenome assembly LKMJ01 (sample SAMN04112250, study PRJNA286221) | soda lake metagenome | biome: soda lake; feature: Kulunda Steppe; material: water; isolation source: sample PL-Br10 brine of Picturesque Lake | place: Russia: Kulunda steppe | collected 2010-07
CATCACGTCCTTTCAGCATCCCCATCACGTCCTTTCAGCATCCCCATCACGTCCTTTCAGCATCCCCATCACGTCCTTTCAGCATCCCCATCACGTCCTTTCAGCATCCCCATCATGTCCTTTCAGCATCCCTATCACGTCCTTTCAGCATCCCTTTCTCGCCCTTTCAGCATCCCCATCATGCCCCCATGCTACCCGCAGTGTGCCCGCTGTCCCTTCTGCACAGAGCTTGTTGCTGAGGAGTGCCTCGCCTAGGTTCTCCACTCACCCTCCTGCCTCTGTGCTAATCCTCGCCCGCCTGAATGTCCTTTCCCCCGGCACATGGTTGCGCCTGGTTCTTCATTCACCGTCCTGCCTGTGCATCGACTGCCTACCCACCCTGCACCTCGCCATGCCTGGCCTGCCCGCCAGCCTGACCCACCTGCCCGCCTGGCCCCCCTGCTGAACACTCTCCAGGCGCGCCCGCCTGGACCACCTGGCGCTGCCTGCAACGGAGGGCGAGTACGACTTGCGCCTGTCCGTGCGTGAGCTCATCATGAGTGTGCTGTACGAGCAGTACGAGAGGTGTGTGGTCAGCCGCCGCTGGTCGGCTCGCTGTTTCCTGCCGTGCTTCATGATTTTACACACTGCGCTGGCCTCTGCCTGCAACCCACAGGCCCCCGTCAGCCTTCACAGTCTGTCCTGGCTCCATCGCTCACTCCATCCCTGCGGTGTTTGGTTCATGCGCGTCCACCCAAACGCACACAAACCAATCACCAGAACCCTTTTGAGCTGCAGCCCCTGCAAATTCAGCAGGCTGCACCGCGCACACGCATATGTGCTGCGCTGGGGCGTGCAGGAACCCAGACGCCGAGAAGTTCCAGCTGTATCTGCCAAATGGTGCCACCACCGGCTCCAACCTGGGCATTTTTCAGGTGCGGCCTCACAGTGCACGGGACCTGTTTGGTGTAAGGGCATGAGGTCGGTCTTGCTCGGGGGTATCCACTCACTGGGCAAAGCCCTGTAGGGTCAGCAAGCTAGGCCAGCTTTGTCGCAGGGGATGGGAAGAAGCGCTCCCAGGCTGCTCTGCTTGTGTGTGCCGGCGTCCGCGCACCCTGGGCCATGCCCAGCTCGGGCTTGCCAAGCCCTTGCCAAGGATTCCACAAGCTTCTGTCCGGCTCGTGCTGCTGCATGTGCCTTGCGTCCCGGCCTGCTCAGCAGGGCCGTCCACACTCGTGCCGCACACGAGCACTCTGCCCATTATGCCCGCAGCAGCGCCGCTGCTCAGTGACTCTCTGCGTGGCGCTGGGTTGTGCCGCATCTCAGGCTGCCAAGTATACCCGCAACGCACCCTGGCACACCACACCACCTGGCGCGCAGCTGCTGCGGTTATGCATGCGAGTGACCAAAGGGCACCCTGCGTCCATCTGCATGCATGGCCGCCTGCGCCCAGGTGACCGTGTGGATCCCTGGCAGCATCGACTTTGTGTTCCTCAGCCACAAGAACCCGGAGGGGGCGGGGGGCCCTGAGGACGAGGCGCGGGTGGCCGCGTTGACCGGGGATGCGCTCACGCGCCTCATCCAGCAGCACGAGCAGCGCTATGATGAGCGCTTCGCACAGGTGCGCAGGATGCCTTGAGCACCTGCCCTCTGCGGGCTGCGCCAGAGGCAAGCTGTGGTGCTCGGCACCACCGGCCCGCAACCCCAGCTGGGCATGGCCGCGCGGTCCATGAGCCTGGCTCGGTCCATGCCCGCGCGCCTGCAGGCGTGGAGGGAGGGGCGCAGACACTCAACGCTGCATTGCATTGGTACTGAGCCGGCTCCACGCACGCCTCTGGCCACAACAGGAGCTAGCTAAGCCACAGCAAATGACGTGCTGATCACTCTGGCCACCCTTGCCCGCGCTGCTCTGCTCTGCTCTTGGCGCATGCATGCCAACCAGGGGAGGCTATGTGTGCGCGTGTGAGTGCGTCTGCGCATGCTCCCGGCCTGCAGGTGTTTGCGCCCCCGAGCACATTGGAGCCGCTGCCCGAAGGGCAGGTGGAGATGGCCAAGGCCGCTGTGAGCAACCTCATTGGCTCCATGGGCTACTTCTACGGCAGCTCCCAGGCGAGTACCCCTGCACTTCGAGCACCTGGAAGGCCTCGTATTGGGTTGCCTGTTCCATGGGCGGCCAGCCTGGTGGCAGAGGTGCCTGCGCTGTCCGAGTGGTCTTAGAGCACGGATGGGGGCATGCTGTAGTCCTGCTCTGTGGTGGTGGGGCTTGTCCTCTCCACGCGGCGTGCCGTGCAAGCAGTAGGGGGGCAGTGCGCGCGCAGCACCTTTATTCATGGCCAAGAAGTGGGCCTGTACGCGCCCAGCCTCTGCTCGGGGGCTGGATGTGTCCATGGGTGGGGTTCAGTATATCTGAACCATGCCAAGGTTGATTCCTGCCCTGGGAGCGTTCCAAAGGAGGCACCTCAATGCGCCCATGCGCACGCACGCACACGCCCACTTGCATGGCCTTGCGTCAGAAAACTTGTGCAAGCATCAAGCCACTTGATTATGGCAAAGGAGCTGCTTGCTTTGCGCTTGCGTATGTGTGGGTGTGGGTGCCTGGAGGGGACAGGTTTGCTTGTGTTTGGTGGTGGTGGTGGGGGGGGGGCTACACTTGTGCCCTACCGCTGTGTGGGCGCAGAGGCTGCATGACCCCTGCCGCTCTGTTTTGTGTGGCTGTGTGCATGCAGGTCAAGACAGAGCGCGGCGTGAAGGCTTCATGGGAGGCGCCGCTGTTCACTGCGGTGCCCAGCAGGTCTTTCTTCCCGCGCGGCTTCCTATGGGACGAGGGCTTCCACCAGCTGCTGGTGCAGAGGTGGGGGCCTACATGCGCGCGCTGTCACTGCCATGTGGCACGTCACCTCATGTGTGCATGCTGTGTGCTGGCCAGCATGAACGCAACTTCAACTTCCAATTTTCAAGCCTTGGTGCTGCTGCTGCTGCTGCTGCTGCTGCACAGTCCCAGATCTGGTCCAGGGTCGTGAGCACGGCTATGAACCCCAAACATGTCTCCAAAGGATGTGGCAGAGCTCTTCAAGAGGGGCCTCTGGGAGCGGCAGCCTGCAGAGCATAAATGTGTTGCTCAAGCGGTGTGCATGCAGCTGTGCGTATGCAAACAGTGTGTGTGTGCAGGTGTTTGTGAGCATGCCGCTCAAGCGGTGTGCATGCCATGCAAACGGCGTGCATGCAGGTGGTCGCCGCGGCTGAGCAGGGATGCCCTCGCGCACTGGTTGGACCTGATGAATGTGCAGGGCTGGATCCCCAGGTACGTGCGCTGGCCTGGCAGTCGCACGGGGCAGTGTCCCTGCCAGGCTCACACTTTTGGTTTGGGTGGGGGCCACGGCCCTGCCTTGCCCTGACTGGCGCTCGCTGCTGCTGAGCCTGCCTGGAGGCATGGCTTGCTCTGGCCACAGAGAAGACAACGGCCCATGGCATACATGGGCGCCCCTGCCAGGATGGATGGGTTCTGCTTCGTGGCTCCCCTGTCAGCACACGTCAACAGTTTGAATGGGCTTGTGTTCATGGTCCTGGCACGCATGCTGTGCCCGTCTACAAGGGCTTGTGCTCATGCAATGGGCGTGCATGCCAGGGTGCTGACCTGAGCAATGTCAGGCAAGGACTATACCTGCTTTCTTTCTGGGGATCCTGGTGAATTGGATGCCAAGGGTTGCCTGCCTATTTGGATTTCTGGACTAGCCTGAAAATGTTGCTGCCTCGTGCAGCATTGCATGTGCGCTGGAATGCACAGGGAGCGCGTTTGACAACTGCCTGCTGCCATTTTTGAGCGCACATAGTCTACCACAGCTGCTGGCAGTTGTAGCTCACAGCTTTTTACCCCAGCCCTAGCACAACCCCTAAGGCTCGCAAGCCCTGCGCCTTTATTTTGGATGCAGCCTTCTTTCTGAAGAAACTGCCTTCGAGTCTCAGTGCCGATCAGCCCCTTGCTTGCAAGCCCACAGGCGCCCTGCTTGTGTTGTGCATGTGTGTTGCACGCAGGGAGCAAATTCTAGGGGTTGAAGCCAGGCAGCGCGTGCCAGACGAGTTCGTGGTGCAGGACCCAAGCCATGCCAACCCTCCATCACTCTTCCTTCCTATTATCAACATGGCGCATCAGCTGCAGCAAGAGCAAGTGCGTGCATGTGCCTGCCCCGGCCATTTAGATTTGCAGGGTGAGGAGGGGTGGTCATGGACCTGCAGCACAGGAAAATGCTCGATAGAAGGCGCAGCCCACAAAGCATGTTGCCAGGATGTTGTGTGTGTGTGTTTGCATGGCAGTAAAAAAGAAGGACACTCACCTGAGGTGGCCTGCCAGAAGGGGTGCATGCATGCATGTGGTCCCCAGCAAGGCATCAGCACTGTCCCACAAGGCATCAGTGCCCCAACTGAGCAACAGTTAAAAATATGTGCATGCAATGCTTGGGTGCGGTCAACTGGGCCAACATACATGCTCGCTTACATGTACACCCTTGCAGCATGGCACATGCCCAGGATTGCTGTCATTTCAGCTGTGCCTGATGTGTTGCTCGTATCAGGAATGATTGCCGATTCACCTTCAGGTCTCTGTCTAAAAAACGTTTTTGACTTCTTTTGATGGGTTGCCAATGCGTCTGGCGGGCCGCTCCATGGTGCTGTACCATGCCCACATACTTGAAGCATGTTGGAGAAGGTCTGAGCACCGTACTCTACGAGCACCAGCTCCAACAAGCTGCACACATGATTGCGGCAGCTGTCAGCTGCTTGGCGGCACCTGGCCCCCTCCACCCTGTGTGTGCCTTCAAGGGCTTTTAATACCCTGCTTGCCTTCAGACTCCTGACCACGTTGCTTACCTCCACCTATGCATACATTGCTTACCCTCAGACACCTGGGCCCTACTAAGTCGTGCATGACCCCCTACTATGCCTCCTACCATCTTCCTTCCCCCGCAGGGTGATGCAGATGACCTGAGTGCTGTGAGGAGCTTCATGTCTGCCGCCTGGCCACGCCTGGAGGCATGGTACGAGTGGTTCAACACCTCGCAGGCAGGCAGCGTTCCCACTACCTACAGGTGGGTGGGTGGGTGGGCATGTGCGTGTGTGCGTGCACGCACACATGGTTTAGGATGAAGGTGTGCACACGCATGCGGGCGTGATGTGCAAGTGCAGGTGTCATCAACATTCAAATTACTCTCAATCACTCTCTAAGCTCCCTCTTTGCAGCTCTCTCTTTGTTGCAGCTGCCTGATTGGGTGCTGGAGCTTGGAGCAGCAGTACCCAGTGTCCACCCGGGCCGCCGCAGCCAGAGCAGCTATGCCCCCCTTATAGTGCCTCAGGCAGCTGCAGCGTCCTGGCGTCCAGCAAAGGCAGTGCAGCTCCCATTCTGCTTGCTGTGTGCGTGTGCGTGCACGTGCACAGGTGGCATGGCCGCAACGCAACCACCCAGATGGAGCTGAACCCCAAGACGCTCGCCAGTGGCCTGGACGATTACCCAAGGGCCTCGCACCCTGGGGCGGACGAGCGGCACTTGGACCTGCGCTGCTGGATGGTGAGTACAGTGCTGGAGGGGGCTGGAAGATGGGTGGAGGACGGGTGAAGGGTCCTGGAAGGGGCTGGAGAGTTGTGGACAGTGGTGGCAGTGGCGGAAGGGGCTGGAAGGGGCTGGACGGGGCTGGATGGTGGTGAACAGTCATGGAGGGAGATGTTCTGGGTGCAAGACGGTGGTGCACAAGCAAGGAGGTCAGTGGTACCTAGACTCGTGGCACTGTGCAATGAGAGAGCGAATTTGTAGGGGAATTGCAAGTTAAGGGTGTGGACAGGATGTCGACGCTTTCAGATGTGAACCACTTGAGAGAGGCACCAGCCTGCGGCAGTCCCGCAGCTTCAAGTTGCCAAGATGCCCTGTCCCTGAGCGGACTTGTGCCTGCATAGTGTGGACGTGAGGACAGGGACATGTGCTGGAGGACTCAGACTTGCTGCTGCACTGACTTGATCACGCGTTTACGGGATCATCAGTCTACTGCGGTGCGCCCTACTTCTCACTGAAACCCTGCCCCGAATGGTCATCCTTTATCCCTGCCCTATAGGACTTGGGGCTTTTTTCTGGAGGGCCCTGCTCACGTCCCCATCTGACTGAGCCTGAACCCCCTTGCTCACCTTCACAGCATCCCTCAGCTGTATATGCATGTGTGTGTGCGCTTGCAGGCTCTAGCAAGCGAGGCCATGGCCACAATCGGCACCGCCCTAGGCCTGCCTCCCCACAAGGTAGCGCCCTATATAACCACTCGGGACGCTCTTTCAGGTATGACATGGGCATGTGATAGCAGGCATGCATGTGCTTACATGTGCAGGTGTGGGTCTGTGTGTACTTAGACACACAGACGTGTTGTGTGCCTCTGTACATGCCCAAGCGAGTTCTTGTGAGTGTGTACATTTATGTACACACATTTGTATGCATGCATGCCTGTGATATACTTCATGTGTTAGCTTTGTGCAGGACCAGCGCGTTTGCACGTGCGCTATGGCGCTCTTAGGAATCAGGAAGTGGGAGCGGGTGAGGATTTCAATGGTTTGGTCTGAGCGCGTGTCTGAACTGTATGTATGTGTGTGTGACAGCAATGTCATGACCAGTTTTTGTTGACACCTGGCATTTGCAGCAGGCGACTGCTGGCAGGGTGTGCTTATGCGCGGCTGCAGAGAGCAGTGCAACAGATTTCAGGTAATTCCTTGGCCTGTGTTCCATTAGTGCTGTGTATGCATGCGTAAACACACGCAGACTTGGGCGCCCTCAACGCGCTGCACTGGGACCCAGACACCCGCATGTACCTGGACTGGGGGCTACACACAGAGGAGGTCAAATTGCAGCGCCGTACATACAGCGTGAGTTGTCAGGGCTTGCAGCAGCTAGTATTAGATAAGCACATGCGCTACCTGGGGTGCAGAGCTTGAGCGCTGCTCGTGTGGTGTCAGTGAACCGCATCCACAGCATGAGTGCATGAGCTTGCAGCAATTCACCTAGGACGTCAAGTACCCATCTTGTCCATGCCCGTGCCTTGCGCATGCGGGTATGCCTCGTGCATGGGGATGCTCAAATTCATGCGCAGCAAGTGCATGCATCTTGTGCGTCATGGCCTGACAAAGTTGACCAAGTTGCCTCTCTTCAGATCTCCTTTTGCTTGCTCCACAGTTATTGCTTGTTCAGTGTCCAATTAGCAACTTTGTGCCCACATTTTTTCAGCACATGCATAAGTGTGCAAACGTGCTCGCAAATATGCACACATTCGCCAACCCACACACCTGGACTCATGAACACACATCCGCATGCATGACAACACAAGCTAAGCACACGAACACGCATCCAAAATTTGCTCTGACGCCAAGCCTCCCACAAAGTCAGCTGCAGCAACTAGGGCTGGGCAAATGCTTTTGTGTAGTGATCAGCATGTGGTCACAACCACCTGCATCTGAGCAGCACGTCTGGCGCGCCTGTGCTTCTGCAGTGGCAAGCGCGCTTTCTATTTACAGGCAAGTAAGAAGGAAGCACCGCTGTGTGCCCCACTTGCGCAGGGCCCTGCCATGCGCGTGGCCACCCCCCCTTCCCTCCGCCACGTGCCGCACTTTGGCTATGTGTCCCTGTTCCCGCTGCTCATGAGGCTGCTGCCGCCTGACAGTGAGGAGCTTGGCGCCACTCTTGGTCACCTGGCAGACACGGGGCTGCTGTGGACGCAATACGGCCTCAGGTAGGCGCAAGCGTGCGCATGTGTGTTTGTTTGCATCATGTGCATGCAAGTGTGTGTGCATGCATACGTCTGTGCACGTGTGTGTGCGCGTGCATAAGAACAAGTACGTGATTGTCAGTGTATGTGTGCTTGCGGGGCTCACGCGCATATGATGCACTGCATGTGCAACTACTAGACGCCACTGACTGTGGGCTGGCCCATGGATGAGCCCATCATGCACGCAGAAGGCACTGCCAGACGTCAAGTGCTTGAAGCAGGCAGCCCCTCCGTGCCCACTTCTCTTTGCTGTGCGTCCTGGCGCAGCCTGCCCTAGGCATTCTGCCAGAAGTGCCTGTGTGCTGCTGCGTGTGGCACGTAGGTCTCTGCGTGTGCACGTAGGTCTCTGCTGCTGCGTGTGGCACGTAGGTCCCTGGCGGCCTCGTCATCCATGTACAAGAAGCACAACACGCCCAGCGACAAGCCGTACTGGCGGGGCCAGGTGTGGGTCAACATCAACTACCTGGCGCTGCAGGCCCTAGGGCATTATGCCCAGCAGCCAGGGCCCCACCGTGAGAGGGCCGCGGAGCTGCACGCCACGCTGCGCACCAACTTGCTGGAGGTGAGCGACTTGGTGCGCACAAGTGAGGGATATGGAAAGGTGATGGGGTAGCCAGCCCATGGATGGTTCAGGATGGGTAGGGTGTTCCCGTATCAAGGCTTTCAGCCTGGTATTATGGCCAATTCCGTTCTATGTTCACCTAGGTCGCCAGAGCACACATGACCCAGGCGTAGACCAGACAAGCGTTGTCTGTTTTGCATCACCAGTCAAATCCACGTGTTCCAGGCTCACCACCTCAGCTGGCGTGCTTGCGAACCAAGCTCCAAAGCAGCAGCAGCAACAAAAGGCTTGTGGCCTTGATCTACCTTGTAGCCATGCTTGAACTCCGCCCCCTCTTGCTGCAGTGCCCTAAGCGTGTGCTGCTGCTTCTGTAAGGCAAGGGCAAAGCGCGTGACGTTACTGCCGCTCAGCCCCCTCCTGAGCTACACCACGTACACGCCCCACTAGTGACCTGCTGGGTCCTCGGCACTGTAGTCTAGGCTCATCGCTCATTGGTTGCTGCGACAATGCTGGGCCTGCCTTGCTGATTGGGGGCACCAGCCCTTTGGGTATCATCCACCCAACACCTCCACTGTGGCGGCATGTGCAAGCAGCTGCATGGCATGGTAAAGGCCTGCTGTGGGACCTCTTGGTTCAAGCCTGCTACCAGCGGCCTGGAAAGGGGGCCCAATGTGGGTTGTTTAAGTTGAGCTTGCTAATGCAGGTAGGTCAAACGATTGGTACGCCCTCCAAGGGCCCTTGCATTTACGTTGAAAAGTAGGTGATTAAAGAACTTATTTAGAAGAGTACCTGTTGCAATATTGGCAGTGGTGTGAAACATCTTGAATGTGCTGCCCATTTCTGAGATTGCTCAAGGGATACTGGCGTTCTTTGCTTGCCTATGCAGAATCTTGAGGCACAATACCAGAATTATGGGTACCTGTTTGAGCAGTACGATGATGCAAGCGGTCTTGGGTCTGGAAGCCACCCATTCAATGGCTGGACGTCTCTAGTGGCCTTGATTGCAGCAGAAGGGCAACCTTGATTGCAGCACAGGGCTAAGATGAAACATGCAGTGGAATGCAGCTCAGGCCTGCAGGCTGTGCATGTGGGTGATGGAGAGTGGAGCATAGATTACAAGCTGGTGCGCTTGAAGATAATGCAGAACCAGGCAGCTGGCAGTGTGTGCGAAGGTCCACAAGAGAAGGTCCCTCCTGAGGCACGACTGCAATCAATTAGGATGTCACAGATCTTAGGAAAACGGCAGTCTCCTATCTGCAGTAGACACTTTTGCTGGCAATGGAGGGAACATGCGAGGCGGTCACCCTGTTATTAAGCAAATAGCCTATTTTCCAGGCGGACTTCTCTTTTCGTGGCTAGCTATTTAAACTGTCTCCACTTTGGGTGGTGTGTCTTGTGCCTGCACTGACGCATGCTCCTTGCCTGCAGCTTGTAACCAGGTAGACCTTAGGCCCCAACAGGTGCAGGCTGTTATACATTCCTAACTTTTGTGTATAATGGCGTTTCAGGGTAAGGTTGCATAACTCTACCTGTTAAACAGGGCTAAGGGTTAGCAACAGGGTGACACTCTCCATCAAATTCCTGAAAGTAAAAGCCAACACCAGCATTATTGGGAATGAGTGTGCTGATCAGATAGCAAAGCATGTGGCCAAACATCCTGAAGCTGCTGACACTGGTATTAAAATGGCAGGGTATGAGGTAAGGTAACCCTATTCATAACATCTCCTGGCTAGCAACTCACGGATGGTCCAAGAACACAGTGTCCTATTGTTATTGTTGGCAACGATAATCTAGGATCTCTTAGCATTACCAACCTCATGTGTGCTACTTCCCCAGCAAACGCGACGCGCTACAAGTTTACAAGTTTAAGTTTGACCTTCAGCCAGGTAGTTTGACTGATCAGGTTGCTGGTGAACACCAGCCATAAAAAAAAACGTCCATAAGCTCTGAAAATAAAACGATAGGAATCATTAGTTTGTTTCTGGAAAAATTTGAAGACATCTTCAGAACAAGCTTGAGAGAAATAAAAAGCTCCAGTCTGATCGACAGTAATTTTGTGAGCCATAGGGAAATCGTGAAACAAGTCTGCATATTGAAGCCCCAGCGAACACATTTGAGTGCAACGGCACAAGAAAAGCGCGTGTTTTTCATCTTGAATAGCCTGCAAGCCACACTTATCACAGGTACCATCATGATGTTCCCAGCTTCTTTTCTCAACTCTCAGCGCATGGGAATGTAACCTGAAACGTGCCACACTGCGCTGTGTCTGCCTGCCTAAATCCAGATGCAGATACCTAGGTACAGAAAAAGACGGTCCATCAACAGTCACCGTCCTTAGAGGCAAAGCAACCCAATTATGATATTTTGCAGTCTTGTCCATCTGATCTTCATCACCTAGCTGGTTTGCCTGGTACCAGATACTCCTCAACCTCTTTCTC
>LKMJ01006818.1_pt1 | contig 10762 bp, 13 predicted proteins | sample 643391 | NCBI WGS metagenome assembly LKMJ01 (sample SAMN04112250, study PRJNA286221) | soda lake metagenome | biome: soda lake; feature: Kulunda Steppe; material: water; isolation source: sample PL-Br10 brine of Picturesque Lake | place: Russia: Kulunda steppe | collected 2010-07
CGATTCGATAACGTGCTGATCCAGGGCGTGATGACCGTCTTGATCGGCGGGATCCTCCTGGTTCTCGCAGGCGTGATCATCACCGACTTCGTCGAGATCATGCCCGAGGAGAACGGGTTTATCGAGGCGGAGGAGCTCACCGATCCGCTTTCGACGGCGCTCGGGCTGGCTGCGATTGCGCTCGTCGTCCCGATCGTTGCGGGCGTCGTCGCCCTCTTGATGGGGTCGTTCGGCGGCTTCATGGGCGGCGGCGGAAACGGCGGTAACAGGGGTGGGCGATTCCGGAGGTAGAGCGGCGCTAACTCCACTCTGGTATTTCCATGAATCCTCGAGATCACCTCGGCTCGGTACTGATCATGTCAGTATTAGCGGTGATGTTTAGCGTCGCCACACTCGAGTTTTATCCAGGCGGCGAGGAGGCGAGTGATCTCGAGGCAACGCTGTACGGCGTGTTGGAGGCGATCGTCGGGCCGCTGTTCGTCGGGTTAATCCTGTTGACGTTCGTCGCGTTCGTCGCGGCCATCGCGAGGAGTGGCCTGTTGTCGACCAAGGCCGGGAGGAGACGATGATTTGGCCCGTGTTTGTCACGCTGTTCGTGACGGCTATCGCGGCCGCGTACGTGTCGATCGTCCGGCGGGAAGCCGAGTTGTTTTTCGGCGGCCTGTCGGCGCTTTGCTGGCTCGGGGTCGCTCTCTCGGCGTCGACGATCCAGATCGCTGTCGGTGAGGAACTCGTCGAGACCGGCGAGCCGGGCGTGACTGCGATCGGGATCTTCGGACTGATCTCGACGATCGTCTGGATAATCCTGGTCGTCAGCGATCGCGTCCCGACGGACGCCGCGGATTTTGATGCAGACAACCATACCCATGAGCACAACCAGTAACCCACGGCAGAACGGGAGCAGCTCGGCGGGGTCGAGCAGTCAGAACGGCTCGAGCCCGACGCGGGGAGTCGCGAGACGCCCGTCCCCGAAAAAGGACTCGATCGGCAACAAGGATAGCGAGTACGTCGACACGGTCACCGAGGCCGAAAAGATCGACCCGAAGTGGGAGGCCCATCTCGAGACGGAGTTCTCGAAAGACTATCCGCTTTCCAACTTCCCGAGCGGCCACGCGGACCGGGCCGAACTGTTGTTGATGAACCGGATGGATATGCTCCGGAAGTCACATCCTCCACAGCAGTCGGCGCTCCAGGGGGACGTCCGGAAGGAGCTGATCGGCGACTCGAAAAAGGCGCTCGATGCCAATGACCTGTTTCAGCTCCAGAGCTACCTCCGCCGGATCCTCTCGAGGGTCCGCCGGGGGGAGGGCGGCTGGCAGCAGAACAAGTTCGACGGCGTGCTGTCGGTCTCGAAAACCGAGAGCGGCAGCAGCCGCTCGCTGAAGGAGAAAATATTCGGATAGAACGATGGACCTCAAAGAAACAATCGCGAACTGGCACCTGCGGCGGGCGATGAGTACGATCGGGACCGGCGTGCTGGTCGAGGACGACGACATGACGTATTCCCTCTACCGGGCGGAGGTCGACCCCGAACTCAACGCTGTCGTCGCGTCGTGGGGCGGCGAGGAGCATTACTGGAAATTAGACGGCGAGGGCGGAGTCGGCTCGTTCAAAGGCGGCGGATTGGTCCTCGCCTATCGGCGCCTGGGAGCGGTGTCGTCGATCGCGGCGGCGAAGGCGTCGGCAGAGGCCCACGAGAAGGCCGGCGGACCGCCGAGGTTCTCCGACGACGTCGCGACCGACGGCGGGGACGTGTTCCCCGAGGGCGTCGATGGCGACACCGAGGTCCAGATCCCGGAGACGGTCGCCGGCATCCGGCTCGCGGACGTGCTGGAGTTCGCCCCCCATCGCTACGATCCCGAGGATCTCGTCAAGGCGGAGCAGCGCGGCTATCACTACGCGCTCGAGGAGTCCGCGGGACCGTCCTACGTCCTCGTGATCGGCGTCCTGCTGCTCGGGTTGTTTATCGGCGCCGGGATGGTCCACCTGACCGGTGGTGGCGGTGGTAACGGCGGGTCGGTGAGCCCGTTGATCGCGATGGCCGAGCTGTTCGTGGGGTGATCCTCGATGTCGTCCGACGATCCGACGATGCCGGAGGTCGAGAGCCGGGTCGGCGATCCGGCACACTCCGACGGCTCGGGAGGCGGCGGTTCGGAGCCGGACGACGAGGCTCGACTCCGTGACGCGCTCCGGTCGGGGTATGAGGCGGCGTTCGGATCCAGCGGCGACGATGGCGGAGACGATCGCCCGCGGTCGCCAGGCGACCGGTTCCGTGACCGGGCCGAGAGCGCCGTTGAGCCGGTCGCCGATCGAGCATCAGACGCAGCCGATCGCGTCTCGAGCGTGGCCGACCGCGGCCGAGAGACACTCGAGACCGGTCGGGATGTCGTGGAGACTGTCTCGGATCGGGCCGCGGAGATAAGCGGACCGACGGAGCCCGACCGCCCCTCGTTTGACGACGAGACCGGAGTCGGACGTGTCGAGGATGACGATCGAGTCGGCTCTGACTCTGACCGCGGGACGGTCGGCCGTGGGGGATCGGAGCGCGATCCTCGAGCGTGGGCCGACGATACCGACCGCACAACCGACGACATCCGAGCCGGTCCTGGAGGCCGCCTCGAGAGCTTCCGCGAGTCGCAAGCAGAGCAACGCGATCGGTCCAGGGACACGGTGGCCGACATCTCCGACCGGTACATGGCCGCTCGGGAGGATGTCCACGCCGACGACGACATCGGGGTTGTGCCTGCCGGAGAGGTCGGCCGCCGTGGGGCGATCGCACGCGGCGGCGACGTGGTCCGACGAGCACCGGACGCCCTGGGTCGCGTCCGCGAGGGACTTCGCTCGACCGAGGGGGCCGCAGCGGGGGCCGCCGCAGCCGGCGCCGGCGCCCTCCAAGCCGCACAAGAGATCGAGGTCCCCGAACGCCCGGAGGTCGGACAGCCCGAGATCGAGGCGCCGGAGCGGCCGGAGTTCGGCCGCCCCGAGATCGAGGTGCCCGAGATGGGGTTTCCGGCGATGGGTGGCGTGGCGTCGGAGACTGCCAGCGAGATCGACGTCCCGGAGCGGCCGGAGTTCGGTCGTTCCGAGATCGACGTCCCGGAGCGGCCGGAGTTCGGTCGTTCCGAGATCGACGTCCCGGAGACAGGGGACTTCCCGCTCTCGAGAAACCCGGTGTTAGAGGCACAGCAGTTGTTTCAACGCCAGCGCCCGGGGACCGTCGGCGAAATTCTCGAGCGCGAGGAGCAGGAACTTCGGGAGCAAGACCTGGACCAAGTCCAGTACGAACTCGAACGGGACCGGCGGCTCGAGCGCGACGTTGAGCGCGAGATCCTTCCGTCGATCGGGACGCCCGAGGAGGCGATCCAGGGCGGTGAGGTGGCGATATGGGACGACCCCGGGATCCTCGATCGGGTGGAGCAGGGTAGACAGCTCGTCGACGAGGGGGAGTCGGCATGGCGCTCCCGAGAGGAGTTGTTTTACCAAGAGCCGACGGTCGAGGAGCAAACGGATCCCGAAGTAGTCGACGACCGCGGCGTGGGAATCGACCGCGGCGTTGCCGAGAGGGGGACAATCGGGTTCGGATCCGGGATGGTCGACGCCATGGCTGTCGACGAACCGACGGGGCCGACCATCGAGACCGAGCCGGAGCCGCTGTCAACGTCGACGCAGGTCACCGACCCCTCAATCCGTGGCGGGGGCGCCCCCATCACGGACGATCAACTGAGTTTCGACTTCGACGATCAGACCGACTCGATCGACATCGGGATCGACGCCCCGCCGTCGCTCGCACCCGGCTTCGACGTCGGGTGGGGGTCCGGATGGGGCGGGGACCTAAACCTCGGGCCGCAGCCCGCGTTCGACACCGACGTCGATGTGGGGCAAGATGACGAGTTCGATATGGGGTGGGACGTGGACGTCGGGACCACTCCGGGACCGGTCACGATTTTCGAGACTACGCCGGACCTGACGAACGACTACCCTGGCGGACCGGCGTTCGGGTTCGATCCGATAACGATTCAGAACCCCGGGTATCCGTACCCTCCACCGCTGCTTACGCAGACTCCTCCAAGACGGCCCCGGCCACGAAGGCCACCGCGTGAGAGGGGCGACGAACCGGAGTTTCCGGAGCCGGTGCCTATGGAGTCGCTGTTCGGCTTCGGTTGGACGAATCCGATGATAACGCCGGCGGACATCGCCGGGGCCGGCGCACCGGCCGACGAGCCCGCCGGCAGCGAGAGCAGCTCGCCGATGGGAACAATCTCGTCGATGCTCGGCGGGTGGGGCCGATGACCGCAGACGCCGGCGCCGAGGAGGACGCGCTCGAGGACGTCCCGGGGACGGAGACGTTCGGCGTGGCGTGGGTCCTGTTGATGGTCCTGGGGTCGATCGTGCTGATCGGCTTCGTGTGGATGCTGCTGGACATCTTCCTGTCGGTGATCGAGGCGGAGACGTCGGAGGTGCCGGCGTACTCGGCGGATCACGTCGATTACTCGGTCGGCTGGCTGATGTCGCTCTGGACGTTGATTCCGGTGATGGCCCTGGGGTCGTTGGTGGCCTGGGGGATCGTCCGAGCCGTCGCGCAGCGGGGTGGAGTCTGATGGCGTCGACGTCGCCGGCGCTTGCGTGGATCCTCGTGATGGTCGTCGTGATAATCCTGGTCGCGATAACCTGGATGGGCGGCCTGCTCGTCGGTCAGCTATTCCCCGAGCTGGAGTCGATGGGGGTGGCGTACGTCCCGGTCGATTTCGTCCTGGCGGTGATCCTGGTGTGGATGCCGCTCGGGCTGGCGTTCGGCTTCATCGTGTGGGCGATCGCCTACACGTTCATCAGGGAGGCGGTTGTGCGATGATCGACCATCGGACGATCTTCGAGGCGGCGGTGGTCGGTACGATCTGCTTCCTGGCGGTGGCCTGGGTGGGTGGCGTGCTGATCCTGGCCGGTCACCCTCCCGAGGAAATTGTGGTGATACCATGAAACGAAGAAACACCGTCGAGAAAATATCGGTTGGTAGAGTGTTAATCGTCGCGCTGCTGTTGTCGGTAGCCCTCGGTCTCGTGCTGGCTGGTGGAGCCGTGGCGGACGAAGAAGAAGGAGATGAGGGCACAGTTTATATTGCGTCTGGAGACCCCGAGACTTTTGGTGACGACTACGGGGAGGTTTGGGCTGTCGATGCCTCCACGGGAGACGTCGAGTGGGGGTATGAGATTGAAGATGACATCCATTCGTCCCCGACGGTTGCGGATGATACAGTCTACGTTGGCTCCCGAGAAAACTATCTACTTGCCTTGTCGGCAGATTCGGGCGACCTCGAGTGGGAGTTTGAAGCCGAGCAGAGGGTGGACCCCTCGCCGACGATCGTCGACGGGAAGGTCTACTTCGGGTCCAGGGATGATACCTTCTATGCAGTAGATGCAGAGACGGGCAACCTCGAATGGGAATACGATCTGGGGGATTCGATCAAATCCTCTGCAACTGTTGTAGACGGAACGGTATATTTCGGGGCCATGCCTAATGTTCATGCGTTAGATGCAGAAACGGGAGAAAGAAAGTGGGAATTTGATGAACCTGGTTTTGTTGACTCGTCCCCGACTGTTGTAGGCGGAACGGTGTATGTTGGTGCCTCCGACGGTAATGTCTATGCAATCGACGCGGACTCGGGAGAAAAGGAGTGGAGCCTCGATACCGACGGGAGTATAGAGTCGTCTCCGGCGGTCGTAGACGGTACGGTGTATATTGGGTCCGACAATAACGACCTCTGGGCAATCGACGCGGGCTCGGGAGAAGAAGAATGGACGTTCGAGACCTCGAGTAGTATACGGTCCTCCCCAACGGTTGCGGACGATACGGTGTACGTTGGGTCCAACGACGATTCGGTGTATGCAGTAGATTCAGATACGGGAGATCTCGAATGGGAGTTCGAGACGGGGGCTGCTGTGCTGTCCTCCCCAACGGTTGCGGACGATACGGTGTACGTTGGGTCCAACGACGGGTTTTTGTATGCCTTGTCAACGGACTCGGGGGACGAATTATGGAGCCATGACACCGACTACCCAATATCCCTCAGCTCGCCGACGTATGTACCTGAAGGGAGCGACGAAAGCGAGGGCACCAGAAACGAGCTGAGATCACTCGGACATAACGAGATCGAGGTGGATCCGGAAGTCGAGATCGAGATTTTCGAGGACGACGGCGACCCGGTGATCGACGACCAGGAGCCGATCGTCGGTGGGACGCTGGTGTTCTACGAGGACGAGGATAAGGAGACGGTCGTCGAGACGATCGAGTTCGAGAACGACAGCTCGACGGCGACCGTCGACTTCGACGAGAGCGACCTCGAGCGGGACACGGTTTACCCGGTCGAGGGGTACATCGGGCATCCGGACGACGTCCGAATGGACATCGAGACGGAGATCGCCATGGAAGATGAGTACGTCGTCTATCAGTTCGAGGTCAACGACCCGGAGATCGTCGACGTCGAGCCGGCTCCTAACTCGACGATCCCGCCCTCGAGCGAGACTGAAGTCTCTGTCACGATCACCGATCCCGACTTTCCGAGTAGTGAGGTCGACGTGCTTGTGTTCGAGGACATCCCGGGTGCGATCATGCCAGGAGCGGCGGTCATCGAGGAGCCCGATGTGTCGGGCGAATACAACGAGACGGTGATCGTGAACGGGACGACCGACACAACGCTCGGCGAGGGCGAGGTGATAACCTATACATCCGAAATATCGGACCAATACATCTCGACCGAGAGCGACGTGAAGCAATGGGAGGTTGCGGTAGTCGCACGGGAGCCGATCATCGACGACGGCTCGGCGAGCCCGTCGGACGGCGAGCTGGCGCTCGGCGAGGAAATCGAGATCGAGATCGACGTCGAGGATCCGGACTTCCCCGACAGCTCCGTTCTCGTCGAGTTCTACGAGTTCGACACAGGGGATCCAGCCGAGGACGACGTGATCGGCACGGACACGCTCCAGGAGAACGGCACGGCGAGTATCACCTGGGAGTCGAACCGCGAGGGCCTGAACTGGTATGTCGTCGCGGAAGATGAGTACGGCGCGGCTTCGATCTCCGACGTCTTCTCGTTCGACGCGAGTGGCCGAGCGGCGACGATCCTGGAGGGAACCGCGAGCCCGGCCGACGGGGACGTCGCCTCGGCCGATCAAGTGGATCTATCCGTCGAGATCCTCAACGACGACTTCCCGGACGACGAGTTGACGGTCGAGTTCTACGAGTTCGAGAGCGGCGATCCGGACGAGGACGAGCTGATCGGCTCGACGATACTCGAGGAGGAAGGCGAGGCGAGCACGGTGTGGGACGTCGATGACGACGTCCTGGACTGGTACGTGTGGGTCGAGGACGAATACAACAACGTCGCCTTTTCCCGGGTGTTCTCGTTCGGAGTGAGCGGCGAGATTGAGATACGTGACGCACAGACGGAGGAGCTGATCGACGACCGGACGGTCTGTCTCGATACGAACGTCCCAGGTGACTCATTCCGGACGAACGTGACGGATGGGACGTACGATCTCGAGGAGCTGACCGAGTACGACGACTTCCAAATCGAGTTCCTGTCTCAAGACTACTATCCGCGGACGGCCGAGTTCCAGAGCACCGTCGGCGGAGCGACGATCTACCTCGAGCGCGGCCCCGATTGGGTCCCCGAGCCGGAGGCCGACGACTGCGACCAGGTGCCCGACGTTGAGGACGACGAGAATAAGGTCCTGGTTCGGTTCGACCTCCAGGATCGGACCGACCGCTACCCGCCCGAGGAGACACTCCTAAACGTCCGTGGTCCGGCTGGCGAGCAGTCGGACGCGCAGATACACTCGGAGCTATTCGGTAGCCTGAACCGGATCGACGTGATCCTCGACCAGGGCGAGCGGTACGACCTCGAGATCGAGAACGCCGACGGTGACACGCGGAACCTGGGCCGGTTCACGGCGAGCGAGAGCGAGTCGATCTCTCTGGACGTCGGGGACCTGTCCTGGCCGACGCCGCGGGTTGAGCCGTACGTCCTGGATGTGCGGTATGACGAGGAGGAGGAGGACCTGGTCATCAACTACGTCGACGAAGCTGGGGAGACGCGGCCGCTTGAGGTTGTCGTCGAGGAGATCGATGGGGATGACAGCATCGAGATTTACTCGACGACAAGCACGCGACAGCTCGGCGAGTTCACGACGCGAGTGGACGTCGAGGAGGATCGGAACTATCTGATCACGGCCACCGCCACGCGGGACGGGGAGACGGTCCGGATGGTCGAGCGAGTGGGGACCACCGAGTTCGATCTCCGAGCACCGTTCGGCGACGTGACGATGGCGGTTGTCTCGGGAGCGTTGATCGTTGTCGTCGCGGGGATGGTCGGCGGCGGTCTCTCGGGGATCGGGGCGGTGTTGGTGGCGGCGTTCGGCGGGCTGCTCGCGATCATCGGCTGGCTCCCGATCCCGTGGCCGGCGGTGGTTGTCGCGCTGGTGGTCGCCCTGCTGTTCTACGTGGGTGATCGCCTATGATGTCAACGAGGGCGCTGGCGGTGTTCATGGTCTGCCTGGCGGCGAGTGCGACGTTCGTCTCGGCGATCGGGTTCTCCGAGGTCCTCGACGTCGACCGGGACTTCGGCCACGAGGAGCAGCTCAACGCGACCGAGGAGGAGTTCCAGGAGCCCGGGGCGGACGGCGGCGGCGATCAGGACAGTATCGGCGCGATCGCGTCGTTCTTCCTCGGGGCGTTTAACCTGTTCCAGACGCTCTCGAACCTGCTGTTTTACTTCCCGCAGGTACTCTCAAACCTGGGGCTGCCGTTCGAGGCGGCCGTGTTCGTGTCGGCGCCGATATACATCGTGGTGGGGATCGCGGCGATGGAGTTCCTCCGAGGGGGTGCGTTGCGATGACGGACGACGGGAACGAGTCGGGACCGCCAGGCGATCCGGGCGACCTCCCGGACGGCGGGGAGAGTCTCGCGCCACTCGTCGAGGGCGACGTGATCGAGTTCGCCCTCCAGCCGTTCCTCGAGCCGATGGGTGGGCTGTTCGCGGTGGTCGTGATCGCCGGCGTGATGGGGATCCTCTGGATCTGGAGCGGAGACATCGGACTGCCGATCGTGACGTCGATCCTGCTGTCGGGGCTGATGGTGACCGTCCTCCCCTTCCAGTTGATCGGCGTGCTTGAGGACATCATCATTCTGGGGATCGCGCTGGCGCTGTTCTCGGCCTGGTGGACTCGCCAGGGGAGGATGTGATGATGGGAACCCTCGAGAGGGTCGGCCGGTTGTGGATCATCCTGTGGCTCCCGTTCGTCGCCGGGCACGAGCTGGCCCACGCGATGACGGCTCGGGCGCTCGGGCATAGTGCTCGGGTGTCGATGATCCCTCCACAGACACAGGTCGACTACCACGGCGGTCGGCAGACAGACGCGATCGTTATCTCGCTGGCTCCGACGGCGATCGGGCTGATACTGATCATCCCGCTGACCCTGTCGGCGGGCGCCTGGTTAGTGTCGCTGGCGTGGATGACGTCGCCGGTGGAGGTGGCGCTGTTCGGTTATCTGTTCGTCGGCACCGTCGCATTTATGACGCCGAGTCGAGGAGACCTCGAGAACGTCCTTGAGGCGGCTAAATCTGTGGCGGCGACGTCCCGGTAAGGTGGGAGTCCGGACTCCATCCCTCGCAGTTCGGACAGCCGTGGAGGGTGCCCTCGCGATCGGCGAAGACACGGACGTACCGATCCGAGACGAAACTCCCGCAGTTGTGACAACGACCCATAAGAAACGTTCGACCAACGCGGTTATGAAACGCCATATACAGGATAACCAATAGTTCAAAATCCATCCTCAACCCGGCTGTTTCATCTGGAGTTCCGCGTGCGGAGTGTGAGTCGACGCTGCTAGGTGCTGAACACGACGGCGCTGCCGGCCTCGAAGCTCCCGCTCGTCCGATGGCACGGGGGCAGGGATCACTGCGGGACAGAACAGGCGAAGGTCTCGATCGGAGACGTGTTCTGAATCACCCCTTCTTCAAAATTTGCGTTTCAATATTTCCAGATTCGGTCCTAATATCTTCCAAAGTTTTATTTAGTGAATCGGGGTCAGAAATATGCTTCTGTAGTGATTCTACAGCTGCGTTCTTTTTGTATTCTAATCCCGGAAAAGCAGCATTTAGGGCGGCTAAGCCTGGTGTTACGCCCGAATCATCTGAGGTCTGGTGAATTTTTCTCTGTACAGCTATCGCGTGAATATAAAAAGAACTCACAGCGGCAATCTCGTCTTGAGTAAGCAAGCTCAATTCGTCTGCATTAGATTCGTATACCTGTGTGAAAATTGGATCACCAGAGATCTTTTTTATGTTATCCATATCAATTTGATTACTCAACGTGTCAATTCTGGGTTCCATATGCTTGATTTCAGTTAACAAAGCAAGCCTCAGACGCCGACGTTTTCTATTTTTTCTATGATAATCGAGACCATAGCTGGCCAAGAGCGTCCCTGTCAATCCAATCAATGCTCCGATTAGTGGAGCGGATACTATTGAACTGGTCATATGGATTATACGGAGTTGATCAACTTAACACGTCAGTCTTATCGCTCGGCATCTAACCCCTACTTCGAGTGCTTCACTTGGAGCGCTCCTGAGAAAGAAAGGGTGGGGGAGGTGTATTTTTTCGGCTCTGTCCCCTTGGGGACACCCCCTAAGGGGGCGTTCGCGCGGAGCGCGAAACGACCCCGCCGGCGCCGCGGTCGGCGGCGGCCGTCGGCGTCGTCGAGAGCGCCAC
>LKMJ01006819.1_pt1 | contig 10762 bp, 6 predicted proteins | sample 643391 | NCBI WGS metagenome assembly LKMJ01 (sample SAMN04112250, study PRJNA286221) | soda lake metagenome | biome: soda lake; feature: Kulunda Steppe; material: water; isolation source: sample PL-Br10 brine of Picturesque Lake | place: Russia: Kulunda steppe | collected 2010-07
CAGCAACTTCGTCTCTCGGTGTATGCGCGGTAAGTCACCCGAAATCTACGGTGATGGCAAGCAAACACGTGATTTCACCTACATCGAAGATATCGTAGAGGCCAACCATCGTCTCCTGACCGATGACAGTGCGGATGGCGAGATCATGAACATCGGGTCGACGGATAACATCGACATCGCCACACTCGCGGAAGTCGTCAGGGATGAGGTCGACCCATCACTCAACATCAGATACACCGAGGCTCGAGAGGGTGATGCCGAACACACTCATGCAGATATCTCGAAAGCAAACCAGCTGATCGGCTACGAACCCAGCCGTAACATCCGTGAGGGCGTCAGTGAATTTATTGACTGGTACGAGCAAAGCCGAGAGTGGTATGAACCATTAGTCATCGGCTGACAAATATTTTAACACCAGATCAATTAAAATTTCATATGAATTTATAAGAACAAATAAAATATCTGTGATTTCACATCAGTATGTTTCGACTGTCAGGCCATCGATCCGACAAAAGTGGTCTTCGTTTCGGGTGAGTACTGGTTCGTCAGCCAGCACTGCAGTGGCTTCGATAATACAGTCTTCGCGGTCGATCTCTTCTCCGCGAGCAAGCAACTCACCGAATATATTTCCAGCTTTCTGCATAATCGTCTCATCCACGGACACTGTCTGTCGCGTATCCAACACATCCAAGATTTGTTGCTGACGCTTCGCCGAAACATCCAACTGTGGAACAGCTTCATACAGTTCGAGGAGCGTTACGGAGGCGATTTTTTCGGGTCGACTACTTTTTTGAGTTCTGTTGACGCTGGATGTACTTCTTGACAGCCTCGCTCGAAACGTGCCCCGCTGTTCCTGCGTAGTAGCCGCGTGCCCACTTGATTTTTTCGCCGTCGTGGTCGGCGTGTCGGTGGTTGTATTTCCGCGAACTGATGCCTTTGAACCAGTTGGCGAGAAGCGAGGGGGCGTGTTTCGGCGGGCTACTGACGAACAGGTGGATGTGGTCGGGTTGGACGGTGAGGTCGATAATCTCTACTCCCTTGTCGTCGGCTATCTTTCTTCAAGGCGAGAATCCCGCCGTTTACGGCGAGGAGGATGTCACGTATCAGATGAAGATTTATAAGAAACAGTACTGTTTTTGGTCACTTGTTTGTTATATTTCGACGCAACACGTAGCCAGCACTCCCAATCGCAGCCAGTGCATGTCCGACTCCAAAGCCGGGAATCTCGACAATGGTGGCGTCGTCCGTCTCAGCCGGTTGTTGTTCCGGCTCAGTCGACGACTCAGCGGAGTCGGTCGCGGTCTCAGGAGCTGATTCAGTTGGGTCAGCTTCGGTCTCGGAAGCCGGATCAGCGGTTTGGTCTATCGTTTGGCCGGCGTGTCTCCACTCATCATGATGGCCCAGGGTTGCATGCATCGCCCGCGAATCCTCGCTTGATGAACCGGTGCCTGCGTTAATTGCCACAAGACTGGTGCCACTGCCAACAATAATAGTGCCGTCTACGACAGTCGGCGAAGATGTCATGGTTACTCCTCTCGACCAGTCTTGATTGCCGCTATCGTCCCGCAGCGCGTAGGCGTTGTTCTCTCCGCCGAGGACGACGCGGGTACCTGCTACGGTTGGAGCGACGTCTACTCCGTCGTCGGCGTCGACGGACCATCGTCGACCACCGAGCTCCGCATTGAGGGCGTACACCTCGCCGGTGTTGTCGGCGGTAAACAGTGTGTCGCGTACGTAGCCACCATCGGCGACTGTCGGCGCGGAGACGATCCGCCAGTCGGTATCGTAGTTCCACTGCTCGTCGCCGGTTTCAGTGTTGAGTGCGTAGATGTGGCCGTCGTCGCTGCCGACATACACCAGCTCGTTGGCGACTGTTGGCGAGAGTCGAATCGAGTCGTCGGCCGAAAACGTCCACTGTTCGTCGCCCGAGTCGGTAGCCAGCGCGTACAGCGTGTTGTCATGACTCCCGACGAACACTGTTTCGGCGTCGACGACGGGAGACGCCTCGATATCACCACGTAGCGACACCGACCAGCGTTCCGCACCGGAGCCGGCTCCAACGGCGTAAACGGTTCCCTCGCGGGTTGCGATGTAGACGGTGCCGTCGACGACTGTCGGCGAAGCGTCGATGGAGCCATCGGTTTCAAACGACCACAACTCGTCTCCTGACTCCGTGTCGATGGCGTACAGCGTCGCGTCCCGACTCCCGACGAACAGGATCCCATCCACGACCTGTGGCGAGGATCGGACGGCACCGCCTGTTTGGAACCGCCAGCGCTCTCGCACTGAGCTCGTGTTTACTGCATACACGTTCCCGTCATCGCTTCCGACAAACACGAAGTTCCCGATTACTGTCGGCGAAGACCGAACGGTACCACCGGTTTGAAACTCCCATAGCTCCTCTCCGCCTGCTCGTGCTGTTCCAGCACTCCCGACCAACCCCGCCGAGACAGCGCCCACACCAGCAGTCGCTCGAAGCAGTCGTCGACGGGTGACTGTACAGGGTGTGGTCTCTCGGTTCCGTTCTCCGTGTCGATTCATTATATCGATATTGTCGTTATATCAGATAATAATTCGGATTCTGTTAACAGATAGTAACTTATAAACGAACGTCATGAGCGATGGAGGCAGTCAGACGCCTCAACAGCGTCCAACGGAACTACGTAGACACCACGCTGTTGCTGCTGTCGATCTGTTATGTGGCTTCGAATCCAGCAACGGCCCGGTCGTGTTGTCGACGAATCGCTTCCAGATCACGGAACGTCTGTGTCGAGTCGTCGTTCCACCAACAGAGTGCGGTTAGTCTGCCAGCCACGTCGGCGTTGTTGAACTCGTCGGCGTCCAACCCGAGAGCGGCGAGCGGTTCCGTCTCCGAGCCCGCCTCTCGTTGGAGGTCTTCGATAGTTAAAATCCCGTGTGCTTCGAGCCTGCCGACGGTATCAGCGTCGATACCGGGCAGCGACGCGAGCTGTTGTGAACGCAGGGAGCTATCGCTTGTAACGGAAACGTGCAGTGGTGTCCGAAGCAGTTCCGTTTCGCCCGCTTCGAGCTGGTCGATAGCGTTGGCAAACTGCTCTCTGGCTTGCCGGTAGCGAATGCGTGAGAGCGTCTTTTCGCCCTGGCAGTGAGCGACAATAGCGGTTTGCAGGTTCTCTTCGCCGGCTTCTACGGCCTGCGTAACTGACTGGCGGTCGTCGTGAAAGGCTTCTATCTCGGATCGATCCTCGCGAAGCCGTTCGATGGTGTCTTCGATCTCTGCTTGCGCCTCGGAGTCGTCGACCATCTCCGCTGCGGTGTAGTACAGTTCGATCGCTTCGGTGTAGTAGTCGACTGCGTCCGAGAGATTACCCGCTTCGCGTGCCTCGATAGCGTCAGAGACCGCGTTATCACCATCGTCACGCAGATCCATTGCTGTGGTCTCCGTTTGCTCGGTGGTATCTGCGGTTTGAACCTGTTGTCCTGCCGATTGCCGATATCCAGCGGTCTCGAACGTATCAACGAATTCTGCAGTTTGAGCCTGTTTTCCTGCTGATTTGTTGTTACCACTGACGAACAAGGAGATCGTACTGAAAACGAATCCTGAGCTCACAAAAAGTAGCAAAAAAATTCCAATGAAAGCCATATCGGGTTCATCTACCGTCAAGAGTCCCATTCCTGCTGCCGCGAGAAAAGCCAAGAGAGCGAATCCTCCTATCGCCGTTATTACCGCTATTTGATAAGTAAGGTTGTTGCTCATACTAGTCATTTAAAAATTGATTAGATATTAATTCAATCCTTTGATACACTCTGTCTTCAGTACGCTTTCGTCGGAGTTACACAGTATTGGATTTTGGCACTTATCTAAACTAGAGACAGCGTACAGTCGCGGCAGCAGTGAGTCGACAGTATACTGATCGTCTGTTCGGTAGTCCCGGAGTCGACTTCGCCTCCATCCCACTGAGATACTGTTTGCGTCCGCCAACGCGCCAGCGTAGAAGTCCTCACCGAGGTCATTGTCAAGACAACTGTTCCCTCAAATCGGGTTCGGGCAACTTACCGATAAACAGGTGTTTTAGGCCGATTCCGGTGTCAACTCTACCAGTTGGTCTTCTTCGTCTTCACCGGGTTCTAATTCGATCTCGACCTCTGCGTCGTCATACTCTTCGAGCGACACAGCGATGGTATACACCTGTGGGAGCAGCGAGTCAGCAGTAAACTGACCGTCTTGGTTGGAGGCTCCCGAGTCGACTTCGTCGCCATCCTCACCAGTCAGCGTGATATCCGCACCCTCCAACGTCTGGTCAGAGTCGGATTCGTCGACAACCGTCAGAGTCAGCGAGGAGTACTCTATCAAATCGAGTTCGAACTCATCCGTCTCTTCGGTAACTGTGATGGTCTGCGAGTCAGGTTCGTGTCCGTCCGCAGTTACCTCAACCGTGTACTCGTCATGTGGAACGTCGGTGAAATCCGTCGCACCACTAAACCGATCGAAGTCGGCCCCATCGTCGATGTCATCGTCAATTCCAGCGGCTGTACGGGTGAACTCACCGCCATCGGAGAGTGTTACTGTCGTCGATCTGGGCCGCTGATTCTTATCTGGAACGATGTTCACTGTGCCAGAAACATCCGACTGTATCGACTCCTCGGAGTTGGTGCCAGTAGTTTCTTCGCTCTCATCGGTTTCATCAATTTCCTCACTGCCGCTGTCTTCAGTGTCAGCATCAATTGATTCCTCGGTTTCGTCATCTGTACCGCCATCACCGTTTCCCTCTGTCTCAGAGTCTACTGGCTCGAAGTCAACATCAGTATCACCGGGCTGGGCTTCCTGTTGGTCATACTCGTAGTCTGGGTGGTCAACCCTCACAGTGTAGTTCCCGTCCTCGACATCCGCGAACTCATACGCTCCAGGATTACCAATTAAGCCCAAAAACCCACTCCCACGGGTTGAAACCTGTGTGTCGTTTTCTAGTGAACCACCAGACAAGGTCACATTCTGTGATTCGAGTGGCTCGCCGTCTGAATCGTACACGATTCCACTGATAGTTGTATCATCACCGCTACCCGGCAACATTCCGAGTGTTGCTGCACCCCATCCTGCCGCCAGAAGTACGAGTAGTATGATCGATCCGAAAAAGACGTACTTACCGACCTGCGGTGAGAGGAGTTTGTCGGTTATGCTGTCATTCTGCGAGCCACCGATCCGGTTGTTTCCACCTGAACTGGATGTGCTAAGCGCAGGTACTTTTCGGGAGACTCGGTTCCGTATCTCGGAGCTCGACAGTCCGTGCTCCTGTTTGAGCGTCTGGACGGACTGCTTGATTTGGTTGATCTCCTCGTTGACGAGTTGTGTTTGCAGCGACTGTTTCGTCTGCTCCCATCGGTCGACCGTCGATCCGAGCGGTTCGATGCCGCGGTGTCGACCCATCACGATGGCGAGATCGAACCCGGAGAGCGAATCAGCGTTCTGTGAGTCGGTGATCGCAACCGAGTAGCTCTCGAACGATTGCAACAGTCCGAGCGCCGCGCTTGCGTCGCTCACGCCAACGGTGACGAGTTGACGGCCGCTCAGAAGCTCCGAGAGAATTGTCCGATCGTTTTTCGTTCCAGGAGTCGTGGCGCGGTGCGCGTTCTGCACTGTCTGGAACACGGCCATTTCGTCGGCTGACGCGTCCAGTGTATGGCCCCACTCGTCGACCTGGTTTTTGATCGCGTCGATGAACGCGCCGGCAGGGTTCGACGAGTCCCGGGTCGTATACTCCGCGTAGAACTGTTCGGCTCTAGCGTGTTCTGTTTCTTTCGCCCGAAAGTACGCAACAAAGCGGGTTTCTCGGCCCGGTTGAACAGCAAACCGAACGCTCGCTAAGTTGAGGTTTTTGATCTGTTGGCTCGTCCCTGTCGCATTGCCAGTCGGGGAGTATTCGTTTCCTTCCGAGTCGTATATGGTTAGTGTTGGCATCTGTTGTTACCCCATTTTATCTAATAAGTTGTCAAATCCAATTGTCATTACGTTACCGTTTCGATCACGCATCGGCACTCTTTGGTCTGTGACTTCGTCGACTCTCGTCTGATAGTAGACGGGATGAATTTCGGAGCCACCAGTGTCTTGGACCAGCGTTCGGACTGTCTGGTCGTTTTGAACGAGCGTCTCGTTGACGTACGTACGGAACTCATCGAAGTACTGGTGTGCTTCAAGCCCACGCTCGTCGCGGAACTGTTCGGCCAGAATATCGCATTTCGTCGCGACAAGCAGCACTTTCGTACTGTCTGTAGCGTTCAAGATATCGAAGTAGGCCTCGATCCCGAGCGATTCGTTGTTGTGGTAGCGCTCCATATCGAGAATCAACACGAGCGTGTTCGCCCCACGGATTCGCTGTGCAAGCCGTCGCAGCGTGGAGTCGTCGATCTCGTCTTCTGCACCCATTAGTGCTGTCGGGAGTTCAGAAAGGAACTCACCCGCGTAATCGAGGCTGCCGATATGGATGTTTTTCGGGAAGACACGTCCTTTGACGAAGTTGAACTGCAGGTCCTTGACATCGGCTGCGTCGGTTGCACCCAACTCCCAGCCGGCCTCGTCGGACGCCGAGTCGACGGCACTGACCAGTTCCATCAGGTCCCCGCTCGGACTCATTGGCGTATCCTCGTCTCGACCGGCTGCATCGTCGAGTGCTGCGAGATACTTCCCAACGAGGAACAGTGATTTTCCAGACCCTCTTGGACCGACAATAAAGAAGCTTTCCGCAGCGTCATACTGGAAAAAGCTCCGAAGTGTGACAATAAACACGAACGCCATCAGACCGTTGAATACGGCACCCTCAGTATCCAGTTCGACTCCTTGGGTGGGTTCGACCACTGACACTGAGTCGGAGGCCACTTCGACAACCTGTGGGAAGTTAACGTGGTGTTCCAGTAGCCCAACAATGACAATCACACTGAGGAAGCCGAACAGAACAGTCGCTGCACGCCGGAACTCAAGAGCGTCGCCTGTTCGTACCTGAACGAGCTCACGTCCACCGCCGAGAATACCTCCTGCGACAACCCCACCCATGATCAGGGGTATGTTCGCCCCAAAATCGATATTCGGAATAAACAGTCCAATCGAGAGCAGGCCAACAAGTCCTGAGACGGTTCCGAACCCGAGCAACAGTCCCTGGATTCGTTTTTTTGGATCGATGATGAGCAGGATGAGTAGGCCGCCGTACAGTCCGAACATAAGCGCTGAAAACTGTTCCAGACTGATCGAGAGTAGTGGGTTCAACGAGAGAATCAGCGGTCTCACGATGTCTGCTTCCCGCCAGGCCTCGCCAAGCGTGAGAAACAGCAGCCCACCGACGACAACCATTACGAGAAAGTAGACGCCGAGCCAGACTTTCTCGCTGTTGTCTGCGATAAACTCCTTGAAATTCATTCGTTCCCCTCTGTTACCGGATCGTCAGCTGGGTCGACTGCATGATCACTGAACGTAACCCGCTCGACGTAGTTGTCGAGCAGGTCGTCACGAATCTTCGACTCGTCTCGAAGGAAGAACTCGACGTCGGTTTTGTTCTCTAGGTTTAGCATGTCGTTTCGCCTGACGTACCACCCCTCATCAAGTTTGTAGTTGTGGTGAACAAGGATTTCGGTGTCGTCGGCCTGCTGGCGCGCTTTGTAGCCGCTGTGGTAGCCATCGGCTTCGACTTCGGCACGGAGGTTGTCGAGGAAAATCCCGTCGATGAAGATGCCGAGCCCGACATCCCAGCTGTTTCCAGCTTCGACGGGGAACGACGCGAAGTTCTCGCTGCCGGGGCCGAGGTTGTACGCTCCCTCGAAAATGTCTTTGAGATCAGCAACGTCGCCGATCTGATTCATTGCGCGACTCATCACTCCGACAACGATGTTCATATCGTTGTAGCGGGATCGTTCGTTGCTGATCCGACGTTTACGGATTCCGGTGTACTGTGGATTGCGCGCGTTTTCGGCGAGCTCTTCGAGCGACCCGCGAAGTCGCTGGCGTTCGGTTTCGTCATCGAACAGTTTGCTTTCTCCGATATCCGTATCGTCACGGATTTGCAGAATGTTGTGCGGTTGAATCGTTTTGACGTAGCTGTACGATTCGTTTTCGGTCGACACGTTCGTCTCCCGGCTTTCGTCGTAGTCTCCACGGTGGTCTCGATAGCGCTCTTCGGCGTTGAGATACGTCTCCCGTGGTGCGTTCAGCTCTTCGAACAGCGTTGCCGTTCCGGCGTACCGTTTGACGTTGCTCTTGGTGGTTTCGAGGTCCTGTGTTAGCTGGTCGTGTCGCTGCTTGATTTCGTCCGTCTCCAGCACCTCGTCTTCGATCAGCTCTTCGATGATTCCTTTAAGCGTCTGAAGGCTTGCCTCGTTGTCCAACTGTCGCTCGAACTCCGAGAACGCGGTTGGATGATCCTCAGTTAGTTCCGCCCGGGATTCGGAGAGAATCGACATCCGACGGTCATCGGTTTCAGTATCGATTTTTCTGATGAGGTTCCCAGCATCAAACTCCGACTCAACAGAAAGCGAACTCCCGGCTCGAGAGACGACAAATATCTCGGCGTCATCGAGTTTGTTCCGCTTCATCCGGTAGTTCCGCTGGGCCTGTTGCCGTTCCTCTTCGCTCGATGTATCCCACGGCAGGATTTTTTCGACGGTTCCTTCCTCTTCGTTCATTTTGAGGAAGGATTTTTTCACCTCTTGGAGATCCGCAAGCGAGGACGTAATGCGCCGCTGGATGTCGCCCATCCCAACACCGATCTTCTCGAACTCACCGGACAGCTCGGTGAGGGCGGAACGAACCTCGCTGTCGTTGACCGCGTCCACCTGATCCTGTGTTTCGGCGTTTTCGACCTCCCGTGCATACGTTTCGAGCGCGACTTCGAGGGTGTCACTGATCGCTTCGACTGGAATCGACTGACAGTCGTTAAACTCCTCGAAAATCGGCCGAACGGTACGCTCCCAGCTGTCGACACGGCGGTCAATCTCGTCCTGTTGATGTCGTCGCTGGTCGTCCAGCTCGTCGGCCGTCTCCTCGAGGTCCTGCTGTAGACGCCGTTGCCGCTCTTCAGCCTCTTCTTGTTTGGCTTCAAGTCGGTTGAGCCGAACGCCAGGGTTCCCCTCGTCGTCCAGACCGAGGAGATAGCTGATTGTGCTCTGAACGTGATTGTCGTCGATATCTCGGAGGCGAACCAACAGCTCCTTGCGGCGAGCGATACGGCTCAGTTCTGCCTTGATAACGTCTCCCAGCTGTTTATCGGTGCTGTCGACGAACTGTTCGCCGTCGGCGCCGACCTGCGCGGTGCCAGCACGGATCGACCCCCCGATTACTTCGATCTGTTCGATCACGTCTTCGGACTCCGCTTCGGCCTGTGAGATGATCTCGGAGTATACGGAGACGGACTCGTAATCGAGCTCGGCGAACAGATCAAACGCGAGTAGCGATTTGATGTTTTCGAGCCGCGTTTCGAGATCCGTCTGGTCGGAGTCGTGGAGCTCACCTCTGAGACCGTCGGTGCTCCACTCCTTTGTGAGGAATCGATCAACGCCGTTGTACACGTCCTTTTCAGCCTCAAGGGCGTCCTGTTTCGCGGCGAGGATCTCCCGAATCGCGGATTTTGCGTCCTGAATCGCGTCGACGTTGTATCGGAGGACTTGCGGGACGCCGATAATAAACGGCGCGAACGAGGGCGTGTCGGCAAACGGGTCCTCCATATCCATCATGTTGTAGTACGAGGCGATGAGGTAGATCACACCGCGGTCGAACTCGAGTAGGGCGTCGGAACTCTGGAGGATGTTTGCCTTTTTTCCACCGAATCCGGTTGGATCAATGGGGATCAGAATTCGGTCTTTAAACACGTCTTCGCCCTGAAGGCTCAAATACTCCAACTCCGAGAGCGCGGCGTGAGCGTTTGCACTTTCGGCGTCACCCTCGTCATCGTTCGGAAGGACCCCGAACAGCGTCATCTCAGCCGTTCGTTGAGTCTGTTTGAGATCTCTGACGAGGTCAATAAAGATCCCCGAGCCGGTGCCGCCACCCAGTCCTGCAATTACGGCCACCTTCCCGCGTCGCGGGAGATCGATTGACGTCCGGACGTCATCGTCCTCTGCGTACGCCTTATAATAGAGTCCTTTGCCGAGACCGCGCTTTCGCACGACGCCGGTGGCAAAGTTCAGATTTTCGTTTATAAACTCTGGCTTGAGCCACCAGTTGTTTTCGTCCATCCCCACGCCAGACGCAATCCGCGGAACGGTGGATTCACCGATGAGATCGTTCTGGTCGTGGAGCTGAATGTTACGTGTGAGTGGTAGATACTCGATGTTTATTTCACCAGGACGGCCGGTCTGTGTGTCCCGGAGCCGGTCTTTCGTCTCTTTGATCTCCGCCTCGAGTTCCTGAATTTGCTCTATGTCTCGGTTTTCCTCTTCCTCAGCAGTATCTATAATCGTAACAGTTAGTCGACGTGGATTCGGTCGCGGACGAAGTACGGCCTCCTGCACCCATTTCGCCTTCAGTAGTTCATAGGTAACGGCCTTCCCCGCACCCCCCACAGCAAAAATCCTGTCTGGTAAATTCATAGCTACAATGATATTATACTGATAACATCAAATAAATTCCCCGATTAATGAATTGATGATGTTCAAAACAAATTGGGAAACAAATAGTAATAGTTTATAAATTAATTGTAAGTAGAACATCTTCCAAAACCTATCCAACCGAATTTGCTCGGACGCATGCATAATACTGGTTGAACGTAATCGATGAACAACGAGCAGTTATTCGTCGCGTCGACCA
>LKMJ01006820.1_pt1 | contig 10762 bp, 10 predicted proteins | sample 643391 | NCBI WGS metagenome assembly LKMJ01 (sample SAMN04112250, study PRJNA286221) | soda lake metagenome | biome: soda lake; feature: Kulunda Steppe; material: water; isolation source: sample PL-Br10 brine of Picturesque Lake | place: Russia: Kulunda steppe | collected 2010-07
CCGATGATTTTCCGGAGAACGACTGGTTCACGAAGTGCGTTCTCAGCTGCGTTGTTCGTCAGGGAGACCGCTAGCTCACCGACGAAGGTGAGCCAATGATCGATCCCTCCTTCGATTTTCCCGAGTAGTGTTGCAACTGTCCCGTCGGTTACTGACCGCTCCACGAGCGATCTAGGCCCGTTCTGGCATGAGCGGTGCATCTGAGCTCTCTCACGAAGACTCGGGTCGGTCTCCAGCCGCGGCTGGAGACCGACGAACACCTGCTTGAGATACCGGAAAACGGGCTCTGCCTCCTCGTGGTCACTAGCAGTGTCTTCAGCTTCTCGGAGAAGATGTGCCCAGCACCGCTGAAGGTTACTGCTGAACGCTGGATACGCCGTCCACCCATCGCAGATGACCGTTCCCGGGAAATCCTCGCCGAGGACTCTAACCAGCCACCGCAGACACAGATTCAGCACCTACTGGAGGAGATTGTGAGGTTCTCAATGTGATCGACTGAGGCTATCTGTTGATGGTGCACAGGGAGTGAAGACACGGAAAGAGATAATCTCGGACATGAGTGGTGAGTTGTTTCACCTGAAGAATTCAGTGGAGAAACACTGTCCAGCAGAGGGGTGTTCGGCGATCCACAAGCGAATCGCCCGAACACACAAACGAATAGAAAAGACGACTTGGCAATTGAGCCAGTTCGGCTCAGAGAAGGCAGCGACGTACTTGCGGCAGGGATTACCATCGATGCAGAGGTTTGCGGAGAAAGCACTCGACGGGAGCGGGGTGCGGTGGACCTCGAATCCCGTCGAACAGGCAATGGAAGAAGTTGCTAAACGGTGCAAGCGAGACTGGATGTAGCGGAGCTGGGATGAATTGAATGCAGTGCTTCAGCTCCGACTGGTGAATTATCAATATTCAGAACTTTACAGCCAGTTCTTCGATGAGATCTGTGTAGATCAACTCACGACCAGATTCATTGCACTTTCTCGATCAAAGCCACTGGATGTGATGTCTAAACAGTTCTGCGACGCGATCAAGAAATTATCAGACCACTCAGGGATTCGGAGGCACTCGCCGAATGATACGAACGAGTTTTAGCGAGCCTGGTGACAGACGAGACCAGATATGCCCCGTCTTCAGCAGACTCGGTGTCACACGCATCATCCGTCGTCGCAGCGTCCGCAACCGTGTTAAACGTAGGGGCTAAAGATACCAAACACCGCATCGATACGTTCTACGCCCAGTTCGACAGCCACAATGTCGAAACCATGAACAACAAACTACGACAGATTGCCTAGGTCTGGGACGTCTGTCTAACTTAGCGATGTCCACTAATCAGAAATAGTATCACATATTATTTCTTCCCATCCATCAGACATATTTTCTTGTGAAAACCTTTTAGCAGATCTATTGGCCATTTCCCCAATCCCGGAGGCGCACTCATTTAGAATGAGCTCCGATAGTCTATTGGCAATTTTATAAGATGATATATTTTTTATTAGAATTCCTTCGCTGGAATCTCGAATTATGGACGATGTATTACCATCAGCAGGATCCGTATATTGTGGAGCAATACAAACACACCCAGACGCCATAGCTTCAATAAGAGGGTATCCAAGGGCTTCACGCTCGGATGTTAGCACGAAGTACTTTGCAGAATTGTAATAGCGTGGGGTTTCATCAACAGGTATCCAGCCAGGTAGATCAATCTCTTCTAAAAGATTCTCCCTTATTATCATTTCCTTCACTTCATCAAAAACCGGACCATCTCCAAGCATAATCGCGTTAAATGTATAACCCCTCTTTTTAATCGCACTCATAGACTTTACAAACATCTGGGGACGTTTATGAGGCTTCATCCCACCAACCCATATAAAATCATATTTCTTTTTTACTTGTTCTGCGTTTTGATATTTTCCGATGTCAATTGATCCTGGAAGAATATTGACTTTCGATTTGTCAACCCCAGATTGGACTAAGAAATCTTTATGTTGTTGACCATGAACAGCTAATGAATCAAAGAAAGAAAATATTGTCAAGGTTATTTTCCTATACCTAGATCTCGAAAGGTTAGGAATATCAGCTCCGATTATTCTCAGATGAGTTGGCTTGTCAAAAACCCAACCTAATAAGAGAGTATATATACCATGTGGTATCAATGATATCCCTATAATTACGTCATAGTCCTTCTTATACAGCATATAGAACCCATACAGTAATTCAAATAAAGCCCTAACAATTTTACCTCCAAAGGGAGGTTCTATAATTTTGATATTACTACTTGCTTCTCTTCGAATCCCTCCATGCTTCTCTGAGCAAATTATCGTGACAGAACCCATAGAAGATGCTAATGGGTTCAAGTGACGCTCTACCTTACCTTCGTAAGAAGGTAAATTACTTAGAACTAATATATCTTTATTCATGATTATTTTGCCTTCCAAACATTTATTTCAGGATTTTGATATAGTTTATTAGTTTTATGGAGCGTCTCAGCGTTACCGATGTCGGCTCGATCATATAACATTTGCTGCTCTTGTTGAGATGGATGGTAAGACTTGTGATATTCCATTTCTCTCTCTGTAGTAAAAGTATAAGTTCCACTACGGGTCAGTAGATCAAATAACGGAGTATCAAACTCATGAACAGTAATGTCTCTTGCTTGTTGATATCTTAAATTATACTCCCTCATCCCGAGTTCTGCCATGAAGACTTTCTCGCTTATTGTGTAGGAATTGATTTCGTCCTCCATGTTATGATGGCCTGCCATCCAAGCGGCTCCAGAATACTCTTGTTCAGAAAAATTGTTACTTCCATCATAGACTACCGCTGCAGATATTCCCAACGAGATCAGTATACATCCGATCGCACAGAGAGACAGGATTTGTGTGAACCTTTCATCACTAAATAGTTGCTTGGTGTTTAAAATCACAATTCCAAGGCCCAATACAATAACAGACATGAGAAAGGCATACCTTAATTGGCGGATAAAGTTCAAACCGAGAAGTGGTGGACCAAAAAGTAAAACTACTCCCAAAATAATACTCAAATAGTATTGTATAACAAAATCCCTCTGACCTTGGCGTACACAATCAGATGAATTAGAGAGAATCTTCCAGATAACAACCATACTCATAATGAGGGCAGCCCCTGCAATAAGGGCAAAAGGGCCATATATTTCAATTAATCGTCTTATAATAAATAAGACACCCATATCAGTAGCAGAAGATGCGGTAGTCCCTCCTACAGAATCTCGTCCTTCTAAAACCCCTACAAATGCTAATAGATTTTCAAATACTGAACCCCCTCTTTCAGGTATACTATTTATCCATGTGTATAATGACAGACCTAGAACTATCGAGAGGATAGAAACGCTTTTTGACTTATCGAATTCACCATATAAATTTGATACAGACATTGAGATTAATATAATGCAAATCAATACTGTAGTAGCAGGGTGGTAGAAAACAAATAAAAATGACAGAATTATTAATAAATATTTGGCCCTATTATAATTTATAAATAGCAAATACAAAAATGTCGGAACCAGCCAAAAAGAATGTATAGATGGTCCAACAGAAAGATAATAATGTGAATACAATAGTGGAGAGGAAGCTAGAAATCCCCACCAAAGACCGGAGTTATTTTTTGTTATTCTCCTAGTTAGAATCCCAATAGACAACATATAATATATAAATAAAAATGGTTGGTAAAATTGAGTTGCTATGTTAGTTTCAACTCCGAATAAACTCCATGTGAAAATCAATATGTGTGTTATTGGGTACCAATTAGTTGGACCAACCTCACCATCCATACGAATATCGTTAACCATACCTAAATGAGCAAACACATCAGCCCTCCCGCTCCCAAACAGATAGTAACCCCGTATCAAAGGGACGGAAAAAAAGTGTACTATTGATAACGCTAATAACAGGCTAAAAGCGAATTTTAGCCTTAATTTGGTGTTATAAAATAAAGAAAAAGTTGTAGCTAGAGCTGACGATAATATGATAAATATTAACGACCATTCAATTATTATATACCCACTAAACAAATCTAATTGGTGGCCCTCTACAGGAGGTAGCATTTCAACCATCAAAATGTTCAATATGAAGAGTGAATAGAGAGCAACCCCAATACTTTTCAGTACACGACTTTTTTTAATCATAGAACTAATTATTAGTTATATCTCTGATTTTTTAGATATATTGAAAGAGCATACGACATCCACGCTTGACACCAACGCATTAACGTGAACCTCTTCGTGTACCACTTCCGTTTCTGGTAATAAAACCGTCCATCTTCAGCATAGAGGTTTTCGAGCGTCCAATCAATAATTTTCCTAGCAAGCTCAATTTCTCCGGCATGAGAGAACGTCACAATTCCCTGAGCAGCTGCATGAATATCGTGTGGATACGTCGATGTTTCGTCCCAACAGGGAGCACCATCTGGTTCGTACAACACGTTACGATAGAAATCAAGACTATCTTCGACGATTTCTTGAAACGCATCCCCGTCGACGACTTCTTGATATCTGAGGAATGACTCGATAATGAATCCGTTGTGGTAGTTGTCCATCCCAAGGTGTGACGCCGATGGGGGATCCTTATATTCCCAACCTCCTATTTCATTCTGACAGTTCCCGACGAACGTCAAAATGTCTTCCGCGATCGCTCGATACTCGTCTTCACAGAATTGTTCATAGAGGTCAACAAACAATCGTGCAGCGAGAGCGTTCGCGTTCAAGGTGTAACTGTTCGATCTCTCCGGCGTATAACTGATGCGATACTGCCCCTGTTCGCAAAATAACAGTTCTGATTTAATGAATCTAACTGAATCACGTGCTATTACGCCATACTTTTCGTCGATATAGTTAGCCCGTAGCAGCGCTTTCACGCCATAAGACGTACTAACAATATTTGGAGTTCCAGCATCTTTTGTATCAGAAAGACCCTGGAGTTCATGTTCATGAGAAAGACAGAATCCATCAACAGTATCTACGTTATGAGAAATAATTCGATCAAAGAGTGTCTGTGCCTCGGAGAGATACTGTTTAGAGCCGAATTCATTATACGCGTTTAAATTCGCCATCGCGAATAAACTGAGTCCTTTTGGATTCGGCTTTTGCTCTACCAAAAGAACTGGTCGGAAATTGATCGGAGCACGCTTGATCGTTTCTTGAAAAGCTAAATTAGTCAATTTATGTTCGAATGGAAGTTTACGTCGAACATAACTACTCATCCCATCGTGTTTATCCCAACCTACGTAGTTCCGGTTTCGAGAATAGTCAAGTGTTTTCTCAAGGATTATGTCAACAGAGTCCATGTTGTATCTAACTAATTGGCTGCTCTGTAATTCGCTCATAGAGAATACGTACAATCTTCGCTGCAGCATTTCCGTCACCGTATGGTGTCGGCTTTTGTTCAATAGATCGATTCATTCGAATTTCCTTCGCGATCTGTTCTTGATCAGTCCCGACGAGGACATTCCAGCCACTATTAACGGTTTCGATCCATTCAGTTTCTTCACGCATTGTCACACAGGGTGTATCAAGATAGAAAGCCTCCTTCTGGACACCACCAGAATCCGTTGCGACCCGTTCAGATGCATCGATTAGGCGGACGAAGTCCAGGTAACTAACTGGATCGATCACCTCAATTTCTGACGTTGCCTGCTCCAACAGTTCATGCTCTCGAAGCCGATTCTCGGTACGTGGATGGACTGGCAAGACGACCGGAAGAGGTGCGTTCGACAGGGCATTGATGATCGATTCGAGGCGATCGGGATCATCAGTATTGCCGGCTCGGTGGACCGTCGAGAGAATGAACTCACTCTCCTCGACGCCAACGCGTTCAAGCACGTCCGATTCGTCTTCAGCGACGTCTCGGGCCCAGAGAATCGCATCATACATTACGTCACCAACGACGTGGACACCCTCGGTAATCCCTTCTTGCTCAAGCGTGTCGGCAGCCGACTCGCTTGGTGGGAACAGCAAATCCGACGCGTGGTCGGTCAATATGCGGTTGATCTCCTCCGGCATCTCCCGGTTGTAACTCCGCAACCCGGCTTCGACGTGTGCGATGATAGGGTCAGTCTTCGACGCTGCTATTGCCCCTGCAAGCGTCGAATTCGTATCACCGTAAAGTAACACGATGTCGGGTTCTTCAGTCTCGATGATCTCTTCGATTCCCTCAAGCATTGCGGCGGTCTGTCGACCGTGTGCATCCGAACCGACGCCGAGATTATAGTCGGGCTCCGGAATACCGAGTTCGTCGAAGAAGACATCGGAAAGCTCCTCGTCGTAGTGTTGACCTGTATGGACAAGTATTTCGTCGTGATCGGGACGCAACTCGCGTGAGACAGCGAAGGCTTTGATAAATTGTGGTCGTGCTCCAACAATCATTAATACCGATAGCGGCTGTGTGTTACCATGTGTCATTAAATTCCACCTTTAAACAAGACGATGTGTGTCTGTCGTCCATCGGAAGTTCCAATCACTGAAAGGATATTGATTGATAGAAACTTAATCAAGTAATTCTTTCCTATTTTCGCCAGTCCAAACTCCTCGTTGGCACGCATCGAACCTTCATTTCGATCTTCAACTATCGTAATAATGCTATCACATCCGACTTCGTTTAAGAGATGATTATGGCTTGAGGCCTGAAGCAAGCGGTACACTCCTTGTCTACGGTGTGAGGGTGCAACATACGCATTGAAAACGAGTCCACTACCTTGAGGTACTTGAAAACTGTCATGCCACAAGTCAGAGTACTCGGCGTGAACGCCCCAGTAGAAGCCTGCCGGCTTGCCGCTGTCAACATGTCGAGCAAGATAGAGGTTACAGTTTTCCAATTTGAATCTCTGAGTTACTGTTTTCTTTTTAATATACTGGCGAAGGAACTGGTGGACTTCGGTGTCGACCTCACCTGGGTGTGTGATTCCCGTATACTTGATAATATTGTATTTATCGTAGTCTAGGTCGTGAAATTGATACTCACTGGAAGTTATTTCGAATACCGTTCTTCGTTTAAAAAGCAAATCCTCAATAGGATGGAGCTGACGCAGCTGATTCAGAGTACTCTTCCCGTACATTATCCACCGAAGACATTTTTTTTCGTCGCCATCGCTAACCGGCGAAATATGAGTGCGGTTGAATACATCAACGGTATGGGATCCGTAATGAATCCTTCTGCGTAAACGGTTTTGTCGCTCCGTACACTTCGCCACCACGTGAGCAGGCTGCTAGACCACTCGGGATAGGACCACCTATAGAACAGTAACACATTGAGCATGTCTTCTGTCGCCTTGACCCAGGTAACCGACCCATCAGGGACATCACCTTCGGAGTACTCAATTCCACTCAGTCTAGACAGGTCGGAGTAAGCTATCCACGGCAAATTAACCCCGCATGCGGGCGTGATCCCGACCCAGGACCAGCTTCGGGGGTTGACCTCAATCAGGTAGAACTTGTCCGTCTTTACATCCCGTTTGTACTCAAACTCAGCGATGCCAGTGTATTCGAGATCGTCGCAGATTGACTTCGCGTCCTCTATCAACTGATCGGGAACCGACTCCACTTGTCCAACTTTACAGTCACCGATGTCTGGTGGATAGCCCCGAACCTTCCGGCCAGTGAAGACTCCCTTCACGTCGCCTTGGTTGGCGTATACGCCCACTGTGTACATCGAGTCTGACATACCCCGTACGTACTCTTGGAACACGAATTCGTCAACGAGTTCTGGATACGATTCGATAAAGTCGTCCAGCTCATCCCGGTTATCGAACACCTCAAGTCGGAATGTTTCGTATAGTTCCGTCTTTTGGCGCAACTCTTCGTCGTCGGTAGGGGTGCTCGTTGATCCGTCCGTCAGTCGGTTCCAGATCGACACGATCCGTGACCGAAACATCATGTCGGGCACGTCCCTCGCGTCGCCTGGCTTGGCGGCAATCGGGAAACCGTCGTCCGGTACGTCTGTGACGTCATCACCTACCCATGTTCGTGGAACCGGATACGAGCGATCTTCAGCCCACGATCCAAAGGCTCTCTTGTCGAGTAACAGATCTACGGTTTCTCCGTCGGCGACACATGGTCGGTAATGGTCCGAGAGTCGGTCGCGATGGGTCGCGATGGCGCTGGCCCAGTGGTCGTTCGCCGGGATCAACACCGGATCGTCATCAAACTTGTCCGCGAGATCAACCAGAAACTGCACGAACCCCTCCTCGTCGGTCGTTGGATTCGGACACTTGTGATAGGTCGCATAACGGCTCGTCGTCCCGATATTACGGAAACTATCTACAGCGTGGACGTCGACGCCTTGGCGTCCCAGTTCCTGAATGATACTGAGACCGTTGTACGCGCAGTTACAGACTATTGCGGTCACGTTTTCTTCCCCTCCGCTAATAGAACATCAATCATGTCATTGGTCACGTCGATTTTCTCATCGATAACCCTGGCTCGTCGTTCCTCCCACCGTTCGGCTACGGTCGGATCCTGAACTAGCTCCGACACTTTCTCGATAGCAGTCCTCTCGTCGGCGAATGAGTGCAATAGTTCGTACTCCTGTTTAAGTTCGATGAAGTTACTGAGATCACCATCGCCAGCGAAAGAGTTTGAGCGAACCGCCGGAGTCCCGAGTAACGCTGCCTCAGTAGCCATCGTCTGCGAATCACCAACGTACAGGTCCGCATACGAGAGTAGGTGATGGATGTGGTGTGGAGGAATAGGAAGACGGTACTCCTCAAACTCGGGCGTTAGCGATTCCTCGCTCGTGATGTACACCTCACCTTGTTCGTCAAGCATCGATACGAGTTCGCGCTTCGCATCAAGCGAGAATCCATGGTGACCCCCGTCGTGGTGAGCGTCCATCGCGACAAACCGGAGTACGAAATACTGCTCGTTAGAATCGATCCCATGCTCTGTTAACAGTTCTGGATTGGGGTTGAACCAGCCTGGGTGGAGGTACGCGAGTTCCTGAAACGCATCCACCCGGTGCTCTCTCGCTCCTAAGTCCAGATCGAAATTCGCCGGAACGTACATCACGTCCACGAAAGGGTGAGTTATCTTAGATATCTTCGTCGTGTAATCACTGTCTTTAAACATGACGTTCGATGCCCCAACTAACTTGCTCGTGTAGACGGAGACGGGATTGATACGACCTGCTATCACATCCGGGTTGAACTGTCTCGCGAGACGCACTAGTCGTCCGAATCTAGTCGCAGTCTCGGTCACAAGCCCGACTTTCCCCGATTGCTTCGAGGACGGAATGACGTAATTAAGATCATACGCCTCAAGCAATGCGACAGTGACTTCCTTGTCGCGGGCGGTGATTAACACGTCGTGGCCGTCGCGTTCTAGTTCCCAGATCGTATTCTTGAACAAGTGTACGTGAGACGGATGGTAAAGATCGAATAAAAACTTCATCGAACCACATTGAGTAGCAACTTTCCGACGTTCGTCGCGGAGTCTTTCGAGAACTCAGTCACGTACTCTATCGTCGTCTCAGCCCATCGGTTTGGGTGAGACAGAAGACACAATCTAGGTAACTCCGACCGTTTCACCAGATCAATCAGTTCGTCAGTCCCGTCGACCTGCACCGATTTCTCGCTTTTACCCACAGGATTGTCCTTTACTTTCAAATTGCCATCCTCCCACGTCCGACCGGTATCGGAAAAGTATGTCACGTCGACGAAGTCCAGAGAGAGGTATGCCTCGCCGAGGAGTCCGTACTCATCAAATCCCTGATTGTCGTCCCACATGTCGCGATTGTCGTGGGCCGTCAGTGGGTTGCCGTGCATACACACGGTGTCGATTGTCGCATGCTTCCGAAGCCGCTCAATCTGCTCTTGGAACGACCTGTGGGCGTTAGATACATTTCCTTCGGCCCGATCCATTTCCTCGTAGTGGTATCCAATTTCGTGACCCAGGCTCTCAATTTTCCGGATCATCTGGGGTTTGAATGTCTTATCAATGGTTCGGAAATAGTATGTTGTCGAGATATCGTACTTCGCCTCAAGCCGAGCCATCGCCAGTGAATTCTTCGGCTTCCGATCAACGTCGTGGCGATGGATGATGAACTGTTCTGGTAACTCGTCCGATGACAGATACTCGCGCATCGTGATGTGCTCGTACCCGGCCTCAAGTCCCGCCTGTAACAACTCCTCGTAAATGTCGAATGTAAAGTCTCTAGTCACGAAATTGCACCTCCTTGTCTTCGTTCACTTGCATGTCGAACAGCATCGCGAACATGAGGAACATGCTACCCATCGTGAACAGCATCATACTCAGGGAGGCCCGCACGAACAGCGAACTACTCCAGATCTGCCACGCATACAGCGACCACACCCCCCCGAGAACTCCGAAGGTTGCCATCACCGCGCCAAAGTAATAAAACAGTGCCAGGGGATGGAAGTCCAACACGAGATACTTCACTTTCAGCCGCCACAGGAAGTTCTGCAACAGCATGATCGATACCTTTCGAATATAGGTACCGTACTTGATTGAGGACTCTTCGTCACCATAGACCGCAGGCATCGCCACGTCCGCAACCCGCATCCCCTTCGCATTCAACTTCACCAGGAGATCGTTGCAGTATCCGTAATACTCGTACATCGAACTGATCCCGACGTTCTCTAGGGCGTAGTTCGAGATCGCTGTATACCCGTTTTGGGGGTCCATCGTCTTCCAGTAGCCCGATGCGATCTTCGTTAAGAACGTTAGAATCGAGTTCCCCAAGAATCGCCACTTCGACATTCCCTGTCGGAACTCCTTGTACAA
>LKMJ01006821.1_pt1 | contig 10760 bp, 14 predicted proteins | sample 643391 | NCBI WGS metagenome assembly LKMJ01 (sample SAMN04112250, study PRJNA286221) | soda lake metagenome | biome: soda lake; feature: Kulunda Steppe; material: water; isolation source: sample PL-Br10 brine of Picturesque Lake | place: Russia: Kulunda steppe | collected 2010-07
TAAATAATCATAATATATATTTTGATGAGTTTGTTTATCCGACACCTCAAAATAAATCAAATGTTTATGCCGATGTATATATAGATGACCGTAAACAAAATATTGAAAATTTCGTAAATAATGACAAAATTGGTATTATGTATTTAAGACCGCATAATTTAGAATCTATTCCGTGGGAATCTTGGTTAGCATCAACGGAAATAGATGAGGATATAATATATATTTCAAATAATGAAGAAATTCAATGGAATACAATTGCTAATTCTTTAATTGAACCATTATCTGATTAGAGGTATTAATAGCTAAAAATTTAGAATATTGACTTTATTACTTTAAAGTAGTAAACTTACTATTTAAAAATAATAAAATTACTATTTTATAATGGTAAACTTACTATTTAAAAATAGTAAATTATGAAAAAATCTTTTGGAGCCAATTTTTATCACGAGGATATGACTTATGAATCCCATATCTATCAAATTTTAAATCTTGACCTATACAATTTTCATTATCTTTATATCCAACATAAATACTTTGTTGTTCTAAATTTCTTATATCACCGGATGCAAAATTATCGATGAAAATTGATGTCGGATGATTATGTACTTTTTCTAATGGTGGTAAATTAATTTTTACTGGTAGCGTGTATTTCTTATTATTACCAATATTCAATTGGAATGAACGATTTTCTTTTGGAATAATTTTCTGAATTAGCAATTCCGATTTTTCATTAATTGATTTCTCTACAATATCATATGTTTTAATAGAATTATTAATTTGAGACTTTAATTTTGTCATATTTTTTGATGATTCAATACGGTGTTCGTAATACCGAGGGCATTTACAAAGATGTGCATTAAATCCCCTAAATTCAATAGGTATTTCTAATTCTTCTATTTCAGGATGAACTTTGTCTCCTTTATATACATTATTATCATCATAATTTTTAAGTCTGATATTAATTGTTTCACCTTTTAAATCATCAAGGTTCGTAAACGGTCTTTCGTACAAATCTAATATTTTATTATAACCGGGGCTTGGAAATTTAACAAGTTCAATTCGCATAAAAAATTCTTGAAATGGAAAACCACATTCTAGGTGTAGTGTCGGTTCTTTTGTTGAAGGATAAATGCGCACATCTTCAATCTCTAACTCAATTTTGTCATCATTTATAACGTGAGCTTTTTCCTTAATATATTGTTCACTCATTTTATCCAAGGAATCTGCGTTCATATTGGTATAATATAGTTCCATAGTAATGAATGTATTGTTTCGAATTATAGTAATAAGAACATTTATGTTGGTCCATACAAATATTTACACTATGAGTGCACAAGAATCTAAAACTAAAAATAAATCTGCTGTAGATTCTTTACTTGAAACTAAATTAACAACGGATTCTAAACAAAAACTAGAAATTAAATCAGGTGGTTTCTCATTTCATCCTAAACTCATTAAATCTTATGAAGGACAAAAAGAAATTACGATTCCGTCGTTGGATGGTATTGCATCTGATTTTAAAAATAGTGATAATGTAACGGTTGCGTCATCTTCAGATATAGATGATGATTTAGAAGATGATTTAAAAAGAAAAAGTCTAGAAACTCCTGAATTTAGAAATTATTTAATATCTTTCTTTATGTCTGAAGAATATTATAATTATCAATTAAATAAAGATAATGTAAAAGATATTACGCGCTATAATGTACCTGTAGTTGCGATATTAGCACAAAAAGAAGATGGTTCTATGGTACATATTTTAATTCAAAATCCATTTAAATACAATTGTACTACAAAATTATTTAAATTAATCGAAACAAATCAAAGTATCTATGCTCGTTATAACAATAAAAATAAACTCTGTATTGATTTAGGTGATGGGGATATTCTACCTGCATCTATTAACAATGTAGAAACTATGAATATTCAAAAATCATTTGTTGATGGATTTGATGAGACATTTTGTTGGGAATATTTAGATGATTCGGAATATCCAAATTGGATGAAAATGTCTGTTACATCATTTGAAAAAAGAGATAATGGAAAATATGAATTATCTATCGAAAATATATCCTACCCGTGGATTTTAGATGACCCAGAGTTTTGGAATGATTCTCATGAAACTGTTAAGCTTGTAGAAGAATTTGCAAACGGTAATCCTTCTTTGTTAGAAAATGTCTATATTAGACCAAATAATGAAACTATGAAATCTTCGTTACAGACTATTAAAAATAAATCTGGTTGGGAAATGGCTATTGAAAAACCTGTACAATCAAACGATATAGAAAGTATATCTGGATTTGATGTAGTGATATTATTTGCGTTGACCGTCTCAACATTATTTTCATTCTTGACATTAATTAATTTCTAAAAATAATATAATCTTAAATTAATTTAAGATAGATATGAATCTATTAATAATACCTTTTTCTGAATTTTGTTGTTTATTCTTTTCTTCTTCATAAATATCTTTATTAAATATTAACCAATACCCACAATCTGATTTAAAATAAGTGTATTCTGATTTTTTGAAATTTTTTATTTGTTTATTATGAATATACACATATTCATCTTTAATACTATCTAAAGAACCGTGACCAAATTTCTCTGTAAGTTGAATCAATTGACTAGATTCATCCCATGTTTTGGGGAATGGAAGCGTAAGATATACTGTATCATCTTTCTCAAATGCAAAATTCTTAATAATTATAGTAATTGTTTCCTTATTTTTATTATGTTCATAATCTTTAATTTTACATTTAATAAATTTTCTATTATGTGTAGATAAAATTTTTTGTTCTTTCAAAGAATTCAACAATCTTTTTCTTATGGAATTAAATTCGATATCAAATGAACGAATATCTCTATAATGAATATTTTCTGATTCTTGAATGAATGTCATCGAATAAAAATCTGTAATTGTTGGTAATCTGTCCCCATCGATAAAATTATTTATATCAATCAAATTCGTTTTTTCGACATCATAACCCCAGAATTTATTTATATCAGAGTGAAAAACTTTTTCTTCATTTGAATTGATAATTTGTATTTTATTATCTTCATAAAATTTTAGTTTAATCTCTCTATCTTCTAGATACATATTTTCACTGAACGAAGAATTCTCAAATTCAAAGTTATCTACATATGTAAGCTGGAAACTAGCAAAATTATTATATTTGACATAAATATTTTTATTTCGACTAGGTACAGATAATTCTACATAAATATATATTTTATTTAATCCAGAATGGAATGTTAATGAATCTTTTGATGTGATAATATTTTCTGCATTATGCATAAATACGGTATCATTTGCAAGCTTGATTGTTGGATGAATGTATATATTTGCAATCGTACATTCTAAAAATTCTTCCTCAGATTCAGCTTTTAGATTAGCTAAACGTTCATTTGGACAAAACTCATTTTCCATCTCCATCATAAAATAAAATAACGTAAGTAGAATATTAAATGTGTCGAATTCAATTCAATAGAAGTATATTGTAATCTGGTTTTTCTAATTTTACTTTCTTAGAAAACTTCGATACAATCGATTCATTTTCATATAATACAGATATTGCATATTTAGCCCACGGTGCGGATTTAAAACCATTTGTATACATATCAGGACTGATGGTCATATATTTATCACCGTATCCAATAGTATTTTGTGGTGGCTTTCCTGTTGGTCGTATAGGTAAATAGTACTGGATTAATATTTGTGGTTCATTTTCTATAGATTCCGGCACATCATCTCCCTTCGGCACGCCCCAATATACGGCAACAAATGCTCCATTACACCATGGGAAATCATCTTTGAAAGAAATGGCCATTAATTCAATTGAATCAAATTGAACATTACCATATGCATAAACATCTGTTTCAATATTTTTATATTCCATAGGTACGAAACAATCAAAATTATTATCATTTTGTACCAACTGACAATGTATTTCATCATCGTTTTTATCTACATTAATCTCATATACTCCGTATTTTTGAGCATATATTTTTTGATATACGCCCAACTCTTCGGATATTTCATCTACGCTATGAGCATAGCTATAAAGAGATTTTCTAATCATGTCTTCACTTACAGATTTATTTACAGAAATCCCATTCATTAAATTTATATTGAAACTCAGAATACTTTAACGTTTATATTTACAATAGTCTGAATTCAAAAATAGATTTTAATCACAATTTGTATATGTTAAAATAACATATTCCCCGGATAATTTGTCTGCCCATGGAGCTAACTTTTTACCTCTGTCATTTTCCTTGGACTTTATAATTTTAATCCATTTAAATGAAGAATCATATTTATCGTACCCGTCAGGAATAGGTAATTCTACTTCACTGCGAGGAATATTTTTTTCTGTTGATTTTTCTGCTTTATAAGTGAATGCATCAAAGTTTTCATAGGTAAATGGAAGAGCATCATCAATACATTTCCAAATATCTTTAAGAGAACCCCATTTAGCTAAAGGGTTATAACCCTGAGACTCTTCAATCAACTCACCACTTGGGTCGTAATTCCATAATCGTTGTTCTCGATTCAAGTCAATTGTTCCATACCACTCAACTTCATCCTTATTCAACCAGTAGAAATATTCATCGTAATTATAAAAATGACCTCTTTCTTGTACCCACTCAGGAAAAGAATTAAAATCATACTCAGGAATTTCTTCCCGCGTAAGGTCAATATCTGAAATATCTTCTTCTAAATCAACCCATTCTGGCGACCCAACGTGCATTGTAGGTGTTTTCATAGGGTAGAAAATACCTTCTAGTTCATTTTGTACACAAGACATTCCCCCACCTTGATGAACAAAATTAACACCTGTTTCTTTAGGAATAAGAAGTCCGAAATTGTGGGAATACGTATTAAAATTAATTTTCTCTTCCATATACTGTATTATGCATGTCGTTATTAAAACATTACGATTTAAATTTATTTAAAATTATATATCTTTATCATGCATATATTCTTCCATATATTCCATTTCTTGTTCCATTCTTTTTGCTTCTGTTTCAATTATTTCATCTTTTACGATAGATTCATTTGGGTAATTTTCATATTGAATGTGACTAAATATATGTTCAATATTTGATTTTAGCTCTTCTATAGAACTTGATAATTTAGAAATATCTTTCTTTGTAACATTACGTTTTTCATTTATATTTTTTCTACACTTTAAAACAAAAACAGGTTTGTTTTTTCTCCTATCGAATAGAAGACCGAGTTCATCTGCTACGGCATATACACTGTTATAAAATTCTTCATAGGTTTGAGATAGCTCATATGCTCGGTCATCACACGTTTCATTTAATTTTTCAGCCAAATTTTTTATAGATTTTAATTCATCTGTAAAATCATCTAAAAGGTTATTTGGTATTGTAACAGTGGTTTCTGAACATGAATCTACAGATATATCTAAATCTGCTAATTCATTATTGGTTTGTGTCTTTCCTCTACGTAAATCTACAGGGTCTTCCCTCGAAACTTCTTTGGAAGCAAAATTTTCAATAGCATCTAATTGTTTTCTTAACTTATTATTTTTAGAATTAATATTTAATTTTTGTTTTAACTCTTTAAGATTTCTTTGTTGACTCATATTTAAATATTTTAAGTTATATGTTATATATTTTTTGTCTGAAATATAATTGTAATATAAAATTTCTAATTAAGATTATAAAAATTGTAATTTTATTCAAAATCTTCATCAATTCTACTTGCTGTTGCACCTTTTTGATGTTGATATTTAGAGTCTTTTTGGTCCCCATATCCAATTAAAGCGGGAGATTCTAGCCTTCCAAATATAATCTGGCATATTCTCATACCTTCATATAGTTTAACGGGAGAGGATGCATGATTAATTAATTCTAAGGTAACCTGTCCTTCAAAACCGGGGTCAACCCATCCTGCCGTATGAATATGTGAACCTGCTCGCCCAATACTTGAACGTCCTTTTATTTCCGCATCGAAATCATTTGGTATTTTCACAGTTTCTTTTGTAGAAGCTAAAGCAAATTCACCACTATTTAATACAAGTTCCTCACCTTGTCTAATTTCATCAGGGTCAGGCATATCTTTTGTATCAATAATTTCTAAATCTTCGTCATATAGACGTAGTTCATTTCCAAGACGTAAATCTACGCTTGCCGGTTGTATTTGAATACTATCTTCGATTTGTTCTTTAATTGTTTTACTTGTGTCATTCTCCCAATCAATAGGGTCTATTACGATTCTTCCTTTAATTAATTCATTGATAATTCCTTGGTCACTTAATCTCATATAATTTTATGTTAGTGTACTATACTAAAAGCTCTTTCTCTTTATGTTGATTAACTTGAATTTACATATATTGAATAATCATGTTTTTATATATGGCTACCTACTAACAAAATACCGAATCTCACTAACAGTGTTGTTAGTGGGGTTGTGTTAGTGACCGACCAAAACGAGCCAAATTACCTGATTTATACAAGTGTGGTTGTATACTATTACAATTAAACTTGTATAAAAAGGGTTCGCTAGAGTGGAGTCTACCACTAAAGCAACGTTAAACAACGTTTAACGGTACATTTAGTCCGTAAATCCCACTAACAACGCTGTAAGTGAAATTATCTGACATTATTAGTTTCAATTTATATAAATAAAAATCCGTAGTTATATATTTGTTAATACTTAAATATACTATACATGGATTCGTATGATATTTTAGATGTGTCAAAAGAAGCAACAGAAGAAGAAATAGATAAAGCATATAAATCAAAAATAAAAGAAGCTCATCCTGATTTGGGCGGTTCAAAATCTGAATTTATAAAAGTTAATAATGCATATGAGAATATCAAATCAAAAGAAAATAATATTATAAATGAAAAATCAATACGTGAAAAAATATTAGAATATCTAAATTTAATTATAATTCATTAAATATATATTATACTATACAATATTTTATAATGATTCGAAGAAAATTTATTGTATCAACAGGAACGACAATATTAAGGGAATGATTTATACTCGAACGTATTTATATTCGGTATATCATTGTCGTCTTTTTTAGAATCATCTTGTTCATTACAACCTGAACTGTCAAATTTTACTTCAATTGTTTCTCCATTGCTATCTTTGTAAGTTAATACAGCACCATCTAATTGACCAAGTGATATACTACGGTCTTTATTCATATTTATTATTCTAATTTTGATTAATAAATAAGTATCGTATTAAAAATTGAATATCAAAATTATTTTGATATTTATTCTTCCAACATATCGTCTATACGTTCTTCTTTTTTCGCTTCTAGTTCACGTTCTAATTCATTTTCTTTTTCTCTTTCTTCTAATATATGATTAATTGTAATTAAAGCTATTATCACTGCCGCAATAGCAAGTAATCCAAATAATATTAGTACTACACTCATATTTAATCACCACCATCTAAGTCTTGTTCATTTAAGTCTAATATCGGTGCAGCTTCTGCATCGATAATTATTGTACCTTCATCTTCGTTGATTGCTTCAATCCATTCGGCTTGAAGGGCTTCATTTTCTCCACCATATGCTTCTTTAATCGTTTCGAAAGCATCTGCTTGGCCTTGTGCTACTTCACGTTCAGCATCTGCTTCTGCTTGAGCTTCAATAATGACACGTTCAGCATCTGCTTCTTCTGTAGCTATTTGTTCTAAACTAGAATCTAGTTCCTGAGATAATGTAGCTTGCTCAATTCTCACTTCAATAATTTCAACTTCAGGGGATAAATCATCTGTTTCTGTTCTTAATTGCGAATCAACTTCATTTTGTAATTCTGCACGTAATGTATTAATATCCGCTCCATCCTCTGTATCATAGGATTGAATAATTTCTAATGCACTAACGCTAGATGCTGCATCTTGAACAGCACTTTGAATTGCTCTTTCACCAACACGTTCTTCCCACATGTTTGTAGTTCTAAATGGAGCAGATTGTTCACTATCTGAATAAAATGATGTGGCTTCTTGACCATCTACTTGATATGTAACAGATACTGTTGCACCAATATCTTGACCGTCTCTTGATAATGCATCATCAACATTTTCTGTCATAGTTATTGGTTCAACAGATACAGAATCTGTAGAGTATGATATACCGTTTGGTAATAATCCATCACCAAGCCAATATTGACCAGAAGAATATGTATTCCCAGTCGATTCACCCCAATTTGTTTCAACATGAACTTCATCTTCACTTACTGTACCAAATGCAAGCATTAAATTGCCTATAAATAACAAACCGAATACGAAAACAACTCCAACAAGTATTTGTATACCTATTTTTTTCATATTGTATTAAATAATTATATGTTTTTAAATATAAATGGATGGGTCAAATTAGTGTATTAGATAACTTGAATCTCATTATTTTGAGAATAAATTAGAATTTTTGAACGAAAGGATTATAAATTAGAGACTTGTTGAGGTAGGTTGTAGGCATGATTAAGAATGAGCGTATCTGATTCAAGTACAGATAACTATACCTTATCGATTGAACTCCAAACTCCTGATGCTCTAAAAGTAATGAGGGGGATGCTTGACTCCATCGATAGTTCAAACGAGGGTATTACGCGTGTGTCATTTGAAATAGAATCAGATGAACCCTTTGAGAGGAATAGAATCAAAGAACAACAGATTAAAGACGAGAAGAACGTAGATAAGGGGGATTCTGACGTTGAAGAATCAGACAAAACTAAGACTTCAGAATCCCCTCTAAACGCTTTTCCACCAGACTCAACCAAATTCAAAATATCCTCTGTGCTTTTTTATGAGGATAAACCGATGGTTGTAAAAGAAATAAAAGACACGTTAAAAGATACAAATTGGGAAACAAGTGGAAAAATAATTGGGCATAAACTTAGAGATTTGCTTGAAGATGGAAAAGTTAATAGAAACAAAAGAGAAGTAGATAATCTAGGGTCGAACCCTTATGAGTATCAATTAACTGATACGGCAAGAGAACAATTGAGAACTGTTGAGAATCATATAATAGATTCAGATGGAGAAACTTATGAATCGGTCGAATCTATCTCATTAGACTATGAATGCGAAATATGCGGTGAAAAATTCCAGACTGGAGGTGGTTTAGGTTCTCATAAGCATTTCAAACATTCTCAAGATGAAAATTCACAACAAAAGGGACTTGATGAAGTAGAAGAAAGCCCCTCTAAGAGAATAGCTCCTAACACGGAACGGTTTTATGCAATGTCCGTGTTATATAATTCATCTAAACCAGTAATTCCAACTGATGTCGCATCGCGTCTTGAGGGTACAGAATGGGAATCTGATAGTTCTTCAATATCTGCCACCTTAGGTCAATTAGAATCCGCCGGACTTCTTGACCGTGAAAAGCGACACAGTGAAAGAGGAAATCCTTACGAGTATACTATAACGGAAGAAGGAAAAGAAATCGTTGAGGGTGCCATAGAGACAGCAAAAGACGAAGGAGAAGACACGTTCGAGGATATTATTGAGGGAAAATGATTGCGGAAGTTGCTAACTCAGACGCACCTTCCGCTTCAAAATCCCCTACGTCTGAGGATGAGGTAGAAGAAGAGAATGAAATTCAAGAAGAACGTAAGGATGATATAGGACTAAAAGGAATGTCAGCAGGTCCAACACAAACGTCTACGGATAATTTAGAAAGAACAAATACACAATCAAAACAAAAACTCCCTGATACGCAATCCTTTGAAGAAGCTCCATACATATCGTACGATGAATTTCCTATTCAGGATGGGGACTTTATTAGATATGTTAAAGAGGATGGAATTGTATATCAAGGAAATATTCTTCGTGGAAAACCTGTAGAACATGGTTTTAATTACTATGATGGACAAGATAATGACTATGTTGCACGGTTAAACTTCGATAAAGGAAAACATGTTGCTGAATTCAAAATTCAACAAGAAGATAAAATTAAGATAATGAAATCAAAACAACAGACAAGCTTTGGTAGAAATATTGAACCCGTATCTCCTGAAGAAATAATCGCTGTATCACCAGAACATGAATATGGTTGGTATAAATTTGAGGAAAAATGGGATACTGAAGAAAATATGTTTGTCATAAATGATTAGCTGAATTTAAGCCAACTTTTTTCATCTACACTATATGTACGACAAACGGTACTTTTTGATATAATATCGTTTGTTTCATGATAGTGAACTACTAGTGGGTCAATATAACTAAATTCTAATAGATGTGTTTCTTTATGTAATCTACGTTCAATTAATTTTTCTTGTTCTGGTTCGATAGATGGGCCTACATATTCAATAATAATATCTAAATCTCGCGGTTTTTTTCCTTCAGGATTAATAGTACTACCCCATATCAAAATTCTGTATTCAGGTAGTTGTATATTTATTTCATCTTTCCATATGGATTCAAACTTAAACCGAAGTTCGTTATCCACAATAGGTATAGCTTTTTCTAAATATTCATTCATATTTTATATTATTAATATGGATATTAATAATGTTTCTATGTTCTAAGTAAAGTAAAACATTAAACATATAGGGATTTGTAAGTTATATTTTAATATGTCTGTGGAAATATCTGATAAGGTTGTTCAAAACATTGAAAGTAAGATTCGTGAAGAATTAACAAAAAATCAATTGGAGGATAGGATACGTGAAAAATTAGAACGTGCTATGTTAAATGCAGATGAAAGTACGCTTAGGTCTGTAGTAAGTTCTAAATCTTCAAATTATAAAAACATAGA
>LKMJ01006823.1_pt1 | contig 10759 bp, 10 predicted proteins | sample 643391 | NCBI WGS metagenome assembly LKMJ01 (sample SAMN04112250, study PRJNA286221) | soda lake metagenome | biome: soda lake; feature: Kulunda Steppe; material: water; isolation source: sample PL-Br10 brine of Picturesque Lake | place: Russia: Kulunda steppe | collected 2010-07
AGGGTATAAAAGTGAACTTTAGTAAAGATGTCTCGATCAGCGGTTGGAACGAAGTAGATGCAAACGTGGTTACAGACGAAATAGAGCCACTCATTCAGAAACATCGCCAGGATACGTGATATCGCTCGCGTTTTATCGCGCTCTCGAGGGAAGACTCTGAATTCGAAAACACGCCTACTTCTCGGGGAAATAGGTACACGAGGCCGAACGATCTTTTTTCCGGACAACGACGCCGATTCGATCGGGTGTCTCGACGATAACTCCCTCTCCGCCGATCGATCCCTCATTTTTTCGAATCACGTTACCACAAACAACGTTTCCGTTGCGGGTTGGTTTCAGTTGTTTGGTGTGGCCAACGACCTGTGCCGGTGCATCCTCCGGCATGTGTCGATAGTCGAGCCAGAGGATGCCGGCACCTGGCTCTCTGCCGGTCGGTTCGCCCATTCCAAAGACCAACGGGAACTCCTCGACGAGGTCGTGTTGAACTTGTTGGTGATCAAGTTCGTCCGCGGCTCGAATCGTACGTGCAGCTTCACGCAATGATGCGTTGACTGCTTGCGCATTAACCGGTTGGGGGGAACCAGCATGACTGTAGGTATGGTTATATCCCTCGAACGCGGCCGTCAGTTGACCATCTAGGGCGGCACGCCAGAACCGGCGACGAACCGACGCCGACTGTTGACCCGAGTACCACCTTGGCCAGTTGAGGACATCGGGGAGCAAAATTGCCATCTCGTGATTTCCGAGATGATACCGTACGTGACCCGACGGTGCTTCGCGCTGGAGTCGCCACACTAGTTCGAGGCACTCATCGTTGGCGGGCCCCCTGTCAATCATGTCGCCGTTGAACACGAGAACGTACTCATCACCACTCGTCCAGTGGAGCGTACCCGAATTGTCTCGTTCGACGATAGGGTCGAACTCGTTGACTTCGCCAACGGCGAGAAGAGCGCTACGGGCGCTCTCGAGATACCCGTGAACATCGCTGATTTGAACAATCGTAGGATCGACACCGGCATCGAAAGCCTCGAGATCGCGGACATCGTTAATGAAATTCGGCGTTTCTTCGTCCATAATCGGTCACGTTGACGCTCATTGAACGTCTACATCTTCTCACTGTTCACAATTTATAAAATAGCTATGGCGACCTGGATGCGACCCGTAATCGCTCAATCGTCCATACTATCGGCGAGAAGAAATGTAACATCTCCATCGCTGTCGCCGGATGGAGTCGTGATATGGCAGCTCCTCTCCTCGCAAATCTGGCCGCTCTCTTCAACAAGAGACGGCCAGAAGCTTCGTGCAGATGATGAGTTTGCCATTTTTGATCGTGAAGACCACTGGCCCGAAAAGCCAAAGTATCGCTTCGGAGGGAGAGAGGTCAGGTTTCTCAACTGGTCAGGCAATGAGTGGGTCAGGTTGCCCGATCCCACTCACTCGTTTCCGTCCACATCAGGATCTTTATTATCGATCTCGATGATGTCTCCGTCGCCGACGTCCAGCGATTCGCGCAACGCTTCAAGGTGTGCATCCGCTTCCTTGCGGAGCTCCTTTGCGGTTTCCAGGCCAATCTCCCCCTCTTCGAGTAGTTCGGCTATTTGTTCCAACCGGTTGATCGTCTCACCGATTTCGAGATCGTCGTTTACAGCCATATCGAACGGATGAGGATCGATCAACTTGAATCTACAGCAATAGGACGATAACAACCGCCGTACCGAGTAACAGTAGTGCCACCAGCACAGCTACGACGATTCTAAGTCGGCGTGCTTCTACAGTTCCGGCCTCGATCTTCGCCTCGGTTTCAACGTCCCGATAGGCCGCCCCGATGCGCGATTCAATCCCATATAGTTCTCGCTCTACTCGGGATCGATACGCACGATCGATACGGGCCTCCAAATCGTCGATGCGACCTCGAGCAGCGCGCGCTGTTACGGCGTCTGTTTCTGCTGCGTGTTCGAGATTACGCATTCCCGTCTCAAGGCGTTGTCCGATACTGTCGAGTCGATCAGCGACGAAGTCAGTGTATGCCCTCGAAATGCGTTGTTCGAGATCTGCCGCGCGCTGGTGGGTAGCGTTCCGTGCTGCAATCTGCTGCTCGAGTGCCTTCTCAGCGGCTTCGATGCGCCGATCATACTCGTCCAGCTGATCCTCGATCAGCGCGGTGTATGCCATATCAAGTCGGTGTTCAAGCTGGCCAGTGGCCTCCTTGATGGAATCTATGTTTGGGGTTACCGCCACCCCCGCATCTGTTGGCGTCATCGCTCGATAATCGGCAACGGCTTCAGAGAGTGTCTCATCGTCTTCGTGACCCACGGCAACCACGACTGGCGTCGAACAGTCAGCAATTGCCCGCACAACCGGTTCTTCGTTAAAACACCAGAGGTCTGTATCCGAACCGCCACCGCGAGTTACTACGAGCACATCGATTGGATGATCTCGTTCCAACGTCTGTATCGCACCTACAATTGATGGAACGGCATTATCGCCTTGAACGTTGGCCCCGCAAAACGTAATCATTACACCCGGGCTTCGGTCGCGAACAGAGCTTGTAAAGTCCTCACGCGCCGACCCTGAGAGTGAGGTTACAACACCAACGTGGGTTGGGTACTGCGGCAGCGACCGTTTTCGATCGTCATCAAGCAGACCCTCTTTATTTAGTTGCGACCGGAGTGCCTCAAGTGCCTGTGTGCGGTCGGAGTCGCCGACGGGCCAGTAATCGGAGACGACCAGTTGTGTATCGCCCCGTTCGGGATAGAAATCGACTGATGTACGAACGATGGCCGCCGTCCCGTCTTCAAGATCGTGATCGAAGTCGTCAACCGCGTAAGACCACGCGAGGCATGCGATAACCGCGTCTTCCTCCAGATCGCGCAGTTCGAAGAAAGTCCCGAAACCGTACGAACTCACTTCCGAAATCTCACCGAAGACGTATGTCGGAAAGCGATCGCCGGCGTTTTGCAGCACAGACTCTATCTCTTCGTTGAGACGTGCAACAGACCATGCGTTACCTTCGAGTTCGGCAACGTCTATAGCGGTCGGATTGTCGTCAGCACCGGCCATCCGACGTAACATTTTGAGACGAGCGATATAGTTCTGGTTCTTGCCGAGCCGATGGTCGTCTCCAATGGGAGCGATGTAGTCGGCAATACACTTTTCGAGGTGGTGGTCGTTCCAAACCTGCGTGCGGTTGGGCCTGGTTCCGACCCGGTACGCAACGGTACGGGCGACGAGTAACCACTCCTGAGGATGCTGTTCTGTTGGAATGATAGGATGACTTGTGGGTGTTTCCATCTTTCTCCAGGAGTTGATTCCGGCTTTCCTGATAAACTCTCGTAGCGACTGGAATCGGTGCCCGCCGACGGTTGTCCAGTTCTAGCTCCGTACAAAAATTTGCGATAGAGAATTAACTCCCGGAACGAACATACGGACGACATGCCACTCCACATCTCAGACGGATCACGGCTCTCTCGCCCCATCCGAGATTCCGTTGACGCCCTACCTACTGACGGCTCACCACCCGCGATTGTTAGTGTCAGCGACATTCATGGCTATCTCGAGTCTGCGCGGAGCGCGCTCCTGACACTGGCAGATCATCCCGATTTCGACCCGGTGGTCGTCTCCGGAGATGACGAATCCCTCCATTGGGCGGACGAAAATTACGTACTCGTATTCAATGGCGATCTTATCGATAGAGGGCCGGCAAACGAGGCAGTCCTTGCAATGGTCGCCAGACTCGTAACCGAAGCTCCACCCGGACGGGTTCGGATCACCCTCGGTAACCACGAGGCAATCGTGCTCTCGGCCGACCACTTCGGGTTCCCGCAGTGGTTTGCTGGCAACGTGAATCCGGACGACCGACGAAGGTTTCTTGAACAAATCGAGGCAGGCCACGTGGTAGCGGCCTATCGGGGGCACAATGTCACCTACGTCCACGCCGGTTCATCGGATGAATATTGCGTGGGGGAGGTCAACGAGTCACTCGTCGAAGCTGCCAGAAAACTGCTTGAGGCCGCCGGAACCGAGGATGACGTGGATATGCAGAGGCGAATCATCGACGAACATCGACAGGTTCTCGGCGTCGGAAAAGAGCACCCGAAGAGTCCCGGGGCGGGATTAGTTTGGCTCGATTTTACTCACCTTCCAGCAGACGCACCGCCACAGGTTGTCGGCCATACCCGACATTCGACGCCGCAACGCAAAGGAAAGGTGTACTGTCAAAACGTGCTTCGTGCTAACCTCGACTCGAACTGCGGTGAAGGGGTGTTCATCGAAACTCCCGAGACCTTGTCCAGTCTCACTCGAGAGGCTGATGGTGGCGTCACGGTGAGAGAAATCGACCGATTCACCAGAAACTGAAATCGTTTCCAAGAGTCTTATCGACTCGTTCGTCTAACGGGCGGATTGTAGGTGTCTCTGAGATTTACGGTGAGTTTTCAACCGAAACTCGATATAAAACGAACCGGAGGAATTGGGACACCAGCAGCGACGAAATATCCTCCACTATGATATATCTCGGGCTACTTCCACCTTCTATGGGGGCGAGTGATTGGGCAGGCAGGATGGTGACGAAGATGGATCGGGAGTACGGAGTGGGCCAAGACCGGGCCTTACAAATAACGAATCGGGTTCGGAAACTGGTCGCCAATCCTGATTTCAAGGCATTGGAAGAGGCAGGACTGCTTAACGAGGAGTTCGCCTCAGAATTAATTCAAGACCTAATTGCGCTACTGAACAATCAAGACGAGGAGTCGATCGAGGGGCGATGGAACGCCCTTGTGAAGGAGCGAGGGATCTATGATATCGTTGGGACTGATGCGCTCCTCTATGACCCGGCGAAAGGTAGTCTTGATCCAGACAAACAACTGGTCTCTGACGACGGGGAGTCCATCACGATCGAAGAAGCGATGTACACCGCTTGGCGGGAAGAGTTCCCCATCGAAGCAATCCCCCGAGGCATTCGATTAGGAAACACAGAGTTTCGGGCTGCAGACAGTAGTCAGGTGACACTCTCGCAGTACGGAGATGGATTCGATCAGGACAGTCTGAGTGACCAACTCAGTCGGGACTTGCGGAGCAGCCGACTTGAGATCGATGCTGATCTGCTGGCTCTGAAAGATGTCGATTTTTCCCTGAAAGCACCACGTCAGGACTGTGTTCTCGCTATTGCCGCTGCACGAAGGCTCATCCTCGAACACGGTGGTGCTTCCCGTGACGACATCCTGGAAGCGTTGGAACCCGAGAAAAATCATCCGCTTGGGATTAACGGTGTCCAGGCCAGAGCAAAGGGTTTTGAATATGAATTCCGGCACCGATGGTGGGTGGATGTCGTTGCTCCTGGGTTGCGTTCGCTTTCAGATATCCGGGAACCGGCCCGCGACTCCGGGATGTGGCTTTCCAAAGAAGCGATGACGGGGGGTTTTGAATCCGAAATCACGGTCGAAACCATCCTGGATGAAGGGTACCTATACGAAATTGCGTACCGGGACGATAACGAAGAACAGCGTATGGTTGGCTACCACGATGAGATTACACGGCCGTCGGCAAAACCGCTTAATGGGCCGCCAGTGTTCCGGTTCCAACCGATTGCCGGGAAAAGTCCGATCACGGTTCGTCTTCCGGCCCTACGTGGACTTCACCCGATTTCACTCGAACAGTTACCCGACCAGATCTGGGATCCTGCAATTGCAGAGTTAGTGGCGATCGCCGATGAGCACGCAGAGCAAATCCCCCTCAGGGATGTGGAGGTTGTTCTCGAAGCTGTTCAGAATGACCAAGTCGAGGCCGCTACAGGACTAAAATTCATCGCTTCAGTCTTCGAGGAACGGGAAGACGTCCGCAAGTCGATTGCCGACGATTTGGAGGCTGTGCTCCTCGCTCGATTAGATCTTCTTACCGATCGGGAGCAAGCAGAGGGGATAGCAAGGTGCTTCGGGATTATGGCTGAGGTGGCTCCGACACGGGTGCTGGATGCAGTGCCAGCGATGGCGTCGGCAGCGGATTCAACGACCCTGGAGACTCGCCGCTGGCTGGTATATACGTTCTCTAACATCGCCGACACATATCCCGAGGAACTCCTTCCGACAGTCGAGATCCTCGTCGAGAGTATCAAGAAGTCCGATGAAAGTCTACGGACGAACGCACTCTCCACACTCGGGAAAATCGCACAAGCCTACCCTGACGCAACCGGTGATATATCTGATTCACTCGGTGAATTGCTTTCCAGCGACGATGCGTTGGTTCGTGCGAACGCTGCTGGCCTCCTCGGTGACATTGCACAGACGAATCCCGACGCTGTAATCGAACTTGCTCCGGAGTTGGCAGAGTCTCTTACTGCTGAAGACGAAGAAACCAGAGTGAACGCCTCAATCACGTTACTCCGTGCCGGCGAAGCTAATCCCCCAGTAGTCCGTGATGAACACGAACAATTGATAGCAGCACTCAGCGACTCCAATTCGACCGTGCGGGCGAACGCTTGCACCTTAATCGGGAACGCCGGCGTGCCGGTTCCAATTGACCAGTTACGGCAGCTCGAAGATGACCCTGATGAGCGGGTTCGGGAACAGGCAGCGTGGGCGCTTGAGCGAATTTCCTGACTATCTTGTTGGATCATCCCGATCGGTCATCACTTGAGGTAGCCGACAGCGAAGCTCAAAGGATTCCTGTCGAGAGCGTGTTATCGCGATTTAAACCCTCAGATGCTGGTTCGTCGTGATGAACCATCTCGTTTAGCCGCTGAAAATGGAATGGAGGCGTTAGCACCGATGGTAAAAAAGTCCCCTCGAGACTAATCGATACGTACCTTCTATTCAGCAGACACTGTCCGAACTACCGAGTAGCTATCAAAAGTGGCGTGCAACATATAGAACAGACAGTCAGCACAGTGCAATTGTTTCTTTTGGGAACCTCCTGCAGAATCAACTGCTCAATATGAGCGCGCCGAAATGTCTTTGAACTATGCACGGGATTAGTAGACAAATGCCAGTAGAACGGTATTATTTCGTCGCTTCGCGGTCACATCCAGACATTGACAGCGCAATCCTCCACGCCGAACGCAACTGCCATCACATCGACTCGGTTTCAGAAGACCGACTGGCAATCGTGAGCGCCGACGGGGCAGAACTCCGCGAGAGTGGCATCTTCGCGCGCTGTTTGCATTGTACGGACGACGAAGACGGCGTATCTCCCTAATACCAGTCTATCTTCTCTCACGAAACAACGCTCCCCTATTGTGAAGTAGTACAGTTGTTCTCGCAGAGAGGAGACGGGGATTAGTGGAGCGCGTTTAGCTCCTCAATCTGCGACTGGCTCCCGACCGTCCCATCATTCACTCTGATTCATCACCGAAAAGTTGTTATTAGAGATAAATACACATAGGCCGATTTGGCAGTTCCAACGACTCCATTCTGTGCAAGACCCGAGCTTTGTATCTTATACGGCGAAGAGAATATCTGCCGTAGCTGTCAGTTTGACTGGCGATAATTCGCAGGTGTAGTGAGCCGATCGTTCAGTTGGAGTTGAGCAAAAATGAATACCATGCGAATTACTCAACGAAACCCTCTCCAGCCCAGTAATTCTATCGCAATTCCTCGTCTAATACCGGCGTTAGTTCTTCGTGGAATTCGACCAGTCGGTCGACAGCCCACTCTTTGAGTTCCTCGTCGTCCAGAGCATCGTCCAGTCGGCCGACCTCGCGTTTGATATAAAACCGAGTGTACCCGCTTTTGCCGTACTCCTCCGAGTGAATCTTCTCAGGGATATCAAGCGCACTGTCTTCGATAGCTGACAGCATCGTCTCAAGCATCTTCTCGTTTCGTCCGCGGTTGTCGAATTGGAAGTTCATTACGACGTGGAACTCCTTGTCGCCGGGATCACCTTTGAAGTGCCATACGAATTCAACGTTTGAATGTCCGGCTGGGATTGTGAGCCAACTGTCGCTACTGGCACTCCTTCTCGTAACCCCTGGAAGCTCTTCCTTGAAACGTTCCAGCACCTCTCCGAAGAAACGTCGATACTTCTTCTGCTTAGGTGACTGCTCCTTTTCCTTAATTTCCTGAGTCTCGTCGACACCGATCACAGTCGGTACAAACATTTCTGCGTCGTCCCTTTCATAGTAGTCGAACTCAACGCAATTTATTTTCAAGTTATGGGCGTCCCGTAGCCAGCGTGTCATCCGCCGGACATCGTCGGAGATTGTGTAGGCGACCAGCATGAGTTGGGGCGACTCCAACCCCTCGGTGAACTCCCGCTCAAAGTCGTCGATGTCGAACTCAGAATCTTCCTCTCCTCGGTCGAACGCCTCGTAGAGTTCCTCCAGTGATTCGTATTCGGTGAGATCGAAGAACTCGTCCTGATCCAGTCGTGCTAACGAAGACGCGTAATCGAAGAGTTGGGTTACGGCCGAACGTGGCGATCTGTCACGCTTGAACTCGATCGTTGTGAGCGTTCCCCGTTTGTCGCATACGAGGAGGTCTGGCTCTTTGCCGGTCGGCAACTGGAGCTTGCTCCCGAGGACAATGTTCTCTCGAGTCGTGAGAGTGCCCATCACTAATCTCGGGTCACTATGGATTACATCGTGGAGGTCTTCCTCTAGATGTTCCTCGCTATACTCCACCTCTTCTAGGTATTCTATCTCATCATTCTCGCGGCGGAAACCGATCAGTGACATTGTTGATAGATGCGAGTGACTGTTCAAAGGTTCTTCCCCACAACCGGAGATTGGTGCGGAGTCGACAGCAAGCCGATCGACGCAGAAGTCACGCTACAAATCGACCGAGCAGAACTACTGGGTTGGATACACGTCTATGCCAACATCATCGCCGGCGAGTTCGATACCCTCGCGGAAGCCTAAGTAGAACCCAAGTTCGCCAATCCACTCCTCGAAGAAACCGAAGATTCGGTCGAACGCGAATATGAAGAAATTCCGGATTGACTACGCCCAGGCCCGATTGAAAGCCTCCCTCCGCCTCTTCTCGTCTTCGTGGACGTACTCCATCGTCGTCTCAATCTTCGCGTGGCCTGCTTGCTTCTGAATCTGATTCAAACCGACTTCCGGGCACTCGTTCGCATAGTACGTGATCGACGAGTGTCGGAGCGTGTGGCCAGTGATGCGATGGCGCTTCTTTCCCGCGGCGTCCACCTCCTCGACTTCGTTGATCTCAGCGTTGTACGCTGCGTCCTTGACAAGACGCGAAATGTGCGAGCCGCGCATCTTTGGCGACTGATGAGTGAGGAAAATGTACTCCGACTCCTCACCGTGAGGGCCTAAAGTGTCCCGCTGGAAATCCAGCCACTCCGACAATAGCGGTTCGATGCGATCGCGCGGGTAGAAACAATTCTTCGTCTTGTTCGACTCGTCTTCCCCATGTTTGAAATTCGGGAGCGTGAGGCGTCCTTTCTCGCGGTCGAGGTCGGAATTCTCTGGGTCGTCTGGATCGAACGTCGCTTCGGCGATCTCGCCCGGACGAGCGCACGTGTAGAACATCAATTTGAACAATAACTCGTTCCGGGCGCGAGGAGCCGGGATGTTCTCCGGCTGCCACAGCAGTTGAACTTCATTGAACGGGATCCATCGCCTATCCTTGTGCTGGCCGTCATCAGCCAGGTGACCACCGTCGCCGATGCCGTAGGTTTCGGTATCGAAGTCCTCGGCGATGTTGTTTCCGACTCCCTTTCGCTCCATCCAGTCGTACAACTCCTTGACGGCGTGGAATTTGCCCGACTGAGTGTTAGGCGCCCACGCGGATGGGACGTACTCGAAGTACTCGTCAATGTCGAACCTTGATGCCGATTGAAGCGTTTTCTCATCGTCGTAGTAGTAGTTAAGCCACCGTGCGAACGAGTACGCCCCAGACACCCACGTTGCCGCCGTGTTGGCGTTGTTCAGGCGGTACATCGACCGATCGAACCGTTCGAGCAACTGTTCTTCCTCGTTCGGCAACTCGAGGCCGCGGAACTCGGACGGGTGTGGGTCGTCTTCGTGCAATTCTCTGCTCATCGCTAGCGTTCCAGACGGTAGACCCGCTTGTCCGTGCGATCTTGTGCGTTCGCCCAGGTTGCCTCAACCGTTGAGATGTCTCGTTCGAGTTGCTCGATGGCGTGTTTGATCTCCGCGCCCGCATACCCGTACTCATTTTGGAGGTATTTACCGATGTGGGACGCGCTCCCTGTTTCCTGAGCGACGGCCAGGGAATCATCGCCTTCCGGGAGTTTCTCCAGTAACGAGTCCTGGTCGCTGACGGTTGGGATGATCTCGAGTATTTGATTGGCTATCTCAGTGTAGTTGTCCTCGTCTTCGCGTACGAGGAAGTAGGTCTCGTCGAGCCTGTCTTCGATGATGTTGAGCTGGTCTTGCACCGAATCGAAGCGGTCGTGGACTTGTCCGAGGTCGACATCTGCAGATCCGCTGTTACCAGTGGGTTGGTTCCCACCTCGCAGTTCCTGCTCGACGGCAGTGACGATCAGGTGCGTCATCGAACGCCACTCCGGTTCGTTCTCGACAGCGTCCTTCCACCGTTGTTTCCTCGATGCGTCGATCTGGATTTGGAGGAACTTCTTCTCGTCTGTCATTGCTTGCGATCGAAGACTGGGTGTTTTCACTAAAAGATTGTGATCGGCGGTAGTTTTACGGCGTCGGGCGTTCTCCGTGCAATCGCGAGGCCCTCCTCAGGTTCGCTTGACCGAATTTCACTATATTTTCACTAATCGAAAATATGATGCGCCAGATGTTCGGCAGAGAATAACGATTCTCGCCACTTCTTTC
>LKMJ01006825.1_pt1 | contig 10759 bp, 7 predicted proteins | sample 643391 | NCBI WGS metagenome assembly LKMJ01 (sample SAMN04112250, study PRJNA286221) | soda lake metagenome | biome: soda lake; feature: Kulunda Steppe; material: water; isolation source: sample PL-Br10 brine of Picturesque Lake | place: Russia: Kulunda steppe | collected 2010-07
CGTATCGCGGAGATGCGCACCGGCGAGGGCAAGACCCTGGTCGCGACCCTGACCGCGTATCTCAACGCCCTGCCGGGCGATGGTGTGCACGTGGTGACGGTCAACGACTACCTCGCGCGCCGCGATGCCGCCTGGATGGGGCGGCTCTACCACGCGCTGGGGCTGTCGGTGGGGGTGATCAACTCCTCCGGGGGGCAGTCGGGCGGGCCTGCCTCGTTCCTGTTCGACCCGGAATACGAGGCGGGTGAAGACGGCATGGACGCCCTGCGTCCGGCCACCCGCAAGGAGGCCTACGCCGCCGACATCACCTACGGGACGAACAACGAATTCGGTTTCGACTATCTGCGCGACAACATGGCGTTCTCCGCCGATCAGCGGGTCCAGCGGGGGCTCAACTATGCCCTGGTCGACGAGGTCGACTCGATCCTGATCGACGAGGCGCGCACTCCGCTGATCATTTCCGGGCCCTCCGGTTCGGGCTCCGACCTCTACGAGCGGATGAACGCGATCCCGCCGCAGCTGACGCAGCAGGAAGAGGAAGAGGGCGAAGGCGACTACTACGTCGACGAAAAGGCCCGCCAGGTCTTCCTCAGTGAGGAGGGTCACGAGAAGGCCGAAGGCCTGTTGCGCGAGGCCGGGTTGCTGGAGGAGGACCAGTCGCTGTACGACGCCGGCGCGATCGCGGTACTGCACCATCTGAACGCCGCGCTGCGTGCGCACGCGCTGTTCCATCGCGATGTCGACTACCTGGTGCGTGACAACAAGGTGCAGATCATCGACGAATTCACCGGCCGCATCATGACCGGTCGACGCTGGTCCGAGGGCCTGCATCAGGCCATCGAGGCGAAAGAAGGCGTGCCGATCCAGCGCGAGAACCAGACTCTTGCCTCCATCACCTTCCAGAACTACTTCCGCCAGTACGACAAGCTGGCAGGCATGACCGGCACCGCGGATACCGAGGCCTACGAGTTCCAGACCATCTATGGCCTGGAAGTGGTGGTGGTGCCCGGAAACAAGCCGCTGGTCCGCGAGGACATGCAGGATCTGGTCTACCTGACCCAGGAGGAGAAGTACGCCGCGATCGCGAAAGAGATCCAGTGGTGCGTGGAGCGCGGTCAGCCGGTGCTGGTCGGGACGGCCTCGGTGGACAGCTCCGAGCGCCTGGCGAAGTCCCTGAGGGAGAAGGGGATCGACTTCGAGGTGCTCAACGCCAAACAGCACGAGCGCGAGGCCCACATCATCGCTCAGGCCGGGCGTCCGGGCGCGGTAACCCTGGCCACCAACATGGCGGGCCGAGGGACCGACATCGTGCTCGGCGGCAGTCTCGATGCCGAACTGGCGGGGGTCGACGACGAACAGCAGCGCGAGCGCATCCGCGAGGAGTGGCAGCAGCGTCACGATCAGGTGATCGATGCCGGCGGCCTGCACATCATCGGCTCGGAACGCCACGAGTCGCGGCGGATCGACAACCAGCTGCGCGGCCGCTCCGGCCGTCAGGGCGATCCCGGCTCCAGCCGGTTTTTCCTGTCGCTGGAGGACAACCTGATGCGGGTGTTCGCCTCGGATCGGGTCAAGTCCCTGATGAGCCGTCTGGGCATGAACGAGGGTGAGGCGATCGAGAATTCATGGGTCTCGCGTGCGATCGAGAACGCCCAGCGCAAGGTGGAGGCGCACAATTTCGACATCCGCAAGCAGCTGCTGGAATACGACGACGTCGCCAACGACCAGCGTCAGGTGATCTACGAACAGCGCGCCGAGCTGCTCACCACCGAGGACATCAGCGACACCATCGACGCGCTGGTGACCGACGTGATGAACGCGCAGATCAGCGAGTACATCCCGCCCGGCAGCATCGAGGACGAATGGGATCCGGATGGTCTGGAGCGCGCGCTGCAGAGCGAATTCGGGCTCGAGCTGCCGGTGAAGCAGTGGCTGGATGACGAAGACGACCTGCACGAAGAACCGCTGCGCGAGCGCATCATCGAACATGCCCGGGCGGCCCTGAGCGGCAAGCGCGAGCAGCTGGGCGATGCCACGATGAACCGCCTGCAGCGCGACGTGATGCTGCAGGTGCTGGATTCCCAGTGGAAGGAGCATCTGGCCGCGATGGACTACCTGCGCCAGGGGATCGGGCTGCGCGGTTACGCCAACCGCAATCCCAAGCAGGAGTACAAGAAAGAAGCCTTTGCGATGTTCCAGTCCCTGCTGGAGCGCATCAAGCACGACGTGATCAAGATGCTGCTGCGCATCCAGCTGCGCTCCGCGGACGAGGCCGAACAGCTCCAGCCGGAAAAGCAGGCACCCGACGCCGGGGCCATGAACTTCCAGCACGAGAACCCCGACAGCCCGCTGGCGGCCGGCGACGAGGAGCCGGCCGAGGCCGACGACTCGCGCAAGGTGGCCGCGGGTGACGAGCCCTACCGGCGGGAAGAGCCCAAGCTGGGGCGCAACGAGCCCTGCTGGTGCGGATCGGGCAAGAAATACAAGCACTGTCACGGTCGCCTGTAGTCGGGCCCGCGCCAGGATAGAGCGAACCGGGAGAAATCGGATGGCCGTCGGTCTGCAGGAACCGGAAATACCTCCGGCCGTGCCGGGGATCCGTCTGGCTTCGGGTGCGGCCGGCATCCGTTATGTCGGGCGGGATGATCTGGTGCTGATGGATGGCGGTGAGGACGCCACGGTCGCCGCGCTGTACACCACCAGCGCCTTTCGGGCGGCGCCGGTGCTCGTCGCCCAGGATCACCAGGCGCGCGGACGACCACGCTGGTTGTTGATCAACGCAGGCAACGCCAATGCGGGTACTGGTGACCCGGGCCTCCAGGCGGCACGCGCCAGTTGCATGGCCGTGGCGCGTGAGGCGGGGAGTGATCCCGGCGAGGTGCTGCCGTTCTCCACCGGGGTGATTGGTGAACCGTTCCCGCTGGAACGGCTGGAGGCGGCCCTCCCGGCCTTGCACGCCGGCCTGGCCGAGGACGGCGACGGCTGGCTGCGGGCCGCACGAGCGATCATGACCACCGACACCGTCACCAAGCTTGCCAGCCGCACGGTTGCGCTGTCGGGTGGTACGGTGCGCTTGAACGGCATGGCCAAGGGATCGGGCATGATCCACCCCGATATGGCCACCATGCTGGCTTTCCTGGGCACGGACCTGCGGATCGATGCCGCCGATCTCGACGTGTTGCTCCGCGCGGCCAGTCGCGAGAGCTTCAACGCGATCACCGTGGACGGCGATACTTCCACGAATGATGCCCTGGTGTGCGTCGCCAGCGGGGCGAGTTGCGTGTGTCTGGCGAACGCCGAAGATCGGGCGGCCTTCGCCGGCGCGCTGGACTCGCTCTGTCTTGAGCTGGCGACGGCCATCGTGCGTGACGGGGAAGGGGCCACCAAATTCGTCACCGTGGAGGTGAGCGGGGCCGCGGCGCGCCCCGAGGCCGAGCGCGTGGCGGAGACCGTCGCGCTGTCACCACTGGTGAAGACGGCATTGTATGCCAGCGACCCCAACTGGGGTCGGATCCTGGCCGCCGTGGGTCGGGCGGGCGTCCCGGACCTTGCCATCGAGGGCGTCGCCGTGGACATCAACGATGTCGCGATCGTGCGCGGCGGCGGGCGCGCGCCGGAGTACCGCGAGGAGGATGGTCAGGCGGTATTTGCGGCCGACGAGATCACCATCGCCATCGATCTGGGACGGGGGACCGCACGGGCCCGCAAGTACACCTGCGACTTCTCCCACGAGTACGTGCGCATCAATGCCGAATACCGCTCTTGACGCGCCCGCCGTGGAGGTGGCGCTGGGGCTCGTCGAGGACGCTGCCGGGCGCGTGCTGGTCGGGCAGCGAGACATGGACCAGCACCAGCCGGGGCGGCTGGAATTTCCGGGAGGCAAGCTGGAACCCGGGGAAGCCCCTGCCGAGGCCCTGAGCCGCGAACTGTTCGAGGAAACCGGGCTTACCGTCCAGCAAGCGGTGCCCTGTCTGCGCCTGGAGTACGATTACCGCGATCGGCGGGTCCGGCTGCACGTGTTTCGGGTTCCCGGTCACGAAGGATACGTCGTTGAACGCGAGGGTCGGTCCCTGTCCTGGCGGGATGCGGCTTCTCTCGATGCGGCGGCATTCCCGGCGGCCAATGCGCCGATCCTGCGGATGCTGCGCCTGCCGCCGTTCCTGCTGATTACGCCGGACCCCGGTACGCCCGCGGCGATCGACGCCACGGTCGAACGGGTGGCGGCCCGTCTGCAGGGCGGCGACGTCGGCCTGTTGCAGATTCGTGCCCCCTCGCTGAGCTACGGTGACTACCGGTCTCTGGTCCGTGAACTGGCGGAACGGGTCCCGCCTGTGGGCGTGGAGGTGTTCCTGAATGCCCCTCTGGAGTGGCTGGACGCCCTGCCGCCCGCCGGCCTCCATCTGCCGGAACGCCGCTGGCGGGAGCTTACGCGTCGGCCGGACGTGTCCGGACCGGTCGGGGTCTCGCTGCATGATGCCACCGCCGCGAGAGAGGCGGCGCGCCGTGTCGCGCCGGATCTGGCCGTGGCCGGTCCCGTGCGTCCGACAGCCACCCATCCTGGCGCCGCTGCGGGAGGTTGGTCCTGGCTGGGGGCGGTGACGCAGGAAAGCCCGGTGCCGGTGTACGGCATCGGTGGACTGGAGACGGCCGATCTGCCGCGGGCGCGCGCCAGCGGTGCCTGCGGGGTCGCTGCCATACGTGGCTTGCTGGAGTGCAACCGCGCCTGATCCGCTACAGGGCGCAGCAGCAGAGTCGGAATTCGATATCCCGGCGTACCGGATTGGGGCGGACGCGGAAATCACCCGGGTCCATGAAACGCACGGTGAAACGCTGCCGCCCACCCGAGATCTCCGGATAGATCCCCAGCGCCGGGTCGATGCTGACCCGGATCAGCTGCCAGGCATGCTGGTGGTCGAGGGCCTGTTCGAAGAACCCGTCGTCCGCAGTTACGCTGCGGTCGTTGCCGGAACCGCGAATGTAGCGCAGGACGTGCTGGGTCGCCTCGGTCACGGCCTCCAGCGGCTGGAACCATTCCGTCAGCAGTTCCGTGCGGTCCGCCGGCGGCTGGGACAGCCAGTGGTGATAGATCGGCAGATCGAAATCGAAAGCGCCGCCGGGCAGGGCCATGCGCTGGCGTACGCTGTTGAAGAACTCGTTCTCGCGTACCCGCCCGTCGAGGGCACCGGCCTGTGCCTCCAGTGCCGAATGCAGGCGTCGCTGGTCGTCCATGGTACTGCGGAAGCGAGTGGCATCGACCTCTGGCTGGTCTGCCAGCCGCTGCAGATTGGCCGTCTGCCGTTCGATCTCGCCCATCAGCTCCCGCTTGATATCGACCCGAGTGACGAGGGCGTAGATATCGACCAGGGAGACCAGGGCTTCGTGGTGGTCATAGGGCTTTCCGGCGCTCAGGGCGTCCCCGAACCGTTTGGTCAGCGCCTCCAGCCGCAGCAGCAGACGAATCCGTTCGTGGAGTGGCTGTTCGAAGATCAGCGGAGCGGTCACGGCGGTGCCATTGGCTTGAAGATTCTGCAGTATCCACGATTGTGGGGGGGTGTTTCTACCCGCCGGAAGTAAGGGTTCGCAGGTGTCGATCGGCGGCCAGGACCTGGTCGCGCAGCTGCCGGTCGTCGATACCGTCGTGGTTATCGATGCAGGTGTCGGCCCGGCGGCGCCGCGCATCCGTGCCAAGCTGGCGCTCCATGATCGCGCGAACCTCCTCGCGGGTGCGGTCGTCGCGCCGGGTCACCCGCTCGATCTGTTCTTCGGGGGTGCACTCAACGGTAAGGACGTGAAAGAAATCCGTCTCCCAGCCCGCTTCGAACAGGAGAGGCACGACGATGAGCGCGTAGGGGGCTTCCCGGGAGCTGTTTTTCAGCCGGGCGTGGATCTCGTCACGGACGGCCGGATGGACAATCGCCTCCAGAGCCTCGCGTTCCTCGGAGTCTGCGAACACGCGGGTCGCAAGCGCCCGGCGGTCGAGGTGTCCGCGCGGGTCAAGAATGCCTGGCCCGAAATGCTCGACGATCGCCCCGTGCAGCGGCTGTCCGGGTTCCTGCAGTTCGCGCGTGACGCGATCGGCATCCAGCACCGGGATCCCCTGTTCGGCGAACAAGGCCGCCACACGGGATTTCCCGGATCCGATCCCCCCCGTCAGTCCAGCTCGCTCCATAGCTTCATCATAGACCGTGCGGAAAGTAGATGCGCAGCAGGGCGTCGCCCGTGATCAGCGTCAGCCATCCGGCGGCGGCCAGGTAAGGCCCGAAGGGGATCGGAATGTTGCGATCGCGTCCGCGCAGGACGATCAGCGCAATGCCGACCACCGCTCCTACCAGGGAGGCCAGCAGCAGGATCACCGGGATGGCCTGCCAGCCAAGCCAGGCGCCGAGCGCGGCCAGCAACTTGAAGTCGCCGTAGCCCATGCCCTCCTTGCCGGTCAGCAGGCGGAAGCCGTGGAATACCAGCCAGAGCAGCAGGTAGCCCGCCATCGCGCCGAACACGGCCGACTGCAGGTCGGTGAAGACCCCGAAGCTGTTCACCAGCAGCCCCAGCCAGAGCAGAGGCAGGGTCAGCTGGTCGGGCAGCAGAGTGGTCCGGGCATCGATGCCGCCGGCTGCGATCAGCCCGCCGGTCAGCACGAGTGCAAGGCCGGCCTCGACGCTGGCGCCGAAGTGCCACAGGGTTGCTGCGAAGAGGAGCCCGGTCAGCAGTTCCACGGCGGGGTACTGCCAGCTGATGCGGGACCCACATCCCGGGCAGCGTCCGCGCAGGAACAGGAAGCTGAGCAGCGGGATGTTCTCGATTGCGCGGATGCTACGCTGGCAGTGCGGGCAGCGCGAGCGGGGGCGGATCAGATCGAAACGCTCCGCGCCGGTGTCTTCCGCGGGTTCTTCGCCCTGCAGGACGTAGCGGGCCTCGGCCTGCCACTCCCGTTCGAGCATGACTGGGAGGCGGGCGATCACTACGTTGATGAAGCTGCCGATCAGCAGCCCCAGCAAACCGGCGATGATCGCCAGCGCCAGCGGGTTCGCGAGCAGCTCGCTCATGCGCGGGTCATGCCGCCGGCCATCAGATCACCTGCCCCATCTGGAAGATTGGCAGGTACATCGCGATCACCAGGCCGCCGACCAGTACACCCAGGACCACCATGATCAGCGGCTCCAGCAGGCTGGACAGGCTGTCCACCGCGTTGTCGACCTCTTCCTCGTAGAAGTCAGCGACCTTGGCCAGCATGGTGTCGAGCGAGCCTGATTCTTCGCCGATCGCGACCATCTGTACCACCATGTTGGGGAACACGGCCGTGTTGCGCATCGACCACTGAAGCTGCCCGCCCGCTGCGGTTTCGTCCCGCATTCGCTCGGTGGCTTCGCGATACACCGCGTTGCCGGTGGCGCCGGAGACCGAGTTGAGGGCATCCACCAGCGGCACGCCGGCCGCGAACATAGTCGACAGGGTCCGGGCGAAGCGGGCCACCGCGGCCTTGCGCAGGATGGGGCCGAAGGCCGGGGCGCGGAGGATGGCGATGTCAAGGAAGCGATCGAATTTTGGAATGCGCTGGCGGGCCTGAATGAACAGGAATCCCGCCAGGATCGCCGCACCGAGGATCGCCCACCACCAGGCCTGCACGAACTCGGACAGGTTGATGACCATGCGCGTGAACACCGGCAGGTCGGCGCCGAAGCTCTGGAAAAGATCCTCGAACTGAGGCACCACGTAGATCAGCAGGATGGCGGTGACCACGATCGCGACCACGATGACCGCGGCGGGGTAGAACAGCGCCTTGCGGATCTTCGCCTTCAGGGCCTCGGTCTTTTCCTTGTAGGTGGCGATCTTGTCCAGCAGGGTCTCCAGCGTGCCGGATTTCTCGCCGGAGTCGACCAGACTGATGACCAGGTCGTCAAAGTGCTTGGGGTGGCGTGACAGGGCGGTGGCGAAGGTGTCGCCACCCTCCACGTCGCTCTTGACCTGCATGATCAGATCGCGCATGGAGGCCTTTTCGTTGCCCCTCCCGACGATCTCGAAGGCCTGTACCAGCGGTACGCCCGACTGCAGCATGGTGGTCATCTGCCGCAGGAAATAGGCGATGTCCGCTGGGATGATCTTCTTCTGTCCGCCGCCCAGTAGGGGTTTCGGCTTCTTCTTGATCTTGAGTACGTTGACGCCGTTCTTGCGCAGTTCGGCGCGGGCGGCGGTCTCGTTCTCGGCGGGTACCTCGCCCTTGACGCGGTCGCCGTTCTTGTTGAGGCCTTCCCAAGTATAGATGGTGCCGGAATCGGCCATTCCCTGTCCCCCTTGCCGCTAATCGATGGTCACGCGGTTGACTTCTTCCAGGCTGGTCAGCCCTTCGATGACCTTGTGCAGGCCCGCCCTGCGCAGGTCCTTGATGCCTTCCTTCTCGGCCTGCCGGGCGAGTTCGGTACTGTTGCCGTTCTCCAGGATGATGCGCTCGATCTCCTCGGAGATCGGCAGGACCTGATAGATCCCGACACGTCCCTTGTAGCCATTGGTGCACTGGTCGCAGCCGACCGGCCGGTACACGGTGAATCCCTGTTCCAGTTCCTCGTCGGTGAAGCCTTCGTCGCGCAGGGTCTCCTCCGGAAGCTCCTCCGGGGTCTTGCAGCTGGGGCAAAGCCGCCGCGCCAGCCGCTGAGCGATGATCAACAGGATCGAGGAGGCGATGTTGTAGGGCGGCACGCCCATGTTGGCCAGGCGCGTCAGGGTCTGCGGCGCGTCGTTGGTGTGCAGGGTCGAGAGCACGAGGTGCCCGGTCTGGGCGGCCTTGATCGCGATCTCCGCCGTCTCGAGGTCACGGATCTCCCCGACCATGATTACGTCCGGATCCTGACGCAGGAACGCGCGCAGGGCGCTGGCAAACGTCAGCCCCACCTTCGGGTTGATGTTCACCTGGTTCACGCCCGGCATGTTGATTTCCGACGGATCTTCCGCAGTGGAGATGTTACGATCCGTGGTGTTCAGGATGCCGAGGCCGGTGTATAGCGAGACGGTCTTGCCCGAGCCCGTGGGGCCGGTCACCAGGATCATCCCGTACGGCCGGTTGAGCGCCGTGAGATATTGCTCCTTCTGTTCTTCCTCGTAGCCCAGCTGGTCGATCCCCAGCGACGCCGAGCTGGGATCGAGGATTCGCAGCACGATCTTTTCGCCGAACAGGGTTGGCAGCGAGCTGACCCGGAAGTCGATGGCGCGGGTGCGCGAGAGCTTCAGCTTGATCCGCCCGTCCTGGGGCACTCGGCGCTCGGCGATATCCATGCGAGACATGACCTTCACGCGCGCCAGTATCCGTGGTGCGAGCGAGTTGGGCGGCCGCGCCACCTCGTGCAGCACTCCGTCGATACGGAAGCGCACACGGAAATCCTTCTCGAACGGTTCGAGGTGGATGTCCGAGGCCTTGCGGTTGATCGCGTCCATCAGCACCTTGTTGACGAAGCGCACCACCGGGGCGTCGTCCACCGCATCATTCTGATCGCCACTGACATCCGCGTCAGGATCGGATTCGACGTCCAGGCCGTCGAGGTCGTCGTCCCCCAGGTCCTCCATCAGCTGCGAGGCGGCGTTGAGCGCGTCGTCGATTGCCTTGTCCAGCTTCTTCGGCTCGACCAGCACGGCCTCTACCGGCATTCCCGTAGCGAACTTGAACTCGTCGGTCGCGACCAGGTTGGTCGGATCGGAAACCGCGATGAACAGCCGGTTGCCACGCTGCATCAGCGGCAGGGCGTGGTGTTTCTGGATGAGTTTCTCGTTCAGGTGGTCGCGAGGAATCACCTCGTCGTCAAATGCGGCCAGATCCATCACCGGCAGGCCGAATTCCTCGGCCGCCGCTTCCACCAGCCGCGGTTCGGGTACGTCACCCTTGGTGGCCAGCAGTGCCATCAGCGGCGTTTGCTGGGTGCGGGCTTCCTCCACCAGCTGCTGGGCGATGTCCTGTGCGATCAGCCCGCCGTCGACGAGGCGTTTCGCCAGCCCCGGAAGGCGGGGCACCGTATTGCTGTTGGCCATGGGTGTTCGCAGACGATGTAAGGGATGGTCCACACTGTACGTGGCGTGGGATGGAAAGAAAACGCACGTCGGCCTCGGGGGCGACGCTCGAATAGCCCGATCATAGGGCGGTTTTTCCGCCGAATACAAGGATGCGGGCAAGGTTTTTCCGGTCCGCGTGACGGGGTCCACGTCACATTCCGCTGAGTGGGTGCCCGCGGGGTTGACTTGCGCGCGCAGGCCTCGCAGAATGCACGGCTTGGTTCAGGAGGGATACCCAAGCGGCCAACGGGGGCAGACTGTAAATCTGCTGGCACAGCCTTCGGAGGTTCGAATCCTCCTCCCTCCACCACCCAGTTTCATGCCAGCGACCCGAGCGGGCGATGGCGAGAAAGCCAGGTTCTGCGGGTGTAGTTCAATGGTAGAACCTCAGCCTTCCAAGCTGATGATGTGGGTTCGATTCCCATCACCCGCTCCAGATTCTGGCTTGCAGGTCAGGCTCATGTAGCTCAGCAGGTAGAGCACTTCCTTGGTAAGGAAGAGGTCACCGGTTCGAGTCCGGTCATGAGCTCCATTTTTGGTACGTAGCAACGTCAGTGCTGCCGTCGTAGCGACAGCGTCACGATCCGGGGAAGCGAGATATGTCCAAGGAAAAGTTCGAACGCAAGAAGCCGCACGTGAATGTGGGGACGATTGGTCATGTGGACCACGGGAAGACGACGCTGACGGCGGCGTTGACGGTGGTTCAGGCGAAGAAGTACGGCAGCGA
>LKMJ01006826.1_pt1 | contig 10759 bp, 16 predicted proteins | sample 643391 | NCBI WGS metagenome assembly LKMJ01 (sample SAMN04112250, study PRJNA286221) | soda lake metagenome | biome: soda lake; feature: Kulunda Steppe; material: water; isolation source: sample PL-Br10 brine of Picturesque Lake | place: Russia: Kulunda steppe | collected 2010-07
AATCATATTTGAACCCATCTGAACACCGCATAACTTCAAGCGGGTGATTCAAACGCGAATCAAGTGGACTTTATTTGATTCAATGATGATTCAGTGATGATTCAGTGAACCACAACTTTCCGACGTATGGTTGCAGGCCTGTTTGGCTTCAGCTAAGCTGCCCTTCTTTGGCAGGTACAGCTTTATAACCTAACCTAGACCGGCATGGAGTAAGAACCTGACTCAATTGTATATGAACAATAACACAGAAAGAGGTTTATGGCTCTAATCCCAACTAACCTAGTTTAATGGTGGGGGTTTGCCTGGTGCTTGAAGGTCAAACTTAAACTTGCAAACTTGCACCAGGTGTAAACCATTTCTTTAATTCACGCCAACAGGGATACACCTGTACTACAGGCTGTAGTTTTCTTTTTTTCAGGATGGTAGCCACAGAAGAACGAAATTTCATCGGTATACCAGGTGAGGGCATAAACACAAATGAGCACCCTGCATGTTTTGCAACGCACTTCCTGCCAAAAGCCAAGTGGCCTATATTTTTCCTTGCCTTGCCCTTTGCCCTGTGCTGCCCCCCCCGGACGGGCTGGGATGGGCACTATTTCATTTCAGCAGCCGCTTACTGGCAGCGGTCACAACCCACATGCACGTAAAAAGATGGGGTATCAGGCTTCTGGTGCGTTTGCATCGGAGGGAAAGGGTGGGACACCAGTACAAGGTCAATGGGATGGACACGGAACTGAATGGAAATCCACCATTCAAGGAATCAACAAAACAAATACAGTAGCGTCAGATGGCAGGGGTGCAGCACACCTCTCTCAAGTCTATCCTTGACAAAGGGAGAGAAAATCCATCCTTATAAGGCAGCTAGACAGACTGCAAAGCTTGCAGAACATGGTTGACAGTGAAACAAACATAGCAGGGGAAAACGCATCCCTGCATTTCAGTGCAATGCACGTGCTTGAAAGATGGTTGTAACACACAGACGATATTAAGAGCCGTTGGCCCTTGGCATGCACACAGTCCTGCTCTGCCTTGACTACTTGACCTTTCCCGATCAAAGGCTTGGCAAGACATTGCACTGTATGACATGGGACAGAACGATTGCTTATTTGAAGCCCCCGACCTTCCACCCTTAAGAGTGAGGCTGCTCTCATGGAAGGCACCCACTCCAAATGCTCCACTCCTTCTGCAAGACCTCCTGACCACAGGCCTTACTTTGAGCCTACTTCTGGACCCTGCATGTGCAAGGGATGTGGAAAGACGAATGGTCAGACGGCATGTCGGTCATGATGACAGGCAATGTCCATCCAACACCTGCCTGCGGTGCGTGCTGAAGGGCATGAAAGCAGTTTTGAGCAACAACTCCAGCAAGAGCACCAAATGTGTCCTGCTTTCTGCTTCCTGCCTTCAACATAACAGCAAACAGCCTGAACCTGTGTGATAACCTAGTTCCTTGCAGAGCACCTCTTCGTCTGCTTCCAAGACTGGAGGCCTGAACTCACTCAAAATAATGCATGCCCTCAAGGAAGCCCTGCGTCTAATTAGCAACATGAAAGCCCCATGCTCACCGAAAGGAGAGCAGGACCACTTACGGTAAGAAGAGCTTGAATTCCGGGGGCAGCTCCTCTTCACTGTATAACCTATCGCTGAAGTAGATGCGGCGGATGCGGCAGTTGGCGTGCACTTGGACCCTGAGGGTCTCGATGTAGTTGGTGCCTGCAAATGATTACATTCATTTTATTGTCAGGCATGGCCCAGCAGGCAAAAAGTCAGCTGATAAGGAATGCGAGAAACTTGCCTAGCGCATGAGTCAAGGACTCACATTGAGTGCCAAACATGGCCCAGGATAATGCGTACGTCACAAGCACCAGCTTGAAAATATCCGCGTCTGAGAAAATGCCTGATGTTATGCATGCCGGGGAATGCTTGTAGGGGCCTGTATGCTTATTATGGCAGAGCATGAAGGACTGGCATTTGTCAACAGCAAGGCTGCAGTCTCCAGTTAGAGACAATTCTGCCCACCATAAGCACGGCGCGTGAAGTCTGACAGGTTGAACTGGATTTGGTTCCATCCATCATCTAAGCGCATAGGCATTGTGCAGATGAAGGGCTTCACGCGTGTCGTCGACTGCAAGCACAGGATGACACAAAAGGTTTGCCCTGAAAATAGAATGAGCTGGTGCTCATTGAAGTCAACACGGGAATCAGTTGAAAAAGATTTGTCCACGTATATAAGAAAAAGCGTGCAGCCAAAGCGAGTGCATGAGCTGAAGCTGGATGCAGCTTATGAGCAACTCACTTGGTAATTTGATGCCCTGAAGCGCCGCCTCACATTCTTGTCATCCAGCACTTGGACTTCAAAACTGAAGTACTTTTTCAGGTTCTTTATGATCATGACTAGGAAGGGTAGCTTGATGCCCAGGGTCTTGGTGGCATCCGCGGGGCTGTGAAGGCAGGGATGCGTACGTAAATGTATGCTCAAGCATAAAGATTCGCCCACCATATGAACTTGCTTGAGAAAGTGCATGTGCACGAGCGTGCCTTAACGCACTCATGTGTATGTGTGTAAGTTTTCGTGTGCGTGTGCGTGTGAGTGTGTGCATGTGCGTGCGCGCGCGAAACACAGCGCATGCATGTGCACATGTGCATTTGTGCACATGCATAAGTGCGAAAGCAGATCATGAAGTGCCTGCTTGACTCATGTGCAACACACGCTGTCATACAGACTCAAAACCAGGCAGCATGCACATTAGATCGCGCCCCAGCTTTGCCATCTGTTAAGGAATTTAGTTACTTGTGCCCCAGGAGCAGCAGTGGTGGACCATGCAATGAAATGCCTGGGAACCTGTCTACAATTGTGCACTGTGCTCACCAGGTGATGAAGGTACTTGCCACATTGTCGCTCATGACCTCCAGCACCGACGACTGAATGTCCTGGTCAGTGATGCGCTTAATATGGCCGTTGCGGACCTGCTTGTCCCATATCTGCAGCGGCTTGCTGCCGATGGAGTACAGGATTGACAGGAAGCCAGCTGCGGACGAAGAACGAGCGGGAGCAGCGCTAAACGCATGCGGCTTCCACCACGAAAACAGATGCTTAGACACAGGGAGAAGAAGGCAATAGACACTACAAGGCACACAGGTAGCACCGACATGCTTTAGAGAAAGCTGGGCGCGATTCGAAGGCAGCAAGCGGACCCGAAAAGCCAGGCTCGCTCACACGCAGCATCAACCGCACTTACATTGAAACGAGTTTTTAAACATGCTTGCAGGCTGCTACGTCACGTCGGTGTGCAAAGGTGACAGAGGGGTGGGGTCTTGTCACACCCACAGACCCGCGTGCGAGAAAGGATCGCTGAGGGACCAGCTATGGATGAGCAGATGTCCCTGGTGAGCTCAGAGTGAGGTGCCTGCAACAACAAGGAACAGGAGCAGCATGTGCGGGAGCTGATGATGGCATGCCTGTGTGCTGCTCCTAATACCACCCCATTTGAGCATACAGCGATTATACATCTGATAGTTGCTCCCTCATAGGACTCCCTGCACTTACTTTAGCCCTCCATTCCCAGCGACCTGGTGCTCACAAAGGTCGAAGTCTCGAAGTCTGAGCAGGCAACTTAAGTAGCCGGAAAGCGTTAATATTCCTATATGTATTCCCAAATATAATTTACTTCCTACCCAAGTCGGGGACTATATAAATTGAAACTTTTGGTTGGTCGGTTGGAGGACATGGAGCGTAGCTGAGCATGGTGAGCATTATATCTATTCATTTTTATTTTCTTATCTATGAATTGATCTCTTCTGGTGTTGATCTCCTGCTTCTGTCCTGGTGCCTTGAAGGATGAAGATAAGCATGCCTGCTTGAAGTCACAATGAAACACTATGTTGAAGAAGAAGAAATCCTTCTCCCCCAGCATCCATCCGTGTATCAGATCAGCCGGGAATTGAAAAAGGAAAACCAGAGCCTTTGGAATTGCGTGCAGTCAATATTGACAGATGCTTCTTTCGTAACTTCCATCAAGCAGCTGTGGCCTGGTGTGCCTCAGCTTGCAAACTTGCGCTGTGGCTCCTGGTACATCAGGGTGAGTGCCATGTTTGATGCTGAGCGCGTGCAGCACACACCTGTGGCACAACTCATTCCATGCGCCAGTGATCATCCACTGAACATATACATCATGTTCAGTCACAGCACACACGTTGGTGTGCGCAGTACAAGTTGTGTGCTTACCCTGGACAAGAATGTTAGCTATTACCTCGTACCATTGATACCTGTATGGACGGACTTTGATGGAACGAACCATTACAGAGCACGCCTGCTAAACAGAAAAGAAAGCACAAATGCCAGCCTTGTGCGCGCTCAGTCAGCATGCCGCAACCATATATTGCACAACCGTTCGAACCACATTTTAGCTCAAGAGCAATGCAGGTGAGGAGCAGTCAAAAGATCTTCCCTGTTGCTCACAAAAAACGCAAGTTGCGCACAAACACCGCAAGAAAAAGTGGCAAGAGGGGACAGTGTGCGGCAGCAATGTTGTGATAGGAAGCACACTTCTTCAGAGTCCGCATCCCAGCTTACAGTGGCTTGCAGCTCCTAGTCATACCCGGAAGACGCGAGTTGCTGTTTCTCTTGTGCAATAGGAATTGGAGGGCACATGCTACTTCAAGAGCACAGACGGGCATAACGGCAACTGGTCATTCAGGTGAGCGCCCAGTTGACTGCACGCCGCAAACTTTGTAGGGAGCCCCAAGAACATTGCCCCCCAACATGCACGCTCATAGAGCTGGTCACCTTTGCTGAGCGCACCACTTCATGCCCTACCACTTGAGTGCCTTCTCGGCCTGAAAGCTTCTCAAAAATGCTCTCAGGCCTTCTCGGCCTTGGCTGCAGGCCTAGGGGGATGGTCCGGACTCTTGTGTGTGTGTTTGTTTGTTTGTGTGTGTGTGTTTGTGTGTGTGTTTGTTTGTGTGTGTGTTTGTTTGTTTGTGTGTGTTTGTGTGTGTTTGTTTGTGTGTGTGTGTGTGTTTGTTTGTTTGTGTGTGTGTGTTTGTTTGTTTGTTTGTGTGTGTGTTTGTTTGTTTGTTTGTGTGTGTGTTTGTTTGTGTGTGTGTGTTTGTTTGTGTGTGTGTGTTTGTGTGTGTGACAGAGGGTTGTGGATGTGCATGAAGCGAGGCGTACAGCGCCTTTTGGAGGGGAGCGTGTCACACCGAGTGGTTATGACGGAAAAGTCGGGGCCTGGGGTTGCCTGGTGCTGGGCACATCTAGCTACCTGACGCACGAGCATGCTTGAGCAGTGTGCTTGCCGGCACAGGTTGGCTGAGTGCCGCAGCTGGCTGCGCAGCGTGTGCTCCGTGTCAATCTGCCAAGAGGCATGCAAATGGTCTGTACTGATGTGGCTTGCGAATGAGGCGCGCATGCGCCTTCGCCATCAGCTTGTCGGGCATTATGTTTCTGGACTCGTGCTAGAAGCATGTGTTCTGTACTTTGTGGCCTGTTCAGGCCATGTGCCAGTACCATTTTGCATGTGTTTGTGTGCAGTAGTGCGCGCACGTGTGTGTGTGTGTCTGTGTGTGTGTGTGTGTGTGTGTGTGTGTGTGTGTGACACCCAAGGCGTGAATGTATGCTTAGCAATCATGCGCACAGATCACACGGCCGCTGAAAGGCTTGAGCATTCCAGAGGATCCGATGCATGAATTTGTGTTGCTTGGGTGCTCCAGAAGGTAGGATGCATGGACTCATGCCTGTGTGATGCCAAGTGTTGCCCTTCCCCAACTGTGCCAAAAGTCCTGGTGCAATGCTTGGCTTATGTGTGCAGCCCAACCCGCCTAAACTGGCACGTGGCGGAGCTGGCGGCCCAGAGGGGAGGAGTGATCATCGTGGATGCCACGCGCAATGTGCACAAAGGAGGCTTCCCGGTGCGTGGGCCGCAGTGTGGGCCACGCATGCTGGCGGACACCGACTTGAAAAGCCCTGGCAGGAGTGAAAGTCGGTTGGTTGGTGTTGATTGGGAGGCGAGACCTGCTGGCGGCGTGCATCTGTACCGACCAACGGTGCAGTGACTGGGCAGGGGTAAAAAGGGCACGCAGTAACACAATTTCGTGACATTGATTTTGCGGCAGTGCGAACGAGCCGCAGATGGACTGTGTATGTGTGGATCCAAGTCTAGACTCGATGTGGGTGATGCAGGCGGATGCAAGCACAGAGCCCGGGGAGGCTGCGCAGATGCGGGCCGTTGCGTGTGTGTGTGTGTGTGTGTCAGGGTTGCCCTCCCCCCAAGTGTGGATGATGCAAGCACACCATCGCAGCGAAGTGAGGCGCGTGCAGGCGGGAATGTCTGTAGCGCGGAGGTCAAGGCCGGTGCAAGCTTGCACAATGAAGGAGGGCCACATGCTGGCAAACGAAGGCAACCCTGCTTCCATGCAATGATGCCAGGCTGCTTGTGGTCGATCCTTCCACACATCCATGTGGATCCAAAATCCCAATCCAAATGCAAGGGCGCACAGCGCCCTTCCGCCCAGGCCTGTCCCAGGTCATTGAAGCACATGTGTGTGTGCGTGTGTGTGTGCGTGTATGTGTATATGAGCTCGCGCACACCTACCAACTGTCTACAATTGGGCCTATGTACTGCCCCACAAGGCATCAAGTCGGTGTCCGCTGGCGTGCCTTAATGACAACCCGCCTGCTGGCAAGACGCATGCGACTGTGTGCTGCTGCGGGCTTGGACCCCTTGTCGTGGCGTATTGGCAGCGCCGTGGCCGCTCTGTGGCGCTGCGGTTGTGGGTGTCAGCAGGAGCGCGAGGCAGCATGCGTCCAGCGGTACACCCTGTCAGTGGGGTTGGCGTATGTGGGCTGCTGAGGTGTGAGCGCCCCCCTGTGTACAGTGGGCTGAAGGGCGGGACGGCAGGGGGTCCCCACCTCTTTCCCCTTGACTCGCATGGCGGGCATCCAGGTTGGGCTGCCACACGCCGACAGGCTCTGCACATCCATCTGCTGCCGTCCGCAGGATGCGCTGACCAAGACCATCCCCATCTGGGCTGCAGTGATAAATCGCGCAGTTGCCCAAGTGCGTCAGGCCACTCAGCGCCATGAGTCAGCCTCCACCAGTCTGGCTTCAGGTGGGTTGGGTTGGTTGCAGTGCGGTCCGAGTTGCGAGAAAGGTACAAGAAGGCAGGCTCATCTCTTGGAACCAGCTGCTCTGTGTGTCTGAAGCTAGCAGTACAGGCACGCGCATTAAGATGATAGTTGGCGCCAGGCAAAAAAGGATGCTCGGCTGTGGCAACTTGGCACTTAGGCGCAAGGCCCTACTGTGACAGTAAGGTGAGGCTGGAGTGAGTTTGCGTACAGCTTGCGACCTGCTTCTTTCCACTTCAGCTTTCACCCAGATTCCCCAGTCAAATTGCCTGCGCGGAATGGGGGCTACCTCACGCAGGCTTACCGCAAAATATGTAGGCACATCCCCAGCTGCCAGCCGAATTTGAAGGGTTATGTGGCCCACAAATGCGCTCGGGGGGGCTGTGTGCATGAGCTTTGTCACCATGCTGCCTCATGTTGCACGCATGCATGTGTCCACAAGAGTGCCTTGCTCATGTGCGCACTCATGGACACACACACACATGCATGCGCACGTGCACACAGATTGGGACGCGGCTGTGCATTTGCCGCTGTGGATCTCCTCCAACGAGGCCAAGCAAATTGAGAGCCGCATGGACATGTGGGTGGGCCTGCTGCTGTCAGTGGGGGCCGATGTCGCGGGACTCAGCAAGGTGAGGGGCTCAGCAAGGCTGAAGAGGGTCCAGCACTTTCTTTGGGGGTTCAGGTTTATAAAGACGGTTGGGAGGAGGTCCCAGGCTCAGCTAGGTCGAAGAGGGTCCAGAAAGGTTTGAGGGGATTCAGCAAGGTTTGCAAGGGTTGAGCTAGGTGCGAAAAGCTCAGCAAGCTCCCAAGATTCCCAAGCAAGTGCACGCTTGCGCGCACAGCCACTTGCAGTAAGATGCTTGGCCCCTTCCCCTTGGGTTCCTTGATATTGCAGCCAGTATGCCACCTTTCCTCCACTGAGTACAACCCATGCTGCCCTGTGCTCGCATCACAGGTGACTGGTCTTGCAGCAGTAGCCTCCCTTGGCGCCCGTCAGGTGCACACATGCACACCTCGCCGCAGACAGGCATCTGCGCATCCGAGTGCGCACACACGCGCCCAACCTCTCACCAAGCATGCAGCCTGCAGTTGTGCTGTTTGCCGTGCACATCGGCCACTGACCCTCGCAATGACTTGGCCCCCGCAGGTCTTGCAGAAGCCCCTGCGACCGTTGTGGGTCAGCCAGGCCAGCCGCATCTGGGTGGACATGGTGAGTGGGCATGGTGGACATGGTGGAATTGGTGAGTGGGCATGGTCGACATGGTGGGTGGACATGGTGGGTGGACATGGTGGACATGGTGGGTGTGGTGAGTGGGCATGGTGGACATGGTGGAATTGGTGAGTGGGCATGGTGGACATGGTGGGTGGACATGGTTAGTGGGCATGGTGGACATGGTGGAATTGGTGAGTGGGCATGGTGGACATGGTGGAATTGGTGAGTGGGCATGGTGGACATGGTCGACGTGGTGGGTGGACATGGTGAGTGGGCATGGTGAGTAGGCATGGTGAGTAGGCATGGTGGACATGGTGAGTGGACCTTGTGGGTGGACGGTGTGGGTTGACATGGTGATCAGGCATGGTGGTATGGTGGGCGGACGTGGTGGGTGGATATGGTGGGTGGATGTGGTGGGTGGACATGGTGGGTGCTGTGCTCGCCCTCTTGGGCCCCCTACCCCCTTTGCTTTTGCAAAGTGCGCGGCAATGTGATGCGGGGCAGGGAGAGGGCCAAACAAGGTCAGCCAGGCCAGCTGCATTTGCAGGCTCAATTTGTGCAGCCAGAGGGCCGCCCTATCCCAACACGTGTGTAGCCTACGTGTGCCCATCGCACTCTCTCACAGGTGGCGCAGCCCAAGGAACTGCCCTTCACGCCCCTTATCCTGGTGTCGGCCTCCCACCCAAGCATGGCTGGGCGCAGGCAGTGCACGGCTGCCACGACTCTTCCAAGTCAAACTTCCCAGCGCCACCAGCTGTGCCCAGCTGCATCAGCCCCGCTGGCGACCCAGCCACAGGTGTTTACTCTGCTTGCTTACCATCAACCCACCAACATGTGTGTTACCTCCTGCTCACCGACCATCGATCCACATTGTGTACTTACTTACCATCAACTCACTTTGTTCGCATACCTCCAACCCATCAACCAAGGTCTGCCGTGCCACCGCCGCACCAGCAATGCACTTCGCGCTAGCACACGGCGCCAGCTCAACACTCAGCGACTCAGCAACTCAGCTCAGTGGGTGTCAGGGCCATCGTACGGTGTCCGCCGGCGCGCTGCAGGGTTCCTGCCGTGCAGGGCAGTGCAGGAAACAGGAAGACAGCGGCACACTGTGCGCCTGCGGCTGCTCCAAGCAGTGCTGCAGGCTCCTGGGGTCCCTCGCGAGGTCTTTGTCTTGCAGGGGTCTTAAAACTGGGGCACCTGGAGCGAGGCCTTTGTCTTGCAGGGGTCTTAAAACTGGGGCACCTGGAGCACCTGGGTGGGGCACATGGCCTGGTTGTCACAGTTGAGCCATGTGCACCTTAAGTCCCCAGCTGCTCCATGCGGCGCTGCTGGCAGCATGTGAGCAGCACGCGCGCCACAGCCGCACCTGTACAGCTGCGGCATGTGCCGCCGTTGGTGCTGCAAGGACTGGAGCTGAGGCCGCCCTGCTTGTAGACTCGTGTGTGTGTGTGTGTGCCGCATGTGCGCATGCAGGCTGAAGGCGCGGGAGGAGGGGAGGGCGAGGCAGGGGCACATCAGGCGGGTGTTTGCCCTGCTCCAGTTTTGGACTCTGATGTGCAGGTGCAGCGGTCGTTATATGCAGAGGCAGGGAGGCTCCTCACATTGAGCAGACGACTCCCTTGACCCCAGCCCTAAAGTGCAGCATCCATGGCCTTGACCACAGCTCATCGCAGCCCTAACCACAGCCTGCTGGACGTGGTGGCCTGCTTGAATCATCAACCCCGACCAATCCTGTGGGCCCTTCAGGAGCCCCTGCTGCGTGCTGAGCGCAAGTCTGTGGGTGCATGTGCTTCTGTGCGCACGCGCGCATGCGTGTGCCTTGTTTGTGTCCATTTGGTCACACACACACATGCATCACACCCAAGCCCCGGCAAAGCACAGCCCCCCCCTGCATACACATGACGCCAGTGCAGGCTGCGCGGCTCCTGACGACACACATGCTCCCCCCAACATGTCCCCGACGCCCGCGCAGGCAGGTTGTTTTTTCCTCTCTTTTGCACGCCTCTCCCCTTAAATGTGCTCTTCACGCCTGTTTGCAGGAGGTGGGCACCTCCTATCTCCATGTCCCAGGGGCTGGCGACGATGAGGAGAGCTGGGCGTTGGGGCTCACGCCAGCGCTCATGTGGCAGCATGCAAAGGTATCCTTTGCCAGGCGTTCTGCCGACCGAGCTTGTCCTGTGCGCGCGTGCACCTGTGTGTGTATATGTGTGTGTGTGTGCGCGCGCATGTGTGGTTGGGCGGGGGTGGGGGTGTGGATTGTATATCGTGAGTGCATTGAATTGAAACAGCACTGCCTGGGCACTGTGGTATGCGGGGGTTTGTGCTAGGACCTCCCGTCCTAGAGGGACCGCTGTGCGGTGCTCCAAGCATGGCCAGACAGGAAACGTCTCAATACCTCCCCCCCCACACACACA
>LKMJ01006827.1_pt1 | contig 10759 bp, 12 predicted proteins | sample 643391 | NCBI WGS metagenome assembly LKMJ01 (sample SAMN04112250, study PRJNA286221) | soda lake metagenome | biome: soda lake; feature: Kulunda Steppe; material: water; isolation source: sample PL-Br10 brine of Picturesque Lake | place: Russia: Kulunda steppe | collected 2010-07
GCACGCCCAGCCCGCCGCCGACATCGATGTGCGAGAGCTCGATGCCGTCTTCCGCGAGACGGTCCACCAGCGCCAGCACCCGCTCCAGCGCGTCGACGAACGGGTCGGTGCTGGTCAGCTGCGAGCCGATATGGAAATCCACGCCGAGGGCATCCAGATGCGTCGACTGGTGGATGCGGCGGTACAGCGCCGGGGCCACTTCGATCGCCACCCCGAACTTGTTGTCGCGCAGCCCGGTGGCGATGTAGGGGTGGGTCTCGGCGTCGACGTCGGGGTTAACCCGCAGGGACACCGGGGCGACCTCGCCGCGGTCCGCCGCAACCGCCTCCAGACGTTCCAGTTCCGCCTCCGACTCCACGTTGAAGCAGTGGATGCCGACGTCCAGCGCACGCTGCATCTCCGCGGCGGTCTTGCCCACCCCGGAGAAGACCACCCGCGCGGGATCGCCGCCGGCACGCAGCACGCGTTCCAGCTCACCGACGGAGACGATGTCGAAACCCGAACCCATGCGCGCCAGCACGTTCAGTACCGCCAGGCTGGAGTTGGCCTTGACCGCGAAACAGACCTGGTGCGGCGTCCCGATCAGGGCGGAGGCGAACGCCCGGTAATGGCGCTCCAGGGTCGCCCGGGAGTACACGTAGGCCGGGGTCCCGACCCAGCGGGCCAGGGAATCGAGATCAACGCTCTCGCAGTGCAGGGTACCGCCACGGTAGTCGAAATAGTCCATCTAGCGGGATTCCTCCTGGTCGTCCTCGGGGAGGTAAAGATCGCCCTTCTGCCCGCAGCTGGCCAGCATCTGAGCGCCTCCGAGCGCGACAACCACGAGCACGAGCAACAGGTGAGCCTTGCAGAACGGCATGGGCGTGATATCCGGGAATGATTGCATCGGGAGGGCATAGTGTGCCATTGATACAGGGCTGGCTTCACTCGGATCGCAGGGCGGTGGGCAGCCCCATCACCCGACAAGAAGTCCGTTCATGAAGCGTTCAGCCACCTCTGGGACTCTGGAGTTGCAGGATCAGCAAGAAGGCCCGCCGAAGGGTGCTGATCCGGGGACGAGGAATAGAACCGCAAGGTCCCTCGTCACAACGTACAGGCGCCGGCATCCGCAAGGATCGCTCGCGCCCCGGGAAAGTCCGGATTTGATCCAAAAAGATGAGAGGAGATCTCCATGATTAGCACCAAGCGTCGTGTCTTCCTGAAAGGCACTCTCGCCGCCGGCACCGTGGGCGCCGCCGTGGGCGCCGGTCTGCTGGCCCCGAGCAAGCTGCTTGCCGAGTGGTCCGCCGACATGTTCGACGCCGAAGGCGTGGACAACGTGATGAATGCGGTGGCCGGCACCACCGACATGCAGGAATCCGACGACATCGAGCTGAGCGCACCGGAAATCGCCGAGAACGGCGCGGTGGTCCCGGTCTCCGTCCATGCGCACATGGACAATGTCGAGGAAATCGCGATCATCGCCGAGGCCAATGACCGTGCCCTGACCGGCCGCTACGTCTTCGCCGCCGACGCGACCCCGAAGGCGGGCATGCGCATTCGCCTGGGTGACACCTCGGACGTGATCGCCGCCGTCAAGGCCGACGGCAACTGGTACATGACGTCGCGCAACGTCGAAGTGACGGTCGGTGGTTGCGGCGGCTAAGCCGGCACCCCGAGCGATCCGATTCATTGTCTGGAGGTAAATAGTTATGTCGATTCGTGTACGCGCCCAGGAGCAGGACGGGAAGATTGGCATCCGTGCCCTGATTTCCCACCCGATGGACACCGGTGAAGAAACCGATGACGCCGGGGAAACCATCCCGGAGCACTTCATTCGCACCGTGAAGGTCGAACGCAACGACGAAACGATGGTCGACGCCTACTGGAACGTGACCATTTCGCGGAACCCCTTTCTGGAGCTGGAATTCGACGGTTCCGCCGGTGATACCGTCCGCGTCAGCTGGGAAGACAACGAAGGTGATACCGATTCCGAGGAAGTCGAGGTTCGGTAAGACCGTTCCGACGACCGGAATCACGAGGCCGGGGCTCGCCCCGGCCTTTTTTGTGCCCGCTTTTTATTCCCGTTTCCCGAGGCCCGCTTCGCGAGGCCCGGTCCGTCCGCGAAGCAGACGGGCTTGACCCGTAACAAGCCCGCATTGATGATCACGCCATACCCGGTATCCGCATGCCTTGCTACACTGGGATTTTGCCCCCGAAGCCAGCCGAGATGACCCAGCGTACCGCCTCCGTCCGTCGTGACACCCTCGAGACCCGTATTGCGGTCGAGATCAACCTTGATGGCACCGGCCAGTGCAGCACCGAGACCGGCATCCCGTTCCTGGACCATATGCTGGACCAGGTCGCCCGCCATGGCATGGTCGATCTGGACGTGCGCGCCGACGGCGACCTGCATATCGACGCCCACCACACAGTGGAAGACATCGGCATCACCCTGGGCGAGGCGCTGGCACAGGCGATTGGCGACAAGAAGGGCATCCGCCGCTACGGCCATGCCTATGTGCCGCTGGACGAGGCCCTCTCAAGGGTGGTGATCGACTTCTCCGGCCGCCCGGGGCTGGAGATGCATGCGGATTTCCGCCGCTCGCACATCGGCCAGTTCGATGTCGATCTGTTCCATGAATTCTTCCAGGGTCTGGTCAACCATGCGTGGATCACCCTGCACGTGGACTGCCTGCGCGGGGACAATGCCCATCACGTGGCGGAGACCATCTTCAAGGCCTTCGGTCGGGCACTGCGCGAGGCTGCGGAGGAAGATCCCCGCGGCGCGGGCATCACGCCCTCCACCAAGGGCAGCCTGTAGGTCGGACCGGGACAGGGAAGCCACATGGAAACCGTCGCCGTCATCGACTACGGCATGGGCAACCTCCACTCGGTGGAGCGGGCCCTGACCCACGAAGCCGCACCCGGCCAGCGCATCCTGCGCAGCGATGACCCTGCGGTCCTGCGCGAGGCCGACCGGCTGGTGTTTCCGGGCCAGGGAGCCGCGGGCGATGCCATGCAGGCACTGTCGCGGCGCGGCCTGAATCGGCTGCTGCCGGAGCTGGCGGCCTCGCGTCCGTTCCTCGGCCTGTGCCTGGGGCAGCAGATCCTGATGCAGCACTCCGACGAAAGCGGCGGGGTGGACCTGCTGGGGGTGATCCCCGGGGATGTGGCGCGCTTCCCCGAGCGCAGTGATGCGCAGGGCCGCCGGCTGAAGGTCCCGCACATGGGCTGGAACCGCGTGCAGCCCACCGGCGAGCACCCGCTGTGGCACGGCCTGCCGGAGACGCCGTGGTTCTATTTCGTGCACAGCTACCGGGTACAGCCGCGCGACGCGGCCAGCGTGGCCGCCCGGACCGATTATGGCGAAACCTTCGCCTCGGCCCTCGCCCGCGGCTCGCTGTTCACCATGCAGTGTCACCCGGAAAAGAGCGCGGCCTGCGGGTTGCGCCTGCTGAACAACTTTCTGCGCTGGGACGGCGACGCCCCGGACGCCCCGCAAACGCCGTAACTGGAGGCGGAGAGAGATGCTGGTCATTCCCGCGATCGACCTGAAGGAAGGCAAGTGCGTGCGCCTGCGCCAGGGGCGCATGGAGGACTCGACGGTATTCGGCGAAGAGCCGGTGGAAATGGCCCGACGCTGGGTTGAGGCCGGGGCCGAACGCCTGCATATCGTGGATCTGGACGGGGCCTTCGCCGGTCGCCCGCGCAACGCCGGGGCGATCCATGCGATCGTCGAGGCCTTCCCCGACCTGACCATCCAGATCGGAGGCGGGATCCGTGACGACGACACCGTACAGGCCTATCTGGATGCCGGGGTGCAGTACGTGATCATCGGCACGCGGGCGGTGAGCGCGCCGCATTTCGTCAACGACCTGTGCCTGGAATTCCCGGGACACATCATCGTCGGCCTGGATGCCCGTGACGGCAAGCTCGCCGTGGACGGCTGGTCCAAGCTGTCGCATCACGACGTCATCGACCTTGCCCAGCACTTCGAGTCGGATGGCGTGGCCGCAATCATCTACACCGACATCTCGCGCGACGGGATGATGGAAGGCCCCAACGTGGAGGCTACCGCGAAGCTCGCCGACAACGTGCGGATCCCGGTGATCGCTTCCGGCGGTGTCAGCTCGCTGGACGACATCCGCAGCCTCGCGAAGGGTGCCGACGCCGGCATCGACGGCGTGATCGTGGGCCGCGCCCTGTACGAGGACGCCTTCACCCTGGAGCAGGCGCGCGCGGCCGCCCGGGGCGAGGAGACCTGAGATGCTGGCACGCCGCATCATTCCCTGCCTGGACGTGGACGCCGGCCGCGTGGTCAAGGGCGTGAACTTCGTGGGGATCCGCGATGCCGGCGACCCTGTGGAGATCGCCCGGCGCTACGACGCACAGGGGGCCGACGAGCTCACCTTCCTCGACATCACCGCCTCGTCCGACGACCGCAGCACCATCCTGCACGTGGTCGAGGAGGTCGCCTCGCAGGTCTTCATCCCGCTGACGGTGGGCGGCGGCGTGCGCGCGGTGGACGACATCCGGCGCCTGCTCAACGCCGGGGCGGACAAGGTGTCCATTAACACCGCCGCGGTGCATCGGCCCGAACTGGTGCGCGAAGCAGCCGACTGGGTCGGCTCGCAGTGCATCGTGGTGGCCATCGACGCGCGCCGCACCAGCGCCGAAGGCGAACCCCCGCGCTGGGAGATCTTCACCCACGGCGGGCGCCGCGAGACCGGCCTGGATGCCATCGAATGGGCGCAATACATGGCCGAGCTGGGTGCCGGGGAGATCCTGCTGACCAGCATGGACCGCGACGGCACCCGGGCCGGTTTCGACCTCGAACTGACCCGGGCGGTCAGCGACGCGGTCAGCATCCCGGTGATCGCGTCCGGAGGCGTGGGGACCCTGGAACACCTGGTCGAGGGGGTCACTGCCGGGCACGCGGATGCCGTGCTGGCGGCCAGCATCTTCCATTTCGGCGAGCACACCGTGGGCGAGGCCAAGGCCGCGATGGAAGCTGCCGGCGTGCCCGTGCGTCCTCTGCAGGAGGTGGCCGCGTGAACGAACCGGCGCAGGGCCTCCCGCGCGAACGGCTGCTGGCGGCGCTAGCCGAGGTCATCGACGAACGTCGCGCGGCCGACCCCGAACGCTCCTACGTGGCGAAGCTGCAGGCGCGCGGCCTGGATGCCATGCTCAAGAAGGTGGGCGAGGAAGCCACCGAGGCGGTGCTGGCGGCCAAGGACGGCGACAGCGATGCGCTGGTGTCGGAAATGGCCGACCTGTGGTTTCATACACTGATCGTCCTGCGCGCCCGCGACCGGCATCCCGACGACGTCCTCGAAGAACTGGCGCGACGCTTCGGCCTGTCCGGGGTGGACGAAAAGGCTGGCCGCCAGGTGACGGGGCAGCGTTCGGACAAATAGGCGGCGGTTGATTCGGGGCGCGGCCCCGGTCACGCTGTCCGGCAAGGAACTTTCTTTCGGAGACACTCCATGGGTATTGGTGGTATCAGCATCTGGCAGCTCCTGATCATCCTTCTGATCGTGGTGCTGCTGTTTGGCACGAAAAAACTGCGCAACATGGGCGGTGACGTCGGCTCCGCACTGAAGAACTTCCGGCAGGCGGTCAAGGACCCCGACGGCGAGAATCAGAAGAAGGAAGGCGAAGAAGGCGAAGAGAGCGAGAAGCCGGGTGTCGAGAACCAGAGCGAAGAAGACGGGCGGGTGGTCGACGCCGAGGTGAAAAAGCGCAGCGAGAAGTCCGGCGACAACGACTCGTCGGACAAGAACGCCTGATCCGGCACCGGTCCGTGACCACCGCCCGGCAGCGGCGCTAGCCCATGTTCGACATCGGCTTCTGGGAAATCCTGATCATCGTCGTGGTGGCGCTCCTGGTCGTGGGACCGGAGCGCCTGCCCGGCCTTGCGCGCGAGATCGGCCGGTTCGTCGGCAAGACCCGGCGCTTTGTCCAGAGCGTGCGCTCGGACGTGGAGCGCGAGTTCCAGACCGAGGAACTGCGCGAGATGGTCAAGAGCCAGGATCGCGAGATCCGCGAGCTCAAGCACATGGTCGAGGACACCGAATCGGAACTGCGCGAGGATCTCGAGGAGACCGAGCGCGAGATCAAGCGCGACGTCCGGGGTGAGAAAAAGGCCCGGTCGCAGAAACCGCGCAGGCACACCGACCCCGAGGGCCTCGAGGACACCGGGAACGACGACGCCGATGACGAGGCCGCGAAGCCCGGGCGCAGCGCCCGCCCCGCGGTCCGCGAAAGGCGCACGCCGCCAGAACCCTCCGGGCGCGAGACCGCCGGCAGCCGCGAACGCGGCCACGACGACCCGGATACGGCCGAAGACGGGGAAGCCCCCGCCGAAGAGGCCTGGGATGCAGCCGGAGACGATATCGAGCGCGTGCCGCTGAGCCAGCCCATGGGGCCGGACATGACCACCGATGACCCGGCGCTGGAAGCCGAACGCGAACACCGCGGCCCGGACAAGGGCTCGCGCCGTTATACCGGCGGCCGACGGCCCCGCTCCCGCAGCGAGGAACCGGACGCCCCTGACAAAACGGCCGACACGGACGCCGACCACTCACCCCGCACACCCGACGAGCGCTCATGAGCAAGACCACCCCGGGGGTCGAACCTTCGGAAGAGGCCACCGAGACCCTGCTCTCCCACCTGATCGAGCTGCGCGACCGGGTCCTGCGGATGTTCATCGCCGTGCTGGTGGTGTTCCTGATCCTGTTCCCGTTCGCCAACCAGCTCTATACCTTCCTGGCCGATCCGCTGATGGCGCATCTGCCGGAAGGCACCAGCATGATCGCGATCGAGGTGGCCGCGCCGTTTCTGATCCCGTTCAAGCTGACGCTGCTGCTGGCCGTTGCGATCAGTATCCCGTATCTGCTCTATCAGCTGTGGGCCTTCATCGCCCCGGGGCTCTATCAGCACGAGAAGAGCCTGGCCGCGCCACTGGTGGCCTCGTCCACCATCCTGTTCTATCTCGGGATGGCATTCGCCTATTTCGTGGTCTTCCCGCTGATCTTCGCGTTCTTCACCGCGGCCGCGCCCGAGGGCGTGGACGTGATGACTGACATCTCGCGTTATCTGGATTTCGTGATCCTGCTGTTCATCGCCTTCGGGATCGCCTTCGAGATGCCGGTAGCGACTATCCTGCTGGTGACCCTGGGCGCGACCACCACCGAGAAGCTGGCGGCCAAGCGTCCGTACGTGATCGTCGGCGTGTTCCTGGTCGGCATGGTCCTGACCCCGCCGGACATCATCTCGCAGACCCTGCTGGCGCTGCCGATGTGGCTGCTGTTCGAGCTGGGTCTGATCCTTGCGCGCATCATGGAGCGCCGCAAAGCGCAGCAGGCCGGCGCGGAAGACGCCGATGATCCCGACGGCCCCGATGGCCCGGACGATCCGGAAGGCGGCCCCGGCGGCGATGCCGGTGACGGGCCTGAACCCGGCGATGGACCCGGCGATTCCGGGCCGCGCGATGGCAACCGCGCGGATGCACGGAAAAAGTCGAGCGCGAAGTCCTCGACCGCCAAAAAAACGTCCGGTACGCGCCGGCCCGATCCGGCCGCCCGCGCCGGGTATACCCCGCTGTCGGAGGCCGAGATGGATGCCGAACTCGACCGCATCGAGGCCGAGGCCGATACCGGGCGGAAGCGCGATTCCGGCGGCGATGGCGGCGATAACGAAAACGAAGGGGACTCGACCAATACCGCGGACGACCCCGGTTCCGGCCGCAGCTGACGCACGGCTCATCGTTGGGCCGGCCCCGGGCACTCCCGGGGCGCGGCGGAGATGGTAAACTTCGCAGGAAGTTCAGAATCTTCCGATCCACCGATTTCAATCGTTCCCAGGGACCGAGACCGCGATGGCTGACCCGCGTACCACCCCGCGCCGCCCCGTCCTCCTGATCGTGATGGACGGGGTGGGCGTGAACCCGAGCAAGCTCAACAACGCCTACGCCGAGGCGGACACCCCCAACCTCGACCGTTACCTGTCGACCCGCACCCACACCACGCTGGATGCCTGTGGCCGGGCGGTAGGGCTGCCCGACGGTCAGATGGGCAACTCCGAGGTGGGTCATCTGACCCTGGGCGCGGGCACCGTGATCAACCAGGACCTGGTGCGCATCGACGACGCCATTGCCGACGGCAGCTTCTACGAGAACGATGCCCTGGTGAGTGCGGCGCGGGCCGCGGCGTCCAAGAATCAGCCGCTGCACCTGATTGGCCTGGTGTCCGACGGCGGCGTGCATTCGCATATCCGGCACCTAGTGGCCCTGATCGGCATCTGCCGTCAGGAAGGCGCCCGGCCGATCGTGCACATGATCACCGACGGGCGCGACACCGCGCCGCGCTCCGCCCTCAACTACCTCGACACCCTGGAGCCCGCGCTGGAAGAGGCCGGGGGCTTCATCGCTACGGTCTGCGGTCGCTACTACGCGATGGATCGCGACAAGCGCTGGAACCGCACCGAGATGGCCTTTCGCGCGATGGCCTTTGCCGAGGGCCGCGCGGCGAACAGCGCACGCGAGGCGATCGAGGAGGCCTGGGAGGCCGGCGAGGATGACGAGTTCATCAAGCCGCGCATCATCGATGGCGGGGCGCCGATGGGCACCGAGGCGGAATGCGTGCTGTTCAACTTCCGCAACGACCGCCCGCGCCAGCTCACCGCCGCCCTGGGCATGGATGATTTTGACGGGTTCGATCGCGGGGACTTCCATCCGGTCTCCGAGACCTGCCTGACCGAATACGACCCGCGCTTCCTGTCGCCGATCGCATTCCCCCCGGAACGCCCGTCCACCACCCTGGGTTCCACCATCGCCTCCGCCGGGATCCCGCAGTTCCACTGCGCGGAGACCGAGAAATACGCCCACGTCACGTTCTTCTTCAATGGCGGCAAGGAAGAACCCTACGCGGGCGAAAAGCGGGTGATGGTGCCCTCGCCCGCGGTGGACACCTATGACGAGCAGCCGGAGATGAGCGCACGCGAGGTGGCCGACGAGACCATCAAGGCGATGGAAAGCGGGCGTTACGGCTTCATCCTGGTGAATTTCGCCAACGGCGACATGGTGGGCCATACCGCCCGTCGCGAGGCCCTGATCGAAGCCGTTCACACCCTCGACCGCGAGGTCGGGCGGGTGCTGGATGCGGCCGAGGCCCAGGAGTACTCGGTGATCGTCACCGCCGACCACGGCAACTGCGACGAATACGTCGACCCGGTCACCGGGGCACCGCACACCCAGCACACCATCTACCCGGTGATGTGCATGATCCTCGACAGCCAGCGCTGGCGCCTGCGTACCGGCGGCGGACTCGCCGACGTCGCCCCCACGGTGCTCGAACTGATGGGCGTGCCCAAGCCGAGTGCGATGGGCGGACGCAGCCTGCTGCTGGAAGAGGTCCCCGACTCGGCCTGAAGCCGGGCAGCGCCTCCCCTCAGGACGAGCAGCTGAGCTGGATGCCGCTGGCCCAGGCCGGCGGCAGCCCGGCGAGGTCCTCGTCCTCCGGCTGTTCGTCGAATGGCCGGCTCAGCACGCGCTGCAGTCGCTCGACCTCCGACAGGTCACCCTCCTCGGCGCGTTCGATGGCAGCCTGCGCCAGGTGGTTGCGCAGGATATATTTCGGGTTGACCGCCCGCATCGCCGCATGGCGCTCCGCGGTCGGTCGCGTCTCGTGGCCCAGACGGGCACGCCAGCGATCCTCCCAGGCCGCCCAGGCACGCGGGTCTTCCAGCTCCTCGAGGAATCCCTGACGCGCGTCCCCGTCTTCCAGCGCCGGCAACTGACGGAAGAAACGGGTGTAGTCGACGCCTTCGGCCGCCATCCGGGCGAGCAGATCCTGGATCAGGGCCTCGTCCTCGTCACGTCCGAGCTGCAGGCCCAGCTTGGCGCGCATGCGCCGCAACCAGGCCGCGCGGAACTGCTCCTGGTACGCCTCGAGGACGGGCTTCGCCTGCTCCACCGCGGTGTCGATGTCGGGGGCGCGGAAATACCCCACCAGGGTCTCCGCCAGACGGATCAGGTTCCACTGAGCCACGCCCGGCTGGCGGCCGAAGGCATAACGACCCCCCTGGTCGGTGTGGTTGCAGATGTAATCGGGGTCGTAGGCGTCCATGAACGCAAACGGGCCGTAATCGATGGTGAGCCCGGTCAGGCTCATGTTGTCGGTGTTCATCACCCCGTGGCTGAAGCCCACCGCCTGCCAGTCCGCCATCAGCTCGGCGGTGCGCGCGGTCACGGTCTCCAGCATCGCCCGCACCGGGTCCTGCGCGTCCCTGTGCTCGGGGAAGTCATGGTCCAGCGCGTAGTCGATCAGCTGGCGCAGCCGCTCCGGATAGCCGGCATAATGGAAGTATTCGAAATGCCCGAACCGCAGGAAGCTGGGCGCCGCGCGCAGTACCACCGCCCCGCTCTCGATGCGCTCGCGGAACACGCGCAGCGAAGACCCGTACAGGGCCACCGCGCGCGTGGTCGGGATGCCCAGCGCGGCCATGTGTTCGGACACTAGGTATTCGCGGATCGAGGAACGCAGGACCGCACGCCCGTCGGCATGCCGCGAGAAGGCCGTGGGCCCGGATCCCTTGCTCTGCAGTTCCCAGTGCTCCCCGGCAGGCGTGCGCACCTCCCCGAGCAGTTTCGCGCGGCCGTCACCCAATTGCGGCACGTAGACCCCGAACTGGTGGCCGGCATACACGCTGGCGACCTGCGGCGTCCCGGCCACCGGCTCGCCGCGGGTGATCATCCCCAGCCACGGCTCCGCGCCCA
>LKMJ01006829.1_pt1 | contig 10758 bp, 13 predicted proteins | sample 643391 | NCBI WGS metagenome assembly LKMJ01 (sample SAMN04112250, study PRJNA286221) | soda lake metagenome | biome: soda lake; feature: Kulunda Steppe; material: water; isolation source: sample PL-Br10 brine of Picturesque Lake | place: Russia: Kulunda steppe | collected 2010-07
ACAGCTGAGTGTGCAGGATCTAAGCAGCCTTGGACAGCTGAGTGTGCAGCATCTGAGCAGCCTTGGACAGCTGAGTGTGCAGCATCTAAGCAGCCGGAGCACTGCTCTCCGACTGACGCGGCAGATCCGGTGCTGTGTTTCCCGTCTGGCTGTCATAGGGAGCGGTGGCAGCCGGGCCGTCTATACCACTTCACTTTTCAGCACTTCAGTGGGACAAGCCCATCCGCACACACAGACACATACAGACACAGACACAGATACAGACACAGAGAGAGAGAGAGAGAGAGAGAGAGAGAGAGAGAGAGAGAACGCGTAGACACACAGACACACACACATGTTTGATGCGCAGGGGTGGCAGGCTGAGGGTGCAGCCCAGCGGTGTGCCCCAGAGGACGCACAGGCACGAGGGCAATGTGCAGCGCTGCACTTCTGTCGGTCTTGCCAAAGGATGCACTGTGGATAGCGTGAAGAAAAGCCTGCGCGCTCGCGCCGCCGCCCGTGGGCCACATCCACGCCCGCCTACCTGACTTGCATCTGCGCAGGCAGCTCCTGCTCCTTGTCAGCATCCCAGCTGTGTAGCACATCCTCCGCCTGTGCTTGTGGACCCGCCTGCTGCGGCTGCGGCTGCGGCTGCGGCTGACCCTTCTTAAAGCGCCCTGCTTTCTTGGTGCCCGCGCGCTGCGCGTGCTGCTGGCCTGCTGCTGCCGGGGCAGGTGGTCCAACCAGGGCGGCCAGGGGGTGGCCCGGGGGCACTAGCAGGATGCGCTGCGGGGCAGTGAGGAACGCAAACCTGCCATCCTCTTGTGTGGGTGCATGCTTGCTTCTGATGCGTCAAAATGGCCCAGGGGCACTAGCAGGATGCGCTGAGGGGCACGCGAGGAATGCAAACCTGCCATCCTCTTGTATGGGTGCATGCTTGCTTCTGATGCGTGGCCAGGGGGTACTAGCAGGATGCGCTGCAGGGGACATGTGCGCGATGCATGCGGGAACCTCCTCCAAGGTGGGCGCGCGACTCCATGCTCAAGGGAATGAGTAGACGCAGGCCGTTCTGTTCACAGGAGGTATATTTGCGCGCGCTTGGCATGTGCTGGGCAGCAAGGCGCGGACAGATGCCGATAAAGGCTTGTTCCTGGGATGGGGCATGGGAGACAGGGGGCAAACGGAAAGGGGCGAGAGGGCTGGGTGGTCCACATGCTGTGCCTCAAGCCTGCTACAGTATGCAAGCTGCACTTGCGCACGAGATCTTTCGCTCCTGTCCATATGGACAAAGCGTGCGGCCTTGCGGCATGACACGCTTGTTGCGTGCTCGCGCGCTTGCCTGCCAGCGCAATCACACGCCAGCCACGACTGCATACCTGTAGTGCAATGCCCTGCCATCTGCCACCACACCTAGTTTTACCTCCCCCAGCAGCGCGCAACAGGACCGGTGTGATCTGGTCACCACCGGCCTTGACCTCGTCTGCACGCACGCTTGCACGCACGCACGCAAGCGCACACACACACACACGCATGCTCCTGGTTGTGCGACAGAATGCGCAGGCAGGCTGCTGCCCTCACCTGCAGCTTCAGATCGCTGCCGCACACCTCACACTGGTGCTCCGGGTAGGCCAGCCAGTACGATGTGTTGCTGAGACCCCGTGCAGTGGGGTCGGGCGCACCCAGCGGCAGGCATGCCAGCCTGCGCAGCCAGCTTGCCGCAAATGCCTGGTGTGCCTTGCTGGGCAGCGACCCGCCCACAGCAGTCAAAGCTGCCTGCCGGGGGGGCTGCGTCCGCTCGTGCCTGCGCGCCCGCTTTGCTGCTGGTGGGTCGGTGTGCTGCTGCTGGTGCCGCGGCAGCAGCTCCTGCTCACCGCCTTGCACAGCACCGGCAGCAGCAGGCGCCTGGGCACCCGCTGTCCGCCTCCTCCCCCTCCGGAGGGGCTGCCCCTCCCCCTGCTCAACCCCCGACCCTCCCGCCTGCCGCAGCTCCTCTTCCTGCTCGCCCTCAGGTGGCATATCAGCACCTCCTGCGCGCAGCCCCCCGCACGCCTCCCGCTGCTGCAGCTCCCTCCGCAGCACGCACCCCACGCAGCCGTCGCCCCCACATCCCGCGCCCCCTCCGCCCAGGGCATCGACCCGCGCACAGCAGTGGAATGCGTCGGAGCACACCCCATCATCATCACCACAGAGCAGGCCTGCCAGGCGCACCTCCAGCTGCGCTGCGCCCATCGTCGTTTCAAAGGAGGCCACACCCTCTGCTGCGCACACGGGCGGAAGCGCGGCAGCGCTCTCTGCCCCTGCCCCTGCCCCTGCCCCGGCTACTGCCCCTGTCCCTGCCCCTGCCCCTGCTGCTGCAGCTACTGCGGCTGCGGCTGCGGCTGCGGCTGCAGTCGCTGCTTCCGCAGCCAACCTCGCAGCTGCAGGTCCCGGTGCCTCAAGGCTTCCACTATTGCCATCCCTGCCGGCGCGGACCATGCGCACCATACAGACCAGGCGCCGCAAGGCCTGGCGCGCCTGCAGCAGCAGCAGCTGCACCAGCGCCACAAAGCTCTCCTGCAGGGTGCGTCACATGCATGCAGGCAGGCAGCGCGGCGCACATGGATGGCAGGCCGGCGGCGGGGCATGCTGTGCTGGTCTGTGTGCAGTGGTCCTGAGGTGACTTGAGCCATCCAGGCCCCTGGCGGTCTCAGGACAAACCTGTCAGCTCTGGTGATTGGCATGCACAAGATGATACGGGGCGGCATACTCAAAGAGGTATGGGGCACTGCTCCAAGAGCGGGTGCTGCTAACGGCACGCGCCCGCTTGCAGGCCGCCTTTCCTCGCAGACCCTGCGAGCAGCGCTGGTTTGACTGTGGAATAGCCCTGGACGGAGATTACACGCGCACGCACACGCACGACGCACACCGCACAGAGCATGCACACAAAGTGCGCACGCACACAGCACACACCGCACACCAGCATGCACACTAGGTGTGCACCTACCGTCTCTGCCGCACACGAGAACTGCGGGCTGGCTTGCAGGGTGGACAGGGTGCAGCTGGTGAGCAGCAGCGGGGAGCCCAGCTTGCGCTCCCATGGCCCATCCTGCGTCTTGAAGAAGGCCTGCACATGGCACGGGCGCGTACATGGATTGCAATTGGCTGCCTGCGTATGTTGCCTGCACAAGTGTGCGCACGCGCGTGCGCGCGCGTGTGCGTGTGTGTGTGTGCGTGTGTGTATGTGCACTCTGTGCACTCACAAAGCACAGCTGAGGGGCTGAGGCAACAGGCAAGCTGTGCAAGAACACAGGGGATGTACCTGTTCATAAACAAGGAAGGAGATGTAAGCAGGAGACCCGACCGTGCACTTTTCCCCTGTAGGGCCTGCACCCCCGTTAAGCCTACAAGCAGTAATCTTTACATTCCAGCTTAGTGGAACATACTGTGGCACAGGGGCACATGCACACGCGCGCACACACACACAAACATGCACAGCCCTGCATCGCACCTGGCGCTGCTCTGCCATCAGCTCCTGCTTGTACCCACGGGCGCCCAGCACCTCCAGCATGTGCGAGGGGGTGGCGCAGTTGCTGCTGATGCGGCACCAGCCACCGGCGGCCACCACTGCATGGCCCAGGTGGCCCATGACCAGGTCAGCACACGCGCCTGCATGTGCATTCACATGGGTGCGTACGCATGTGCATACACGCAAACGTGCTTGCCCAGGGAATCAGCCACCTAGGACACGCAGCTCAAAACAGACCCATCGCCTTGCTGCTGCGTGCATCAGCAACAAAAGCCCAGCCATGCTCCCAATCAATCAACCTCCGCCAACACCACCCCCTTCCTCGTGTGAGATGCAGCCCTTTCAGGCCAGCCCTGGTTCCTCCCAGCACCCATTCCTACCGCCAGCGTGCAACACACACATGTGCGCGCGCACATACACACACACACGCGCGTGCGCGCGTGCGCGCTTACCTGACTGCACCCCTGCGCCCTGCTCCTCCGCACTCAGCCCTCCCCGCGCCCCACAGCACGGCTCCTGTCGCACGCAGGGCGGCTTGCCGGCATTCCTCTGCATTGCAGGAATGTGTGCCACGGAAAGGGGCCCTGGGCGCGAGCATATGCATTGCCAGGCGGTCCATGGCAATGTTGGCGGCCAGGCATCGACAGGAAACTGGGGCACACTTACACTTGCAGCGCAGGCAATGCACAGGCTCTCAACTTGACATGCAGGTGCCCAACGCTGCCTCCAGCCAGCCAGCCAGGTTGCAGGGGCAGCGCCGACCTCCAGGCTTTTGACCAGTCGCGCTGGCTAGTGCTGCAGCCTGGAGCTGAGTTCCAGGGCGAGCCCAGGAGGTTGTGAGGCAGGGTTTGACAGCCAAGCTGCCAGCAGGCAAGTATCTTTGGGCCACAGGGGGCCCTCCGGCATCATGTGACCTCCGGCATCATGTGACCTCCGGCATCATGTGACCTTCGGCATCATGTGACCTCCGGCATCATGTGACATCAGCTCATGACCACAGCTCATGACCACAACTCATGACCACAGCTCATGACCGCAGCTCATGACTACCATGACCACAACTCATGACCACCATGACCGCAGCTCAATACCACCATGACCGCAGCTCATGACCACCATGGCCGCAGCTCATGACCACCATGGCCGCAGCTCATGACCACCATGACCACAAGGGGGCCCTCCGAGCATCGGTGCTGCTCAACACCACGGTAGGCTCTGCACGGCTGTGGCTCATCCACCCACAAAAGGGGGCCTGCGTTTGACAGCAGCACAGCTAGGCCCAGGGGAGGATAAAAGCAAGGCAGCAGTCTGTGCCTGTCTGGGATGCCTCACTCGGCCCTGGGCCACCTCTGCCGCAGAGAGGCCTTGCATGCAAAAGCCTGTCAAGCACGCACAGAGGCCGCCCGCCAAGCGGGGCAAGCGCAAGTGCCCAGCATCCAGCACGCACCGCATCCATGTGCAGCTTGGCGTGGTTGTGGTAATGCAGCTTTGTTGCCTGCTCCCTGCGACGGAAGAGCACAGGCGACCTTACTTTTGCCAAAAGGTGGAAACTTTATTTGGCGACGGAAGAGCACAGGGACCATGGCCAAAGTCGCAAACCCATGGCGACTTTGGCCATGGTCGCAAGCAACCCTGCATGCATGGGGCACAAGGCCAGCAGCCCTGTGTGCAGGGGACAACAAGATTGACTGCCGGCCCAGGGCCCACGCTCCAGCACAGGCCAGCAATCAATCTTCATCAAGGCTGGACCCAGGATGCTGCATGAGTATGATGCAGCCGAGCTCTAGAACTTGGCAGCCACTTGCTCATCAAACTGTACTGGCTCTTGACACGGCCACTTGCTCGTCACACGAGCGCTTTTGTCCGTAGTCCTGCCAACCAGGCAGGCCAATAAGGCTTTGCAGTGTCAATGTGATTTAAAACTCCAACCACTGCCTCACTCTGAAGCCTTATCGACCTGCCTGGTTGGCAGGACTATGGACACGTAGCACCGCCAAAAGGATGCAGCAGCAAAGATGGTGCCCGGCAACTTCCCTTGGCACGCATTTTAGAAAAAATGGCCCAGCAATCCTTTACCAAGAAACACCAGGAAAGAGGCACAGGAGGCGCATCACACTCTGTGAAATCAACGCACCCACGGCACCACTCTGTGAAAGCAACGCACCTAGGGGCCTTAGCCGCCGCCAGCTTGACTAAGGCTTGCGGGTTGGAGCTGGCATCAAAGTACCTTCAACGAATGTGGTAAGCAAGAGGCGCTTGCGCATGTCAAATCGTGCGCTTGGTGGAAGGCTGGACAACACCGGGTGTGCCTGTGCGCATGAAGTGTGCCCATGTGCCTGCTGTGCCTGCGCATGAAGTGTGCCCATGAAGTGGGCCTGCTGTGCCTGCTCCTGCAAAATTGGTCCAACTGTACTGGCCTGCAGATTGTGTGCATCTCAACTGTGCTCATCTGCTTGCGCACGCAAGCATGAAATCAAGTACGACCTGTGCGCAGTGTGTATGCCCTGTCTCTTTTATGCTGGTGGTTATTCCAGATGATTGACCCACACAGGACCTGGACAGTGTGCTGAGAAAGCACAGCCACACAAACACAGGCAAAGGTATCCTGGTTGAGCAACCTGAGAGGGTCCAAGAGCAGCACTCACCACTCTACCAAATTTGGCAGACCTTGGCACTCAATGCTGGGTATGGGCAAGCACAGGTTCAGGAATTGCATCCCATCATCTTCTGTAGGGACAAGGGCATGTGGAGGGAGGAAAGGTGAGCCCTGCCAGCCAACATCTACCCAGGCATGCCGCGCATGCAATAGTGCAATGAAAAGTCTGCCCTTGTTTCCGCAAAGTGAATTGATTGCTTGCTGACAGCCTGAGCTTACAGCAGAGTGGATAAGTAGCTTGATGACAGCAAAGTGAAATGAGTGTGCTGACAGCCTGAGCACGCAGCGCGGAGCAACCACAGACAGACTGACAAGCTTCTTGTGTGTCCCAGTGCTTCTTGTGTGCCCCTGTGCTTCGTATGGTCCTTCAAGGCCAAGCAGCCAATGAGCACTGAGGGCGAGGGTGCGTTGAGTGGCAGCTGAGTTGCCGGGCAGCCCTCTAGACCAGGCAGCCCTCTAGCACTGGGCGTTGAGTGGCAGCTGAGTTGCCGGGCAGCCCTCTAGACCAGGCAGCCCTCTAGCACTGGGCGTCGAGTGGCAGATTAGTTGCCGGGCAGCCCTCTAGACCAGGCAGCCCTCTAGCACTGGGTGCGAGGGTGCGTTGAGTGGCAGGAGAGTTTTCGAACAAGTCACACATGTGCTGGAGCATTAGTCCATGCAATGACGAGGCGCACATCCAAGTGACGACAAGGCGCACTCCAAGCGACGACAAGGCGCTCATCTAGATTGCATGGGATAAAGGGAGCCACCGCCAGCCTGTTCCTCCACCCCCCACCCTTCCACCCAGGCCCTCCACCCCCTGCCCTTCCTTCTAGGCCCTTCCCCACCCCCCTTCCACCTAGGCCTGCAGCCAGAAGGCCCACCTGTCTTTACGGGCTCTCGTCTCCCATCCATCAGCCATCAGCTCAGAAACCTCTGGCCCATCACATCACGCTGCACCCTCTGCTCCTCAATCACCTACAAGGCGCCTCGCGCCCCCCATGCAGCCCCTGCCAAGTTCAGGTCCCACTGCCTGGCCCGTCACATCAAGCCCTGCAACTCACCTACGTGGCGCCCCACGCCCCCGATGTAGCCTGCCAAGTACAGGATGGGCCGCGTCAGCGTTACGCCCAGCAGCGTAAAGTGGAAGCGGAGTATGTCATCTGGGCAGATGGCAGACAGGAGGGACTGCACGGAGCACCTGCAGGGTTGGCAGAGGCATGCGGCACATGCACAATGCGCACGGCAAGCGTGGGATAGCCACCATAAATGGTGTGGCATTGTGTGAAGGGCTAAGGCCCGTGCATTGATCGCACCCCATACAGGTTCCAACTGCTGCGCTTTCTATTGCTTTGGAGGGTAAATGAATGGAAGGAACCTGGACGAGCGGATTAGGTGGCGGATGGATGGATGGATGGATGGAAGAATGGATCAATGGATGTATGGACAAAAGCATGGCAGAGTCACATACCATGTACATGCCCAACCCATGGGTCCCAGCAGATCCGGCCTCGCAGCAGACAGCGAGGGGACCCACACTTGCATAGGGCCTTATCATGAAGAGTTGCATAGGGCCTTATCATGAAGAGACATGAAACCCTCATGGCACACGTAGGAATATGGCACAGCAAGGCCTCCAGCTGCTGGCTTCCTAGCATGAAGACACACACATACGCACACACAGCATGGTATGCAGAACAAATGAGCAGAGCCACCTGACAATTGAGAGGAGGGGGGAGTCATCCATCCTGCGCCAATCGTCAATTGCATCCCTCAGCACTTGCAGCCTTTGTCAAAGCCTGTGGCGTTTCCTTCACGTGCTCTACACGGGCTGCCTGCCTCAGGTCAGCAAAGCAGCGCACGTGTGACGCACACGCTGCGTTTCAGTGCCAAAGGTACTGCTTTCCATGGTACAAGGACGAACCTGTCCACAGGTTTCAACCCAAACAGAGAGCATAACTCCCACCTCAAGCTCGGCTGGTGCGCCAGCTCACTGTACAGGTCCAGGTCCTTGATGTAGTACCCGCAGAATGCAGGCTCCGCCTTCCGTCCGTCTTTGGCCAGACACTCCAAAAACTGCAGGACGGTGCCCCCACCTGCACAGGGTCAAATGGCCGCCCAGCAAGGAGAGCACAGCCTCTCAGATGTGCATGGTTGGGCAGGCCATTTGAGTGGGTGCCTGCTCTCGATGCGGCAGCCCCCTCTGCCACAAGGGCGCAGCTGTGACGGCAGTGCGCAGGAAGCACATGTGCTATTGAGCACGACGAGCTGACACCCCACCCCCCACTTCCACGCTGGGAGCATGCCAGCCGGTCAGTTCACAGGCTTTGCTAGGCTTTGGTCGATGGTTGGTTGTGCGTTCCAGTCGGGTCTTCTGGTTCCTGCACGTCCTCAGCAACCAAGAAGTCATCAACGCTGACGGCATGAGCCCAGGCCCTGAGCCACACCCTTCCAATGGGCCTTCGTGGTTGGGATATATGCACTCCAATTCATACCTTTCACGTGGGCACTCATACCTTCCAAGTGGGCCTTCATGGCTGGGATACGTGCACTCCAATTGACGGCGCTCATGAGCTCGTCCAGGGTGTTGAGTGACTCCGTGCGCCTGTTGCGTGAGGGGCAGCAAAAGCGTCTGCGCTTCTCAGCAGTTGCAGCGGAGAAAAGGCCCGTGGCGCTGCGCATGAACCTATAGGCACCCCTTGCGAAGCAGGAGGTCTCTCAAGGTCCCAGCAAGGACGCACTCTCAAAGTCCCAGCAAGGACGCACGCCTGGCTGCCATGCTGCAGGCTGCCAGCGTGCTCAGGTGCGCACAACTGGCAAGCACTTGCGGAACAAAAGAGCTGCGGCATGCAATTGGGTGTGGGCCTGCAAAGTGACCTGCATGCACCAGAGACAGCAGCTCTGCTTGACAGGGAGCAGTGCTGAGCTCAGCTACTTGCAGCCGTGCCTCACAAGGAGCAGTGCTGAGCTCAAGCTCCTTGCAGCGGAGCCTCACAGGGAGCAGTGCTGTGCTCAGGCTACATGCAGCTGTACTTCACAAGGAGCAGTGCTATGCTCAGGCTACTTGCAGCCGTGCCTCACAGGGAGCAGTGCTGAGCTCAAGCTCCTTGCCCTGCGCACTGTACCCCTAGCCATACCCTCATCACCGCCAACCAGCTGGCAAAAATCCTGCAAAACAGCTGCCACATCCCTGCCGCCGCAAGCAGGCTTCAGAGGCCAAGGCAACTGTGCAGGTTGCGTTGCAGCCAGTGCCTAGCAGCCCATGCCTGCAGTGCTCCAACGCAACATGCCGCTGAGCCTGGTCATGCGGCACGCAGCATGCAAGGCACATAAGGCAGACCCACCCAAACTGGTCATGCGGCACGCAGCATGCAGGCACGTGAGGCAGACCCACCCAAACTGCAGCTTGATCAGGCCACCTGGGCTGTGGTAGGCTGACACCTCATGGGCCTCGAATGAGCGCGAGCAGCTCACGGCTTGCAAGAGCGACTGCGTGGCAGTTCAGCGTTGCATTGCTCTGCCCAGGTGTCCCTGCTTTGGGTGTGTGGCGCAATGCACACAGAGGCCGTGGCCGGCAAGGCAGCTAGCTCCTTTTGAGCATCGCACACGCAGTTTTGCTCGGCGCAGCCTTCTGCATGCAGGCATAAGACGATTGGCGGAGCAGCTGCCATTGCACGCTCATCCATCGGGCTGTGATTGCCTGCAAACCCAGACAAGCCCTTCTTGGCACCTCTAGGCAGTGTTTGGCTGAGCCTCTGACAGCAGGACTGACAGCGCATAGCTTGAAAACACAACACCCCCCCTCCAGGCTTGAGTGACAGAGGTGTGTATGAAGGCGCTGCATGCAGAAGAAGCGGGCGCATCTGCACGCAGGGGGAGCGGGAGGGACTGCTAGTACATCTGCTGGCATGCGCACGATATGTGTGCACTCTTGGACAGTGTGCATCACCCCTCCCTCGCTCACCTCGCCCAGCCACTCCAGCTGCGGGTGGAAGAGACGCATGTGGTGGGTGGGGTGCGAGTTTGGCACCGGCTGCACCACCAACTCCCCACCAAAACGAATGGGAGCGCGCAGCTGCAGCAGCAGGCGCTCCCACTGCCTCTTTGCCTCCGCTCCACCCTCTACTACCCAGCATGGTGGCTGGGCCCTGGAAGGCGTGTGTGGGTAAGGCTCGGCTGCCAAGATTGGCTGTGGTGGTGGCGACAATGGTGCCGCTGCTGCAGGCGCTGCCGCTGCATGCAAGGGCAGCTGGTGGCTGCGGCCCTGCCTGCCTTGCGGTGCAGTAGACACAGCTCGCTTGAGCTGCTCCAGCTGCTGCTCCTGCTGGCGCCACTGGTCATCCTCCAGCTGCTGCTCCTGTTGCTGCTTCAGCTGCTGCTTCAGCTGCCGCCGCTGCTGCTTTAGCTGCTGCCGCTGCTGCTCCAGCTGCTGCCACTGCCGCTTTGGCGGCTGCTGCTGCTGCCCTAGCTGTTGCTGCTGCCGCTTCAGCTGCTGCCGCTCCTGCTTCAACTGCTGTAACTGCTGCATCAGCTGCTGCTGCTGCTCCTGCTGCTGCTGCTGCTGCTGCTGCCGCTGCTGCTGCTGCTGCTGCCGCTGCTGCCGCTGCTGCTGCTGCTGCTGCTGCTGCTGCTGCTCACC
>LKMJ01006830.1_pt1 | contig 10758 bp, 12 predicted proteins | sample 643391 | NCBI WGS metagenome assembly LKMJ01 (sample SAMN04112250, study PRJNA286221) | soda lake metagenome | biome: soda lake; feature: Kulunda Steppe; material: water; isolation source: sample PL-Br10 brine of Picturesque Lake | place: Russia: Kulunda steppe | collected 2010-07
ACACAGGCAAGTGACTCTCGCTCTCTGCTAGGTCGGCCCAAATGTCCTGCGACCGAACTGCGCTCTTCTAGTAGGAAGGTCATCTTAATACATTTGGTTCAATAGAAAACCAAATCCAGTACTTACACTTGTTTCACGATTTCCCTATGGCTCACAAAGTTACTGTCAATCAGACTGGAGCTTTTTATTTCTCCCAAGCTTGTTCTGAAGATATCTTCAATTTTTCCAGAAACAAACTAATGATTCCTATCGTTTTATTTCAGAGCTTATGGATGTTTATTTGATGGTGTTCACCAGCAACCTGATCAGTCAAACTACCTGGCTGAAGGTCAAACTTAAACTTGTAAACTTGTACTCAACCAAATGAGCATGAAGCTTGAAGGCAAGCTTGGTAGCTTTTTGAGGATTGAGACCAGGGGACTTATAAGGCTCCAGACAGTGCGGGCTGTAAATGGTTCAACCTACCCCCAGAAGGATGGTATGGAGGCTAACTTCGCCTGCAGCTTGCCGCAGGTGCTGATAAAGCATGCTGTCGATTGGTGGCTTCGAGTTGGCTCCTGGGTCTGTCATCTTCGCAATGCTTGTCTTCTACAAGATGGATGTGCTGCTGGTTGGGAGTGAGCCGACTGGAGTCCCGGACCTTGGGCAAAGGAAGGTTTGCTGGCGCTGACGCTGAGAGCCCCTCTTCCCCTCTGCATCTGTGAGATTCTATAATGCTCTGCTTTGCAGTAATAGTAGCACTCTTGCCAAGTCCTCAAGGCCGGGCTGATATTGCGATGAGCATTATTAACAAGTTAAGTTACAATGGGTTTAGACCTTCAGCCAGATGGGTTGTTAAGGTAAGGTAAGGTTTCAAGGCTGTATCCGCCGAACGAGGGCAGCTTAGCCGGTTGGCCTCCAGTGAGGTTCGAACCCCGAACCCACAGGTTGCGAGGGTGGATAATCGACTTTCCATCTCATGTGCCAGATGGGTTGACTGCTGGGCTTGCTGGACATTGCCAGCTCGACAAAAAATATCCATAGTCTCAGAGATAAAAAGGAATGATTTGTATGTCCGCCAGCAGTGCTTCAAAAGAAACAATTTCACATCCCACCTTCCAAAGTCCTCACGGCTGATATTGCGATGAGCACTTTTAACAAGAAGTGCTGGAGTGCTGAGTTCTTGGATGCTTTTCATGGTTTGGAAAGGAGCAGTGATTTCCAGCATCGTGTGAAAACATTTCAAACGATCCCACAGTCACAATTTGTTGTCGATGTGAGAAAGAGGTTGAGGAATATCTGGTACCAGGCAAACCAGCTAGGCAATGAAGATCAGATGGACAAGGCTGCAAGATATCATGATTGGGTTGCTTTGCCTCTGAGGACGGTGACTATTGATGGACCGCCTTTTTATGTACCTAGGTATCTGCATCTGGATTTAGGCAGGCAAACACAGCGCAGTGTGGCACGTTCCAGGTTACATTCCCATGCGCTGCGAGTCGAGACAAGAAGCTGGGAACTCCATGATGGTACCTGCGATAAGTGTGGCTTGCAGGCATTTCAAGATGAAAACACGCTCTTTTCTTGTGCCCTTGCACGCAAATGTGTTCGCTGAGGCTTCAATTCGCAGACTTGTTTCACGATTTACCACTGGCACACAAAACTTCTGTCAATCAGACTGGAGCTTTTTATTTCTCCCAAGCTTGTTCTGAAGATGTCTTCAATTTTTCCAGAAACAAATTAATGATTCCTATCGTTTTATTTCAGAGCTTATGGATGTTTCTTTTATGGCTGGTGTTCACCAGCAACCTGATCAGTCAAACTACTTGGCTGAAGGTCAAACATAAACTTGTAAACATCCCCTCTGCATCCTGCCCTACTTCTTAATGCGTACCTAGGGTGAGCAGCCGGTCCTTGTTTGCTCTTCAAGACAGGTTGTTAGGCATTTTTGCTAAGAGTATGGCAGCTGGACGACTAGCAGTGAGTCTTTGCTTGGTAGGGAAGCGTCCGGGGAAAAGCAATCCAGGGATGGTTCTGTTGGATGATCTTTCAGGGATCTGTAAGTTATTGCAATGCTAGACGGTCTTGACTGCCAACATCCATTTGAGCAAAACATTCCCTCAGGGAGCATGCTGCGATAGCTTTCATAATAAGTTTACTGGCAATAATGTGGCGCTCAGTAATAAGACCAGAGATGGTGTGATGCCGACAAGCTGATAAAGGGTGTAGAGCACTGTCTGTCTTTTCACACAAGCGGACAAGGTGGAGGTTCTAAAGCAAACAGCATGCTTCTGATTGAAGAGGGTGCCTGTGCAGTAGTGGAAAATATTTTTTTTGCATCTTTAAGGACAAATTGGCCACTGTCCAGACAGCGTTGCTAATATTTCTGTGAACCGTACGAGGTAGACTCTGATGATAAGAGTAGTAGCTGGTTTGAGGATTTGCAAGACCAAGCTTGTATGTCGAGTGCATCACCGTGGAGATTTGAAAAATACAAGAGATTTGAGGCAAGTCAATTTAAAGGCCTTGATGCTGTTACGTTAAGGGGGTTATTCCCTTCAAAGGTAAGCCAGGTTATCTCATTTTAAGGGTTTCCATCAATGCAAGCACATGACATCACTTGCATCCTGGTATAAGTCATGCCAAGAGCCGCTGAGGTTGTTGCAGAGAAGTACATTGTCGCATGAGATTACATGCATGAACGTACGCGCAAGCATGGGGTATAAGATGAAGCACCTAGGTGGGGATGACACCGACCAGGGTCAGCCTAGAATTGGGAAGATAGCAGCAGCAACCGCCTCAAGTACCAAGTGGTGCAGAGAGAATGTCAACACAAGCACGGACTGAAGCAGGAGTTGAATATCTGGCACCACTGATCTAACCACCACCCACAGCTCATAAAATGCCTGACAGGGCAACAAGTCTAGATAAGGTACAAGTAAGTAGTGTACACATGTTTAGTGTACACACAAGACGGGACATGTACAGGCAGCCTGCGTTTTAAAGGTATATCTTGGGAGCAGCACAACTTTTTGCACAAAGCAAGTGCCAAGCACTATGCTGAACTCCCTTTATTGGATCACCGCATGCCTACTATCTGTGTTCATGCAACACGATGTACACATGCATTCAATGCCCTGAACTGCTGTTGAGCTTGCAGACAAAAGCAGTAACAGTGTGCAAGCATGGCGCTCGCAAGGCAACAGCACTGCAGGGTCGCTGCAGCAATCAGCAAGTACAGCTCTTCTGTTCAAGCCTGAGGCGCGGGTGGCAGTCTGGTGCCAAGAGACACAGCTCTGTCTCACCAGCGGCAGTCTGGTGCCAAGAGACACAGCGGCAGTCTGGTGCCAAGAGACACAGCTCTGTCTCACCAGTGGCAGTCTGGTGCCAAGAGACACAGCGGCAGTCTGGTGCCAAGAGACACAGCTCTGTCTCACCAGCGGCAGTCTGGTGCCAAGAGACACAGCTCTGTCTCACCAGCTGCAGGCGCAGCACTCACGTGTCGGCTTCACGCACAGCACTCCCATGCTGACTCAGACAGCTGTTGGAACAGTGTGGCGCCGCTCCTCTATGGTGGTGGGACAGTACATGTCCGGATCCGTCTCCAACGCCCCGTGCCATCCGGGCGCAGAAGCACGCTGGGGCAGCTAGAACGACATGGCGTCGCTCCCCAGCGACGGCGTGGCCGCGTGCAGGTCCTCCTCGGATGTCTGCATGTCAGGCTGGCCAGGAAAGGCAGGCATGTGCTGAGGGAAGGCGCTGTGCAGCGGCTCTAGGGGGAAGGGCGGGATGAGGGCCTCATTGAGGGGGGGCAAGGCCCTCAAGCTTGGGTGGAGCAGGGGCGATGGGTGGACAATCCCTTGGGGTTTGCTGGGCTGCTGCGCGGGCTCCGCTAGACTGGCCTGGCGCTTGGCGACGGCGGTGCGCGGGGAGGTGGGCGGGGAGGTGTACGAGCTGCCGCAGTCAGATACGGCAGACCTGTGCCATGGCTGCGGGGGCGGCATGTCTGGCTGCTGCTGCTGCCGCTGCTGCTGCGGCTGCGGCTGCGGCTCTGGCTGCGGCTGCGGTTGTAAAAGTGCCATCGGCTGGTCTTGCTGCTGCTGCTGCTGCTGCTGCTGCTGCTGCTGCTGCTGCTGCTGTAGTTGCTGTTGCCGGAGTTGCTCCTGCTGCTGTCGTTGTTGCTCCAGGTGGTGATGGTGCTGTGGCTGGGGTCGTGGCGGCCAGCTCCTGTGCTCTTGGTTGTGCTGGACTTGCTGCATGTTGCGCATGGCCGCTTGCTGCTGCTGCCAGCCCTTGTGGCCGTTGTGCTGCAGCGGCGGCGGCTGATGCAGGCCTAAGTTTGTGGGCCCTGCAGCAGCACCAGATCCCTGCGACGGCATGGCAAGCAGTCCCGTCGATGCAAGTCCCCCAAGCACCTGCCCAAAACAATTCCCTACATGCAGGGCTCTTGCAGTGCCAACAGGGATCCTTGGAGTCTCTGCAGGGGAGGAGGTCTGCGGGTGAGCACGCAGAAGCCCAGGTTCAGCTGCAGGCAGCTTTGCCTGCACTGCACACAGCAGCATGTTCACCAACAAAGCAAGCTACTGGTTCCCACAGATCTGCTGCAGCATGACCGGCCCGTGTGCAAATTGTCCGACACGCCTTTGCCAAGGCAGGTGCCCTGTGGCCCAGCAGGCACAGGGCAAAATAGAATATATGTGGACGCACATCAACTTGACGCATCAAAACGCAATGAACCTAACCCTAACCCACACCCTAAGCCCTCGCCCTAAGCCCTCACCCTAACACAATGGCGCACACCAACACAGCAAGCAGACAGGCAGGTAAGCGGGCTTGCCGGAGCTAGTCCCCCGTGCCCGCAGCACCTGCAGCGCCCCTCGCACCTGCAGGCTTTTCTGCATGGACAGCATGGATGTGGAGCGCAGGAGGGCTGTCTTGCGAAGGTTGGTCATGAAGGATCCCCCCACCGGGTCACTGGGTGATGCTGGGACCGTGTCATTGGTCTGCTTGCGCAGGCACGGTGTGGTGGTGCAAATCAGGAAGCTTGGGGGCCTGATGCGTCTTGTCTTGCACAAGGCGGCCATGCGCACAGGTGCGGCCATGCACAAGGCGGCCATGCGCAAGGCGGCCATGCGCACAGGTGCATGCAGATGCAGAGGTGCTGCCTGCTGATGTCCAATCAGGCACTCAGGCACAGTGGTGCGAGCCGTTGGCCTGTGTGCACAGAGAGGCGCAGCAGCCATAAAGTCATGCGGTGAATTGCCAGCAAGTGGCCTTCCTTCCTGCCTTGCAGGGCCACACATAGCCAGACACACCTCACGCCCAGGCATGCAGTTGATAAACACGCACCTCGCACCCAGGCAAGCAGTTGATGGAGACGGACCTCATGCCCAGGCATGCAGTTTATGAACATGCACCTCGCGCCCAGGTATGCAGTTGAGGAACACGCATCTTGCGCCCAGGCATGCAGTCGAGAGACACACACCTCGCGCCCAGGCATGCAGTTGATGAACACGGCATTGGCGCTTCTGCGCCGACACAATCCGGGGCCGCTGGGTACGGGGGGCAGGCCCATGCTGCTGCCAAATGGGCTCGCTGTGTTGGTGGCAGTACCGCCAGTGGCAGGCGCGAGAGGGGGTGGAAAGACAGCTACTCTGCTTGTGACCTGAGCGGAGTGTGGGGAGCAGAAGTTTGCCAGCTGCACGTTGATCTTGACGCTTGTGGCATGTTCGGCGGTGAGTGCTTCGTTCTCTCTAACACCAATGTTGCTCTTGTACCAGAGTTGAAACGCAAAACGTGCACAGGCGCCGCTTTGCACCCCCCAGTTTTCAGGTACTGGTCGGACACCTTTCAGAGCAAGTGGCAAGTGAAGGCAGGTGAGTGTCAAGGGAGTGGGCGTGCACACCCTGCAGAGTCTATGATGCAAGCACATGGGCAAGCAGTCGAGCCCGCGGGCTGAAAGTATATATGTTTAAGACAATAGCTTGTTGCAGATAGGAAAGGCAGGCCTGCATGGGTGCAGGAGGCCGTACAAGCCCCTCTAGGCATGTCCTTGCACAAGCCCGAAGGGACCCTGGATTTGAGAGGAGACTTGTAGACTGAGGTACACTTTCCTCACTTTTAATTACTAAGCACGAAGGGGGAGTGCCTCAACAGCCTGCATTACTTTGACAAGTGCATGCATGCACGAATGCCCTGTTTTCCACATGCACATACATTTTGAATATCTGCAAGCACTCATACATACACACACGCGCGCACACTAACACATTGAGTGTGGATGCGCACCTCCTCCGGTGCCTCTAAGGGGACTTGTGAAGAACTCAGATTAGCTTGTGGCCCAGCCATGGCAGGCGGGGGTAGGTCAGTGGACATACGCGAGGAGCCCCCTGCTAACTGCGCATGAAACAAAAGCGGGGAGGAGCCTTGCTTTCAATGGGTATGCACGCAGTCTCCTGTGAAACTTTGCCCCGTAATACAGAAATGTAGGCCAACCAAGCTGCTTTCTCAATGCATTCGCACCAGGGCGAGTCCACGGGTTGCTGCCCTGCATGCGCACTGAGAACAAGACAACTGCAAGTGCAAAGGATAGAGCTCTCGGGGCTGCAGCGGAGCTAAACATGCGACATAACTTACTTGGACTCAGCTAAAGCAATCATGCCGAATGCGGTTCTGTTTTTATGCCAACCAACTTGTGAATGTGCGTGCAAGCACAGGTTGTGCCATCTACCATGTTAGCGGCCAGCTGTTGGATCTCTAATAGATCCTTTTCCGTGGGTGATGTCACTCACCATGACCTCTTCGTCCATACTCAGCTCAGATGTTGAGCTCAGGAGCTGCTGCTGCTCGTTTCCAGGCGGTGGGCTGCTGGTGTTGAGCAATGAAGGCAGTGCCGCGCCAGAGGTGCTTGTGTGCATTGACAATGCATGCAAGTGGGGTACCATATGGTTAGAGCCATACATAGGGAGGACATGAGGCTGACAGGGCCTCGCGTCAGGGTTTAGGGTGGGCAAAGGCTCTGAAGAGTCTGAAATGCAAGTTCGCCCCAGGTCTTGTGCCCAGAACTCAGCAACGTGGCGTTTCAATGGCCAACTGCCTTCTAGGTCAGGGTCAGATACTGCCGGAGATAGCCTCGCCCTCTTCCTGCAAGCCAAAGTTCGACAGGTCCAAGCCCATGCTTGTAGTCAACGGCGCGTCAGGGGCAAGGAAGCAAACAAACGCGCCCTCTCTGATCATCAAGATTTGCGCTTGCACATTCATTTGCTACAAGAAACCAGAATCTGATCACCCACACCTGAAGGCACTGGAATTTGGGTGTTCTGCTGGGGGGCTCCTGTACCTGATGCTGCTGAAGTTCAAGTCGGACATTCCGGTTCCGACGAATGACGTAAGTTTCCGCGGATTATATCAATACGAATCCCATTATAACCATTTGCACTGTTCATCCTCCTAACTTCGTATCAGGCAGGCTTTGTGAAAGTGCACCACACTGCCCCAGTCGACAGTCAGGTACACTGCACCAGTGTACCTATTACTTTTGGACATTTTCCACATGACTTTAAAGGCTACTTACCAGTAGTCTTACGTTGTTTACGCGGGTATTCCTAGGGCACGCTCCCTGTGAGCGTTTAAAATATAAGAGTTTTATATAGAAATGAATAATAATGATCCATGTGCTTTCTTTATCTTGCTTCAACCTTCTACTTACTTTGCTTACGTATTCCGGTTCCTGTTGTTGGATTGGATGCATGTTTACCCCAGCCTTAGGTCTAGCGTACGAAATCTATCCCCGTCACTCCAATCAGGATAGTATGCAGAGTCAGTTAATGGCATTGCAGTGCAGATTGGAACACATGCTTGCACAGTAGTGTCACAAAGCAAGCTTAGGTGCTGCGATAATTGGAGTAATGGGCACCATCTATACAAATGTCATGCTGAGCGACCCCTTGGTAAGCCTTGCCTAGCCGTTAACGTTCGAACTTAAGAATTCATTAGTTGAAGAACGTTCTTCAACTTAAGAACGGCTAGTTTAAAGTTAACTTACTCTAAACCTAAACACTCATTCAATTCAGTATGCGACGGAAATCACAAATGTGTAAAGTATTGAAGTGTAAAGTTGACGGTTGAAAGTAAAAGGAAGAGAGCATGACTCTGTTTACAACCCTCCTGACCCCCACTGATGACCCTCTAGAGGAAGATCTTCCAAGTTTTAAACTACTAAAGTTGCAACTCTTTTCTTGTTCTTCTTTTTTCTTGTTGCGTATCAATCTTCTATGCTATTTGTTGCCTTTTCTAGTTGTTGCTCTGGTTGTGTGTCATCACAAGAAACAAAAGAAAGACTACACCAACAGGAATACGTACCCCTGTTTCCATGAATCAAGGAAGAGATTTACATTTGGTGCAAACCCCCACCATCTAAGAAGAGGATCATTATTCGAGGTCAGGAGGATTCTTAAAAGAGCCATGTGCTCTATACGTGTCATTTTTCAACCTCTTACTTGTATTAATAATTTCATTACATATTGAATTGAATGTGTGTTCAAAGGTCAAGTATAAGTTTTATGCTTTGCACTGCCGGCGGTCTAGGCCAAGCTTACGGATCCGGAGGGGCAGCTCAGAATAATTATTTCTAGATGGTCCCCATCACTCCAATCAGGATGGTATGTAGGCTCACTTTGTGGCATTGCTGTGTAAGGGCATGTTTCAATGAAATATCATATCAGTAATATGCTGTTCAGTTGCTCTTGCTAGTTGTTGCTTTGGTCGTGTGTCATCACAATATTTGACTTCAACGAGGTGTGCATCTCAGAGCAAAGGGTACGATGTTTGATTGTTACTTCAATGGCCATTCTGCTGTCCAGCTCAGCAGTGTTAATATAGCATCTTGTCTGAGGCAAGATCAAAATCATCAGCTGATAGGCTTGGTAAAACCAGTTGGGGTGCACCCTTCACGTTAAGTCCTGTTGATTACACGTGAAGGCGAAACCAGGCTCTATTGTGCCATCGGGGCTTAAAATATGTGAAATATTTCCCTTAAATTCACCTTTATTCAAGATGATGATGATAAGCCTGGAAGCGGCAATCCAATACAGTAATGTGAATTAAGGGAGAGGATCAAGAGCTAGTTCAATGCAAGACACAACCAGTACAGAGGGCAAATGTGCTCCTTCCATTGCTCACAGATCTTTTCAACACATGATGATCTTTTAAGGCTTGGAAAAAGACAAAAAAGTACGCCTATACACTAGAAAGCTGAGCAATCTCTTCCCCAAAACTACAGGCTAATAGCCATCAATGGATGCATATACCAATTGTAGCACGGTAAGAGACTTACTAACCAAATGGGCGTTGGCTAAGTGTAATGATACATATCCCTATCGATTGGCAAGCGCGGTATCCAAGACGGAGCTCTGTCTTTTGACACTAAAAATCAGATCTCTGACACACAATTTGGATTCTTCCCACAACCTACGTCACACATCTTCACAGTTGCTAAACTTAAAAAGAAGCTATTTACTGCCTTACTTGATCTCATCGCTGCCTATGACAGCGTCCAAACAGAGAAACCATGGGCCCGCCTTCAAAACATTCATGTTACCAATATCTTACTCTCAGCAATAAGGGCCACCAATACACCAAGACAGTGTATATAAATCCTTGTTAACGGAGACATGTTGTCGGAAGAAATCATGGCAACTCTAGGACTGAAGCATGGATGCCCGCTGAGTCCTTTACTCTCTCTTCTCAAACGACTTGGGCCAAGTTGAATACATCGGACCATGGGGCAATGACAGCCTTGCAAACAACCAAGGTTTCCCACTTTTGAACACGCTGACGACATTGCATTTACTACCAATACCGCCCATCACCTCCAGCTCCAACTCGACAGGTTCCACACCTACACTACTGTGAAAGGGCTGACGCTAAATGTATACATGACCAAAATCATGGCCTGCTTTTGCTCCAACCCATCAGTGTCTCACTACAATGGCACTCCGCTTGAGAATGTGCAAGAATATAAATACCTGGGCATGACCCTCAGCCACATTGGGAGGATGACAAATGCCTCGAACCAGATGACATGCAATTTTGCTGCCCCCATAGCCAGAGTATGGAGGATTTGCTCAGAGTTGGTTATCAAGGATAGGAAATAATCTGGCACCGTGGTAGCCTCGCCAAGCTTGAGGGACCAAGCTTCATAGGCCATGGGTGAATGTAAGGGTATGATCATTGCAACAGGAGGTTGCAATTGCTAACCGGTGCCAGCCGCGAGGGTCCAAAAAGGGTTGGGGTGCAAGTCCCCCCCCTCCTTCAAAGGAGTAGGAAGGTGCCAGAGTGGCATCCACCACCGTAGTTGGTTGGACCCTTTTGGCCAGGTATGTCAGACAGTTACACATGAAGGTAACACTCCACACCCTAGGTGCGAAGCGGTTTGTGCCTAACTGGGCTGTTTTACGTGAGTATCCGCATGAACCTCTGCAATTCTTTTGGTTTAGAGCTGCCATTAGGTTTTACAACGGGTTGTTGTCCTCTAATAGTGCCACTCTAAAGCAGGCCCTTCATGCAGACCTGAAGCTGGTGCCTCGGGCTAAAACATCTTGGGCTTCGGATATTTTGCGCGCCTTTGAGGGATTGCGAGGCTGTGACACTTTTACACAAGCTTTCTTGCAGGGGCTCCCTATTTGTTACTCGGATTTCACTGCTGACCTGAGGTTTAGGATGAGAAAAGTGTGGAGGGACATTGCTGACATGAACCCTCTGGAAAGCGACAACAAACTG